>WNGB01000490.1_pt1 | contig 75947 bp, 76 predicted proteins | sample 5400681 | NCBI WGS metagenome assembly WNGB01 (sample SAMN13153367, study PRJNA577476) | soil metagenome | isolation source: 115 cm soil or saprolite under grassland replicate 2 | place: USA:California | collected 2016-06-15 | reverse complement strand
CCATCTCAGGGATGGCGCTCCCAATCTAGGACCCTGGATCAGACTGGGTGGCCCGATGAATCCCAGCCATCAGTCCTTCGATCCGCCAGTACAACTCACGGCTGCGACGGACCCGGATAATCAGGCACCCTCGATAGTCCTCGCCGGTGTTCTTACGGACCGTACGCGGGTTGTGTCGTTTCAACGTGGTCCGCAGGAAGCTCGCTGGCGACACACCAACTCGTTCAGCCCACCACTGGAGCGCCGCAGCCACGTCGGCTGACTCGTGGATGTGTAGCCGGAAGGTCAGACGGTCGCCGGCAACGCCGGCGGCTTCGAGAAACCGCAGGAACAGATCGATCAGCATCGGATCGCTGTTGATGAACACCACCTGGGCAGAGTTCTCGCGCCACGGCTTGGTCTTCGTGCCCTCACACCAGTACATCAGCGCACCCAGTCGCAGCAGTTCGTCGCGACTCAGTGGTCGCACCGTCGTGGCAGCTTCCTCACGAACCTTGGCTCGGCGCTCGTCGCGGACGACCCGGTACGCGGACCAGCGGGCCTCGGCCATTGCGCGGACGTGGGCTTGGACCCGCTGCCTGCGCACCGGGTTGTCGATGAGCGGGATGTCTCGTACCCACAGAGAGACAGAAGACTTGGAGACGCAACTGAGGTTTTGCCACCTGTTCTCCCGGTTTCAGGACCCCTGCGGGACGCTATCGGCCGGGTCTGACGGAAACGCGACCGCCGACACAGACGACTCGCCGACGAGCAGGTGCGAACTACGGGACCGTAGGTTACGGTTGCGTAGGTACGCCATGGGCGTAGGTAACGCACAGGATCTTGACCTGTCTCCGAGTCGAAGGAAGATGCGATGACGACACCGTCGACCGCTGTCGCCCAGGATGCACAACGCCAGGGACCCAAGCCGCTGACCGAGGGCCCGATATCGACGGGCGCTCAGGTCGCGCTGTGGATCTTCGTCGTGGTTCCGTTCCTCGCGCTGGTCGCCGCAGTTCCGGTGGCTTGGGGCTGGGGGCTGAGCTGGATCGACATCGCGATCGCCGCGGTGATGTACAACGTCACCGGCATGGGCATCACGATCGGGTTCCACCGCTACCTGACGCACGGCTCGTTCAAGGCAAAGCGCTGGATGCGGGTGATGCTCGCGGTCGCCGGTTCGCTGGCGATCCAGGGTCCGCCGATCCAGTGGGTGGCCGACCACCGCCGGCACCACGCGTTCAGCGACGTCGAGGGCGACCCGCACTCCCCGTGGCGGTACGGCACCACCGTCGGCGCGCTCGCCAAGGGCTTCTTCTACGCCCACGTGGGCTGGCTGTTCCAGCGCGAGCCGAGCAACCGGGAGCGGTTCGCTCCGGACCTGCTGGCCGACCGTGACCTCCGCCGGGTCGACAAGATGTTCATGTTGCTCGTCGCGGTGTCGCTGGTCGCTCCCGCGATCGCGGGCGGGCTGCTCACCTGGTCGTTCACCGGCGCGCTCACCGCGTTCTTCTGGGCCTCCCTGGTACGCATCAGCTTCCTGCACCACGTCACCTGGTCGATCAACTCGGTGTGCCACGTCGTCGGCGAGCGCCCGTTCGAGACCCGCGACAAGGCGGCGAACTTCTGGCCGCTGGCGATCCTGTCGTTCGGCGAGAGCTGGCACAACCTGCACCACGCCGACCCGACCTGCGCCCGGCACGGCGTACTGCGCGGTCAGATCGACACGTCCGCGCGGACGATCTGGCTGTTCGAGAAGGCCGGCTGGGTGTACGACGTGCGCTGGGCCCGGCAGGACCGGATCGCCGCCAAGCTGGTCGACAAGAACGGCAAGCCCGTGAAGCTGGCACGATGAGCCTGTGACCGACAAGCCAACGGGGGCCCGCAACGGTGGTGGGCGGGTACGCATGTCATCCGCCCAACGCCGTGAGCAGTTGATCGCGATCGGCCGGCAACTGTTCGCGGAACGCGGGTACGACGCGACCAGCGTGGAGGAGATCGCCGCCCGCGCGAAGGTCTCGAAACCGGTCGTCTACGAGCACTTCGGCGGCAAGGAAGGCCTGTACGCCGTCGTGGTCGACCGCGAGGTCCGCGCCATGATCGAGCGGCTCTCCACCGCGCTCACCTCCGGCCATCCCCGCGAGTTATTGGAGCAGGCCGCCATCGCCCTGCTGGACTACATCGAGAACGAGACCGACGGCTTCCGGGTCCTGGTTCGGGAGTCTCCGGTGCTCTCCGCGGAGAGCAACTTCTCCAGCGTGCTCAACGACGTCGCCCACCAGGTCGAGCACATCCTCGGCGTGCAGTTCAAGCAGCGCGGCTACGACCGCAAGCTCTCCGAGCTGTACGCCCAGGCGCTGGTCGGCATGGTCGCGCTGACCGGTCGCTGGTGGCTGGACGTACGGAAGCCGAACAAGGAAGCGGTCGCCGCGCATCTGGTCAACCTGGCGTGGAACGGCCTGTCCCACCTGGACGCGAAGCCGACCCTGCGTACCAACCGCCGCTGAGCCGAGGTCCGGCGACTACCGGGTGGCGCCGTGGCGGAACTCTTCCTCGGCGGCGACCTCGTCGGCGGGGCCGACCCTGCCGTAGAGGCCGGCGGCGAGCACCACGGTGCCGAAGACGAACGACACGATGCAGTTGGTCATCGTGAAGCCCAGGAAGTTCAGGTCGGTACGCAGCAGCACCAGCATCGCCAGCCCGGCGGCCATGAAGACGCTGCCCGCCACCAGGCTGAGCAGGTGGTAGAGGTTGCGGCCGATCAGCACAGCCGCGACCAGGATCAGGCCGTTGACCACCGACAGCACGGAGAACGCCGGGTTGGTGGTGAGCCCGAGCACCCACTCGCCCTTGTTGGCGAAGACGTCCATGCCCTGGGTACGGAGGAAGCCGACCACTCCGAAGACCAGCACGTACACACCGATCAGCCCGGCGAGGGCACGATAGAGCGGCCGGAGCGGGTGGTTGATGGGCAGATGCATGACTTCTCCTGGATCAGGTCTGACGCGACTACCGCATTGTGGTGCATGCGCCCGACTGCGCGCGCGCTGGGGCGCGGCCGGCCACAGCGTTGAGACATAAAGACGGATCTCGTATCATCGTCCTACCAAGCCCTGACGGCGCTGGGAGGTTCCGATGGCGCGAACGGTCCCGAAGAGCAGGGCACTCGCCGCCGTACCGGCGGGCAGCGGGTTGCGGCCGGTGCCGGGAGACAGCGGGCCGCCGATCGTCGGTTACACGCTCCGGTTCCTGCACGACCCGGTGCGACACGGCCTGGAGCGGTACGCCCGCTACGGCCCGGTCTCCTGGGGCAACGCGTTCGGCAAGCGGTTCGTCGGGCTCTCCGGTCCGGACGCGTGCGGCGTCGCGCTGCAGAACCGGGACCGGGCGTTCGCCAGCGGGCCGGGCTGGTCGTTCTTCATCGGCCCGTTCTTCGAGCGCGGGCTGATGCTGCTCGACTTCGACGAGCACCTGCACCACCGGCGGATCATGCAGCAGGCGTTCACCAACAAGCGCCTCGCCGGCTACCTCGACATCATGAACCCGGCCATCGAAGCCGGCCTCGCCGACTGGCGACCCGGCCAGCTCACGGTCTACCCGGCGATGAAGCGGCTGACCCTCGACCTCGCCACCAAGGTGTTCATGGGCGAGGACCTGGGCACGGCCGCCGACCAGGTCAATCAGGCCTTCGTGGCCTGCGTACGGGCCGGTACGGCGTACGTACGGTTCCCGGTGCCGGGGCTGCGTTGGTGGCGGGGGCTGCGGGGGCGGCGTCACCTGGAGGAGTTCCTCGCCGCGCGGCTGCCGGAGAAGACCGCCAGCGACGGCGACGACCTGTTCAGCGCGTTGTGCCACGCCGAATCCGATGACGGGCACCGGTTCACCGGCGACGACGTGGTCAACCACATGATCTTCCTGATGATGGCCGCGCACGACACGTCCACGATCACGATGTCGACGATGGCGTACCACCTGGGCAAATACCCCGAGTGGCAGGAGCGGTGCCGTGAGCAGTCACTCGCACTGGGCACTGACACTGTCGGGTACGAAGACCTGGACCGGCTCACCGACCTCGAGCTGGTCATGAAGGAGTCGATGCGGGTGGTGACCCCGGTGCAGGCGGTGGTACGCCAGACCGTCAAGGACACCGAGGTGCTCGGCCACTACATCCCCAAGGACACCCAGGTGATCGTCGGGTTGCACTTCACCCACCACATGCCGGAGCTCTGGCCCGAGCCGGAGCGGTTCGACCCGGAGCGGTTCGCGCCGCACCGGCGGGAGGACAAGGTGCACCGGCACGCCTGGGAGCCGTTCGGCGGCGGCGTACACAAGTGCATCGGGATGTACTTCGGGATCCTGCAGATCAAGGCGGTGGTGCACCAGCTGCTGCTGCGTTACCGCTGGTCAGTGCCCCCCGGCTACGAAATGCCGGTCGACTTCACCTCGCTCCCCCGCCCCAGCGACGGGCTGCCGGTCGATCTGGAGCGGTTGTGAATCTGCTGTCCCGGGCACTCGAGGCATCGTCGGACGACGCGTCGGTGGAACGGATCCTCGACGCCGCCCTGGACCAACTCATCCGGTACGGGCCACGGCGTACCACGATGGACGACGTGGCGCGCGGGGCCGGCCTCGGCCGGGCCACCGTCTACCGGCGGTTCCCGCAGAAGGACCAGCTGTTCGAGGCGGTGCTGCTGCGCGAATGCCGCCGGTTCCTGGAGCAGCTCACCGCCGCGCTCGCTGCCGCCTCCAGCCTGGAAGAAAAGATCGTCGAGGGGTACGTGGCGACCATGCGACTCGCCCGTGGCCACCCGTTGATCCAGCAGCTGGTACGCCTGGAACCCGAGACCACGCTGCCGTACCTGACCAGCCACGGCGCGCCGGTGATCGCGATGTGCCGTGGGTTCGTCGCACAGCTGATCGGCGACGACGGCGTCGACGAGCCCGAGGTGACCGCCGAGATCCTGGTACGGCTGGTCCACTCGCTCGTACTCACCCCGGACGGGGTGATCCCGGTCGAGGCGGACGCCGCCCGCGAGTTCGCCCGCCGGCACCTGCTCCCTGCCGCCCTACCCCGCTGACCTGTATCAACGCCTGGCGGTGCCCCGTACCGCCCAGGCTCTGGCGGTGAGGGGGATGGATCCGTCCGGGCGGGTGGGCAGGCGGTCCCGGAGCAGGTCTCGGAGGGCACCGCGGTGCGCTTCGGTCAGCGACATCACGTACCCGGGTGCCGGACCCTGGCCGCCGAGGAACGGGGTCCAGTAGTCGTCGAAGTCGGCGAACCCGGTCGGTACGTCGACGGCCTGGGCCGTCACCTGGTCCAGGCCGGCATCCGTCCACAGTCGCACCAGCGGCTCTGGCCGGCAGAGCGGGAAGCGGGGACCCTCGTCAAGCTCGGCAGCGGCCGGGTCGAGGGCGGCAGCGGCGTCCCAGAAGTACCGCATCATGGCCATGCCCTCGGCGTAGTCCCAGACGTACGCGGCGGCAACGCCACCCGGTGCGGTCACCCGGGCGAACTCGGCTGCCGCGCGGGTCGCGTCGGGTACGAAGTTGAGTGCCAGCCCGCTGACCACGGCGTCGAAACCATCGTCCGGCAGTGGAAGCGCCTGTGCGTCGCCGACCTGGAAGGTCGCCCGCGGGTCGGTGACCTGGGAGCGGGCATGCGCCAGGAACCCCTCGGACGGATCCACCCCGACGACGGTGGCGGGGTCCTCGGTGGCCAGCACCGTGGCCGACAGCGCCCCGGTGCCGCAGCCGACATCCAGCCAACGCCGGCCCGCCGGCACGTCCAACCAGTCCAGGAAAGCCGTCGCGACCCGGCGACTCCAGCGACCCACGTACGCCTCGTACGCCTCGCCTGCGGCCCATACCTCCTGCGTCATGAGCCGACGATACGGCCACACGCGATCAGGGCAGTCGGGAATGCGGTCGGCCGCGGGCGCTATTCGGTGGAGACGTGCTCGGCGAGGTGCAGCCACTCCTCTTCGGCGGCGTGGCGGTCGGCGCGCACCTGGGCCAACTCGGCGTCGAGGGCGGCGACCTTTTCGTAGTCGGTGGCGTATTCGGCCAGCTGTTCGTGCAACTGGGTTTCGCGGCGCTCCAGTTTGGAGACCTGCCGCTCCAGTCGGGCGAGATCCTTCTTCGCCTGCCGCAGTTTCGCGACGTCGGTCGTACCGGCCCGCTGGGTCGGGGTGGCGGTGTCGCGGGGGATGGGGCGGGCCACGTACTCCTCGATGCCGCCGGGGAGGTCGACCAGCCGGCCGTCGCCGGGGAGCGCGACCACGGTGTCACAGACGCGTTCCAGCAGGTAGCGGTCGTGGCTGGCGACGATCAGGGTGCCCGGCCACCCATCGAGCAGGTCCTCCAGCGCGGCGAGGGTGTCGATGTCCAGGTCGTTGGTGGGCTCGTCCAGCAGCAGTACGTTCGGCTCGCCGGCCAGCAGCCGCAGCAGTTGCAGCCGGCGCCGCTCGCCACCGGACAGGTCGCCGACGGGTGTCCACAGTCGACTGTCGCTGAACCCGAACACCTCGGCGAGCTGGGCCGCGCTCAGCTCCTTGTCGCCGAGCACGAACCGCTTCGCGACCTCCTCGACCGCCTCGAGCACCCGCAGCTCGGTCGGCAGCTCCGCCAGTTCCTGGGACAGGTACGCCGACTTCACCGTCTTGCCGACCTTGACCACCCCGGCGTCGGGCTCGGCGACCCCGGCCAACAGTCGCAGCATGGTGGTCTTCCCGGCACCGTTCGGGCCGAGCAGGCCGATCCGGTCCCCCGGTCCGACCCGCCACGTCACCCGGTCCAACAGGGTCCGCCCGGGTACGTCCACCACCACGTCTTCCACGTCGTACACGGACTTGCCGAGTCGGGAGGTGGCGAGCCGGTGCAGCGAGACCGTGTCCCGCGGCGGCGGTACGTCGGTGATCAGCTCGTTCGCCCGCTCGATCCGGAACTTCGGCTTGGACGTACGGGCCGGGGCGCCGCGCCGCAGCCAGGCGAGCTCCTTGCGTACCAGGTTGCGGCGGCGCTGCTCGGTGGCGTCGGCCTGGCGGATCCGCTCGGCGCGGGCGAGGGTCCAGGCGGCGTACCCGCCCTCGTAGGAATGCACGGAGCCACGCGTGACTTCCCAGGTGGTGGTGCAGACCGCGTCCAGGAACCACCGGTCGTGGGTGACCACGACCAGCGCCTTCGCGTTGGCCTGCAGCCAGCCGGCGAGCCAGTTGATGCCGGTGATGTCGAGGTGGTTGGTGGGCTCGTCGAGCACCAGCAGGTCCGCGGGGCGGATCAGCAGCGCGGCGAGCGCCACCCGCCGCCGCTCCCCGCCCGACATCGTCGCCACCGGCGAGTCCAGCCCCAGGCCGGGCATGCCCAGCCCGTCGAGGATGGCCCGTACCCGGGCCGAGGACGCCCACTCGTGTTCGGCGCCCATGTCGTCGGACAGCCACGCCGACCCGACCACGATGTCGCCGACCGTGGCGTACGGCGGCAGGATCACCTGTTGCGGCAGTTGCCGGATACGCAGGTCGCGCCGGAGGGTGAGCCGACCGTCGTCGGGCTCCGCGACCCGGGTGAGCAGCCGTAGCAGGGTGGTCTTGCCGGCGCCGTTGAGCCCGACCACACCCACCCGGTCGTTGGCGTGCAGACCCAGCGACACCCGGTCCAGGAGTACGGCGTGGTCGTACCCCTTGGTGACCTTGTCCAGGCTGATGATGTTCATGAGACGACGCGTGCCCCCGGCACCGGTCCGTGCGCGGCGCGTACCCCGCGGGCGACGCCGTGGCCGGCGATCCGGGCGGTGAGCTTCGTGGCGTGGTCGGCGTCGGCGGCGAGGAACACGCAGGTCGGCCCGGACCCGGAGACGAACGTCGCGAGCGCGCCTTCCTCCTCGCCGGCGCGCAGCGTACGGCGCAGGGCGGGACGCAGCGAGATCGCGGCCGGCTGCATGTCGTTGCGCAACGCGGAGGCGAGCACCTGCGGGTCGTGCTGCCGCAGCGCCGCCAGCAGCCGGTCGGTGTCGTCCGAGTACGGCGTCGCCCGACCCGCCTCGCGCAGCCGGCGCAGCTCGGCGTACACCTCGGGGGTGGACAGGCCGCCGTCGGCGACCGCCACTACCCAGTGCCAGGCGCCGACCGCGAGCACCGGGTTGATCACCTCGCCGCGGCCGGTGCCGAGCGCGGTGCCGCCGGGCACCAGGAACGGCACGTCGCTGCCCAACTCGGCCGCCAACTCGGTCAGCTCGTCACGGGAAAACCCGGTGCCCCACAGCGAGTCGCACGCCACCAGGGCCGCCGCCGCGTCCGCGCTGCCGCCGGCCAGGCCGCCCGCCACCGGGATGTGTTTGTGCAGGTGGAGATGGGCTTTCGCGGGCCGCCCGACGCGCTCGGCGAGCAGCCGTGCCGCCTGGATGACGAGGTTGTCCTCGTCGACCGGCAGCTCGCTCTCGCCCTCGCCGACCAGGGTCAGCTTCAGGTCGTCGGCGCGGGACGCGGTGAGCTCGTCGTACAGGGAGACGGCGTGGTAGACCGTGGTCAGCTCGTGGTAGCCGTCGTCGCGTACCGGGCCGACGCCGAGGTGCAGGTTGATCTTCGCCGGTACGCGCACCCGTACCGATCCGGATGCGGCCAGCACCGGACGGTCCCGCTCCTCGACCTCCAGCGGCTCACTCACGTACTGCTCCCCTGCTGTGCGCGGCGATCGCCGCGAACTGTTCCACCGTCAGCGCCTCGCCCCGGGCGCCCGGGTCCACCCCTGCCGTACGAAGTATCCCCTCTGCCGTCGCGGCGTCCCCGGCCCACCTCGCCAGGGCGGCCCGCAGGGTCTTGCGGCGCTGCGCGAACGCGGCGTCGACCACGGCGAAGACGGCCTCGCGGTCGCCGGCGGGTGGGTCCCGCCGGGTGAAGGCGACCAGCCCGGAGTCGACGTTCGGCACCGGCCAGAACACCGACCGGGGTACGGCACCCGCGCGGCGGGACGAGGCGTACCAGGCGAGTTTGACGCTGGGTACGCCGTACACCCGGGAACCGGGCGGGGCGACGAGCCGGTCGGCCACCTCCGACTGCACCATGACCAGCCCCCGGGCAAGGGTCGGGAAGGACGCGAGCAGGTGCAGCACCACCGGCACCGCCACGTTGTACGGCAGGTTCGCCACCAGTGCGGTCGGCGGCGGTCCGGCCAAGTCGGCGGGGCGGAGCCGTAGTGCGTCGGCGGTCACGACGGTCAGCTTTGCGGAATCCGCGCCGGCCCGGTCCCGCACGGTCGACGGAAGAGCACCGGCGAGTACGGGGTCGACTTCGACGGCGTACACCCCGGAAGAAGCGGGGAGCAACCCGAGCGTGAGGGAGCCGAGACCGGGACCGACCTCCAACGTCACGTCCTGCGGGTCGAGGGCCGCGGCGGTCACGATCCGCCGCACCGTGTTGCCGTCGACCACGAAATTCTGACCGAGCGTCTTGGTGGGCCGGATCCCGAGCCGGGCCGCGAGCTGCCGGATCTCGGCGGGCCCCAGCAGCGGGGTCACGCCGAGCTCACGAGAAGAGCCGGGCTCACGAGAAGAGTCGGGGACCGCACGCCGGCCACTGGTCGGCGCCGGAGCGCTTGTAGAGCAGGATCGCGCGGTATGTCTGCTCCCTCGGTGTGGCTTCGCTGGGCAGCCCGATGCCGCCCATCCGCTGCCACATGCTCACGTTGAACTGGTAGAGGCCGTGGTAGAGCCCGTTGGACGAGACCGACTTCGGGTTGCCGTGGGACTCGCAGTCGGCGAGCGCCTCCCAGTTGAGCCCGGTGTCGTCCTTCGGGTACGGCTGGGTGCCCTTGCGTACCAGGGCGGGTTTCGGCTCCACCAGCGTCTTGCTTGTGATCACCTTACGTTCCGAGAACTTGCCGTCGCGGTAGATGTACTCGACGTCCTGCTCGGCCCGGCCCTTCCTGCCGGCGTCGACGGTTGCCTGCTGGTCGACCATCCAGTCGTCGTTCTTCTCGGTCTTCACCGGCGGGTCGACGTCGACGGTCTCGTGCTTCGGCTTGACCTTCACCCGGATCAGCCGGACCGTGTGCGCCCCGGCCAGGGTGGCGTGCAGTTCCGGCTTCGACTCGTCCCGGCCCGTGAGCGCCAGGTGCGCCTCGCGGTAGAGCTCGGCCGGGGTGGCGGCGTACGTGGTGAGGGTCGACTTCTCGCCGTCGTGGACCAGCGTCAGGTGCTTCTGGGTGCGGATCGTGAGCGCCATCCCGTCGCGCGGGATGTTCGTGGCCCGGTCGGTCGACACCCGCAGTTTCGCGCCGTCGAGCTTCAGGTCCCCGACAAGCCCTCCGACGGTACGAGCGGTGACCCACCTGGTCTTCGTGACCCCGTCGAGGGTGAGCGTGACCGGGCGACCCCGCGCGACCACGACCCGCGCCTCGGGGGCGATCTCGCTGCTGGTCGCCGGGGCCACGGTGTCGTGCCTGCCCAGCGTGATCCCCGCCTGCTGCAGCAGACCCTTCACGGTGTGCGCATAGGTCCGTACGGTCCGCGTCGCTCCGTCGTCGACCACCCGTACGGCGGTGGTGCCGCCGATGTAGCCGCCGACGCCGCCGACCAGCAGCAACAGGGACAAAGCCTGCGGAACGAACCGCCGCCAGCCTCCCCGATCGCGCCCTCGGGAATGCCTCGATCGACTGTGTGGGGTGCTCACGATCGACAGAGACTACGGACTTGATCTTGGTACGCCAAGTCACGCCGGCCGGATTCGTCCCCGCCCGCCGCTCACCAGGGCCCGAACACGCGCTCCCCAGTGGCCGATATCACCGCGCACAGTTCGTCCAGATCGTCCCCCCGCAGGTCGGCCAGGAACCGTACGGTCAGCGGAATCAGGTACGGCGCGTTCGGCCGCCCCCGGTACGGCATCGGCGTCAGGAACGGCGCGTCGGTCTCCACCAGGATCAGTTCTCGCGGCGCGAGCTTCGCCGCCTTCTGCAGCGGCACCGCGTTCTTGAACGTCACCGTGCCGGCGAAGCTCATCACGTACCCCCGGTCGGCGCACTGCCGGGCGAACTCCGCGTCGCCCGAGAAGCAGTGCAGCACCACGGTCTCCGGCGCGCCCTCCTCCTCCAGCAGCTTCAACACGTCGTCGTGCGCGTCCCGGTCGTGGATCACCAGCGCCTTGCCGTGCCGCTTGGCGATGTCGATGTGCGCCCGGAAACTCGCGTGCTGCTGCGACCGACCCGCCTCGTCGGTACGGAAGTAGTCCAACCCGGTCTCGCCGACGCCGCGTACCCGCTCCAGGGCGGCCAGCTTGTCGATCTCGGCGAGCGCGCCGTCGAGGTCGGAAAGCCGGGGCGCCTCGTTGGGATGCAGCGCCACGGTCGCGACGATCGCGGGGTGGTTCGCCGCGAGTTCGGCGGCCCAGTGCGAGGACGGTACGTCGATCCCCACCTGCACCACCCGGTCGACCCCGACCGCGCGCGCCTCCGCCAGCGCCTCGTCGACCCCGCCCGGCTGGGCGATGCCGTCCTGCAGGTCGAAATGCGTATGACTGTCGAGTACGGCCACCGCCAGCGGCTCCGGCGCCGGCGGCGCCTCACCGGACCGTCCCGTGGATTGCGATCTCATCGCCACCCAGCATCACACACCGATCAACCAGATTTGTCAGTGCTCCCCGCTAGGGTCCCGGCCCGTAGACTTGGGCGCGACCTGGTCCCGCCCAGAGGAGGTGTGGCGACATGACTGCCGCTGCCGTACACCCCTGGTGGGAGTGGGATGGGTTACTGCAGACCTGGCGCGAGTTGGACGTGCCCGAGGGCTGGCGCGCGGAAATCACCGAGGACGGCATCACGATGACGCCGCCCCCCGCGAACCTTCACAACAGCATCGCGAACTCGGTGCATCGAGCGTTGAACCTTGGCCTATCCGACGAGTTCGGCGTGTACCAGACCCTCGGTGTCGCGATTCCGGTGGTTAGTTGCCTGTACATCCCTGACGTGTGCGTCATGCGGGTGGAGGATCTGCACGAAGGCACCGAGGTAACCGGTGACAAGGTGCTGCTGGCAGTCGAGATCACGTCGAAACGCCATGCGCAACACGACCGCAAGGCCAAGACGTGGCACTATGCGCACGCTCCCGTACCGCTGTATCTGCTGATCGACCGGTACGACGAGGACGGCCCGGCAGTGACGTTGTGCTCCGATCCGCGCGACGGGCACTACCAGCGGAAGACCCGGGTGCCGTTCGGTGACGCGATCGAATTGCCGGAGCCGATCGGTCTGACCCTCGGGACGGCGGACTTCCCGCGTACCTGATTCGGCTCAGGATCGCGCGCTCAGCAGGTGGAAGGCCTGGTCGCCGCGGCGCAGCTGGCGGTGTTCGGCAAGGGTGAGGCCGGCCCGCTCCAGCCCGGCGACGACCTCGGCCACCGGGCGGAGCGTGAACCCGTACGGGGTGACCGGCAGCGAAGCCATCCAGTCCGGGTCGCCGATCCCGACCACGAGCCGGCCGGACGGCCGCAACACCCGCGCCAGCTCGGCGAACGCCCGGTCCAGCTCCGGTACGAAGTAGACCGTGTTCACCGTGATCGCTCCGTCGAGCGAGTCGTCCGGCAACGGCACCGCGGTCAGCGATCCTGCCAGCAGGCGCAGCCGGCCCGCGGTGACCTGCCGACGGAACCGCCGGGTCGCGCGGTCGATCATCGACGTGGAGATTTCGACGCCGTACACCCGGCCGTCGTCGCCGACCCGGTCCAGCAGCAGCGGCAGACCGACCCCGCCACCGAAGCCGATGTCCGCGACGGCGTCGCCGGGGCGTACCCCCGCGGCTTCGACCGCCGCGGAAACGGCGCGGAGGTTGCCCCGGTTGAGCATCCGGGCAACCCCTCTGCCGAGTACGCCGCGCGGATGCCCGAGCTGACCGGCGAGCGTGGCGAAGAACCGCTGGCGAATACCCACCCACCGGATGCTACGGACCATCAGCGGTACGGCAGCGGTTCGCCGGTCTCGAGCAGCGTCTTCAGGCTGCCCAGGATGTCCGGCCAGCCGGCGCTGACGCCGGAGTAGCTCGGGCTTCCTGGTGCGAACTCGTCGTGCGTGACCGTGAGCTTGACGACGCCGGTGAAGTCGGCGGCCTCCTCGACCACGAAGGTCACCCGCGACGGTTTGTCACCCCGCTCCCGGTCCGCCGGATCGGTGAAGCTGTACGACAGCAGCCGCGGCGGATCCACGGCCAGGATCTCGCCCTGGATGTCGAGCTTGGTGCCGTCGTCGTACCGCAGCCGGATCGTGGAACCGACCACGAAGTCGGACTCGACCTCGCGGCCCCACCAGTACTGCCGGGTGAACTCGGGTGTGGTGAGCGCCTGCCACAACTGCTCGGGCGTGGTCCGGATGTACGTGACGTAGACGAATGTCGGTTCAGTCATCTTTCCGCTCCTCGAGTGCCGTCTTGAGGGTGGCCAGCGCGTCCAGCCGGTGCTCGTCGTACCGGCTGATCCAGCGCTGCTGGATCTGGTGGATCGGGACCGGGTTGAGGTAGTGGAACTTCTCCCGGCCGCGACGCACGGTCACCACGAGCCCGGCGGACTCGAGGATCGCCAGGTGCTTCGAGGTCGCCTGCCTGGTCATGTCCAGGTGGCCGCAGAGCTGGCCGAGGGTCTGCCCGTTGCGCTCCCGGAGCTTGTCGAGCACCAGCCGGCGACTCCCGTCGGCGAGCGCTCGGAACACCGCGTCCAGATCCACACCCCCGACATTAGGCAACCATTTGGTTGCATGTCAACCCTGGACGGCCCTCGGCGGCGGCGATCAGTCCGCCGGACCGGACCGAACGGCGGTGCCCGCTGGCCGCACGGCCGGACACTGGCCGGATCCGGCGCGGGAGCTGTTGGCCGGGCGTACAACAAGCGTGACGGGGTCAGTACGAGGTGAGGAGATCACCATGTCTGTACGAGACGTCGAACAGCTCGACGAGCGCGGCATGACGGCGTGGGACGCGCACAACACCGACGAGTTCGCGGACCTGTTCGCGGACGGATTCGTCTACCGCGACAGCAGCATGCCCGAGCCACTGCAGAGCAAGGACGCGATCAAGCAGTACATGCAAGGTTGGTATACGGCGTTCCCGGACATGCACGTACGGCAGACCAACCGGGTCGCCAACGAGGACGCGGTCAGCGCCGAGATCGAGATCACCGGCACCAACAGCGGCCCGCTGATGATGGGCGGCCAGCAACTGCCGCCGACCGGCCGCACCGTGATCGGCCACGGTACGTACTTCGCCAAGGTCCGCGACGGCAAGATCATCGAGTTCAGCGCCCACCCGGACGTCGCCGAGATGATGATGCAGCTCGGCATGATGCCCCAGGGCTAGCGGCGCCGGCAGCTTTCCCCGATCCGGAGCATTGGACGCGGAGCTTCACAAGTCCGGCGTCGTGGTGACTGTGCGCGTCCGGTGCCCGCAGTCAGCGCGGCCGGGCTGCGGGCCGTATCGTCGCTGGTTGATGACGCTGCTGCCGGCGCTCGACGGCGCCTTCGACGACCACCCCGACGCGGTACGGATCGGCGACACCGCCGTGTCGTGGGCATCGCTGCGTGATGCCGCGACCGGCGTGGCGGACTCGATCGCGGGCGCCGGGACGGTCGCGGTCGACGCCACCGCGTCACTGGACACCGTGGCCGCCGTGGTCGGCGGACTGCTCGCAGGCGTACCGGTGGTGCCGGTGCCGCCCGACGCGGGACCGCGGGAGCGCGACCACATCCTGCGCGACTCGGGCGCGACGCTGCTGCTCAAGGACGGCACCGTCGCGGAGCTGCCCAGCGCGGGTGCCACCCCGGACGGCGCGGCCACGGCGGGCGGCCCGACACCGCGCCCCGGCACGCGGCCGGCGCCCGACACTGCCCTGATCCTCTACACCAGCGGGACCACCGGCGCCCCGAAGGGCGTGATGCTCTCGGCGGGCGCGATCGCGGCCGACCTGGACGGGCTCGCCGACGCGTGGGCGTGGACGCCGTCGGACGTACTGGTCCACGGGTTGCCGCTCTACCACGTACACGGGCTGGTGCTCGGCGTACTCGGGGCGTTGCGGGTCGGGTCGCGGCTGGTGCACACCGTGAAGCCCACCCCGTCCGGCTATGCGGCGGCCGGCGGCTCGCTCTACTTCGGCGTACCGACCGTGTGGTCGCGGGTGTGTGAGGCCGCGAGCGCCGCACGCGCCCTGGCCGGAGCGCGCCTGCTGGTCTCCGGCAGCGCCGCCCTCCCCTCGTCCGTGTACGAATCCCTCACGGCACTCACCGGCCACCGCCCCGTCGAGCGGTACGGCATGACCGAAACGTTGATCACCACCAGCACCCGGGCCGACGGCGACCGCCGTCCCGGCCAGGTCGGAGTCGCCCTGCCGGGAATCTCCACCCGGGTGGTCTCCGAGGAAGCCGACGGACTCGGCGAGCTGCAGGTACGCGGACCGACCCTGTTCAACGGCTACCTCGGCCAGCCCGAGGCGACCGCCGCGTCGTACACCGCTGACGGCTGGTTCCGGACCGGGGACGCGGCGACGGTCGACGACGACGGGGTGCACCGGATCGTGGGGCGCGCCTCGCAGGATCTGATCAAATGCGGCGGCTACCGGATCGGCGCGGGCGAGGTGGAGGACGCGCTGCTGGCGCATCCCTCGGTGGCCGAGGCCGCCGTGGTGGGCGTACCGGACGAGGACCTGGGTCAGCAGATCGTCGCGTACGTGGTCGCCGACGGCGTCTCGGCGGAGGCGTTGATCGACTTCGTCGCGACGACGTTGTCCGGGCACAAGCGACCGCGGCGGGTCGTCCTGGTCGACGCGCTACCACGTAACGCGATGGGCAAGGTCCAGAAGCAGCTGCTGGTCCCGTGAGGTGCGGCGAATCCCACACACCGTGGGCGGCCGGCCGGCTCTAGCGTCGACCCATGACGGGGACCTGCGGGCCAGGCACGGCGACAGCCTGCGCCGACTCTTCACCGCCAGCCGCGGGTACGTCACCGACCGGGCCTTCGCGGCATTCACCGACCGGTTGGCCGCACCGGAGCACGACGATCCCGAGACAACAGCTGACGACGTGCCCCCGACGATTACCAGCGCTTCCGCTAGGCGGGGTCGTACCGCCAGTGGTTGACGCGGAGTTGGCGATCGGCCCAGACGAGGTCGCGCGCCGCGACGTGGGTGAACCCGAGCGACCGGCATATCCCGTTCGACGGGCCGTTGCCGACAGCGGGGAAGGCGTGGATAGGACCCCAGCGACCGTCCGCGTCGGCCCGGTCCAGCAGCATCCGTACCGACCGCTTGGCGATGCCACGGCCCTGGAACGCCGGCAGCACCATCCAGCCGATCTCCGACAACGACTCCCCCTCGACCACGTGGCCCCACAGCGCCAGCCCGCCGGCCACCTCGTCGGGCCGCTGTTCGTCCGGCACGACCATCACGATCCAGGAGATGTCGTCCGCGGCCGCCTTGGCGTCGGAGGCCACCTTCTCCTCGATCCCCTCGCGGGGCAGCGGGCCGCCCAGCTCGGCCATCATCACCGGGTCGCAACGCATCCGTACGTACGCGTCGACGTCGCCCAGCTCGACATTCCGTAACCGCATATCAGTGGTCTACCAGGAGCCTCCGACAGGAACCCGGCGCACAAGACGATCAGACGTCGTCCAGCGCGCAACCCGGAAAACCGATTTCCCTGCCGCACGGTGGACAGCGCTTGATCATCGGAGCCGGAAACGTGGCTACTGCTGTTCGAGGCGGGCCAGCTCCTCGTCCACGATCGACGGGTCCAGCTTCTTGAAGATCGGCTTCGGCGGATCGAGCTTCCGCCCGGCCTCCAGCGGCACGGACTCCCACCGGCCACCGGTGTCGTACGAGCCGGTCAGGATCGGGTAGTCCGGCCCGCCGTCGAGGTCCGCCACCTTGACGATCTCCGGCATCGGCGCGAAGACCCCGGTGCCGCCGAGCAGCTCGTACACCTGCTGGGAGGAGTGGGGCAGGAACGGCGCGAGCAGCGTCTTGCAGTCGTCGACCACCTGCAGCGCGACGTGCAGGATCGTGCCCTGGCGGGGCTTGTCCTCGTCGGACTTGAGCTGCCACGGCGCCTGTTCGGAGAGGTACTTGTTCGCCTCGGCGACCACCTTCATCGCCTCGCCGATCGCCGCCTTCTGCCGGTGCCGTGCCAGCAGCGCGCCGACCTTCTCGAAGCCTTCCCGGGAGACGCCGAGCAGCGCCTGGTCCGCGTCGGTCAGCGGACCGGGCGACGGGATGGCGCCGAAGTTCTTCGCGGCCATGCTGATCGACCGGTTGACCAGGTTGCCCCAGCCGGCGACCAGCTCGTCGTTGTTGCGCCGCAGGAACTCCGCCCAGGTGAAGTCGGTGTCGTTGTTCTCCGGCCCGGCGACCGCGATGAAGTAGCGCAGCGCGTCGGCGTCGTACCGCTCCAGGAAGTCGCGTACGTAGATCACGACCCGCTTCGAGGTGGAGAACTTCCGGCCCTCCATGGTGAGGAACTCGCTGGAGACCACCTCGGTGGGCAGGTTCAGCGTGCCGTACTCGCCGGGCTCGCCGCCCTTCGAGCCCCGGCCGTCGTAGGCCAACAGCTCACACGGCCAGATCTGGGCGTGGAAGGTGATGTTGTCCTTGCCCATGAAGTAGTGCGACAACGCCTCCCCGGCGGCTCCGCCGCGCGATGGCTCAGCGCCCCACCACTTGCGCCATGCCTCCGGGTCACCGGACCGCCGCGCCCACTCGATCGACGCCGACAGATACCCGATCACGGCGTCGAACCAGACGTACAACCGCTTATTGGGGTTGTCCTCCCACCCGGGAAGCGGCACCGGGATGCCCCAGTCGATGTCCCGGGTCATCGCCCGCGGCCGCATGTCGTCGACCAGGTTCAACGCGAACTTGAGTACGTTGGGCCGCCAGTCGGTCCGCGTCTCGAGCCAGGAGCGCAGCGCGTCCGCGAGCGCCGGCAGGTCGAGGAAGAAGTGCTCGGTCTCGACGAACTCGGGAGTCTCCCCGTTGATCCGGGACCGGGGGTTGATCAGCTCGGTCGGGTCGAGCTGGTTGCCGCAGTTGTCGCACTGGTCGCCGCGGGCGCTGTCGTACCCGCAGATCGGGCAGGTGCCCTCGATGTAGCGGTCGGGCAGGGTGCGACCCGTGGACGGGGAGATCGCGCCGCGGGTGGTCTGCTCGATCATGTACCCGTTGCGGTGCAGCGTACGGAACAGCTCCTGCGCCACCGCGTAGTGGTTGCGCGTGGTGGTACGCGTGAACAGGTCGTACGACAGTCCCAGCGCGTGCAGGTCCTCCACGATCACCTGGTTGTACCTGTCGGCCAGCTCGCGGGCGCTGACGCCTTCGTGCTCGGCCTGCACCAGGATCGGGGTGCCGTGCTCGTCCGTACCCGAGATCATGAGTACGTCGTGCCCGGCCATCCGCATGTACCGGCTGAACACGTCGGAGGGGACGCCGAAACCGGATACGTGGCCGATGTGTCGCGGGCCGTTAGCGTACGGCCAGGCGACAGCTGTCAAGACGTGACTCATAACCGCCCAGCGTAATGAACCCGGCCGGGCCGCCGCGTTCGAGTTACCGGACGGCGTGGCTGCGGCGGTTCGGCAGCCCCACGGTGTGCAATGGGCAGGTGACCGAGCCCCGGCCGAACGGCCGCCGCGACGAGGCCGTCGCCGCCCTGGCGAACGAAGGTGCCGAGTCGCGGGCGCACGCATCAAGCGAGTCGGCACCTTCGAACGGCACCGCCGGGTTGCCTGACGAGGCCGTGTTCGACCTGGTCACAGCCACCCCTCCCAGCACGGCCAACCCCGAATCGACCCTCTTGATGACCCCTGACGAGACCACACCGGCCGACTCCGGGCCGCACGCCGATCCCGGGGCACCACCGGCCTGGTCCGGCGCGTCACCGGCGCCGGCCGGCATCCCGCAGCGCCGGGTCGTGGTGCGTACCCAGCCCGAGTTGGCCGCCACCGCCATGCTCCGGCACCCGGCGCGCAGACCCCCAGACCCGCGCCGCGCCAGCCACGGCCTGCCGCTGCTGGTGCTTCTCAGCCTGCTCGCGCTGTTCGTCGCGTGGGTCAGTGCGGAGCCGTTCTGGCTCGCGATCGGCCACCAGGACACCGGGACCGTCGAGGTGACCCGCTGCACCGGTCACGGTCCGCTCGGCACCCGCTGCATCGGCACCTTCACCACAACCCATCGGGGGTACGCCGCCGACGCGGTCACCGTCAGCGGCGCTGCACCGGCCAACCGCAAGGTCGGCAAGGAACTACCGGCGCGGATGGTGTCGGCGCACGGGCGGATCGCGTACGCGGGCGACACGGCGGGGCTGCACCTGCGGTGGCTGTCGGGTCTGGGACTGCTGCTCGCCATCGGGCTCGGGATCGGCGCGGTGACGGGCGCCTGGCGGTTCCGCGGCGGGGCCCGGGTCGGCGCGGTGTCGGCCAGCCTGCTGACCCCGATCCTGATCGCACTGGTGGCGCTGGCGCTGACGTACTAGGGGCAAGCTGCTGGTGGCACCTGCCGGGACCGGCTAACCCCGGCGTACTCCGACGGCACTATGAGGTGTGACCGCCGTGGCGCAACCTGCACGCACCGATGCGGAACTGGTCGGGGAAGCCCGGACCGGCGATAAAACCGCGCTCGCCGTCCTGATCAGCCGTCACCGGTCGATGGTGCTGGCGCTGGTCAGGCGGTTCCTCGACGGACGTGACCTGGCCGACGACGCGGTCCAGGAGGCGAGCGTGGCGGCGCTGCTGGGGCTCGACCGGCTCCGCGCGCCCGAACGGTTCGGCGCCTGGTACGCCGGGATCGCACTGAACGTCGCCCGCCGCTGGCTCCGCGAGACCCCGACCGGTCCGTTCCCCACCGAGGAATGGCCCGACCGCGGCCCCGGCCCCGCGGAGTCGGCCGAGGCCGCAGATCTGTCCCGGCGGGTCCAGCGGGCCGTCGCGGCATTGGCTCCCGGGCAACGGGAGGCGGTGCTCGCCTTCTACTGGCAGGGACTCAGCCACGCGGAGGCCGCCGCCGAACTGGGCGTGAAACCCAACGCGGTCAAGGCCCGGCTGCACCAGGCGCGCGCCGCACTGGCAGCTCACCTCGCGCCGTACGTCCAACCCACGAAGGAGGTCCCTTCCATGGCACGCACTCCGGACCCGACCTGGGTCGACATGGCCGTGGCCGAGGTACGCCGATCCGGCGGCGACGACCCCACCCGCCGCACGTACGCCGTCGTACTGGCGGAATCCGGCGGGTCGCGACGCCTGCCGATCTGGGTGGGGCCGGCCGAGGCGGTGGCGCTCGCCTGCAACCTCGAGTCGCTGGAGATGCCGCGACCGATGACCTACCAGTTCGCCGCCAACCTCGTGGCGGCCGGCGGGTCGCGGCTGAGCGAGGTACGCATCAGCCGACTGGCGGAGTCGGTGTTCTACGCGACCGTGGTGATCGACGGTACGGCCGGATCCGCCGAGATCGACGCCCGGCCCAGCGACGCGATGAACCTGGCCATCGTGTGCGGCGCTCCGATCCGGGTCGACGCCGCGCTGCTGGACAACCCCGAGGCGACCCGCCACACCCGCTGGGAGGAGTACCCCACCCGCGCCTCCGAGCTGGTCGCCGAAGTGCGCGAGCTCCAGGCCGAGCAGTTCAAACCCTGATCCGACGCCACATCTGGCCGGGCCAACGACCGGCGGCGGGGGCGGCACGGACCGGCCGGCGGGTTACTTGGCAGCGACCACGGCGGCGTAGACCTCGCGCTTGGGGATGCCGGATTCGGCGGCGACTTCGGCGATCGCGGTCTTGCGCGGGGTGCCGGCGGCCTCGCGGATCGCTACCTCGGCCGCCAGGTCCGACGGGGTACGGGACATCACGACGGGCGGTGCGCCGCCGACCACGAGGGTGATCTCGCCCCGGGGCGGGTCGGACTCGACGCCGGCCACGAGGTCGGCGAGCGTGCCGCGGCGTACCTCCTCGAAGGTTTTGGTCAGTTCGCGGCAGAGCGCGGCGGGGCGCTCGGGGCCGAAGCCGGCAGCCAGGTCGGCCAGCGTGGCGGCGATCCGGTGCGGCGCTTCGAACAGGACCAGGGTGCGGGGCTCGGCTGCCAGCTCGGCCAGCCGGCGGCGGCGGTCGCCGCCGCGGCGGGGCAGGAACCCTTCGAAGCAGAACCGGTCGCAGGGCAGCCCGGAGATCGCCAACGCCGTGGTGACCGCACTCGGCCCGGGTGCCGCCGACACCGCCACGCCGGCCTCCACCGCGGCCCTGACCAGCCGAAACCCGGGGTCGGAGACGCTCGGCATGCCGCCGTCGGTGACCACCGCGACGGTGGCCCCGTCCTGCAGCGCCGCCACCAGCTCCGGGGTACGCCGTGCCTCGTTGCCCTCGAAGTACGACACCACGCGACCCGACAGGGTGATGCCCAGGTCCGCGGCGAGCCGCTGCAGCCGGCGGGTGTCCTCGGCCGCGACGATCTGGGCGGTGCGCAGCGTCTCCGCGAACCGCGGCGACGCGTCGGCCGGGTTGCCGAGCGGCGCACCGAGCAAGATCAACATACCGTCGGGCTGCGCCAACGAGCTACCTCCGTCACACCAGGGCTTGCCAGGCAGCCTACGATCTCCGGGTGGCCGCGACTGCGACGACGCTCGATGAAGCACCCGCGCCGGGTGCGCCCGCGCCTGCCCGTACCAGCCTGTCGGAGGAGGTACGGCTCCGGCTCGCCTCCCGGCTGCCGTACGGCAACGGCGCGTCCTGGTGGGCAACGGGGCTGGTCGCCGTGGTGGCGGCCGTGATCCGGTTGGTGAGCCTGGCGCATCCCGACCAGATCATCTTCGACGAGACGTACTACGCCAACGAAGGCCAGAGTATGTTCGTCCACGGCACCGAGTGGGACCTGGAGAAGAACTCTCCGAAGTTCGTGGTCCACCCGCCGCTGGGCAAGTGGTTGATCGGCATCGGGATCCGGCTGTTCGGCTTCAACTCGTTCGGCTGGCGGTTCGCGTCGGTGGTCGCCGGCGTGGTCAGCATCATCATCCTGGTACGCGTCGGCCGCCGGCTGTTCGGTTCCACGGCGCTCGGCTGCGTCGCCGGCCTGCTGATGACCCTGGACGGGATGCACTTCGTCTCCAGCCGTACGGCGCTGCTGGACATCTTCCTGATGGCCTTCATCCTGGCGTCGTTCGCGTGTCTGCTGATCGACCGGGACTCCCGCCGCGAGAAGTGGCTGGCGGCGCTGGAGCGGGGGCTGAACCCAGCCAGGCGGCAACCCGACTTCGGCCGGCCGTGGTGGCGGATCGCCGCCGCGGTCCTGGCCGGCTGCGCGCTGGCGGTGAAGTGGAGCGCGCTGTGGTACATCGTGCTGTTCATCGTGCTGCTCGCGGTCTGGGAGTTCAGTACGCAGCGCGCCGCCGGCGTACCGCGACACCTGCGGTGGAGCACCGACCGGCTCAGCGTGCTCGCCAGCTGGATGTTCATGTTCGGGGTGATCGGCCTCGCCACGTACCTCGCCTCGTGGTCGGGCTGGTTCGCCGACGACCACGCCACCTTCCGGCACTGGCTGCGCGACCAGGGCCACGCCGAATGGCCGGTGCTCGGCGCGCTGCGCAACCTGTACGAGTACCACTCCCAGGCGTACGGGTTCCACACCACGTTGACTGCCACGCACCAGTACCAGTCCTGGCCGTGGCAGTGGCTGCTGCTGGGCCGGCCGGTGGCGTACTACTGGTCGGACGCGGGGCCGTGCGGTGCGGCCAGTTGCGCCTCGGAGATCCTGCTGCTGGGTACGCCGGTCCTGTGGTGGAGCTTCATCCCGGCCCTGGTCGGCATCACCTGGTATGCGATCAGCCGCCGTGACTGGCGCGCCTGGACCATCCTGGCCGCCGCGGCGACCGGCATCCTGCCGTGGTTCCCGTACGAGCTGGACCACCGCACGATGTTCTTCTTCTACGCACTGCCGAGCCTGCCGTTCCTGGTGCTGGCCGTGACGATGGTGCTCGGCATGGTGATCGGCCCCCGCGACGCCGACCCGACCCGCCGCGCCCTCGGTACGATCGCCGTCGCGTTCTACCTCGCCGTGGTCGGCCTGTGCTTCATGTACTTCTACCCGATCTACGTCGGCGAGCCGATGAGCTACGCGGCCTGGCACGCCCGGATGTGGCTCGGCTCCCGCTGGATCTAGCGGCGGGGTGCGCCGGTCTGGCCTCCGGCGCACCCACGCCGGTCGCGGCTCACATCGTGGCGCGCACCAGGTAGTTGTCCTGCTGCGGCACCGGGATCCCGTCGTCGAGCCCGAGCACTTCCTTGCGGTAGTTGGCGTTGAAGGCGACCAGCGCCACCCCGCCCTGCGCGGTCACCTCGATGTAGTCGCCGATGAAGAAGCCGCCCAGGAACGCGTCTGCCTCCGACTCGTTCCCCGGCGAGGTCAGGATCTGCCGTTTCACCACCGAACCCGCGCCCGACAGGGTCACCAACTCGAGGTACTGCCGGTTCGTGAACACGGTGTCGATCCGGCTGGTCCAGTACGCCACCGCCAGGTTCGTACTCCCGCGGTTTGAATTGATCGTGCTGAAGTAGTTGTTGCCGCCGGCCGAGATCACCTTCGGCTGGGTCCACCCGGCGCCGAAGCTGTCGGAGTAGCTCAGCTTGATCCGGGAGTTCTCGCAGGCGAAGCCGAGCGGCCGGGCCTGGCAGGACTCCCAGATCACGAACACCCGGGGGTTGCCGCCGACCAGCTTCACCTCGCTCTTCGGTTGCGTCGCCACCCGGAAGTCGTTGGCGTTGAGGAAGCCGCCGAACGGGATCGGCGTCAGCTCGTTCCACACCACCCGCTCGGGTCCGAAGCTGGTGCTGCCGCTGTTGGCCACCCGCAGCTTGATGCTGAACGTCTGCTGCCCTTCCGGCCCCAGCAGGATCTCGACCCAGGTCACGTACGTACGCTCGTCCGGACCGATCGTGACGTCGCTGAACTGCGTGAACGGGTCGCCCACGCTGATGTCGATCGGGTCGGTGCAGTCGACCAGGGACGCGTCGCACCGCACTCCCTTGATGGTGCTGGTGCCGGCCTCGAAGTCGAAGTCGGTGTACGTCACCCACACCACGGTCTGGCCGTTGCTGACCCCGACGTACATCCACGGCTTGTCGAGGAAGTGGGTGCCGGTCGTGTCCACCGCGACGAACCGCCGGCCCGGCCAGCAGGTCGGGTCGTCACCACCGGGACAGCCGGCCAGCGTCTCCGGGATCGTCTGGTAGAGCCCGATGGCGCTGACGAAGGTGCCGTCCGACTCTCCGACGTTCAGGTCGGCCATGTACAGGGCGCAGGTGGAGTCGAAGGCCGCCACGGGGTCGCCCTGAGAGGGCACCGGAGCGAAGCCGGCGAACTCGATGCCGGGCAGCAGGCCCTCCTTGAAGAGGCTCTGGCCACCGTCGGTGGAGTAGTGCCACCCGGTGAAGTTGAACGACGGATTCAGCAGGCCACGGAAGTCGTTGGTCCCGGACAGGACCAGGTTCTGGTTGGTACGGCACCGGGCCACCGACTCCTCGTTCTGCGGCAGCCCGAGGGTGTCGTTGTTGAACAGGTCCCCGCTCATCGGGAACTGGCTGGCGCGTGCCCCCGGCTGCGCCTCGAGCTCGCCGCGGTGCGCGAGGGCCGTGGCGAGCGTGCGGAGCTGCTGCGGCGCGGCCTCCGGGTGCCGGGCGTAGTAGTTGACGAGGGCGCCCTGCGACATCATCCGGAGTTGCTGCTCCGATGGTCCCGAGGGCGCTGCCGAGGCGGGAATCGCGAGCACTCCGGCGGTCAGCACCGCCGCCGCGATCATCTTTCCGATCCCGCCGAGTGCCGGCTTGTCGTACACGGCGGTCACCTCCAACCGTGGAATGGGGGTGCTGCCTGCGCTGCGCCCCCGCGACGTCTCGTACGGTCCCGCCGACTCGACGTGACACCGCCAAGACTGTCCGTCACTCGACAGTGGACGGCTGCCCGGTTGGTCAGCGTTGCGGTGGGCTCGCCGGATAAGTGGGGCCGAAAGTCCCTAGCGGTGTCGATTCCGGGCTCCCCTGTTCGTCATCGCCGTAAGAATGGCGATCGAGGAGGTCACGCATGCGGTACCTGTTCCTGCTGTACGGCGACGAGCAGGCCGAGCAGTCGGCCGGCGAGGACGAACTGAAGCGGATCGTGGCGGCCCACGGCGAGTTCTCCGCCGGCCTGCGCGCCGCCGGGAAGCTGGTCACCGGCGCCGGCCTGGAGGCCAGCTCCACCGCCACGGTGGTACGCCGCGACACCGAAGGTGCCGACTCCCTCGATGCGTCACGCCCGGGACTCGGCACCTTCGCCGACCAGGTCACCGACGGCCCGTACGCCGAGACCCGGGAACAGATCGGTGGGCTGTACCTGGTCGACTGCGACGATCTCGACGACGCGCTCGACGTGGCGCGCCGGATCCCGTACAGCCCCGGCTTGATGATCGAAGTGCGGCCCGCGCCGTACTGATCCAGCTGGCATAGTGCGGCTGGTGACCCACCGGATCACGCCGCTCGGCGACTCGCCGCTGCTGCACCGGCTGGCGCGCAGCCTCCCCGGGCTGGCGCAGCGGCTGGTGCGGCGGCTGGCCGACGAGGTCCCGGTGTACGGCCGGCTGCCCGCGGAGGAGCTCGCCGACGACATCACCACGATCACCGGCTACAGCCTGCAGCTGGCGCTGCGGGTCGCCCGCGAGGGCCGGTTGCCCGCCCCGGAGGAGCTGGCCGAGATCACGGCGTCGGCGGCGCGGCGGGCCCAGGAGCGGATCCCGTTGCCTGCGCTGCTGACGGCGTACCACTCGGTGGCCCGGATGGTGTGGCAGGACATGGTGGCCGAGGCAGGGCCCGAGGAGTTGCCGGACATCGTCGCGGTGAGCGACCTGCTGATGGGGTGGCTGCAGGTGATCACCGCGGCGGTCTCGGCGGCGTACCTCGAGGAGTGGGACACGGTGGTCGACACCGAGCGGCAGTCCCACCGCGCGATGCTGGCGGCGCTGCTGCGCGGCGACCCCGGCGTCGAGGGGTACGGCCTCGGCGACCTGCCCGCGCCGCTGCACTACCGGGTGCTGGCCCTGGCGGTCGACCCCGGACCGGACGCCCCCGGCGTGGACGGCGCGATCGCGGCCCGCAGGCGGGTACGCCGACTGCACGCCGCCCTCGAGCAGTACTCCGGCACCCCCGTACTCACCGCGCTGGAACCGGCCGGCGGCCTGGTGCTGCTGCCGATTCCAGCCGGCCGACGGGATCCGGCGCCCCGGACGGGTCAGCCCGACCGGGCACCCCGAGCGAGCCAGCTGCACCAGGCACACAGGTCGAGCCAGCATGGGCTGGCGAGCCAGGCGGACCCCGAAGGTCTGGCCGGCTTGCTGCCCCGGCTGACCGAAGCCGCCGGCGCGCCGGTGACCGCCGCGGTCGCCACGGCCGCGCCGGCGCAGGTCAAGGACGCCGCGCAGCAGACCCGCGAGGTGCTCGACGTGGTACGCCAGTTCGGCAAGCCGCCGGGGCTGTACCGGCTGGCGGACGTGTTGCTGGAATACCAGCTCACCCGGGACACGCCCGCTCGGGCGGAGCTCGCCGCGCTGCTGTCCCCGTTGGACACCAAGCGGGAGCTGCTGGAGACGCTGAGCGTGTTCGTGGAGCAGCAGCTCAACCGGCGGCGTACCGCCTCGGTGCTGCATCTGCATCCGAACACCGTCGACTACCGGTTGCGCCGCGCCGCCGAACTCACCGGGCTCAACCCCACGACCCCGGCCGACCTGCACCAGATCGTCGCGGCGCTCGCCGCCCGCCGCAGCCTGCGCCCCGGCCCGTAGCAAGCCTCGGGGCCGGCCCGCGATGCGGACCGGCCCCGCGCTGCCCCTTTCAGCGTTGCCTACGCGGCGACGGCGGCCGCGGCGTCGACGATGCCGTAGCCGTACACCGGGTTGTAGACCCCACGAGCCAAAGCCCCGGGGGTACGAGCCGTGGTGAGGATCGCGTTGTAGATGCCCGCGCGGCTGCGTCCCTGGGCGGCCAGCAACGCGGCCACGCCGGCCACGTGCGGGGTCGCCATCGACGTACCGGCGAACGCGTCGTAGTTCTTCTGGCCGCAGGCGTCGGACCCGGTGCCCTGCGGCACGGACGACCAGACGTCGTCGTCGCAGTTGACCAGTCCGGCGCCGCCGGGCGCGGAGACCACGTTGAGGTCCGGCTTGATCCCGAACTCGGAGTACGCGGACTTCAGCTCGTTGCGGTCGGTGGCGACCACGCAGATCACGTCGTCGGTGAACGCCGGATCCGAGCACAGCGGGGTCGAGGTGTTGCCCGCCGCGGCGACCACCGCGACGCCCTTGCCCACCGCGTACGCGATCGCGTCGGCGAGCGTGGTGTCGACGCCCAGCAGCGGCAGCAGCTGGGTGCCGGCGAGTCCGCCCAGGCTCATGTTGATCACGTCGGCCCCGTGGTCGGTCGCCCACCGTACGCCGTCGGCGATGTCCTCGTAGCTGCCGCTGCCTTCTTCGAGCACCTTCACCGGCATGATCTTCGCGGCGGGCGCCACCCCCGCGATCCCGATGCCGTTCCCGGTCGCCGCGGCGGCGATGCCCGACACGTGCGTGCCGTGTACGTCGTCGGCCGCCCCGTTGCCGTCCGGGCCCCTCCAGTCGCCGTTGCCGCACGGCCGTTGCCCCTTGGGACAGCCGGTGAACGTGGCGCCGGTGACGAGCTTGCCCTGCAGGTCGGGGTGGCTGAGATCGACGCCGGTGTCGACGACGGCGATCACGGCGCCGGCGCCGGTGCTCTTCGCCCACGCCTGCGACGCGTTGATCTGGGTGAGGCCCCACTGTTTGGCGTACAGCGGGTCGTTGGTGGCCGCGTGCGACGGGGTGGCGACGGCGGCGACCGCGGCGACGGCGATCCCAGCCGCCAGGTACAGCCGGGTACGGGTGATGCGCATGTCCGCTCCAAGGGGTGAGCCCAGCCTGCAGGCTGGGCGATGGTTCCACCCCTTCATCCCGATACGGCGGGAATGTGTTACCGGCCGGTTGCGTCGGCGATGCCGGGATTCCCCGTTTCGGGTGACACCCGGTAACGCCTCGGGTTCGGCGATACCCGAAACCCGGTTGTGGCCGGCTGCCAGCATGAATGTGTGCTGTTGACCATCTCGACCACCCGCCGGCCGGCGACCGATCTCGGCTATCTCCTGGTGAAGCACCCCGACCGGGTGCAGTCCTTCGACACCGCCGGCGGCACCGCGTACGTGTGGTATCCCGAGGCGGCCGACGAGCGCTGCACGGCTGCCCTGCTGCTCGACGTGGACCCGGTCGCGCTGGCCCGGCCGTCGAAGCGCACGCCCGACGGCTTCTCCCTCGGCCGGTACGTCAACGACCGCCCGTACGCCGCCTCGAGCCTGCTCACCGTCGCGCTCGGCAGGGTGTTCGGCACCGCGCTCAAAGGCTCCAACAAGGTGCGACCCGAGCTCGCGGCCGAGACCTGGCCGCTGGAGATCGGCGTACCGGCGCTGCCGTGTCGGGGGGGCGCGGCGGTCGTACGGCAGTTGTTCGAGCCGCTCGGCTGGACCGTCGCCACCACACCCGTGCCACTGGATCCGGCGTTCCCCGAGTGGGGCGACTCGCGGTACGTGAACCTGCGCCTGACCGGCGAACTGCGGCTCGCCGACGCCCTCAACCACCTGTACGTGCTGCTGCCCGTACTCGACGACGCGAAGCACTACTGGATCTCCGCCGACGAGGTGGAGAAACTGCTGCGGGCCGGGGCCGGCTGGCTCGCCGACCACCCGGCGAAGGAGCTGATCACCCGCCGCTACCTCAGCCACCGCCGGTCCCTCACCCAGTCCGCGCTGGAGCGGCTGCGGGCGGCTGACGACGAGCCCGTCGAGTCCGAATCCGACGCCGTCGAAGACGTCGCCCAGGAGCCGGCCGAGCCGAAGAAACCGCTGGTCAAGCACCGGAAGGAGGCGGTGCTCGCGGCTCTGGAGGAGTCCGGCGCGGCACGCGTGCTGGACCTCGGTTGCGGTCAGGGCGCGCTCTTGCTCGAACTCATGAAACACCGGCGGTACGCCGAGATCGTCGGCGCCGACGTCTCCAGCGGCTACCTGCGGATCGCCGAGCGGCGACTCAAGCTCGACCGGCTGCCCGAGCGGCAGCGCGGCCGGGTGAGGCTGCTGCAGTCCGCGTTGACCTACCACGACGACCGGCTCGTCGGGTACGACGCCGCCGTACTGATGGAGGTGATCGAGCACGTCGACGAGGCCAGGTTGCCGGCGCTGGAACGGGCGGTGTTCGGCCACGCGAAGCCCGAGACCGTGATCGTGACGACCCCGAACGTGGAGTACAACGTGCGGTACGACAGCCTCCACCGTGACAGCCCCCACCGTGACAGCTCCGACCTCACCGACCTGCGGCACGACGACCACCGGTTCGAGTGGACCCGCGCCCAGTTCGCGTCCTGGGCCGAGCGCACCGCGGCCGCCCACGGCTACACCGTCGAGATCCGGCCGGTCGGCGACCTCGACCCCGAGGTGGGCGCACCGACACAGCTCGGCCTGTTCCGGAAGGCGGCGGCACAGTGACCGACGACGCCGTAACCGACGGGGCCGTGACCAGGGTTGCCGTGTCGCTCGATGTGCCCGAGCTGGCGCTGATCGCGCTGGTCGGGATCTCCGGGTCCGGCAAGTCGACGTTCGCGCGGCGGCACTTCAAGCCCACCGAGGTGCTCTCCTCGGACGCGTTCCGGGCGATGGTCGCCGACGACGAGAACGACCAGTCGGCATCGGGTGACGCGTTCGACGCGCTGCACCACGTGGCCGGCCTGCGGCTGCGCGCCGGACGCCGGGTGGTGGTCGACGCGACGAACGTACAGCCCTTCGCCCGCGCCGCCCTGGTACGCCTCGCGAAGGACCACGACGTGCTCCCGGTCGCGATCGTGCTCGACACCCCGGAGGACGTGGCCTGGGAACGTACCGAGGCGCGGCCGGACCGCGACTTCGGCCGGTCGGTGCTGCGCCGGCAGGCGGGCGACCTGCGACGCTCGCTGCGCCGTCTCGGCCGCGAAGGCTTCCGCAAGGTGCACGTCGTGAAGCCCGGCGACGAGGTGACGGTCAGCTACGAGCGCGCCTGGAACGACAGGACCGAGCTGACCGGCCCGTTCGACATCGTGGGCGACGTGCACGGCTGTCGCGCCGAGCTGGAGACGCTGCTGACCACGCTCGGCTGGGACCTGGTACGCGACGCCGCCGGCCGGCCGGTCGACGCCACCCATCCGCAGGGCCGCACCGCCGTGTTCGTCGGGGATCTGGTGGACCGCGGGCCGGACTCGCCGGGCGTACTGCGGCTGGTGATGGGGATGGTGGCGGCGGGACACGCGCTGTGCGTACCGGGCAACCACGAGCAGAAGCTGCTGCGCAGGCTGCGCGGCCGCGACGTACAGCTGACCCACGGGCTGCCGGAGACGCTGCAGCAGCTCGCCGCCGAGCAGCCGGAGTTCACCGAGCAGGTGGCGACCTGGATCGACGGGCTGGTCAGCCACTACCGGCTCGACGGCGGCCGGCTCGTCGTGGCCCACGCCGGGCTGAAGGAGGAGTACCAGGGTCGCGCCTCCGGCCGCGTCCGCAGCTTCTGCCTGTACGGCGAGACCACCGGCGAGACCGACGAGTACGGCCTGCCCGTCCGCTACCCGTGGGCCAACGACTACCGCGGCGCCGCCCTGGTCGTGTACGGCCACACCCCCACCCCGAAGCCGGAGTGGGTCAACCACACCATCTGCATCGACACCGGCTGCGTGTTCGGCGGCGAGCTGACCGCGCTGCGGTATCCGGAGAAGCAGCTGGTCGCCGTACCGGCGGCGAGGGTCTACTACGAGCCGGTGAAGCCGCTGGTGGCCGCCCCGACCAGGGACGACACCACCCTGAACCTCTCCGACGTGACCGGCCGGCGGCACCTGCGTACCGACTACGGGGCGGTGACCGTCGACGCGGAGAACGCCGCGGCGGCCCTCGAGATCATGAGCCGGTACGCCATCGACCCGCGCTACCTGCTGTGGCTGCCGCCCACCATGTCGCCGTCCTCGACGTCGAAGATCGGGGACTACCTCGAATACCCGACCCAGGCATTCGCCGACTACCGGGCGATGGGCGTCGACCGGGTGATCTGCGAGGAGAAGCACATGGGGTCCCGGGCGGTGCTCCTGGTGTGCCGGGACGCCGCGGCGGCCCGGGAACGGTTCGGCGTGGACGACGGCTCGTCGGGGGCGGTGTGGACCCGTACCGGCCGGCCCTTCTTCAAGCCGGCGTTGACTGAGGCCCTGCTGGACCGGGTACGCGCCGCGGCAGGCCCGCTGTTCGACGAGCTGGCCACCGACTGGCTGCTGTACGACACCGAGCTGCTGCCCTGGTCGGCGAAGGCCACCGACCTCATCCGCACCCGGTACGCCACCGTCGGCGCCGCCGCCCGAACGGCTCTGCCCGATGCACTCGCCGCGCTCGAGGCCGGGCGGGCGCGCGGCCTGGATGTCGCCGCCCTGGAGCACCGGATCGCCGCGAGGGTCGCCAACGCGGAAGGCTTCGCGGAGGCGTACCGCCGATACTGCTGGCCGGTGAACGGCCTGGAAGGGGTGCAGCTGGCCCCGTTCATGCTGCTGGCCGGCGAGGGCGGGTCGTACGCCGACCGCGACCACGGCTGGCACCTCGCCGTGACCGACCGGCTGGTCGCCGCCGATCCGGAGCTGTTCCGTCCCACCGGCCGGCGGACGGTCGACCTGGCCGACCCGGTGTCGGAGCAGGCCGCGACCGGGTGGTGGCATGGGCTCACCGATGCCGGCGGCGAGGGCATGGTGGTGAAGCCGTACGCCGGCCTGTCCCACCGTGCCGGCGGCAAGCTCGTACAGCCCGGGATCAAGTGCCGCGGCCGGGAGTACCTGCGGATCATCTACGGCCCCGACTACACCCTGCCGGAGCACCTGGACCGGCTGCGCGAGCGCGGGCTGAACCGCAAGCGGAACCTGGCGATGCGGGAGCACGGGCTGGGCCTGGCCGCGCTGGACCGGGTCGTGGCGCGGGAACCGCTGTGGCGGATCCACGAGCTGGTCTTCGCGATCCTCGCGCTGGAGTCCGAGCCCACCGACCCCCGCCTCTGAGCACCCCGACGGCGGGCCGGACAGGGGCCGTCAGGTGCGCCCCTCGGACTCCTGAGCCTCGAACAGAGTCGGCTCGGTGGCTTCGTCGAGCGCCCAGTCGGCCCGGAGCACCGTGAACCCGGCCGCCTCCGCCGAGGCGCAGACCGCGATGTCGTCGTCGACCAGCACCGCGACCGTCCGCTGCCGGGCCAACCGTCTCAGCTGACCGAGCTTGAACACCGCGGACGGGCGCCGGTCGTGGTCCCTGCGCATCAACAGCTGCCCGTCGGGGAGCCGGTGCCGCCGCAGCCATTCCTCGGTGGCGGGCCGGGTCCGCTCCGGCCGCCCCGTGAGGTAGACGATCTCGTGGTCCTCCGCCAGCGTCTCGGCCACCGCGAGCCCCTCCGGCAGCGCCTGGTCCCGGTCACACGCGCCGAAGAACGCCTCCCACTGCTTGGGACGACGGGACAGGAAGTGAAGCCGATGCCGTACGTCGGCCAGCGTCGCGTCGAGATCGAGCACCGCGTACGACCGCGAAGACACCGGTTTCCCACCTCCGTACGTAACTGGATGGCGCCCATCGTGGCAGTTACAAAGCGTGTCGCAAAACGACGCCGACCAGGCACTTTGCCGCAGCAGAAACCACTGAGAGTCATCGACATTGCACTATGCGCTGCTGCCGTGGACGATGGGGGTCGTTCAAATCTAAAACACTCGATGCCGGACTCCGAGCGCGGTACGGGAGGAAGCGCGCAATGGATATCGCGCTCGACGACATCGACGCAACACGGGGGGCCACCGGGCGTACGCGCGGTGGCTGGACCACCTGCACCGGCACGGTACGGAGGGCAGCGCACCACCCGCACCTCCACCACCGCGACACGGGCCGGTTCAGGGGAAAACCGCACCAACCAGCCGATCGGATCAGTCCTCAGTGGACCGTCCCGCGTCTGATGACGTTTCGAATCGGCGACTTGTGCGGATGATCCACCGTGGTGCGCGGCAATAACGTTCCGAAAAGGGGAATCATGGGGACTTCGGACGCCCGGACCTTAGCCACCGACATCCTCGCGGTCGTGATGCAGCACCAGCGCCTCGACAACCAGGCGGCGTGCGCAGGACGACCGCGGCCGTGCGAGCGGTGCGTGGAAGCACACGTGGCGCGTACCGCCCACTTCGTCGCCCGCGGCGAGCCCGTCGAGTTCGTACTTCCGGGCTTTCCCGCCAAGTCGCCGAACCCGAGGAAGGTGCTGGGAGTCGCACCCGACATGGCCGAACGGCTGTCGCTGGACTTCCTCGCCCGGTTGTGCGACCGCATCTCGATGCGGTACCCGCCTGGCGGCCGCATCGTCATCTGCTCCGACGGGCGACTGTTTACGCACGTCGTGAACTTCACCGACGCCGACGTCACCCTCTACCAGTCCGAGATTCAGGCCCTCATCGACGACATGGACGGCACCTCGCTGGACCTGTTCCACCTCGGGCAGCACTTCCCCGGACACGAGTACGAGTCGATGCGCACGATGCTGGTGTCCCGGTACGCCGAGGACATCGAGAAGGTCGAGCAGAACGTACGCGCGGACGACGACTCGCTGCGGAAGTACCTGGGGCTCACCCGGTTCCTCCTCGAGGACATGCTCACACCCGACTACCGCGGTTCCCGCCGGGCGCTGCAGAAGCGGGCCCGGCACGCGGCGTACCACCTGCTGCAGCGCAGCGACGCGTGGAGCAACCTGCTCGCCGAGCGGTTCCCCCACGCGGTGAGGCTGTCGATTCACCCGCAGCCCTGCGGCTCGGCCAAGCTCGGCATCCACCTGATGGACGCCGCGGAGGACAACTGGCTGACTCCGTGGCACGGCACCGCGGTCGAGGTCGACGACGAGCGGTGGGTGCTCATGAAGCGGGAACAGGCGGAAGCGCTGGACGTGGAACTGGTACACATTGCCGGCCAGCCTTCGCATTACCGCTCGAAGGAACCCGTATCCGCCATCGCGGCCGGATCCGAGTCGCGCCTGGTGTGCTGACCCCGTCCCGATATCAAGCCGCCCTCTGACGATGGAGGAAGTTCTCATGACGCTCTCCCGTACCCGCCTTGCCGACCAGTTCACCGTCGACGCGATCGAGCCGTTCGGGGTGCGGATCAGCCCGCGGGAAGCCGGCGAAGAGCTCGCCGCGGTGCCGGTCGACGTGGCGCGCGAACTGGCGCGGGAGCACCGGCTGCTGCTACTGCGCGGCTTCCGCTCCCCGGAAACCAAGGAAGACCTTGCCGGGTACGCCGCGACGTGGGGCGAGCTGTACATCTGGCCCTTCGGCGCCGTACTCGAGCTGGTGGAGCACGACACCCCGGCCGACCACGTCTTCGACAGCAGCCGGGTCTCGTACCACTGGGACGGCATGTTCAAGGACGTGATCCCGGAGTTCCAGATCTTCCAGTGCGTCACCTCTCCCGCCGCGGCCGAGGGCGGCCGGACGATCTTCTGCGACACCACGCAGGTGCTCGCCGACGCGACGCCCGAGACCCGGGCGTCGTGGGAGCGGCTGGAACTGTCGTACGGCATCAAACAGAAGGTCCACTACGGCGGCAAGGTGGTGTCGCCGATCGTGGTGGAGCACCCGGACCGCGGGTTTCCCACCATGCGGTATCTGGAGCCGGTCGACGCGAACGAGCACTACGTCAACCCGCCCCACGTCACCTTCCCCGACGACCTCGACCCCGAGCAGGTCGCCGAGACCACCCGCAACCTCCGCGACACGCTGTACGACGCGCGCCACATGTACGCCCACGAATGGCAGCCCGGCGACGTGGTGGTCTCCGACAACTACGTCAACCTGCACGGGCGGGAGGCGTACCACAGCCGGTGCGGCCGCCACCTGCGCCGGGTCCACGTCCTCGGCGACCCGCCGTTCACCAACCCCGCGCTGCGCGAGGGGTGAACCGCCGCGGACCGTCTCGGACTGAGCCGCAACCGGTTGTTTTCATGCTGTTCAACACCTGGTGGCACGCCTAGTCTCAATTCCATCACTCCGGCAGTCCCCGTCCCCTTCGCCCCCACTCCCCCTCCCCGTTCCCCTTTCCCACCGCCCGAGCGGATGGGTGGACGCCCAGCGACCATCCACGACCGACAAGGGATCCCCCATGATCGAAAATCTGTACGGTGAAGCACCACATCCCCCGACCACCGAAACCCCTGGCGACCTGTCCCTCGTCGCCCAGCAGGCCAACCTCGGCTCGCCGTACGCGGTTCGCGTGGCCGCGACCCTGCGGCTGGCCGACCTGATCCGGTCGGGCACCCACCGACTGCCCGATCTGGCGGCCGCCGCCGGAGCGCACCCGGACCGCCTCGGCCGCCTGATGAACTTCCTGATCGCCCGCGGCGTCTTCCGCGAGACCGCCCCGGACGAGTACGCCATGACCGAGTCGGCCAAGGTGCTCACCAGCGACCACCCGATGGGCGTACGAGCCTGGCTGGACCTGGAGGGTCCGGCGGGCAGCCGGATGGACGCGTGCTGGACGGGCCTGCTGGACTCCGTACGGACCGGCGAGCCGGCGTACCCGAAGATCTTCGGAAGTCCGGTGTGGGAGGACCTCGAGGCGCACCCCGAGACCGGTGCCAAGTTCGGTGAGCTGATGGCCGGACGGGCGGCCTCCTTCGTGCCTGAAGTGGTGAAAGGCTACGACTGGGAGGGCATCGGCCACGTGGTCGACGTGGCCGGCGGTACCGGCCTGCTGCTCGCCGAGTTGCTCCAGCAGCAGCCGACGACCCGCGGCACGCTGGTGGACCTGCCGGCCGTGGTCCCGCTCGCCCGCGACCGGTTCGCCGCGGCGGGGATAACCGACCGTACGGAGATCGTCGAAGGCAGCATGTTCGATCCGCTGCCGGCCGGCGGCGATCTCTACGTCCTCGCCAGCATCGTGCACGACTGGGAGGATGCCGAGGCCGAGGCGATCCTGCGGCGATGCGCCGAGGCCGCCGGTCCGGGTCGCCGGATACTCGTCGTCGACCGGACCAGTGACCACGGCGACCCGTTGACGTTCACCTTCATGGACCTGCTGATGGTGGTGTTCCTGGGTGGCCGGGAGAGGTCGCTCAGCCAGTTCGCCGCACTGGGCGCGAACGCCGGGCTGGCGCCGGAGTCGGCCAGTTCGATGCCGTGTGGCTTGTCGCTGATCACCTTTGTGGTCGACGGCGACGCGTAACAGGTCGTACGACCGTCCATCATGGAGTGTCGGTACACAAGCCGGATCACGGCGGCGACGTCAACCCTCTGGGTAGGAACGTGACGAGGTCGGCGGGGGCCGGTCGAATATCACGTCAGCCCTTATGCTGAACGCTGCCGATCGGTCGCTGCGTGCTACCAATTGCCGCATCGCCGGGAGCTGGTTCGAGGAGAGGATGAGCTGTGGTCGGACGCCCGGAGAAGGCGCGGGGTGGACACAGGGACGGTGAGCGCAGCGTCGGGAGGCGACCGATCAGACGCAGGATCATGATCCTGCTGCTGGTTCCGGTGATTTCTCTGGGCTTCCTCTGGGCCATGGCGATGTGGCTCGCCACCCAGGACACGCTGAACATCAACCTGCTCGCCGTGACGGAAGCGTCGGTCCACAAACAGACCAGCGAGGTGTTCGACACGCTGCAGGAGGAGCGCCGCGCCACGGCGGTGTTCCTGGCCGGTGACCGGTCCGAGGCGGATGCCGCCGCCCTGGACCAGAGCCGGCAACAGACCGACCGGGCCGCGACGGCGCTCGCCAAGCTGGTCACGGACGACACCCTGGACGAGGTGAACGCGTCCGAGCGGCAGTGGTTGCAGACGCTGAAGGAGCGCATCGGATCCCTGCCGGCAATCCGCAAGTCGATCGACTCCGACACGATCAGCGGACCCGACGCCGAGCGGAAGTACACCGACGTCATCAAGGCCAGCATCGGCGTGTTCAACCAGATGACCACGGACACGAACCCGAGCTACGGCTTCTACCACCAGACGATGGTGTCGTTGCAGAGCGCCCGGGAGCTGCTGTCCCAGGAAGACAGCCTGCTCGCCGGGGCGCTCTCCCGCGGCGGACTGAGCCCCCGCGAGTACGACACGTTCGTCCAGCGGGTCGGTGCGCAGCGTGAGTTGTTCACCAACGCCGAGGACGGCATCGCCGACGACGAGATCCGCGGCCACTACGAGCACACGGTCATGGCGGACGCCTTCTCCAAGCTGCGGCAGATGGAAGACGCCGTCATCGACCAGGGCCCCACCGTACGGGCGTTGCCCTTCGGCGCGGTGAGCTGGGACACCGCGCGTACCGAGGTGATGAAGGACCTCCGGCACCTCGAGCACATGGTGTACGACTCCCTGGTCGCCCACGCCAAGCCGGTCGCGCTGTGGATCCTCGGCCGTACCGCGGTCATGATCGTCCTCGGTATCGCGATCACGGTCATCGCCGTCATCCTGTGGCGGAAGACCGTACGCCCGCTCACCGCGGATCTGCAGAACCTGAAGGACGCGGCACTGAACCTCGCCGAGGAGCGACTGCCACGCGTGGTGGCGTTGCTGCAGCGGGGCGACCGGGTCGACGTCAACGTCGAGGCGCCGCCACTGGCGTTCGGCAACGACGAGCTGGGTGACGTCGGCCGGGCGTTCAACGGGGTCCAGCAGACCGCCGTGCAGGCCGCCGTCGACCAGGCCGAACTGCGCAACGGCATCAAGGAGGTGTTCGTCAACCTGGCCCGGCGGTCCCAGGGCCTGGTGCAGCGGCAGCTCTCACTGCTCGACGGTATGGAGCGGCGCGCCAACGACCCGGAGGACCTGGAACACCTGTTCGCGATCGACCACCTCGCGACCCGGATGCGGCGCCACGCCGAGGACCTGATCATCCTGTCCGGGGCCGCGCCGGGACGGCAGTGGCGCAGGCCGGTGCCGGTGATCGACGTGATCCGCAGCGCGGTGGGCGAGATCGAGGACTACAGCCGGGTGCAGGCGCTGCCGATCAGCGACGCCCAGTTGGTCGGCCGGGTCGTGGCCGACGTGATTCACCTGCTCGCCGAGTTGTTCGAGAACTCCACCCGGTTCTCGCCGCCGCACACCAAGGTGCACGTCAGCGGGCAGATACTCCCGAACGGGTACGTCGTGGAGATCGAGGACCGTGGGCTCGGCATGACAGACGAGGACCTCGGTCACTACAACCTTCGGCTGGCGCATCCGCCCAGGTTCAACCCGTCCGACACGAAACAGCTCGGCTTGTCGGTGGTCGCCCAGCTGGCGCAGCGACACGGCATCAAGGTCACGCTGCGCAGATCGCCCTTCGCCGGCACCACAGCGATCGTGCTGATTCCGGAGTCCCTGGTCGAGATCACCTCGAGCCGCGCCATCGAGGGTGTGCCGCAGACGGCCTCGTCGTCGCAGCTGCTGCCCCCGCTGCAGCCCAACCAGACCGGTGAGTTCGCCTCGCCGTTGCGCCGCGAGCTGATCGCCGGCTCCGACCCGGCCGACCCCAATGGGCAACGGGAACCCTCGGGCCGCCCGGCAGAACCGGAGCCGGCCGCGGTGAGCAGCGCCGGAGCATCTGACGGGGCCTCCCTACCGAGCCGTTTCGACGGGCGCCACTCCGAGCCTGCCGCCGACGTCGCCACGCCACCGCCGTCCGATGAGACACCCGGGGCGGAGCCGGGGCTGCCCCGGCGGGTCCGGCAGGCCAGCCTGGCCAATGAGCTGCGGGAGACGACCCCGCCGGCGGCGCCGGTGAGCGAAGGCTCGAGAGCGACCGCGCGTCCGCCGGAACAGATCCGCGCCATGATGAGCGCGTTTCAGCGCGGCACGTTGCGTGGCCGCGAAGACGCCGGAGATCCCGAGCCCGCACCAAACGGCGAAAGCCTGTTCGGTTCACATCGAACCGGTCGCCCGTCGCCCCGGCCGAGCACACCTCACGGTGAGGACCAGTAGATGTCAGATCCCGCTGAGGCGGCGCCGAGCGATCTCACCTGGCTGCTCAACGACCTGGCCTCCAGGGTGGCCGGGGTGCACGAAGCCGTGCTGCTCTCCGACGACGGGCTGCTGATGGCCGCGTCTGGGGGGCTGGCCCAGGACGACGCGGAGTATCTGTCCGCGGTCGCGGCCGGCTTCCAGAGCCTCTCGCGGGGCGCTGGCCGGCGATTCGGCGGCGGACTGGTACGCCAGACCGTCATCGAGATGGACTCCGCATTCCTGTTCGTCACCGCGGCCGGGCGCCGTAGCTGTCTTGCCGTGCTCAGCGCCGGCGACTGCGACGTCGGCCTGATCGCGTACGAGATGGCGGTCCTGGTACAGCGGGTGGGTACGGCGCTGTCCACCTCGCAGCGATCTGGACACCACGCCGACACCGCCTAGCCGGCGGCGGTCGACCGGCGGGAAGTGGGTGTCACGTCGCGCTTGATCGGAAGGGTTTGGAGCACTCCGTGACTACATTTCGTATTCCTTCGCGGCGCCTCGGCGACCCGCGTGTCACTACGCTGAACTGCGATAACACCACTGTCCACAGTGAACAGAGCGGATCTCGGGATTGGGGTGAACCCGTGTTAGCGGGTACGAATGTAACCGAGCGTTAATTAACGGCACCTTCGGCGCACTATCGGGTGTTTCCCGCATCGATCTGAGCCTCTATGCTGGCGCGGACGGTGGGGAGGCGTCCCCGGATGACACCGGGATTCCCCAAGGAATGCAGAACCCTAGACAGGGTGGGATGACAGACGTGACACGGACCCGCCGTTGGTCGTTCCACTCCATGAGGCCGCAGGTCGTGGTTGCGGTAGCTGGCTCGCAGGCCTCACCTTTCGCATCCGTGGGTATCCCCGACACCGACGACGCAGGACGTCCCGGCGCACTCGACGAGACTGCTGCGCACACCCTCGACGATGGTCGGAGATAAGGAAAGAGCAATGTCACAGACGACGAAGTCAGCCGACCTGGCATGGTTGCTCGACGACCTGGTGGCACGAGTCGCGGACGCGGACGCCGCCGTCGTACTGTCCGCGGACGGCCTGTTGATGGCCGCGTCCCAGCAGTTGCAGGGCGACGATGCCGAGCATCTCGCGGCGGTCGCGGCCGGGTTCCAGAGCCTGTCCCGGGGCGCCGGACGCCGATTCGGCGGCGGCGCGGTACGGCAGACCATCATCGAAATGGAATCGGCGTTCCTGTTCGTCACGGCCGCCGGTCACGGTGCCTGCCTGGCCGTACTCAGTTCCGCGGACTCCGACATCGGCCTGATCGCGTACGAGATGGCGATGTTGGTGAAGCGGGTCGGTACGTACCTGTCGACGCCGTCCCGACCGGGTATCCACGAGGTGCTGGACTCATGACCGACGGACATGAGGACGCCTGGGTCGACGACGCCGCAGGGCCCTTGGTTCGGCCGTACACCATGACCGGCGGCCGGACCCGGCCCAGCAGTGACCGGTTCGACCTGGTGGCGTACGTGTTGACGGTCGAGCAGGCACCACTCGACGCGACCCTGCACCCGGAGCACCTGACGGTGCTGACCTCCTGCCAGCGTCCCATCTCCGTCGCCGAGCTCGCGTCCGACATGGACCTCCCCCTGGGAGTGGTACGAGTGCTGCTCGGCGACCTGCTCGACAAGGAGCTGATCCTGGTACGCGAGCCCGCCTCCGATCTGCAACTACCCGATACGCAGCTGCTCGAGGCGGTGATCCATGGACTCCAGGCGCTCTGAACCCATGCCGTACGCGATCGAGCCGGCGCGGCCGCGGGTGCACGCACCGACCCCGGTCAAGATCCTGGTCGCGGGTGGCTTCGGAGTCGGCAAGACCACGCTGATCGGGGCGGTCAGCGAGATCCAGCCGCTGCGTACGGAGGAGGTGCTCACCAACGTCGGGGTCGGCGTCGACGACGTCGGCGGCGTGGAGCACAAGGGCACCACCACGGTGGCCATGGACTTCGGCCGGATCACGATCAAGGACTACCTGGTGGTCTACCTGTTCGGGACGCCCGGGCAGGAGCGGTTCTGGTTCCTGTGGGACGAACTCGCGTACGGCGCGATCGGTGCGGTGGTGCTCGCGGACACCCGGCGGCTCACCGACTGCTTCCCGTCGGTGGACTACTTCGAGCGTCTCGGCACCCCGTTCCTGGTGGCGGTCAACTGCTTCGACGGCGCCCGCCGGCACTCACCCGATGCCGTACGGCAGGCGCTCGACCTCGATCCGGACGTGCCGGTGGTGCTCTGCGACGCCCGGGACCGGAGCTCTGCGAAGCAGGTCCTGATCGCGCTGGTGCAGCAGGTGATGGAGCTCGCCACGAAGGAGCAGGCGCCGCCGGCCCCCACTGCACCAGCCACAGCCACGCAGGCCCCGGCTGGTCAACCGACCGTCGGCTGAGCCGGCGGCGGCCGCTCGGCTGGGGCCACCCGGCCGGCGGGGGGCCGTCCGGCCGGGTGGGGGTCACCGGCGGGGTCAGTAGCCGCCGTTGTCGTCGGGCGTTCCGGTGTCACCGCCGCCGGAGCCGCCGACCTCGATCTCGGTCTTCATCCCCTTGTCCTTGTGGCCGTCGACCGGGCAGTAGAACTCGTAGCTGCCCTTCTTCAGGGTGACGGTGAGCTTCGCCGACTTCCCCGGCTCCAGGGTCGCGCTGTGTCGCTCCAGCCGGGCGAGTACACGTTCGTGGCGAAGAACGAGGGCAAGTTCGACCACGCGCTGGAGATCGAGGGCCCGGGCGTCGAGAAGCACCCGCCACCAGAGCTGCCGTCGCCACGATCCGCATCACTGTTCTGCCCTCCTAGCCTTTCTATGGGTACGACAGCGACGCGCAGACGGATTGCCCGTCACAGGCAGAATGCGGGTGTGACGGTTCATCGGCGGGACGAGGGCCATCGGCGGCGCCCCGCAATCTCTGGGGACGGGCCCGCCGTACCTATGGGTATGCAGCGAATCCGGCCGCTCGGCAGAACCTCGGACGAGGCTCTGCTGGCCGGGCTCGCCACCGGTGACCCGGAGATCACCGTTTCGTTCGTACGGCGGTTCCAGGGCATCGTGTTCGGGGTCGCGCTGGCGGTGCTGGGTGACGTACAGCTGGCCGAGGACGTGGCCCAGCAGACGTTCGAGCGGGCCTGGCGGCACGCCGAGGTGTACGACTCCCGCCGCGGCGCGGTGCGGACCTGGTTGACCACGATCGCGCACAACCTGGCGATCGACGCGGTACGTGCCCGCCGTGCCGTACCCGCGGATCCGACCGACCTCGACGCGCTGCTCGGCGTGATGACCGTGACCCCGGAGCAGCATGCGCTCGCCGACGACACCGCGGTCCGGATGCGCGCCGCCGTCGCGGCACTGCCGGCCGAACAGGCCCGCGCGGTGGCGATGGCCGGGATCTACGGCATGACCGCGCAACAGGTCGCCGACGCCGAACAGATTCCCCTGGGTACGGCGAAGACCCGGATCCGTACGGCGATGGGGAAACTGCGTGCCGCCGTGGTACCGAAACGAGCCGACTATGAATGAGCTGAACTGCGCACAGGTCAGGGAGGTCGGCGCCGAGTTGGCGCTGGGCATTCTCCCTGGTGAGGAACGGGCGGCGGCGGTCGCCCACATCGACCGGTGCCCCGAGTGCCGCGAGTACGTCGAGCAGCTGACCCTGGTCGGCGACAGCCTGCTCGACCTGTTGCCCGCCAGCGAGCCGCCGCCCGGTTTCGAGACCCGGGTGACCTCGGCGCTGGACCTGACGTCCCAGCGGCGCGGCCGACCTCCCCAGGGACCGCGCCGCTGGGGCCGGCGTCAAGGGGGCCAGGCTCGATCGGGCCGGCGTCGCGGCGGTGCGCGTCAGTGGGGCCGGCGGCTGCGGCTGGCTGCCGCGGCGGCGGTGATCGCCCTGGTCGCCGGGCTGGGCGGCTGGGCGGTCGGCGCGGCCACGAACCAGGCCACGCCTGCCCCGGCGCCAAGCCATGCGGCTCAGCCGCTGCTGCGGGCGACGCTGGTCGCCGACCGCCACAAGGTCGGTACGGTGTACGCGTACCCGGGCTCGCCCGGCTGGGTGTACATGTCGGTCGATCTCGACCACACCGTCCGCGGCGTGACCTGCGAGCTGGTACGCCGCGACGGCGGCACCGTACGGGTCGGCTGGTTCGCTCTCGAGGACGGCTACGGCTACTGGGGCGCCCCGGCAGACGTCGAACGCGGCACCCTGACGGGAGTTCGCCTGGTCGCCCACGACGGCTCGATCCTCGCCACCGCCCGCTTCACCTGAGGACGTCGCTACGGAAGTGGATCCGCCAGCCGTTCTTCTCGAAGAAATGCAGCTGGTCCATCGCCACCCGGATCGGCATCGCGTCACCCGGCGCCAGATTCGGGTACGGCGGGAACCGCACCGCGACGTCGACCATCGGCCGGTGGTCGATGCCCTTCTCCGTGGCGCCGTCGACGACCACCTGGGACGCCCCGATGTCGAGATACCCGATCGACTCGTGGCCGTGGTGCTCCACGAACCGCAGCCGGCCCTGCAGGATCGACCCGGGTACGTCGGACAGCCCGAAGGTCGCGGGTGACAGCGCGTCGGCGCGGATCCCGACCACGATCGGCTCGCCGTGGTAGTGGGCGAGCGTACGGGCGCGAGGGTCGGACCACGGGACGCTGAGCACCGGCCCCTCGGCCGGCCATCCCAGGTGCAACGCGACCTTGGTGTCGAGGTGCACATAGACGTACGCGGCGAACAGGTTGATCCGGGGCAACCCGAGGAACGCCGCGACGTACGTGGTCTCGGGTGTGTCGTACACCTGGCCGGGTGTTCCCACCTGCTGCAGTACGCCGTGGCGCAGGATCGCCACCCGGTCGGCCATGGTCATCGCCTCGACCTGGTCGTGGGTGACGTAGACCGTGGTGACGCCGAGCTCTCGTACCATGTCGGCGATCTCCGCCCGCAGCCGTGCCCGCAGCATCAGGTCCACGTTGGACAACGGCTCGTCCATCAGGAACACGGACGGCTTGCGGATGATCGCCCGGCCCATCGCGACCCGCTGCCGTTGGCCGCCGGACAGCTTCGCCGGCCGCCGGTCGAGCAGGTCCCCGATGCCGAGGTGCTCGGCCATCGCCGTCACCCGCTCGTCGATCTCGTCCGGCGGCAGCTTCTTGATCTTCAAGGGGAAGGCGATGTTGTCCCGTACGGTCATGTGCGGGTAGAGGGCGTAGTCCTGGAAGATCATCGAGACCCGCCGCTCGTGCACAGGAAGCTCTTCGACCTCGACGCCGCCGACCCTGATCTGGCCCTTGGTGGGGATCTCGAGGCCGGCGATCATGCGCAGCACGGTCGACTTGCCGCAGCCCGACGGCCCGAGCAGCACCAGTAGCTCACCGGGGGTCACGTCAAGGCTCAGATTGTCGACAGCGACTGTGCTGTCGTCGAACACCTTGGTGACGTCAACGAGGCTGATCGTGGACACGGCTGGCCTCTTCATTCGTGCTGGCCGACCGCAGGTGACGGACGGGTGGGACCGTTAAACGTGTCACACACTGCCACCGCCCGGCGCGGCTGCCAAGAGGTACGTCCCACTTACTGCGTCGGCTGGTGCACCTCCGCGCTGGGCGGGTCGGCGTACAGCTCCTCGATCTCGGTGGCGTACTTCGCGGCGATCGGACGGCGCTTGAGCTTCATGGTCGGCGTGATCTCGTCCCCGCCCGGCTCCCAGAACGCCGGCAGGATCCGGAACCGCTTGATCTGCTCGACCCGCGACAGCTTCGCGTTGCCCGCCGCCACGCCGGCCTTCACCTGCGCGATCAGCTCCGGGTCGGCCGCCAGGGCCTTCGCGGAGGCGTCTGCCAGGTTGCGGTGGGCGGCGTACCCCGCGGCCGCGTCGGCGTCCAGCACGATCAAAGCGGTGTTGTACGGCCTCCCGTCGCCGATGGTGACCATCGATCCCACCTGCGGGCAGGCCGCCTTGATGGTGTTCTCGATGTTCGCCGGGGACATGTTCTTGCCGGCCGAGTTGATGATCAGTTCCTTGATCCGGTCGACGATGGTGTAGTAGCCCTCGTCGTCGACGGTCATCACGTCACCGGTGTGCAGCCAGCCGTCTTCGTCGACCGCGTCGGCCGTCTTCTGCGGCTCCTTGCGGTAGCCCTTCATCACCAGCGGGCCGCGTACCAGCATCTCGCCGTTGTCGGCGATCTTGCCCTCCATGCCGGGGATCAGCTTGCCGACCGTACCGAGCTTCGCGTCCTGCGGTGCGCTGACCGTCGCGATACAGCTCAGCTCCGACATCCCCCAGATCTCCGAGATCGGTACGCCGATGCCGTAGAAGAAGGCGAGGGTCTCCGGCGGGATCGGCGCCGCCCCGGAGATCGCCCATCGCAGCTGGTCCAGCCCGATCTTCGTACGCAGCGGCCTGAACACCGCGGCCTCGGCCTTCGCCTGCTCGGCGGCGAGTTCCCCGGACAGCGGCTCGCCCGCGCCCCAGGCGGCGCCGACCTTCCGCGCCACGCCCAGCGCCCACTGCATCCCCTGGCGGCGGGCCTCGTCGGGTTCCCGCGCCGCGGCCATCTCGACCCCCGCCTTGAGCTTCTCCCACACCCGCGGCACGGCGCCCCAGATCGTGGGCCGGGTGTCCGGCAGCGCCGCGGCCAGCGTGGCCGGGTCGCTGATCACGGTGATCTGGGTGCCGAGGATCTCGTGGGCGTACAGCGCGGTGAACCGGTCCGCCATGTGCGCCGACGGCAGGTACGACGTGATCCGGTCGCCGTGCTTCCAGCCCAGCACCTGCTGCACGCCGTCGGCCTCGGCGAGCAGGTTGGCGTGGGTGAGCTCCACGCCCTTCGGGTTGCCGGTGGTGCCGGAGGTGTAGCACAAGGTCGCGATGTCGTCGGGGTGTACGGCGTGCCACGAAGCCTCGAAGTCGAAGTCCGGATCGCCGCCGGCCATCATGCCGGCCAACGGGATCGTCCCCTCCGGCGCGCCGTCCACGCACACGATGTGCTCGATCGGCACGCCGCTGCCGCGGATCCGGTCGACGTACTGCGCTTCGCAGCAGACCACGTTGTTGCCGGCGTTGGCGAACACGTACTCCAGTTGCTCGGCGGTCAGCGTGTTGTAGACCGAGAACGCGGTCGCGCCGAGGTGCTGCGCTCCGACGTCGATCGGGTAGAACTCGATCCGGTTGGCCATCATCAGCGCCACGGTGTCGCCCCGCCGGACGCCCAGCCCGGCCAGACCCGCAGCCGCCTGCCGCACCTGGTCGGCGTACTCGCGCCAGGTCAGCGTCTGGGCATTTCCGGGGGTACGCAACGCCACCGCGTCCGGATCGATCGCGGCCGTCGTCTGGTACGCCTCGCACAGCGTCCTGGCTAGCAGTGGCATCGGTTCACTCCGGACGAAAAGGAACGGCGACTCACATAGTGCTTGGTCTTGACGCCGCTCTGACGGCTGGTTGAATAGGAAAAGTGAACCATGACTAACGTACTAATGGAAGGGTTCAAGTGTTGCGCAAGCCCGGCGGCCGGCGACGCCCGCCAGACCGCAAGGAGCAGATCGCCGTGGCCGCGGCGCAGCTGTTCCGTGAGTCGGGCTTCCACCGGGTGGGCGTGGACGACGTCGCGGCGGCGGTCGGCATCGGTGGCTCGGCGGTCTACCGGCACTTCGCCAGCAAGCAGGGTCTGCTCGCCCATGTGGTGTTCGACGGGGTGGCCCAGATCGAGCAGATGCTCGACGCGGTCGGCCCTGGCCAACCCGCCGGCCAGCTGGCCGAAGGGGTGCGCGGCATGGCGCGGATCGCGGTGACCAAGCGGGAGTTCGCCGCGCTGTGGCAGCTCGAATCGCGCCACCTCCCGCAGGACGCCCGGCAGGAGTTCCGCGACCGGCTCCGCGCCGTGGTCCGGCGACAGGCTCGCTTCCTCCAGGCGGTACGACCCGACCTGTCGACCAACGACGCGGACCTGCTGTCCTGGGCGGCCACCGACGTGTACGCCAGCCCCGCCCACCACTCGATCACGCTGCCCGGCGGGCAGTTGCAGGCGATGATCGAGGCGATGGCGCTGCGGGTGCTCGCGACACAGTTGCCGCCGTCGCCGTACGGGAGTCGGGTGGCCACCGTGACCGCGGCGCTCCCGCCGCGTACCTCCCGGCGGGAGGTGCTGCTGGCCGCCGCGGCCCGGCTGTTCACCGTACGCGGTTTCCAGGCGGTCGGGATCGAGGAGATCGGCGCCGCCGCCGGGGTCTCCGGACCGGGCGTCTACCGGCACTTCGACAGCAAGCAGGACCTGCTGGCCGCGGTGCTGAACCGCGCCGCCGAATGGCTCGGCGTCTCGATGTCCCGTGCCCTGGCGAGCGCCTCCGACGTACGCCACGCGCTCGACCTGGTGCTGGAGTCCTACGTGGACTTCGGATACCACCACCCCGACCTACTGCGCACCCTGGTCGGCGAGGTCGGCAACCTGCCGCCGGAGCAGGCGGAACAGTACCGGCGCGCCCAGACCGACTACTACGCGGAGTGGGCCAACCTGCTCAACGCCGTACGGCCCGAGCTGAGTGCCGCCGAAGCCCGAACGCTCGTGTGGGGCGCCGTCAGCATCGTCAACGACCTGCCCGGGATCCGCCGATTCAGGGCCCGTCCCTCGCTGGCCGGCGACCTCACGACGGTGGCTTCGGCCGTGCTCCTCGGCGCGTCGCGCGTACCGGCCGGTCGGGCATGAACCAGGCGGCGGCCGCGGCCAGCGCGTCGTCGAAGCGGGCCTGCGGGGCGACGGCAGCGTCGTAGCCGGCGACCTCCAGGCTGACCGCGCCGTGGGCCGCCGCCCACAACACGGCGGCGATGTGGTCCGCCGCCGCACCGCCGAGCTCCCCCGCGTCGATGCACGCCGTCACCGCGTCGACCAGCACCTGGAGCGCCTGCGCCGACTCCTGCCGCGCCTCCGGCGACGGATGGAACCCCGGAATCGGACGCTGGAACATCACGGCGTAGTACGCCCGGTTGGCCAGCGCGCTGTCACGGTACGCGCGCCCCACCGCTGCCAGCCGCTCCAGCGGGGTGTCGCCGCGGGCGGCGAGCAGCGCGTCGCGCAGCCGGCGGAAGCCTTCCCGCCACAGGCCTTCGGCGATCCCCGCCTTGTTGTCGAACATGGTGTAGAGCACCGTGGTCGAGCAGCCCGCCTCCGCGGCGATGCGCCGCATGGTCAGCGCGTCGGGACCCTCCTGCTCCAGCAACCGGCTCGCCGTGTCGAGCAGCATCCGCCGCAGCGCGTCACGCCCCGCCGTCTGCGCCGCCGCGTACGCCGTCCCCGGCGTGGGACGCACCGGTGCCATCGGGTTCCTCCTCCGCTCGGGATGCGGTTTGCCACGCTCCGATGGTAACGTTGGTTTCTGAAAAAAACATCGTTACTAAAGGAGGAGTCGTGACCACCTCCATCAGCGGTACGCAGACACAGCGATGGATCTACCTGGTCGGCGGCACCGCCGGCATCGTCGGATCACTGCTGGGCATGGTCGGCAACCTGGTCCATCCGGTCACGCCGATCGGCGATCCGGAAGGCGTGGCCCGCGTGATCGCCGACAGCGACATCTGGCTATCCGTACACCTGGCGATCGTGATCGGCATCCTGCTCATGCTCGGCGGGCTGGTCGCACTGCACGAATCCGTACCGGCGGGGCTGGCGGGGGCGCTCAGCCGGCTCGGGCTGTTCACCGCGGTCGTGGGCATCGGAATCGGGCTGGTCCTGGTGATCCTGGACGGAGTGGCCGCCCACCAGCTCGCCGAGGAATGGGCGGCGGCGCCCGCGGCCGCGAAACCGGTCGCGCTGCAGTTGACCCTCGCGAACGAGACGGTCAACCTGGCGCTGGCCAGCCTGTTCAACCTGGTCTTCGCGGCGGCCACGTACACCCTGTTCGGGCTCGCGGTGGTCTTCAGTGGGACGTACCCGCGGTGGTTCGGGTGGATCGCGGTGGCGGCCGGGATCAGCTCGTTCACGGCGGGTCTGATCCAGGCGTACGCCGGCGAGCCCACCTCGATCGCCCGGGTGCTCACCATCGTCGGCCCGACCGTTATCACGCTGTGGACGGCGGCCGTCGGCATCGTCCTGGTACGCCGGGCCGCCCACCTCAGGTGATCGGCGCGGTGGGGTCAGGTGCCCCAGCGGTAGCGGCGCTCGGGGCGGCCGGCGGTGCCGTACCGCAGTGAGACCTCGGCGCGGCCGGTGTCGACGAAGTGCTCCAGGTAGCGACGGGCGCTGACCCGCGACAGGCCCGCCAACTCGGCGCATTCCGCGGCGGAGAGGTCGCCGTCCGCGCTGCTCAGCACCTCCTCGATGAGCACGGCGGTCTCCCGGGTGAGGCCTTTCGGGAGCCGTACCGAGCCGGTACGCATGGCGCCGAAGAGCCGGTCCACGTCGTCCTGCGCCACCTGGTCGGCGTCGGTGAGCCGGCCGTGCGCGGCGGCGTACCGCCGCAACCGGTCCCGCAGCGCCTCGAAGCCGAACGGCTTGATCAGGTAGTGCACCACGCCACCCCGCATCGCGGTACGCAACGTCTCGACGTCCCGCGCCGCGGTCACCGCGAGCACGTCCACCCCGGTGGCTTCCTCGCGCAGCTCCCGCAGTACGTCCAGGCCGCTCATGTCCGGCAGGTAGATGTCCAGCAGCACCAGGTCCGGCCGCAGCTCCGCCACCATGCGCAGCGCCTCCGCACCGGTACGTGCCTCGCCCACCACCGTGAACCCGTCGATCCGCGCCACGAACCCGCGGTGCACCTTCGCGACCATGAAGTCGTCGTCGACGACGAGCACCCGGATCATGGGGCCGCCCCGACCAGCGCCGGCACCCGTACCGTGAAGACGGCGCCGGGGTCGTTGCGTACGGTGATCTCGCCGCCGCGGCGTACGCAGACCAGGCGGGCGAGGGCGAGACCGAGACCGAGGTGGCCCGCCTCGCCGGTCTTCGGGTCGCCAGCCTTGGTGGAGTAGCCCTGGCGGAACACGTCCTCGGCGAGGTCGACGCCGGGGCCGGAGTCGCGTACCACCACGACCACCTCGCCGTCGCGCATCCGGATCGCCACCTCCACCCAGGCACCGCCGACCGATCCCGCTCCGTCCCCCGAGACGTCCCGGCCTGTCCGCACCTCACGGGCCGGGACGTCGCGGCCGGTCGCTTGGCGGCCCACCGCGTCCAACGCGTTGTCGACCAGATTGCCCACCACCGTCACCAGGTCGGCGGAGAGCGACTCGTCGATCTGCGGCAGCGCGGAGGCGGCGGCAAGCCGGAACCGTACGCCCTGCTCGGCGGCGAGGCTCGCCTTGGCGACCAGCAGCGCGGCCAGGGACGGGTCGGCGATCCGGGAGGTGACCTGGCGGGTGAGCGTCTGGTGCGCCTTGCTGGCCCGGTGCACGTACCGGGCGACCTCGTCGTACTCGCCGAGTTCGATGAGCCCGGCGATGGTGTGCAGCCGGTTGGTGAACTCGTGCGCCTGCGCCCGCAGCGTGTCCGTCGCGGTGCGGCTGGTGTCCAGCTCCCGCTGCAGGGACACCAGCTGCGTACGGTCGCGGAGGGTCGCGACGGCGCCGATCGGACGACCGCGTACCTCGATCGGCATCCGGTTCAGCACCAGGATCCGGTCCTCGGCGAGCACCACCTGGTCAGCCCCGGCGGTACGCCCGCACAGCGCGTCGACCAGCGGCTCCGGCAGGCCCAGCGACTCGATGTCCCGGCCGACCGCGGCCGGGTCGATGCCGAGCAGCCGCAGCCCTTCGTCGTTGGCGAGCGTGATCCGGCCCGACGGATCGAGGCCGAGCACACCTTCGCGGATGCCGTGCAGCATGGCCTCGCGATGCTCCACCAGGCCCACGATCTCGTTCGGCTCCAGGCCGAGGGTCTGCCGCTTCACCCGCCGCGCCAGCAGCAGCGAACCGACCACGCCCAGGAGTCCGCCGAGCACCAGATACACCGCCAGGTTCGGTACGGCGGCGGCCAGCTGCTCCCACAGCGTCGGGTACGCCCGCCCCACCGCGACCAGCCCGATCACTTGGCGGTCGGCGTTGTAGATCGGGGCGTGGGCGACCAGCGAGGTGAGGCCGCCGTCGTTGACGGTGCCCACCCAGGACCGGCCGGCGAGCACCCGGCTGTCGCCGAGCGGGATCCGGTCGCCGGTGTCCGGGCCGGTGAGCAACGTGCCGTGGGCGTCGGCGATCAGCACGTACGACTGGCCGGCGTACCCGCGGGCGGTCTCGGCGACCCCGGACAGTGCCCGGCGGTACGCCGGATCCTCCAACCGCTGCACGGTCCGGGTGGCGGCGACCGTCTCGGCGACCTGCAGCAGCCGCTGTCCCTCGTTGTGCTGGAAGGTCGAGTTCGACTGCGCGATCGAGACCCCGGCGACCACCACGACGACCGCCGCCACGATCGCCAGCTGCAGCGCCAGGAACTGGCCGGCGAGCGAGAGCCTGGGACGCACCGTGCCACCTCCTCACACCCGGCCTGCGACGGACTCGTACCGGCCGAGCAAGCCGGCCTCGGAAAAGCCGCGCCGCATGACCACTACGAACACAACGACATCGCTGACCACAACCGTGACAGCCGTCACATCGGTTAACAGGATCCTTACATCCAATCACTTGCGCCTGACCCTCCCCGGATCCCAGGCACTATGCGAACGAGATCGGAGGCACGATGCGACGGATGGCGAAACTCGCGGTGGCCGCGGTAGCGCTGGCTCTCGCCGCCGCGGGCTGCGGCCAGACCGCCGGCGGCTCCCAGCAGCAGTTCACCGGACTGCGGATCATGGTCCCCAACACCCCCGGCGGCGGGTACGACGTGACCGCCCGGACCGCGGGCCGCGCGATGGAAGAGGCGAAGCTCGCCCGCAACGTCGAGGTGTTCAACCTGCCCGGCGCCGGCGGCACCGTGGGCCTGCAGCGGGTGGTGAACGAGAAGGGCAACGGCAAGCTGCTGATGCAGATGGGCCTCGGCGTGGTCGGCAGCGTCTACACCAACAAGTCGAAGGCGACACTCGCCGACACCACGCCGATCGCCCGGCTGATCCAGGAGCCGGACATCGTGGTGGTGCCGAAGGACTCGAAGTACAAGACGCTCGACGACCTGGTCACCGCCTGGAAGGCGAACCCGGGCAAGCTGTCGGTCGGCGGCGGCTCCTCCCCCGGCGGTCCCGACCACCTGGCCCCGATGATGATGGCGAACGCGCTCGGCATCGCGCCGAAGACCGTCAACTACGTGCCGTACGACGGCGGTGGTGACCTGCTGGCGGCGCTGCTGGGCAACCAGCTCGCGTTCGGCGTCTCCGGCCTCGGCGAGTACGCCGACCAGATCTCCTCCGGCCAGCTGCGGGTGCTCGCGGTGACCAGCGGGGAGCGGGTGTCCGGAGTGGACGCACCCACGCTGAAGGAGTCCGGCGTCGACGTGGAGTTCAACAACTGGCGCGGCATCGTCGCCCCGCCCGGCCTGAAGAGCGCCGACAAGAAGAAGCTGGTCGACCTGGTCGCCGAGCTGCGCGGCTCCAAGGAGTGGAAGGCGGCCCTGAAGAAGAACGGCTGGACCGACGCGTACCTGCCCGGAGACAAGTTCGGCACGTTCATGAACTCGGAGAACAAGCGGGTCGGCGACGTGCTCTCGAGTCTGGGATTGGCATGACCATGACCGGCACTCCCACCCCCCAGCGGGTCGGGTCCACGGAGCAGTCCGTGGCCCCGGCCCCGGGCCGGCGTACGCTGCTGCGGGGCCGGTCGGAGTTGCTGGTCGCCGGGATGCTCGCGGTGCTCGGTGGGCTGGTGGTCACCGACGCGGTACGCATGCCGACCGACTTCGCACAGCGCGGCCCGGTGGGCCCGAAGGCGCTGCCCATCGTGGTCGGCCTGGCGCTGGTCACCGTCGCGGTGCTGCTCGCCGCCGACATCTGGCGAGGCGGCCACGGGGAGGCGGAGACCGGCGAGGACATCGACCTGTCGGCGCGCAGCGACTGGCGTACGTTGACGCTGCTCGCGGGGGCGCTGCTGGCCAACGCCGCGCTGATCGACACCGGCGGCTGGCCGATCTCCGGAGCGGTGCTGTTCTGGGGCGCCGCGTACGCCCTGGGCTCCCGGCACTACCTGCGGGATCCGCTGATCGCGCTGGCACTGTCGATCGGCACGTACGTCGGAATGTCGCAGCTCGGTGTGGTGCTGCCCGGCGGGCCGCTGGAGGGGGTGCTGACGTGGACAGCCTGATCCACCTGCTCGACGGCTTCGCCACGGCGGCCGCCCCGATCTACCTGCTGTACGCGCTGATCGGCGTACTGCTCGGCACCGCGGTCGGCGTACTGCCGGGGATCGGGCCGGCGATGGCGGTGGCGCTGCTGCTGCCGCTCACCTTCGGGCTGGACCCGGTGGGCTCATTCATCATGTTCGCCGGCATCTACTACGGCGGCATGTACGGCGGCTCCACCACCTCGATCCTGCTCAACGTCCCCGGTGAGAGCTCCTCGGTGGTGACCGCGCTGGAAGGCAACAAGATGGCGAAGGCCGGCCGCGCGGCGCAGGCCCTCGCCACGTCGGCGATCGGTTCGTTCGTCGCCGGGACGATCGCCACGGTGGCTCTGGTGTTCGCCGCCCCGCTGGTGGTGGCGTTCGCGTTGAAGCTCACCCCGCCCGACTATTTCGTGATCATGCTGGTCGCCTTCGTGGCCTGCTCGGCGGTGCTCGGCAGCTCCCGGGTCCGGGGTTTCGCCGCGCTGCTGATCGGGCTGGCGATCGGCCTGGTCGGGCTGGACCCGATCACTGGCCAGCAGCGGCTCACCTTCGGCGTACCGCAGTTCGCCGACGGGATCGACGTCATCATCGTCGCCGTCGGGCTGTTCGCCGTCGGTGAAGCGCTCTGGGTCGCGGCTCACCTGCGCCGGCGCCCGGCGGAGGTGATTCCCGTCGGTCAGGCGTGGATGGGACGGCGCGACTGGGCGCGGTCCTGGAAGCCGTGGCTGCGCGGCACCGCGCTCGGCTTCCCGTTCGGCGCGTTGCCGGCCGGCGGCGCCGAGATCCCGACCTTCCTGTCGTACGCGATGGAAAAGAAGCTGTCGAGGCACCCGGAGGAGTTCGGCAACGGCGCGATCGAAGGTGTCGCCGGCCCCGAAGCCACCAACAACGCCTCAGCCGCCGGCACCCTGGTGCCGCTGCTCACCCTCGGCCTGCCGACCAGCGCCATCGCAGCGGTGATGCTCGCGGCCCTCCAGCAGTACGGCATCCAGCCCGGACCGCTGCTGTTCCAGCACGAGCCGAAGCTGGTGTGGGGGCTGATCGCGAGCCTGTTCATCGGCAACACGCTGCTGCTGGTGCTGAACCTGCCGCTGGCCCCGTTGTGGGCGAAACTGCTGCAGATTCCGCGGCCGTACCTGTACGCCGGGATCCTGTTCTTCGCCAGCATGGGCGTGTACGTGGTCAACGGCTCCGCGATCGACCTGGTGATCCTGCTCGGCCTGGGCGCACTCGGCCTGGTGCTGCGCCGGTACGGCCTGCCGATCGCCCCGGTGGTGATCGGCGTGATCCTGGGCCCCCGCGCCGAGCAGCAGATGCGCCGGGCGCTGCAGCTCTCCGACGGCTCGTTGTTCGGCCTGCTGCACAGCCCGTTCGCGATCACCGGGTACGTCGTGATCACCGCGATCATGCTCTGGCCGCTCGCCCGCCGCCTGGTGCGCCGTACCCGCGCGGTGCCCGCGTGATCCGGCGGGGCCGGGCGCCGCTCCTCGGCGCCCGGCCCCGCCGCTAACGCACGATCCGGTACTTGACGTGGGTGACCGTCGGCGAAGCGACCACCTTGACCGGTTCGAGGACCGGGTCGCCGACATTCTCCAGCAGTCGCTCGCCGGCCCCGAGGACCACCGGGGCGATGTGCAGGTACAGCTCGTCCAGCAGGCCGGCGGCGAGGTATTGCTGCACGGCGCTCGCCCCGCCGGCGATCAACACGTCCTTGTCGCCGGCCGCCGTCCGGGCCTGCTCCAGGGCCGATGCGATCCCGTCGGTGACGAAACGGAAGGTCGTACCGCCCTGCATCGGCAGCGGGTCACGCGAATGATGCGTGAGTACGAAGACCGGCGCGTGGTACGGCGGATCGTCCCCCCACCAGCCCCGCCAGCCGAGGTCCCACGGCCCGTCGCCGCCGCCGAACATCTTGCGCCCCATCACGAAGGCGCCGATCCCCTGCCGAACCTCGTCCAGTACGTCGTCGTCCGGCCCGCGTTCACCACTGACCGACCCGCTGTCGCCGACCTGGTCGCGCCATGCCGCGGTCTGGAACATCCACTCGTGCAGCCGCATCCCGCCCTGCCCGATCGGGTCGTCGATACTCTGGTTCGGCCCGGCGACGAAACCGTCGAGCGAGATCGAGATATGGCATTTCACTGCGCTCATGCACAAGTAGACCACCGCCGCGTGGAGAACTCATCGCGCTAGGCGCGGGTACGACCGGCGACGGTGTGGAGCGCGATCAGGGACACGCCGAGGACCACCAGCGCGGGGCCGTACGCGTCGACGGCGACACGGCTCATCAGGACACCGATGCCGGCCGGCAGGACCGCACCGCCGAGCTCGGGCTGGTCTCGGATGTGGATGCCGCGGCCATGGCGGCCTCCTGTGGTAGCGGGCGCTCGGTCAGGGGCGCGCGGGGCGGGGGCGGATCGGGAGGTGGTACTCGCGGCGCACGCTGGAGACGCCGCCGCGTAGGTCGGCGCCGTAGATGTGCAGCGAGATCGCGGTGGTGTCGCCGATGTTGTGGACCTTGTGGATGTCGCCGGGCGGGGCGAAGCCGCTGACGTCACCGACCTGGTTGGCGGCACGGCCGATCTCGGTCAGGTAGTCGCCGTGGTCGCGGTAGATGGTTTCGTACTCCACGCCCTGCAGCACGCCGAAGGCGCACCACGCGATGTGGTCGTGGATCACGGTGTCCTGTCCGGGCCGCCAGACGACGGCCTTGATCGAGAAGTCGGCCTCGGCGTACAGCAGCGGTCCGCTCAGGCCAGCAGCGTCGCCGAAGCGCTCCTCAGCGGTAAGCAGTTCAGGCCCCGGCAGCGTCGCACGCAGCACGTCGGCCACGGCGTAGACGGTACGGTGCGGGTCCCCGGCGTGGCCGGCCACAGCGGCGCGTACGCCGGTAACGAGTGCGGCCAGTCCGGGTCGGGTGCGGGTCATGGTGTCCATGCGTCTTAGCCTGGACCGGCAAACCCATTAGGTCCAATGGCAATATCTTCAGCCACCGATAGCTATTCTTTATAGATGCTTGATCTGGTACGACTGCGTGTGCTGGCCGCCGTGGCCGAACACGGCTCGGTGACCGAAGCCGCCAGGAAGCTGCACTACTCGCAGCCGTCGGTCAGCCAGCACCTGGCCAAGCTCGAAGCCGAGACCGGCGCGCTTCTGGTGCAACGGGTGGGGCGCGGCATCCGACTAACCGAAGCCGGCCGACTGCTCGCCGACCGCGCCGTGACGATCCTCGGCCGGGTCGACGCCGCGGCCACCGAGCTGGCGACCCACGTCGGGCTGCGCGCAGGGAGGGTCCGGCTGGCCGGCTTCTCCTCCGCGCTCGTGGCACTTCTACCGGCCGCCGCCGCCGTGCTCGCCGACCAGCACCCAGGACTCGAGCTTCAGATCACCGAGACCCACCCGCCCGAGGCACTGCAGATGCTGCGCGCCGGCACGGTCGACGTCGCGGTCGGCTTCCGATACGCCGACACCGATCCCGACGAGGCCGGCGCGCGGATCACGCACCTGCTCGACGACCCGACGTACCTGCTGACCAACTCGCCGGGCGAGAAGCTCAGCGACTACCGCGGAGCCCGGTGGATCGGCGGCTGCGACCGGCACCGGGACAACCTCCTGGCGCTGTGCGCCCGGGACGGATTCACCCCGAACATCGCCTTCCACACCGACGACGTGGCCGTCACTCAGGCCATGGTCGCCGCCGGCATGGGCGTCGCCATCGCCCCCGGCCTGGCCATCCGCGAACACGTCCGCCCCGGCGTACGCACGACCGAGCTGCCCGACTCCAACCGCGAGGTGTACGCCGCCACGTACGGCGAGCCACCCGACCCACCCCCGACCGCCGCCCTGCTGGCCGCACTCACCGCGGTGGCCTGACCCGCCCCCAGCTATGCCTGCCACGCTCTCCGGGCTTTCACGATATAGTTGGTTACTTCATGATAGTAATAGGCTGCTGGAAGGCGGGACGGTATGACCGAGCGGGAGGCGGATCCCTGCCCCATCAACCCGGTGGTCGACATGGTGTTCAGCCGGTGGACGACTCCGGTGCTGTGGGTGCTCACGCATCACGGGCGGCTGCGTTTCACCGAGCTCGAGCGGCTCGTTGGTTCGGTGACACCGAAGGTGCTCACCGCACGACTGCGGCAGCTTGAGCGCGATGGCTTGGTGGCGCGTTTCTTCCACGCCGAGATTCCACCGCGGGTGGAGTACGAGATCACCGACCTCGGCCGCACCCTGAGCCCAGTGTTCGCAACGCTGGTGCAGTGGTCGGACTCGCATCTGGGCAAGGTGGAGGCGGCTCGGCTCGACTACGACGCCTCCGGAAAACCCCGTCCGGCGTAACTCGGTGCCTCCACGAGGCGTACGCGACGGCAGGTCCACGCGGCTCAGCCGGCGGAGTTGATCGGACGGCCGAGCATGGCGCGGGCCGCCTCCTCGAGGTGCTCGGCGATCGTCGGATGGGGGTGGATCGTCTCGGCGAGGTCTTCGGCCGTGGCGCCCAACTCGATCGCCAACGTCCCCTCGGCGATCAGCTCCGAGGCGTGCGGCCCCACGACGTGTACGCCGAGCAGCGCGCCGGTGTCCGCCTCGGCGACCAGTTGGGCGTACCCGGCGGGCGAGCCGATGGTGGCGGCGCGGCCGTTGGCGGCCATCGGGATGCTGCTGATCTTGACGTGAAAGCCCTCCGCCCGAGCCTGGTCCGCGGCGAGTCCCACGGTGGCGATCTCCGGGTCGGAGAACACGACCGCGGGGATGCCGTACGGGTCGAACGCGGCTCGGCGACCGGACAACGCTTCCGCCGCGATACCGGCTTCGGCGTACGCCTTGTGGGCCAGGGCGGGTCCGGCGGTGACGTCGCCGATCGCGGCGACGCGGGGGCGTACCAGCCGGTCGGGGCCGACCGGGAGCAGGCCGCCGGGGCCGGGGGTGACGCCGAGACGGTCCAGGCCGAGATCGTCGGTGTTGGGGCGGCGCCCGACGGCCACGATCACCTTCTCGGCCTTGACGTCCAGCCGCTCGGCGCCCTGGTCCACGACAAGTGCGCCGCTGTCGTACGCCTGCGCGGTGGCGCCGACGAGGACGTCGACGCCGAGCTCGGCGAGCCGTCGGGACACCGGTCCGGCGAGTGACGCGTCGAGGGTCGGCAGGATGCGGTCGCCCTGTTCCACGATCGTCACCGAGGTGCCCAACTTGGCCAGCGCCGTACCGAGTTCGACGCCGATGTAGCCGGCACCGACGATGGCCGCGGTGTCCGGGACGGCGTCCAACGCCAGCGCGTCGGTGCTGTCGAGCACCACCACGCCGTCATGGTGGAGCGCGGGCAGCGGCACCGGACGCGACCCGGTCGCGATCACCACGTCGCGGAACTCGAGGAACCGGGGCGGGCCGCTTGTCGGCTCCACCACCGCCTGATCCGGTCTGGTGAACCGCAGCGTCCCGCCGATCACGCGTACTCCGGCCCCCCGCAACAGGCCGCGGACCCCGCCGGTGAGCCGGTCGACGATCACCGCTCTGTGTCGCTGGAACGCTGCCAGGTCCGGGGCAGGTGCGGCGCCGGTCAGGCCCGCACCGGTGGCGGCCGCGGTCCGGTGCCGCAGATCAGCCAGCTCGATAAGAGCCTTCGACGGTACGCATCCCACCCGCAGACAGACACCGCCCACACCGTCCTCGCCGTCCCGGTCGACGAGGGTGACGTCGCGGCCCAGCTGAGCGCCTCGCAACGCCGCCGCGTACCCACCGGGTCCGGCGCCCACGACCAGCAGGTCGACGGCTTCGGCGATCTCTCCCACGACCATCAGTCGCTCTCTCCCAACAGCAGCAGTGGCGAGCTGACCAGCTGCGCCAGGGTGTTGACGAAGCCACCGAGCTGGTCGCCGTCGATCAGTCGGTGGTCGGCGGATACGGCGATCGGCAGGACCGGGCGTACCGCCGGTGCGCCGGCTACGGGCACCACAGCGTCGCGGACTCGGCCGAAGCCGGCGATGGCGACCTGCGGGGCGTTGACCAGCGGGGTGCCCAGCCAGGTGCCGTAGCTGCCGAAGTTGCTGATCGTGAACGTGCCGCCGGTGGTCTCCTCCACCGACAGCGACCGGGTCCGGGCGGCTTCGCCGAGGCGTACGATCTCGCGGGCCAGGCCCACGATCGACAACCGGTGGGCGTCCTGCAGCACCGGGACGATCAGGCCGTGCTGAGTCGCGGTGGCGATCCCCAGGTGGTGGCGGTGGTGCACCGTCCACTGTTCGGCGGCCATGTCGATGGTGGCGTTCACCATGGGATGCCGGCGCAGCGCGGCGATCACCGTACGGACCAGGAGCGGGAGCAGGGTCAACCGTGCCTGGTCGCCGACCGTCGACCGGAGGTCGCGGTGTGCGCGTAACAGCTCGGTCGCGTCGACCTCGCGGAACTCGGTGATCTGCGGCACCGTCCACGCCGCGGTCATGCTCCTGGCGATCTGCCGACGTAGCCCCCGCAGCGGACGAACGTCCACCTCGGACTCCCCCGGTTGCGCGGCTGGAGCGGCGTATGTCGGGTGATCCGGTTCGGGTGCCGGCGGCCCGGTTTCCGCAGCGGAACGGACGTCATCCGGGGTGACCCGCCCGTGCGGCCCGGTGCCGGTGAGTTCGGTCAGGTCGATGCCGAGTTCCAGCGCCAACCTCCTGGTACGAGGTGCAGCGAGCAACCGCCGCCGACCGTTCCGCCCGCCCGGTACGCCCGCGGCGGGCCGGCTGGGTGTCGGGTCGGCCGTTCCGGTCGCGTCGGGCGCCGGTTCCCCGGCCGCGGCGGTCGCACCGGTGTCGAGGACGAACAGCGGGCTGCCCACGTTGACGACGTCGGCGGCTGCGGCTTCGAGGCTGCGTACCACTCCGTCGGCTGGGGCGGGGAGGTCTACCTGGGCCTTCGCGGTCTCGACCGTGACGACGGGCTGGTCGGCGCGTACCTGGTCGCCGACCTTGACCAGCCACTCCACGATCTCCGCTTCGGCGAGGCCCTCACCCACATCGGGCAACCGGAACACCAGGTCGGTCATGCCTTCACCGTCGCCCTTGCCGCGGCGACCACGCGCTGCACCGCGGGTACGTAGTGGTCCTCGATCCGTGCCGGCGGGTACGGGGTGTCCGGCGCGCACACCCGGGCCACCGGAGCCTCCAGGGAGTAGAAGGCATGGTCATTGATCGTGGCGATCACCTCGGCGCCGAATCCGCCGGTCAGCGGCGCCTCGTGCACCACCAGGCAGCGGCCGGTGGCCGCCACGGCGTCGGCGATGCCCGACTCGTCCAGCGGCACCAACGTACGCAGGTCCAGTACGGCGGCCGAGATCCGCTCCTCGGCGAGTTGCTCGGCGGCCCGCTCCGCGACCTGTACGGCCGCGCTCCACGCCACGATCGTGAGGTCCTCGCCGTCGCGGGCGACCCGCAGCCGGCCGAACGGCACGTCGGCGTCGCCGTCGGGCACCTCGCCGCGTACCAGGCGGTATCCGCGGAGCGGCTCGCAGAACAGAACCGGGTCGCTCTGCCGTACGGCGGTCTGCAGCAGGCCCTTGGCATCGGCGGGGGTCGCCGGCATCGCGATCTGCAGACCCGGGCTCTGGACGAACTGCGCCTCCAGCGCCTCGGAGTGCAACTCGGGGGTCCGTACGCCGCCTCCGAAGGGGGCGCGCAGGACGACGGGCATCGGGAAGCGGCCCTGCGACCGGTAGCGCATCCGCGCAAGTTGTGGCCCGATCTGGTGGAACGCCTGGTGGCTGAAGCCGAGGAACTGCAGCTCGGCGACCGGTATCAGGCCGGCGGCGGCGAGCCCGATCGACGCGCCGACGATGGCGGCTTCGGCCAGCGGCATGTCCACCACCCGGTCCGGGCCGAACTGGTCGAGCAGTCCGTCGGTGGCCCGGAAGACACCGCCGAGCGTCGCCACGTCCTGGCCGAGCACCATCACCCGGTCGTCCCGGGCCATCTCTTCGCGCAGCGTCGCGTTGATCGCGGCGAGCATCGTCGTGCTGGTCATCGGGCCTCCGGTTCGGCCAGCAGGTCGGCGCGCTGCCGGGCCTGCCGTGGCGAGAGTGCGGCGCCGACGTGCTCGAACAGCTCCGCGATCCCTGGCGGCGGCAACGCCTCGACGGTTCCTACGGCCTCGTCGACGCGGGACCGGATCCGTTCCTGGACCTGGTTGTCGTGGTCGGGGTCCCACTGGCCGCGCGCCTGCAGGTAGGTGCGTACCCGCGTGACGGGGTCGCGGGCGTGCCACGACCGCAGCTCGGTGTCGTCGACGTACCGTCTGGGGTCGTCGGCGGTGTTGTGGGCGCCGATCCGGTACGTCAGCGACTCGACCAGCGTCGGCCCGTCGCCGTCGCGGGCGCGGCGTACCGCCTGGTCGACTACCGCGTGCACCGCGAGCAGATCGTTGCCGTCCACGAGTACGCCCGGGAAGCCGTACCCGGTCGCCCGGGACGCGAGGGTGGCCGCGGCGGACTGGCGGGCTCGTGGCGTGGAGATCGCCCAGCCGTTGTTCTGCAGCAGGAAGACCACCGGCGCACGCAGCACCCCGGCCAGGTTGCACGCCTCGTGGAAGTCGCCTTCCGAGGACGCGCCGTCGCCGACGTACGCCAGGACGACCCCGTCGCCGCCGCGCAGCCGCAGGCCCCAGGCGAGGCCGACCGCCTGCGGCAGTTGGGCGGCGAGTCCGATCTGGATCGGCAACAGGTTGACGCCGGGTGGTATCGCACCGCCGCGGGGGTCGCCGAGGAAGGTCAGCATGAACGTCTCCAGCGGCAGCCCGTGGCGCAGCAATGCCGGCAGCTCGCGGTACTGCGGCACGATCCAGTCGCGGTCAGGTCGCAGCGCGAAGGCGGAGCCGACCACGGATGCTTCCTGCCCGCGTACCGGAGAGAAGGTGCCGAACCGGCCCTGGCGCTGCAGGCTGAAACCCTTCTCGTCGAAGGCCCGGGAGAACAGCATCAGCTCCAGCGCGTCGCGGAGTTCGGCGTCGCTGAGCGACGGCGTGGCGTCCGGCGAGAGGGCGCCGTCGGGCGCGAGTACGCTCCACGGCTCCGCTTGGCCGTGCTCGGCGGGGAACTGCGGCCGCATCTCACCACCCCCCGTACGCGAGCCAGCCACCGTCCACGGGGATCCGGGCACCGGTCACGTAGCTGGCAGCGGGTGAGGCGAGGAACGCCACCACCTCGGCGACCTCTTCTGGTTCGGCGAGCCGACCGAGCGGAGTACGGCGTTCGATGTCCTCGGCCGCGTACGCCCCGTCGGCCATGGTCTGCCGTACCAGCCGGGTGGCCACGTACCCGGGATTGACCGACATCACCCGTACGCCCCGGTCGGCCCACTCGACGGCGAGCGCGGCGGTGAGGCCGTCCAGCCCATGTTTGGCGGTGGAGTAGGCGGCTCGGCCTGGGATCGAGGTGGCGCCGAGGATCGAAGACACGTTGACGATCACGCCGCCGCCCCGCGTGAGCATCGCCCGGGCGGCGGCCTGCGCACAGAGGAACGGCCCGTACCAGCGGGATTCCGGCGTTGTTGACCAGGATGTCGAGCCGGCCGTACGCCTGCGTGGCGGCGGCGACGAGGCGGCCGGCGCCGGCCGGGTCGGTCACGTCGGCGGCGACTCCGATGGCCTCGTGCCCCGCGGCGACCAGTTCGTCGGCGGCGGCGTCGGCGCGCACCTCGTCGCGGGAGTTGACCACCAGGCGGGCTCCCGCCGCGGCGAGCCGGGCGGCGATCACCTTGCCGATCCCCGTACTCGATCCGGTCACGATCGCGGCCATGCCCGCCAGCTGAGCCGTCATGGCCGGGAGTCCCGGATGACGGGGTTGATGAGCGCTCCGACGCCCTTGACCTCGACCGTGACCGTGTCCCCGGGCCGCAGGAACACCGGCGGCGTACGGGCGACACCCACCCCTGCCGGCGTACCGGTGCTGAGCACGTCACCGGGCTGGAACGCGAAGTACCGGGACAGCTGGGCCACAAGGGTCGGTACGTCGACTGCCAGGTCGGCGGTGGTCGCCTCCTGCATGACGGCGCCGTTGACGGTGGTGGTCAACCGCAGATCGGCCGGGTCGTCGATCTCGTCGGCGGTCACCACGGCAGGGCCGAGCGGCGCGAAGCTCGGGAACTGCTTGCCCAGCAGCATCTCCGTCCAGGCCCACCGTCCCTGCTCCGGGGTCTCAGCGGCTGCGACCCCCGGCAGAGCGTCGCGCGCCGAGACGTCGTTCAGCACGGTGTAGCCGGCGAGGTAGGAGTTGGCGTCCGCTGCGGCGACGTCATGGCAGAGGCGACCGAACACCACGCACAGCTCGCCTTCGAAGTCCACCTGGTCGGCATGCCCCGCCGGCAACCGGATCGGCTCCCCGGGCCCGATCACGGAGTTCGGGTTCTTGATGAACCAGGCCGGCTTCTCCGGCGGCTCCTCCCCCATCTCTTGGAGGTGGGACCGGTAGTTCGCGCCCGTGCACACCACCAGGACACGCTCGCCGAGCGGCGCGAGCAACCGCACCGCGTCCGCAGCCACCCGGAGACCGTCCGATGTCGCCCGCCCGGGATCGGCCACGACGGCGGCCACCGCCTCGTCGAGCCGCTCCCGCACCTGCGGCATCGCGCCGAGCAGTCGCGCCACCGTCGCGGGCGCCCGCTCGCCGAGCACCCGGGCGACACATATCACACTGCCGTCGGGTAGTTCGATGCCGGGCTGCGGCGGGGCGCCCGGGGTCGCGTACGTGACGAGTCTCATCGCAATCCTCCTCAGTGGACATCCGCTCAGGCGACGGACGACAGTTGTGCCGCGACCTGCGACCACGGTGCGCCGGTACCGACCAGCCGGCGTACCCGGGCGAACTCCTGGGTACGGTCGAAGCCGACCGCGGCGACCACCAGACCGCCCTCGATCAGCACCGCGAGGTAGCTGCCCTGATCCGGGCCGCCGGCCAGAAACCGCGGCTCTCCCGTCGTGGCGCTGCCCGCGATCTGCAGTCGCCGACCATGCTGGTCCGACCACACATAGGGCACGCTCGTGTACGGCTGCGCCGAGCCCGGATCGAGCAGGTTCGCCGCCGCGCGGGCGCCCTGTTCCCGCGCATTGGTCCAGTGCTCGACCCGTACCGAACCGTGCGCACCGGTACCGGGCCACCGCGCGACATCGCCCGCGGCGTACACACCCGGCGCCGCCGTACGCAGCGTGGCGTCCGTACTCACGCCGTCGGCGAGCGCCAGCCCGGAGTCTTCGAGCCAGTCGGTGACCGGGACGGCACCGACCCCGACGACCACCAGGTCGGCGTCGAGCACCGAGCCGTCGGTGAGCTCCACGCCCTCGACCCGCGTCGAACCGAGCACCCGCGTGACCGCGACCCCGAGGCGCAGCCGGACTCCGTGGTCGCGGTGCCGCCGTACGACGGGCTCGGCCAACGCCGGACTCAGTGCCCGCCGCAACGGCGCCACCTCGGCCTCGACGACCGTGGTGTCACAACCGTGATGGCGCGCCGCAGAGGCGATCTCGCACCCGATGAACCCCGCCCCGATCACCACCACCCGGGGGCCACCGGCGGTCATCGCCTGCCTGAGCGCGAGTGCGTCGCCGAGAGTGCGCAGCGTCTGCAGCCCTGGCAGCGACGGCCACCCGGCTGGCCGCACCGGCCGGGATCCGGTCGCGATGATCAGCCCGTCGTACCGGATCGCGCGCTTCCCGGCACGGACCGTCCGCGCCGCGAGGTCGAGGGACGTGGCGGGGGCACCCAACTGGAGCTCGACCCCGAGCGCGGCCAACTGCTCTTCGCTGGTCAGCCGTACGTCGCCCTCGTCCAGTTCGCCGGTGAGCAGCTCCTTGGACAATGGCGGCCGGTTGTACGGCAGCTCGGCCTCCGCCCCGACGAGGGTCAGCCGGCCGTCGTACCCCCGCCGGCGCAACGTCTCCACCGCGCGGATGCCGGCCACGCTGCTACCCACCACGACCACGTGTTTCATGGCCGCGGCGTCCCCGATGTGGCGCGCAGCCGCGCGAAGAACTCGTCGTCGGCGACGTGCTCCATCAGATCCGGGTCGATGTCCGTACGGCCGGTGACGTCGCGACCCTCGTCGAACAGGTACCTGTACCCGCCGTCGCGGCCGTACAGCAGTTCCCACCAGTTCCCGTCGAGGTCCTGGAAGTAGAAGGAATAGATGCCGTGCTGCTCCATGACCTTGTTGACGCGGCGGAGTCCGTACTCGTCCTTGACCTGCCGCAGCGTCTCGTACGCGTGGTCGACCTCGTCCCGGCTGGCCACGTCGATGCCGTTGTGGTCGAGCAGACTCATCGTGCTGTCCTCGCCGGTCTCCACCACGACGTACGTGTGCTCGCTGCCCTTGCGGGCGAGCATCGAGACCGGGCTGAGCTGGATCAACTCGAATCCGAGCACTTCTTCGTAGAAGCGCCGCGAGGCCTGCAGGTCCAGCGACGTGAGCGTGCCGTGGGAAATCATGGTGACGTCCAGCAGCGGCTTGTCGGTCTTGTGGCTCTTGGTGATCTGTGGCATGGCTGGTCTTTCCTCCCTGGTCGGCGCGCCCGCGGGTCAACCACGCGGCGCGATCGTCAGTTCCAGGCCGTCGAGGTCGGTCTGGTACGCGATCTGGCAGCTCAGGCGGGAGTTGCTCTTGCGGTGAGAGAGCTCGTCGAGCATCTCCTGCTCGTACTCGTCGGGTTCCGGTAGCCGGCTCAGCCAGTGCTCCGGGACGTAGACGTGGCAGGTGCCGCAGGCGGCGTTGCCGTTGCACAGGCCGACCACGCCGACCTTCATCGGCCGCAGGTGGTACATCAGTGGCTGCCCCTGCGGCGGGTCGCCCACCCGGCGGGTCCCGTCCTTCTCGTTGACGACGATCATGCGACCCTCCGCGGCATCCGGTCGTGGCCAGTGGCGTACCGGTAGGACGCGTCGATCACCCGCCGCGCCACGTCGAGCTCCTCGGCGGTACGAGGACCGAAGAGCATGACCACGTTGACCTCGGCCGAATGCAGCGGGTGCTTCTCTCCCCAGCCCTTGGCCAACAGCTCCTGCTGGTCTTCCGGCGACAACGCCAGATGCAGGCTCCCGTCCGGGTGAAGGTGCGCGAATTCGGCGGTCAGCCGCGGCGGCATCAGCACCACGCCGTCCGGCGGCGCGACATCGTCGAGGAACACCGCCAGAGCCTTCTCATCGGGGATCTCCTCGGGCAGGGGGACGTCCGGCATCGCGGTCGCCATCCAGCGCCGCATCTTCGCCGGGTCGGAGATCTCGCTGGGCCCGGTGACGGTGCCCGGCAGCTCGGTGGACATCCACTGCAGCAGCTCCCGCCGTACCTGCGGCGGGCTGAGCTGGGTCAGCTGTACGTGCGGCACCGCCGGCCCGGTCTGGGGACGCTCACCGGCACGCGCCGGGAGTGACAACTCGCCCATCGGTGTGCTCCTTCCGTTGGCCTCGGCTCACGCCGGTTTCCGCGCTGTTGCGCCGCTGTTTCGGCGTGATGGAGGGAGAAGTTACGACGGGCTGACAGTGCGTTCCTAGCCGAAAGTGGCTTCCTACTCCGATCGCAAGCCACTTTCCTGTTGGAACCCGCTATACAGGGCCTGTTGACTGTCCTCCGTTCACCGGACGCCTTACGCAGAACGGAGTTCGTCAATGACCGAGTACGCTCCCGCGACGGTCGCGGTCGTCGGCGGCGGGTACGCGGGCATCACCGTCGCCAAAGCACTCGACGACGCCGCGGACGTGATCCTGATAGAGCCCAAGGACGCCTTCGTCCACAATGTCGCCGCGCTGCGGGCGCTCGTCGATCCGTCCTGGCTGCCGCGGATCTTCCTGCCGTACGACGGCCTGCTCGGCCGGGGCCGGGTGGTCCACGACCGCGCGGTGCACGTCGACCCCAAGCGCGTGCTGCTCGCCTCCGGAGACGAGATCGCCGCGGACTACATCGTGCTCGCCACCGGCTCGAACTACCCGTTCCCCGCCAAGACCGACGGGGCGGCCACCAACGAGGCACACGACCGGTTCCGCGCCACGCACGCGGCGCTCGCCGCCGCCGAGCGGGTACTGCTGCTCGGCGCCGGTCCGGTGGGCCTCGAACTCGCCGGCGAGATCAAGTCGGTCTGGCCGGGCAAGCAGGTCACGATCGCAGACCTGGCCGACGACATCCTCGCCGGTCCCTTCGTGCCGGCACTGAGGAACGAGCTGCGCCGGCAGCTCGCGGAGCGCGGCGTCGAGCTGCACCTCGGTGGCCCGCTGTCGCAGGATCCGCCGTCGCAGCCGGGCACCCCGCAGACCTTCACCGTGACCACCCACGCCGGCGCCGAGTTGACCGCCGACATCTGGTTCCGCTGCTACGGTGTCTCCCCGGTCACCGACTACCTCGCCGACGAACTCGCCGCCGCCCGTACCGCCAACGGCTCTCTTGACGTCACCGAGCACCTGCAGGTCGCCGGCCACGACACCGTGTACGCCGTCGGCGACATCGTCCACATCGACGCGAAACTGGCCCGCACCGCCCAGGCCCAGGCCGAGGTCGTCGCCGGCAACATCCGCGCCGCGATCACCGGCGACGCCGACCCCACCGCCTACCAACCGCCCCCGGCCGGCATCTTCGTACCGCTGCCCTCACGCCAGGGTCAAATGTTCTCCACCACATCACCGTGTCACGTGCGGCCCCGGGCGGCGGCGAACGCTTGATCCTCACGCGACGTGAGGCCGTAGCGTCGCCCGTGTGACGGCACGAGAGGACGCGACCTGGCAGGGCGGACAGCTCGCAGGTCAGCCGATCCACGCCGAGGTCACTTCCGGCGATGGGGTGATCTGGCTGCACCGGGTCTCCAAAGAGCACGGCCTCGACTCGCCCAAGAGCCTCGGCGGATCCAGCGCCTACCTGATGGTGACCGTGGACGACGTCGGCGCGCACTTCGCCGCCGTACGCGACGCGGGGGCGCGCATCGAGCACGAGCCGACCGACATGCCGTACGGCGTCAGCGAGTTCGCCGCCGGACCTCGAAGGCTTCCTCTGGTCCTTCTGCTCGCCGCTCGACTGAACCCGAAGCTGGGCGCCGCCACCCCGGGCGCTGTGCTCACCTGTGGATCAAGCTCTTTCCAGAGCGCTCCAGAGAGGGAGCGGCTCTGACCTGCGTTTCCGCTGGTCAGAGCCGCTTTGGGTGTGGAGCTGAGGGGATTCGAACCCCTGACCCCCTCGATGCGAACGAGGTGCGCTACCGGACTGCGCTACAGCCCCAAAGACCGTCGACAAGGTTAACAGCCACGGGGCCCCACCGACGAATCCGGGTCGGCACGTCGACGGAGCCCTAGAAGTTCGCGGCTCGGGCCTCGTACGAGGTGCCGCGCAGGCCCGGGGTGGTGGGCGCCCCGGCGGCCCGCTCCGCGGCGGCGCGTTCGCGGGCGAGTTGCTGGGCGTACCGGCGGGCTTCGGAGATGCGGCGCTGGCGCTCGGCGAGGCGCCGGCGCTCGGCGGCTTCGGCGGCGGCGCGTTGCGCTGCCTGCCACCTGCGTTCCAGGCGGTGCCGGTGGTCGACCACGACGGCGTTTCGCAGCACGCTGGCGTACCCGAAAAGAAAGAGCACGGACAGCGAGAGGCCGACGAAGAAACCGGGGCCGATCAGCGCTGCTCCGGTCGCCTCGACCGCCACCAGCGCCACCAGGGTGCCGAAGACCCGGCGCCGCCGGCGTTGCCACCAGCGGCGGAGCTCGACCGGGTCGCGGGGGCGCGGCACCCGTGGCGGCCGACCGGGCTCGGGGCGGGACGGCGGGGGTGTCGCGTCGGGCGCCTGCGGCGACTGGCCGGCCGGATTGACCGGTACGCGTCCGGGCACAGTACGGCGACGGCGCTGGCGCCGCAGCACCCGCGCCGTCGAGGACACCCGATCCGCGTCCAGCCGTTCAGTGGCGTCGTACCGCCGCACCAAAGCGGGCGCCAAGGCCAGCAAGCCGGCTGCCACGAGGACCGCGAGGAGTACCGATGTGGGCACTCCTGCTCCCCTCCCGCCAGTTGGTCAGACCTACCCGAACTTGAGGTTACGGGGCCCTTCCCAGTACGCCGCCGCGCCACACCGGGCGGCCGGTCACCAGAACCCGGGTCGGGCGTAACGGACGGTGCGGGTCAAACGGTCCGGCGTACCCGGTGCCAGCGGGCCAGCAGCGTGCCGTCGTCGACCAGATCCTCGACGGTCAACGCGTACCCGATGTGGTCGCACCACTCGCCGCCGATGTGCAGGTAGCGCCGGTGGTACGCCTCCTCGCGGAACCCGAGCTTCTGCACCACCCGGCGACTGGCCTCGTTCTCCGGGCGGATGTTGACCTCGATCCGGTGCAGCTGACCGGCGGCGAACGCGTGGTCCACGGCGAGCGCCAGCGCGGTCGGCATCACCCCGCGCCCGGCGATCCGGCCGTCGACCCAGTAGCCGGCGTACCCCGAACAGAACGCGCGGCGGACGATGTTGCCGATGGTGAGCGAGCCGACCAGCCGGTCCTGGAAGCACACCGCCCACGGCATCGAATGGCCCCGCCGGGCATCGCGCCGCATGTCCCGCAGCAGGGCGCGGAACACCGCGGGGGCGTTCGCCTCGTGCCAGGACTGGTTCGGGTACGGCTCCCACGGCTGCAGCCATTCCCGGTTGGCCACCCGGATCTCGCTCCAGGTACGCGCGTCGCCCCGCCGGTACGGTCGCAACGTCACCAGACCGTCCGTGACAGTGGCTGGCCAGCCCGGATGTCCGTTCATCAGGGCGAGAAGCCTACCTCCGGCGGTCGATCAACAACACGTCGACGGTCGTACCCGCCGCGGCGGTGGTGACCTTCTCCCCCAGCACCAGCAGACCGTTCGCCTCGGCGAGGCCGGACAGCGTGTACGGCCCGCCCGCCAGCGGCTGCAACGTGTAGCCGCCGCCGCGCCGCTCCGCCACGTGCGCCGGCCGGAACTCGCGCAGCCCGACCGGAGACGTCACGGTCTCCAGCAGGTGCGCCTTGACCGCTGGCCGGAACACCGGCTCGGAGCCGGCGAGCCGCTGGATCAACGGCCTGGCCAGCACCTCGAACCCGATCAGCGCCGCACCCGGGTCGCCCGGCAGGCACACGATCGGCACTTCCTCGGCGCCGACCGTACCGAAGCCGAGCGCGGAGCACGGATAGACCGAGACGTCCGCGAAGTCGACCGTGCCGTCGCGACCCAGGATCCGGCGCACCATGTCCCCCGGCCCCACCCCGGTGCCGCCGGTGGTGAGGATCAGGTCGGAGCGCAGGATCTGGTCGTCGAGCATCGCCCGCAGCGCCTCGGGGTCGTCGTCACAGATCCCGATCCGGTACGCGTGCGCCCCGGCATCCGCCGCCGCGGCCGCCAGCGCGTGCGAATTCGCGTCCACGATCTGGCCGGGCTGACTGGAGCGGCCGGTGTCGACCAACTCGTCCCCGGTGGCGACCACCACGACGCGGGGTTGCGGGCGTACCACCACGTGACCGACGCCGGCGGACGCGAGCAGCGCGACCAGGGCGGGGCTGGCGTACGTGCCTTCGCGGCCCAGGGTCGCGCCGGGCGAGACCTCGTCGCCGGTACGGCGTACCGCGTGGCCCCGGTTCGGGGAGCGGTGGATCTCGACGGCCGCCATCCCCTCGTCGGTGTACGACGGCGGCACCACCACGTCGGCGCCGGCAGGCAGCGGGGCGCCCGCGGCGACGGAGAAGCAACTGCCGGGCAGCACCCTCACCGGCCGCCAACTGGTGACGCCGATGTCGCCCACCACGTTGAGCCGGATCGGCCGCTCGGGACGCGCCCCCTGGATGTCCTCGGTACGCGCGGCGTACCCGTCGATCGCGGCGTAGTCGAACGCGGGCAGCGGGCCGGGCGACGGCACGTCCTCGGCGAGCACGTTGCCGTACGCCTGGGTCAGGTCGAGATCCAGCGGCGGCAACGGCTGGATCTTCGCCAGTACGCCACTGAGATAGTCCGCGAGCGGTCTCACCACCACGGCGGTCACCGGTCCACCCGACCCGCTGAGCCGGTCATCCTCGCAGCTCCCGGTCCACGTACTCGATCAGCCACTCCTTGATCGACGGGCCGATGTCGTCCCGGGCGACCGCGAGCTGCACCACCGCCTTGAGGTAGCCCTCCGGTTGGCCGGTGTCGTACCGGCGGCCCCGGAACACGATCCCGTGCACGGGAGTGCCGGCGTCGATCATGGTCGCCATCGCGTCGGTCAGCTGGATCTCGCCGCCACGTCCAGGCTTGGTATCGCGGATCACGTCGAAGATCGCGGCGGGGAGTACGTATCGGCCGACCACGGTGAGGTTGCTGGGCGCCTCCTCGCGCGGGGGCTTCTCGACCAGCCCGGTCACCCGTACCACATCGGTTTCTTCGGTTTTCTCCACCGAGGCGACGCCGTATTTGTGGACCTCGTCCCACGGAACCTCCATCAGCAGCAGCACGATGCCGCCGGTGGCCGCCTGCAGGTCCAGCATCCGCGGCAGGATCGGGTCCCGCTCGTCGACCAGGTCGTCGCCGAGCATCACCGCGAACGGCTGGGAGCCGACGTGGTCCTCGGCGCACAGCACCGCATGGCCCAGGCCGAGCATCTCGGGCTGCCGGGAGCTGTGGATCGCCGCCAGCTCGGTGGGCCGCCGGACCGCCTCGAGCCGGTCGGTGTCACCCTTCGCCTCCAGCTGGATCTCCAGGTCCAGCCGCCGGTCGAAATGGTCGACCATCGAACTCTTGCCGCGGCCGGTGATCAGCAGGACGTCGGCGATTCCCGAGGCCGCCGCCTCCTCGATGATGTACTGCAGCGCGGGGCGGTCCACCACGGGGAAAAGTTCCTTTGGTACGGCTTTGCTGGCCGGCAGGAACCGCGTCGCCAGGCCGGCCGCCGGAATCACCGCCTTACGCGCTCGCCCGCCACCTGCTGCCTTACCGGATACGTCGTCGACCATGTGTTGAGGCTATCGGCCGTAGGTGAATCCCACGCGTCGTGGCCGTCCGGCGCGCCGCCGGACGGCCACGACGGAAAGATCACGAGACGGTAAGGTGCCAGACGAATCATCCCGACACGGAAGGCGGACCGCGTGCGACACGTACTCAGCGCGATCGCGGGCCTGATCGTGGCCCCCCTCGCCTGGCTCCTGTACGCCTACGGCCAATACCACTACCGGATTCAGCTGAACGCCGCGTTCAGCCCGGCGAAGGCGTCGCCATGGCTGCTGCTGGTGCTCCTGGCGGGCATCCTGATCGGGGTGATCGCCACGCTGCGGATCTCCCCGGCCGGCGCCGTCGTCGCCGGAGCCGGGTATCTGCTCGTCGCGGCGTGGAATCTGATCGACGTGCCGTCGGCGTACCGGATGCTGGACGGGCTGGGTGACCTGGTCGGGATGAAGCCGCCGAGCATGCTGGGCGACCCGCTCTACACCGGCGCCGTCCCGTTGGTCGGTGCCGCCCTGTTGGTGGCCGGGTTCAGCCGCCAGCGCTGGCTGACCTGGCCCGGCACGGCAGCCACCGCCTCCGGGCCACCGCCGGGCTACCCCGGCGCCCGCGCCACCGGCGAGCCGGCCAGCGCGCCCGAAGCCTGGCAGCCACCTCCGTCGCCGGAGATGGCACAACCGGCGGGCCCACCCGCGGCGGCCGAGGAAGCTCAGGAGCCGGATTCAGCGACCCGGTAGGTGTTCCGCCCGGAGGCCTTCGCGGCGTACAGCGCGTCGTCGGCCGCTTCGAGGAGCTCCGCGTCGGTCGCGCCGTGCTCGGGATACACCGCGATCCCGGCCGACACGGTGACCATGATGGGTTGCCCGGAGCCGTCGCCGGTGTCCACCCGGAACGGCTCGCCCCGGATCGCGGCGCAGAGTCGCTGGGCCACCCGCGCGCCGCCCACGGCGTCGGTCTCCGGCAGCAGTACGACGAACTCCTCGCCGCCCTGCCGGAACGCCAGGTCCACCTCGCGGGTCTCGGCCTTGACCCGCCGGGCGAACTCGACCAGCACCGCGTCGCCGACCGGGTGTCCGTGTGTGTCGTTGACCTCCTTGAACCGGTCCAGGTCCATCGCCAGCAGCGCGAGCTGGCGACCGAACCGGCTCGCCCGCTCGACCTCCCGGCGTACGGATTCCCGCAGGTGGCGGTAGTTCCACAGGCCGGTCAACGGGTCCGTGATCGACAGCCGGTGGGTCTCCTCGTGCAGCAGTACGTTCTCCACCGCGACCGCCGCCTGCCCGGCGAACGTACGCAGCGTGACCAGGTCGGCGTCGTCGAAGTCGTCGTGCCCCAGCCGGTCGTACAACGCCAGTACGCCGAGCAGCCGCCCGGGCTGGCTCGCCGGGTCCTCCCCCTCGCCGTGCCGGCTGCCAGAGAACGGCACCGCGACGTACGTACGGCACCGGGGTTCGGCGGGGCTGAGCGCCGGGCCGTCCCAGTCCACCCGGCCGCGCCGCGGCTCGCCGCTCGCCGCGACCCCGCCGAGCAGCCCCTCGCCCAGGTTGAGCCGGATCGCCGTGGAGCCGTCGGAACCGCCGGGGCCGCTCAGCCCGGAACCACCGCCGCCCAGGTCACCACCGCCCGAGCTGCCCGGCACACGGTCGCCCGACCGGTTGTCCAGGCCCCGGGCGCAGCGTTCCACGAGGCCGCCGGGGCGGCGCCCGTCGGGCTGCTCCACCAGCAGCACCACTCCCGCCCGGGCCCCGGTGGCGGCCATCGCGGTCTCCAGGATCACCTCGAGGATGCGGCCGAGATCGTGGGTGCTCGACAAGGTGTCGCCGAGCAGCCCGAGGTTGCCCCGCAGCTGGTCCCGGCTCGCGGTCAGCGCCTCCACGTACCCCTGCATCTCCCGGGTCATCCGGTTGAACGTCGTCGCGAGCCGCCCGACCTCGTCGCCGCTGCGTACGGGCACCCGGGCGTCCAGGTCACCGCCGGCGACCCGGTCGGCGGCCAACGCCAGCTCGGCGAGCGGCCGGGTGGTGGAGCGGGCCAACAACCAGGCGGCCGCGATCGCCAGCAGGCCGGCCAGCACCACCACGGTGAGCAGCACCGCGAACAGGCCCTGCTCCTCGCCCCGGCTGGTGACCAGCAACAGCCGCAACGGCTGCCCGTCGCTGCGGGCGACCGCCCGCACGTACGAGCCGTCGTCGGTCTGTCGTACGGCACCGTCCGCCATGCCCCGGCCCAGCTGCTCCAGCCGCCGGGCGCGGTCCACCGAGAAGGTGCTCAACGGGGAATCCCGCTTGTCCATGACGATCACTTCGACGCCGGCGGCGCCGGACAGCCGCTGCACCAGGTTGGCGTCCAGCGGCACCGCCACGACGACGTACCCCACCAGGTGGTCCGCGGCGTTTCGCAGCTCGGCCCGCCAGCCCAGCGCCCGTACCTCGACCTTGTCGACGCCCGGCCCGGTGTCGGTGCACAGGGTCCACGGCCCGGCCACGCTGCCGTACGTCTTGAGGGTCCTGCCGTGTACGTCGTCGACCCGGGCGGCGTCGACCTGGCCTCGGCGTACCACCTGTTGGGCTGACTGTTGGGCGGCCGAGACCGCCGAGTCTCCGCTCATCGCGAGCGCGGCAGCGGTCTCCGCCGAGGTGCGCAGCCCCGAGCAGATCGCGTCGATCGTGGTGCGTACCGCGGTCGCGGCGACGTCCAGCCGGTCGGTGGAACGGGCCTTGCTGACCGTCGCGACCGTGCCGCCGACGAGCAGCGAACCGACCAGTAGCGGTCCGAGCACCACCGCGAGGAAGGCGGCTGTGAGCCGCGCGCGCAGCGTCACTGCGGGCTCCGGCGAGTCAACGGTCCGCTCCGGGTGGTCAACGGCGAATTCATGCTGCTGCGATGCTGTCACAGTGAACCCCGAAACGGGCCACCCGAGATCAGAAGTACCTCAGCGACCAGCGGAAAACCTGGCCCAGCTGACGGACAAGGCGGTCCTTCGGGCCGACCTGCTGTCCGCACGCCGTGCGCTTTCTCCGGGGGTACGCCGAGCCGCCGACCGGCAGTTGCTGTCGGGCTTACTCGCCGCGTTGTCGGGGCTGGGCGCCGCCGTCGGGCGGTCCGGAGTGGCGGCGTACCTGCCGTTCGGGACCGAGCCGGGGGCGGCGGCCGTACCGTCGCTGCCGGACACGCTGGCCGACGCCGGACTGCGGGTCCTGCTGCCCGTACTGCTGCCGGACCACGACCTGGACTGGGCCGTCTACCAGGGCGATCTCGCGGCCGGCCTGCGCGGCATGCGGGAGCCCGTGGGCGTACGCCTCGGACCCGACGCGGTGCGGTCGGTGGCCGCCGTCGTGGTGCCGGCCGTCGCCGTGGACCACTCCGGCGTACGGCTGGGTCGCGGCGGCGGCTCGTACGACCGCGCGCTGGCCCGGGTGCCGGACGGCGTACCGGTCATCGCCCTGTTGTACGACGCGGAACTCGTACCCCAGTTACCCGCCGAAATCCACGACCAGCGGGTCACCGCCGTGGTCACCCCCGGTCGCGGCCTGGTGACGTTGACCCCTTCCAGTGGACGAACCGGGGGTGAATGACGCACCATTAGCACTCAGGTTAAGAGAGTGCCAGCGGAGGCGAAACGTGCCGACCTACCAGTACGCCTGCACGGTGTGTGGCCACCGGCTCGAAGCGGTGCAGTCGTTCTCGGACGATCCCCTGTCCGTGTGCCCGGAGTGCGCCGGCAAGCTGCGCAAGGTGTTCTCCGCGGTCGGCGTGGTCTTCAAGGGGTCCGGCTTCTACCGCACCGACTCCCGCGCCGGCAACGGC
>WNGB01000282.1_pt1 | contig 75963 bp, 76 predicted proteins | sample 5400681 | NCBI WGS metagenome assembly WNGB01 (sample SAMN13153367, study PRJNA577476) | soil metagenome | isolation source: 115 cm soil or saprolite under grassland replicate 2 | place: USA:California | collected 2016-06-15 | reverse complement strand
CCCTCGGGCACTGTCGAACCGCATCGTGGGCCCTGTCGAGCTTGGCAAGACCGCCGAACCGATACTGCTCATCAATCCTGCAGGCGCACTCGAACCAGGCCAAGACGCTCACACCACAAGGCCTCGTGAAATATCGAGGTTAGGACGACGGCCCGCTGAAGTTGAGGCCAGGCAGCGGACGCATCCACTTGCCATGAATTAGAAGGTCGGCACCCCCATCCCATTGAATCCCCGTGGTACCAACCGTGTTGGTGAACTGAACCTCTCTCCAGCCAGGTTGATCCTTGAGACCACTTATACCCCATAGATCGATTCGCACACCGGGGTTGCGTGCAGCGTAGGAGCTGCGGTTCTCAATATAGACGGCAGCGTACAGTTGCTTGTACTGCTCTAGCTTGATCACGCTTGTGTCATCAAAGAATGACTCATCGCTTGCTGCGAACACCGGCGCATTCGGATACGAGAAATGGAACTGGATTACTGCGTGAAGGTCTGGATGACCAGTAGCCGCCAGATATGCGAGCAATGCTACTACGACACCAACAGCAACGAGGACGTATGCGGCCAGCGCTACGACGACGTTGATCACGGCGACGTGGTCTCTTGTTGGCAGAGCGAACGTCCAACCCCACCAAGCCGCGCCGACGATTCCGAGTGCAGTGAGAGCGAGTATCAGGATGGCAGTCATGGAGACCGCCATGCGAAATGATGCGAAGCGGGACATGTGCAAGAGCTTACTGTCCAGACGCGACGCCCGTATCGTGCCCACCACCGCCAGCGCCCGGGACGAGCAGTCGACCGCCCGGGACACCCAGAGATACAGCAGGAATGCCAAGCAGAACCCACCCAGCACGAGCACATTCCAGGCATCAACAGCCCAAGCATCACGACGACCCGATCGGCAGAGACGCGGTACGCTGTCCGGCTTCCCCGGGACAGCTCACCGGGGTGGGAACGGCCTCGCCTTCGGCGCCGCGGGCGTGCCTACACGCCGCCCCGGGCCGGGGCGACGGCAGGCCGCCCGGCCGCGACCCTACCGATTCCCCACATATTCCGTAGGAATCGGGCCGGGAGGTTCGGGAAGGCAAGGCTTTGCCGCCCATGGTGCCAAGTCAGGCAGTCATCGCAGGGGAGCCGCTTGCCATTTACCCACGGCAGACTGCTCCGCAGCTCGGCTCGGATGGCCTTCACTCAAGCTCCATACGGGCCTCGACGAACTCCCGCACACCCGAGCCGGGCCGATAGAACACTCGGTCTTGAGCATTACGGAGCAGGTATTCATTGCATCGCTGTACTTTCACCGCATCAAGAACTTGCCACGCGCTGACTTTCGCGACGGCGATTAGATGCCCTGGTCCTAACGGCAGGGCGACTGTATCCGCCTGACTCCACGGCACGCCGCCAAGAGGCCCGACCCCTACAGAATCTCGTTTGATTGAGGGAGCAGGGTCGTCAGCGATCAGAAACTCACCCATCCCGGTGGTTGTATGCAGCACCTCCAGCCCAGCCGTGGACAGCAGCTCCTCCAGGCGGCGGACATTGTCATGAATGTGGTCTCTGAAGTACCTCCCGTCCGCAAGTAGACGCTGTGCTGCTTCTTGGGCCTCGAGTCGAGCCTCCAACTCAAGCGCCTGCGGTCCCGCTGGGTACAGGCCCGTACGTTTGGAGAAGGCGCCGGCAAGCTCCACCGGATCCTCCAGGGCGGCTTGGCGCACACGCTCAATACCTCGCTGCCTGGACAACTCATAGACGCCCTGGAAGGTGAGGCTTCGGGCCGCGTGAAGAGCGATGCACCGCTTCGTGATATCCACAAGTTCCGGCTCGTTGAGGAGCGTCCCAGCATCGAGTGCGCCGAAGACATCAGGAAGCCTATTTTCGACCTCCGACCATCGCCGTTCGGATGCCTCTGGTTCATTCCGGATGAAGTAGTTGACAAAGCCTACGCGGGCCGGCCTCGCTCGATGCGACTTCCCCTTCTTGAGATCGAACCACTCCAAGAAGCCCGACGCATCGACCCAGCGCTCCAGCAGGGTCCTCGCTACAAGATGTTGCCGCTTGAAAGGCTGAGCCATGACATCTGGCATTCTACGCCGCAGCTTCTCGAGCAGTGCGCGAATGCTATGGCCAGCGCTGGCAGACGGGCCGTGACCGATCCAGCGCCTCCCGTGCTGGCTGGGGAGGGCACGACGATGAGCGAGTGTCGTCCCGGCTCTGCTCTCGCCGGCCTGCCGCCCCCGACCAGCGCCGCCGCTGTGTCGTCGGTGGCGCCGTCCTGGTCCTGCCGGCGTAAGCAGGTCGGGTCGTGTCGAGGGATCGCGGGCGGGGAGCCGAGCGAGCATCTGTGCCAGGCTCAGGCATCGAACGCACCTCCAGGACGCCCCTATTGGGCGGCGGTCCCGTGCTCCACAGGGCTTCGGGGCCGATCAAGGCGCGGGGCGACCTCGGTGCCGAGGCGGGCGATGTTGTCCAGGGTGCGGCCGTGGTCGCCGGAGCCTTCCACCATGAGCAGGAAACGGCGGATGCCGGTGCGCTCAGCGCTGGTGGCCAGCCGCTGGGCGCAGCGCTCCGGTGTGCCAACGGGGTGGATCTGGAGCAGGTGCTCGACGTAGGCGCGCGGGTCGCGGCGGCGCCGTGGCGCGGCGTCGATGGAGACGTAGTCGCCAATGCCGCGCTCAAGCCACTGCGGCATCGCCGCCCGCAGGCACGCCTGGGCCTCGGCGGTGGTGTCGGCGACCTGCGCCACCGCGGCGGCCAGGTGCCCGGCCGCGTCCGGGTCGTGGCCGTACCGCTCGGCGGTCTGCCGCCAGCGATGCAGTAGCGCGGCCTTGTCGTCGTCGCCGGTGTGCAGGCCCAGCAGCAGCGGCAGGCCCCTGACGGCAGCCGCCTCGACGGTGGCCGGCGAGGTCGCGGCGACCACCACCGGCGGCCGGGGGTGGGTGGCTGGCCGAGGCACGACGGTGACCTCGCGGAACCGGAACCGCGGGCCGTCGGCGCCAACCCGGTCGCGTTCCAGCCAGGCCAGCAGCAGGTCCAGCGAGTCGGCCAGGCCGTGCTGGTGGCGGTCCAGGCCGGTGCCGAAGACCTCCAGGTCGACCCAGGGGCCGCCACGGCCCACGCCGAGGTGGAAGCGGCCACCGCCCAGGTGGTCGAGCAGGGCGGTCTCCTCGGCGAGCGCGACCGGGTGGCGGTTGGCGAGCATGCACACCGCGGTGCCGACCTGCAGGCGGCGGGTGCGGCCCAGCAGGTGGGCGGCCAGGGCGATGGCCGAGGGGCACACGCCGTAGGAGATGAAGTGGTGCTCGGCGACCCAGGCGCTGGCAAGGCCGGCGCGCTCGGCGGCCACGGCGGAGTCGACCGCGCCGCCGAGCGCCTGCGCCTGGGTCATGCCGGGGAACTGCCCGGCGAGCAGGAAGACACCAAGCTCCACGTGAGCGCCAGCCGGTCGCTGCTGCCGGTCAGCAGTCGCGCAGCTCGGGTGACTGGTTGAGCAGTTGCGCCCGGACAGAGGTGAACTCGCGGTACCGGCCCGCGGCGCTGCCGTCGCCGGTGCGGGCGCCTGGGGGGAACACCGCCACGCGGTGGCAGTTCTGGAACGCCAGGGTGACGCCGAAGTGCCGCTCCAGCGCGCCGCGGATCGCGTCGCTGGCCAGCGCGCGTAGGAGCTGGCCGCGGGCCTGCTCGCTGGGGGGTGGGACCTGGTTGTCGGCGAACGGCCGTTCGCTGCCGGGGGCGCCGCGCTCCAGCTCGGCCGCCAGCGCGCTGATGGTTTGCCAGGCATACGGCAGCGAGTCGCGCACGCAGGCGACGAACTCGGCATGGTCGACCTCGCCGTGCTCGGCCTGGGCCAGCAGCGCGGGCTTGACATCCAGTGACATGCTTGTGCTCCTCTCGATCGGGGTAGTGGGGCGGTCAGGGGGTGGTGGCCAGCCGCAGCGCGGCCGGGCGGAGGGTGAACTCGGGGTCGACCTGGGCGGCGAGGTCCTCGCTGGTGCGCGCGTTGGCCCAGGCGCGGGCGTTGCGCAGGTGGAACTCCACCGCCTGGCGGGTGAACCGCGCCCAATCCCTGGGCGTTGCGTCGACCGCCTCACGCAGCCGCTCCAGCGCGGTGCGGTTGGCCGCCTCCAGCGCCTCCAGCGCCAGCAGCCGGCCCTGCTCGGCGGCGCGTACCACGCCGGAGTGCTGCACGCACACCAGCAGGTCGGCGCCGAGCTGGTCGCGCAGGAAGGCGACGTCGTCGCTTGTCTGCACCTTGCTGCCGACCGCGGACAGGTTGACGTCGAAGCCATGGGCGTAGCCCTGGCACTGGCGCCAGACCGCGACCGACTTGCGAGTCGGCTCGACCACCACGAAGGTGCGGTCGAAGCGGGTGAACAGCCCCGAGGCGAAGCAGTCGGCCCCCGCGGTCAGGTCGACGATCACGTACTCGCCCGCGCCATCGACCAGGTGGTTGAGCAGCAGCTCGACCGCGCCGGTCTTGGCGTGGTAGCAGGCGACACCGAGGTCGTCCTGCCCGAAGGGGCCGGTCGCCAGCAGCCGGACCCCGCCGGCTTGGCGCTCCAGCAGCGCGTACAGGGGGTTGCGCTCGACCACGCGCAGCAGCCGCGAGCCACGGCCGGGCGGGGTGGTCTTGACCATGCTGGCGGTCGAGCGGATGCGCGGGTTACAGCCGCGCAGGTAGTCCTTGATCGCCTCCAGGTGCTCGCCCATGGCGGGCAGCGCCGCCGCCTCGGCCTCGTCCAGGCCGAGAGCGACGCCGAGGTGCTGGTTGATGTCGGCGTCGATGGCAAGCACGGGCAGCCCCTGTGCTGCCAGGTGTCTGGCGAGCAGCGACGCCAGAGTTGTCTTGCCGCTGCCGCCCTTGCCGACGAACGCGATCTTCACGATGCCTGAACCCTCACGGGATTCGTGTGCTTCAAGGGTCCTGGATAGTTTGGGATGCTGTTCATGAGCGAGTAGTATTGATAATCATTCTCCATAAGTCAAGCGAGCAGCGTCCAGCGGTGCCGGGGAGCGGAGAGCCGGACGTCGCAGCAGAACCGGCGCGGCCATATCACGCGGAGGAACCGAGCGGGTCGCCGCCCCCTACTCCGAGGTGCCGTTGGTGGACTTGAGATAGCGGTAGACCTCACGGGCCACATACCGCTTCAAGCAGCGCATGATCTCGCGCTTGGACAGCCCCTCGGCGGTGCGCCGAGCGACGTAGGCGCGAGTGGGCGCATGTGACTTCATCCTGACCAGCACGATGCGCCACAGCGCCTCGTTGGCGTCGCGGTGGCCACCGGGGTTGAAGCGGTGCCGCACCGTCTTACCGGAAGAGGCGGGGATCGGGGCGGCGCCGCACAGGTGCGCGAACGCGGCCTCGCTGACCAGCCGGCCGGGGTTGTCCCCGGCGGCCTCCAGCAGCGCCGCGGCGGTCTCGGTGCCCACCCCGGACAGGGCGAGCAGATCGGGGGCGAGCTTGCGGACCAGCGCGTCCAGCAGCTCGTCCAACCTTGCGATCTCGCCGTCCAACCCGTGCCATCGGCCCGCCAGCTCCCACAGCGCGACCTCGGTTGCGGCGGTGACGCTGACCGGCACGCCACCGGCTGGCTCCAACCCGAGCGCTGCCTGGGCCAGGTTGCGGCCTCGCGGCTTCCACAGCCTGGCCCGCAGCTCCTCGGGCGCGCGGGTGAGGAGCCCAAGGAGCTGGTTGCCGGCCTGGATGCGGGCCTTCATCGCCGAGCGGCGCGCGACCCGTAGCGCGCGGATCATCTCCACCGGGCCGTCCTGGCGCTTGGGGATGACCACGTCCAGGCCCGCAAGGGCGGCGCGGGCGGCGGCCTCGGCGTCCAGGGTGTCGCTCTTGCCCTTGCGGCGCCGCTGGGGCCGGTCGGCCCTGGGGACCTCGACGACGGCCTGGCCGTTGGCGGTCAGCCAACGCGATAGGCCGGCACCCCACGAGCCGGTTCCCTCCACCCCGAAGCAGCCGACCTGGCCGAAGCCTTCGGCCCATGCAAGCAGCTCGGCGTAGCCCTCGACGGTGGTGGGGATGGCCGTGCTGCCAAGCAGGCGGGCCAGGCCGTCAACGGCGGCGGCGACGTGGACGTCGGCGTGGGTGTCCACCCCGACGGTGACCACCACCCCAGGGTTGGGGTGGCGCTGGAAGGTGCTCGGCATCCGGGCTCCCTCGGGACGGCAGCAGCAACACAACGCGATGCGGCGGCACAGCGGCGGAACGGCACCGGCCAGGACAGCCGACAGCACTTGAACAGGCAACCCCGGAGGGCCGCAAGCCCCTATTGGGTCACGCCGGCCTGACGGTGCTACGAGAACCGTGGTGCTCGGAGAACCCCGACGGGCGACAAGTCCACCAAGGCAGGCTCGGCCGCCAGTGCAAGTCCGGGTCAGCCACGCCGGGGCGGACAGATTCTACTCAGCATCAGCAACACAAGCAAATCGGGTCAGAGAGGCAATCACCTGAACCCGCCAGCAACCCAAGCACTGTTCAAGTGCAAGTCTGTGATCCTATGCGCCGTGGGTTCGTCAAGCTCTGCTTGTGGTCCGTGGTGGTGGATTCTGCTCGTGCTGGTTGGTCTGCTCGCTGTTGGTGGTGATGATGCTCATGGTCGTGGTGGTCGTGGTGGCTTGGCTGGACGGTGTTCCGCGTCGTCTCGTTCGGGCTGCGACGCGTCCCTGTCGTCTGCCGGGCCGGTAGGGTTCCGACTGGTTTCCGGTAGGCGGTCGAGGGTGACTCGCCGTCTCCTGGTTCATTCGGTCCCTGCCCCTTGTCGCGGCCAAGCTGTGCCCTCGCTCTGCTTGGGTCTGCCCCTGCTGTGCCCCCGGACGGCGGCCGTTCTCGGACCCGGTTCCGGGCGATCCGACGCGGCGGCTGGGCGCGGCTGATGGTCGGGCGGCGCGGGGCGTGCCGGGCCGCTGTGGGCCGCGCTGCCGGCGCGGGGTGGGGAGGAACGTTGCCGGCGGCGCGCTGCGCCGCGCTGGGGCCGTTGTGCGCGCCCTGACGCGCGCTGTGGGCGCGGGCCGGTGTCGCCTTGGCGCGGACACGCGCCGGGACGCGCGGAGTATCGCGGTAGCCTGTGCGTGGTGCGCTTCGCCGCTCGCGCTGTGCGGCGGCAGCGCGGACGGCAGCGCCCACCACGTGCCTGTTGAGCCGAACGGCCGAATCCCCAGTCGGTCCTCGGATGGGTCCCCAGATCGGCCCACGGATCGGCCGCTGGATCAGGACTCGGCGACCCACCAGCACAGGAACACGCACGTCAGGGCCGCCAACAGCGCAGGGACAGCGGCCCCGACTCCCGACTGAATTTGATGGTTCTTCTTACAGTCGTGCCCGCTCAGCGCTGGTGCCCACCAGCCACGACGGACGGCCCCGACGCCAGACACGCCACCAGCGCACGACCGACCGCCGTCTGCACCAACTCCACCAGCTCGCGCACCGCACCATCCGCCACGCCGTTGCGGTGCGCGGTGGCGCGCTGGTGCGCGTCCAGCGCGCGATGGTCGCCAACATCGGCCAGCAGGTCGCCGATGCTGCACTCGCACAACTGGGCGAGCCGATCCAGGACCACCAGCGACGGCGCATAGCCCCTCGCAGCGGGCCAGACCTCCCAGTACGACAGGTTCTTGAACGTCTTGGGGTCCTCCGGCCAGCGCCGGTTCCACTGCTCGGCGGCCAGCCGTTGGCTCCAGCCGTGCGCCACCCGCGCGTTGACCCGGTAGCGCTGCCGGAACACGGCCGCGATCTCGACCCATGTGCGGCCCTGGGCGCGTAGCCCGGCCACAATGAGGGTGTCCGTGATGCTCGGTGCGGTGTGCCTGGCGCTGGCCTGGAAGCTGCCATGACGACGAGTTCCTCTGGCTGTCGGGGTGAGCCGTGGTGCCGGCCAGCGGTGCCGCCACCTGGTTGATCGGGAGCTCCGGGGGCTGTTCGAGCCCGCCAGTACTGGTACGCGCCCATCGGGGTTCGGCGTGCTACGCCGCAGCTCATCGGCTCGGTCGCGACCTGAGCGACGCCGCTGCCGTAGCGCCATGGGCAGCACATCTGACGCCGAAGCTGCCGGTCTTCTGCCGGTGCTCTGCCTGGTCACACCGTCAACAGGGTGGGAACGTACCGTGACAATGAAGTCAATGAGCAGGCTCACGCATGCCCTGGCGGCTGCGACGGCTGCGATGGTGCTGGCTGCGGCATGCAGCTCAAGCAGCTCGGCGACCTTCGAGCAGGTGCGGGCACGGTCGTGGACCAGCGCACCGGCAGGCCGGTCGCCCGGGCGCGGGTGGAGGCCACAGCGCCGCAGATGGCCACGGTGACCGGGAGCACCGATGCGCAGGGCAGGTTCACTCTCCGCCAGGTCAGCAAGCAGGCGACGCTGAAGGTGACGGCGGCCAACTACCAGCTCGCCAGCCTGCCGGTGGGCAAGGGGCCGCTGGAGGTCAAGCTCACGCCGATCCCGGTGATCGGCCGGGTGACCAGCGGGCTCACCCGGGCGGGGCTGGGCGGGCACGCCGACCCGGACGCGTCCCGACGGCAGCTTCGAGGTCTACGGGGTGGGCCAGGGCGACCCGTTGACCGTGAGCGCCCCTGGGTACACGCAAAGTCGATCACCATCGGCGCCGGCAGGGTTGAGGTGATCCTGAGCCCCGAGCCGGCCACTGAGGTCAACCAGATCAACCAGTGGGTGCGGGCAGGCAACCTCGCTGCGGTGTGGCGCTTTCATGTTCACCAACCCGCCGGGTTACCGGTTCGGGGATGTCCCTGCGCAGCTCAAAGCCGAGGAGACGAAGCCCTACGAAGGCCTACCGGAGGTCAAGGGCTTTGACGCGCGCGTGGTCACCCACGACGGCGGCCCGCCCGAGATCACGGTTGTGGCCGTTGCGTGGGGACCCGAAGGTCGTGGCTACGCCCCGCTTCGGGGACGGGGTCCTGGCTGCGCTTGCCAATAGCGTGGGAGCAAGGCCGCAGACGTTCACCGCCCGTGGCATTCGGGTGCCCTATTTTGCCTCGCCTCACCCGGCGTGTTCAAGGTCGTGCAACTGCAGTTGGACAGGTGGATCACGCTCTCCCTGTACGGCGGGGACCTGGACGAGCTCGAGGCATTCGTGGCCGCGCTGTTCAACCGGGCGTAGGCAGATAGGAGGCATCAACGGTGCCGCCACCGGGGTGACACAGCCGCCAACGCCGGCTCCACCATGCAATCGGCGGCAGCGGGACACCGCCTGCGCCTTGAGCAGACATCGCCGCGCTGGCCCATCCGCGGGAGCGTCTCGCCGAACTCACCGACGACCACCGACCGGCCGCCACGACCACCCGCTCACCCACTACGACGCAGCTTCGACCTGGCTGGCTCGGGTACCGGTCCTGCAGAGCTTGCGCCAATGCCGTTTTGGCAATTCACCGCCGGATATCGTCGGCAGCCCGCCCGGTTCATGAGGAGGACACATGCCGCTGCGACGCTGGTTCGGTGATCTGCCTGACGATGAGGCGCTGGGCCCTTCCCTGCGGCAGCTTGTCCGGGGCATCGCCAAGGTGCTGGACCGGCTGCGGCCACCAGCGGTCGCCTCTGGCAGTGGGTTCGTCGTCCCGGACGTGCCCGCTGTGGTTGTGCCCCATGTCCGCATCCCGGGGTGCAGCCTGGTGCTGCAGGTTTCGGACTGGTCCTCCAGCGTGGGGTGCTGGTGGTCGGAGCGGGCCGACCCCCGCCAGGGCCCGCCGACCCTGGAGCTGTTCGCGGAGTTCCCCTTGCAGCCGGACGGCATCACCCGAGCGGTCGCATGGTTTGCGCAGGAGCTGCGCCGGCCGCTGGTCGAGCAGGTGCGACGCTATGGGATCGTGTGCCGGCGTGATTGGCTTGTCGTGCTGGACGACGACTATCAGCTGTTGATCGCGCGCGAATGGCTGCCGTGGTGGCGGCGACCGCGTTGGGCTCACAAGGCTGTCGAGGAACGTGCTGCAGGCTGGCTCGCCGCGCCGCCCCGCGAGGAGGAGGAGGAGGAGGAGGAGGAGGAGGAGGAGGAGGGCGCCGGCACCGCGGCTGCCGAAGGTGTGAGCCTGACCAGCGATCGCTGGCTGCTCAGCGCGGCCGGCATGGCTGCAGCCGCCGCCTGGATCCTGGCCGTCAGCTCCCGGGAGTTGGGCCTGGCTACCTGGGTGCCCGTGACCGTGCGGGCTTTGTGGGCAGCGGCGTTCGCCATGCTGTTCACCTGGTTCGGGGTCGCCGCACTGGACCAACCCCCGCGCCTGCGTGTCCCGATGCTGGCCGGGCTGGGGCTGTCGATGCTGCGGCTGGGACTGGGCTTTCTGGCAGGATCGGCCGCGCTGCCCTCAGGGACCGAGTCGGCGCTGCGGACACTAGGGATGTTCTTGCGGGGGTGGTGGCCGGACCTGCTTGGTGTCGCCGCGCTGGGCTGCTTTCTGGTCGCCTTCCTCGGCATGCCCAGGGGTGGGTCGCCGCGGCGGTGGTGGCCACGTGTGCTGCTGGTTGCGGTGCTGGTGTGCCTTGCCGATCTGGCCGTGGGTTTGCGCTGGCTGGCGCCGGTCGTGCCGGCCCTGGGCGCCTGGCGGACGCTGAGGCTGCTGGGGGTGCTGGTGGTGGCCGGCCGGGCGGTTGCGGTGGGGGTTGCCATCGCGTTGCTGCTGGTGGTGCTGGAGCGGCGGGCTGGCATGGTGGCGGGGGCAGTCCGCGCTGGGGTTGCTGGCGGGGCGCTGCTGGCGGTGGCGTGGGGAAACACGGTTGAGACAGGGCTGGCGCGGCTGGCGGTGCAGTTGTTGCCGTCGACGCTGCTGGCGCGTGCGCTCTTGAGCGCACCGTTCGGCTTGGCGTTGTTTGCTGGCACGGCGCTGGTCGCGTTCGCCGCGGCCCAGGCTCCGGCCGCGCCGTCGCAGCCGGGCGGTACTGCTCCCAGCGTTCCCCTGCCGCGTGCGCCCACACCGGCACACGAAACCTAACGACTTGGCGCGCGATTGAGGGTGTCTGCGATGCTCCGTGCGCGGACATGTGGGAGACCGGACGATAGGAAGGCCTTCACCCCTTCCGAGGAGGTCCGAATCTCGTTGTCATACTGCCCGCGTTCGTCGCTGCCCGCCCCGGTGCTCGGCTGGCTGGCCGCCCGCCTGGCCCATCTGACCCCGCCCCGCCGGCCCGGACAGGGTGGCACCCGGCCGCTGTCGTTGGAGGCGCGCCTGGACGCGGTCGCCGCGGTTATCCTTGACGGGTTGTCGTACCGACGCGCCGGCCGCATGGTCGGCATCTGCAAGACCGAGGTCGGCGACAGCATGGACCTGCTGCTGCCCAGCCTGGCCGCGCTGGGGTACTCCCAGCCCGACGGGACCTTCATCACCAGCCTCGCTGAGCTGCACAAGTGGCTTGGAGAGATGACCGCAGCCGGCGAGGCGGTCTTGGTAGACGGGCTGGCCACCAGGGTGCAGCGACCCGCAGGCTGGGCCAACCAGAAAGTCCTGTATGACGCCAAGCGCCACGCCCACACCGCCCAGGGCCTGGCGGTGTCGACCATCCACGGTGATCTGCTGTGGGTGGACGGGGGCTGGCCGGGCAGCTGCCACGAGCACGAGCTCCTCAAGCTGGCAGGGCTGCAGGGGGCGCTGGACCAGGTCGAGGTGGCATGCCTGCTGGACCGCGGGTTCCGGGGCATGGCCAAGACCCGCCAGCACTGGCATGCGCCGGTCGGGGACCGCCGCACCAAGGACCGCCTCAGCGACGCCCAGCGGGGGTTCAACCGCGTGCAGGCAGGGCTGCGTGCGCTGGTGGAGCAGACGATCGGGCATCTGGCCAACGCGTGGGCGTTGCGCCGCTGGCGCGGGCTGCTCTATCGCGTGCGGGATGTCTACCGGGCCGCGGGCGCACTGGTCTGCCTGGGCCGCTGGCTCCACCGGGTCCCCACATGAAGAGCATCACGGACACCCTCAATGAGCCGCTGCTCATGGCGCAGGCTGCGGGGCCGGCTCACGCTGCGGCTCCGGCCACGGCGTCTTCTCGGCTGGACGGCGAGGCGGGCCGGGCGGTCCAGCGGGGGCTGTGGCCGCGAGCGGCCGAGCAGCTCGCACAGCGGCAGGTGGCATGGTCGTGGCGCCGCCAGCGCTCAGCGCAGCCGCGCTGATTGTTGCCGCGCCACGGCCGCGCCGGCGGTGGCGTCTCGTGCTCGTACCAGGCCGCCAGCAGCCGACGCCGCGCCCGGCTCATCCGGTTGTCGAACGCTGCGATGGTGCAGCCCAGCGCCGCGGCGGCGGCCCGGTTGGAGCCCAGCGCCGCCAGCGCGGTGACGGCGTGCTGCTCCCGCTCGGTCAGCAGGGGCCAGACCTGCTGGAGCGCGAGCTGGTCGACCACCACCTCCTCGGGGCTGGTGGTGGGGCGGGCGTGCCAGTCCCAGTAGCGCTCGAAGTTGCGGCCGAACGCGCCACCCTTCTGGCTGATCCCGCGGTGGTGCCGTTCGGTCTCGACCAGCCGTGACAGCGCCTCGCGGGCATCCCAGACCAGCCGGCCCGGCCAGGGCGGCCCGGCGGCAGTGACGGTGTAGAGGGTCTCGACGATGGCGAACCAGGCGCACTCGTAGGCGTCGCTTGCGTCGATGCCGGGGGTGAGCTTGCCGGCGACGGCGGTGCGGGCGAGCTTGTCGATCTCCTCCAGCGTGTAGCCGTAGCGGTACGGCTCCGGCTGCTCCTGGTCCTGGTGGCCGTCGCGGGTGTCGTATCGTGGGGTTGCCACGCTCACCTCCGGTGGGGTGGAGGCGGGGCGGGCGGCGCTGTCCTGCCAAAGACCTGCCGCCCGTCCCGCTCATGCTGTTAGTGCTCTGCTGTTGGCGCAGGCTTCCTGCGGCCACGGCGGACCCTCGCTGCCAGCAGGGCGCCGAGCACCGCGCCGACCGCCGGCGGCCAGCGGCGCCACGCCACCGGCCGCCGACCCGGCGAGCCGACCGCGCGCAGCAGGCGGCCCCCGGCATGTCCGCGACGGCCGCCGTCCAGCTCCGCGGGCACGGGCACATCAAGCAGACGGGCGGCCCGTGTGTATGCGTCCCGTGGGGTCTTGGCGTCCCAGTCGGCGAGCAGCTCGTGGGCCAGTGCAAGCAGCTCGCACACGTCGTCAGCGTCCAGCGCCCAGCGAACCTTGCCGTTGGGGGCGGTCATGGTGATGCCCGCACTGTCGAGCAGCTCGAACAGGTTCAGCTCACGAGCGCTGAGCTGGTCGGGGATTGCAGCCGGTTCGCCCATGCGCCGCTCCTTCCTCCAGGGCCACGTCGAGCCGGTCGAGGACGGCCGTGCTGGTGCACAGCGGCGGCTGCCGCGCGGTTGCTGGACCGCGCCACCCACGCGCTCGACCGCAACCACGGCCCGCGCACTCACCCGGCCACCTCCGCGATCTTCTGGTGTGGCTGGTAGTGCTGCCGGCGCTGGCGACAGGCGAGCCGGTCGGTGCATCGCCAGGTCCGCGCCCTGGCCGGCAAGAGCAAGGGGTGGGCGGGCTGGAGACTGCGGTTGCCGAGCCGGCCGCAGGCAAGACAGTGGCGCATCCCCAAGCGCAGCCGCAGCCACGTCGCCAGCGGGTGGGTTGGCAGCGGGGCGGCCGGCACCACGGCACTGGTGAGAACGGCCGTCCCCAGAGACGCCCGCCGGAGCATCCCCGCCGTCGCCGCCGTACCGGCCTGCCCCGCTGCCCACCCACCCGGCCCGAGCTGCCGCGACCAGTCCTCCAGCAGCCCCGCCACCGTCCCCGCCCAGCCGGGCACCTGGTTGCCGGTGAGCGCCGCCGTGCGGATTGCCACCTGGACCGCCGTGGCCGCCGTCGCCACCGCCAGCCGAGTATCAAGGCCGACACCTTGCGCCTGGCCGCTCACGACCCGGCGCCCCCGTCCGCCTCGCCCGCGGGACGCCGCCCGGCCACCAGGTGGTAGGTCAGGCTCGCCTGCTCGTAGGCGGCCAGCGCCTCGGCAATATCGTGGGCGTCACCGACCCGCTGCGCCACCGCCAGCGTGTCGGCCGCGTCCACCGCCAGCCGCGCCGCGCCCAGCTCCTCCAGCGCCCGCCCGACCGTGGCCGGCTCGGCAGACGCAGTATCAGCCGGCAGGGGCGGCGCTGCCTGGCCGGCGAGCACGCCCCAGATGAGCGCACCGTGCGCTCCTGCCGCGCTCCTGGGCGTCGGGGTCCCAGCCCGCCCCGCCGCTTGGCCGTCGGCCTGGGCGAGCTGCGCGGCGAGGTCGTCCATGAGCGCGACCACCATCGCGATCCACCGTGGCGTCTTGGTCCCGCTGGCGGTCCAGACCGCTCGCGCGGCGACCTGGGTGGCCCAGGCGGCGACGGCGGCGGTCACCTTGGGATCGACATCAACATCGACGTATACCGTCGCCTGAGCACTACTGCTCGGCTCGTTCTCGGTCATGTGCAGTCACCCCCTGTTCGGGACGATTCGCCGATACGGCCTCGTACTACTGCTCTCTTCCTTCGAGCCCTTGGGAAATGGCCTCGTAGAGCCGGCTCGATGCGCCCGCCACTGCCTCGCTGTTAGCCACAAGAACGTCTCCAGCTCGGCTCGCTGCTGCGCAATGCCGCGCCGGGTGGCCGGGCTCTCGGCGGGGGCGCGGGACAGGTGCCAGTAGACGAGAATGCCGCTCTCGCTGTCAGGGACGCTTTCGTTGGGAATGGGGACGACGGTCACGGGGATGCACCTCCTTGCCTCGCTTCCCTACGGTCGTTCGGACTCGTCACCGTTCTTGCGCGCCAATCCCTTTGTGATGGCATCACGAAGTTCGTTGAGGACAGAGATCACGGCCACCTGACTCTCGCCGTCGACGGCGGTCTCGATCAGGAACCGCTTGACGTTGCTCAGCACGTCAGGTGGACGAGAAGGCAGGCAGGCCGGGAAGTCATCGCAGTGACTACCGCATGTCCGATCGTCAGGCAGCTTCCCGGCGGGATGGCGGGAAGCCGCGACCTTGTCTCGACAGGAACGAAGGGACACGCCGCCTCCTCGCCGGGTTCGGGAGGAGGATTATTCCACATAGAGGATGGAATAACTAGATCCGATCTCGGGCGGTTCCTGATAGCCAGGGCGCTTAGCCGGAGAGCCGCCGGTAGTCGTCAGCGACTCGTTCGAGGACCTCGCGAGCTGCGTCGTCGAACACGGCTCGCTCTTCGATCACCTTGAACAGCCGCTCGTAGTCGGCGATGTCGTCGGCGTCGGTGATCGTTGCTGTGCCGGTCTCGGTACCGACGATCACCGCATCCGAGTCGTACATGTGCCAACCATGACGGGGGAAGATCGACATAGGGCTGCTGTAAGGGACGATGCCGATGCGTGCCGTGGGTAGTTTCGTAGCCTCAGCGATAGCCTGGAGCTGCTCAAGCATGACGGCTGGGCTGCCGGCATGCCAGCGCAACGCCCCCTCGCTCATGATCAACACCAGCCGCTTGCGTTCATCGTGCAGCACCGCTTGTCGTTCGAGCCGCGCGGCCACGGCTCGCTCAAGCTCCCGCCCCTTGACAGCGGTGCCGAACACCTCTCCGGCGTAAGCCTCGGTCTGCAACAGGCCGATCACCATGCACGGCTGGAAGCTGCGAAGCAGCGAGGAGGACGCCTCAAGCCGGCCGATGCGCTGCTGCAGCCGGTGAGCGCCGCGAGCAAGGATCACCCGAGCCGGCTCGGTGGCCTCACTCCGCAGGGACTCCACTAGTCGCAGCAGCTCCTCCCGGTCCTTGGCGGATGCGCCGTAGACACGGCACAGAGCCTCGATGTCGCCAGCTTGGGGGAGCAACAGTTCGTTTTCGAGCTTGCTGATCTTGGATTGACTGATGCCCGCACGGCGGCCAGCCTCGATCCCGCCAAGACCGGCTGCCTCCCGCAAGGCCCGCAGGTGGCCGGCGAGGCGCTTCCGGTCGTCGCGGCGCCTCACCAAAGCGATCCCCTCATACCGCTGACCAGTTCACCCGGTGATACTCCGGACGCCGCCGCCAGTAGTCCAAGAACGGCTCCGCCGCCTCGATCGCCACGTCCTGGGCCTGCCGATAACGCGGGAGCTGGGCGTCGTCGAGGATCTCGGCACCGACGAAGCGGCCCTGACCGTCGTAGTGCATCCGGATCACATGCTCGTCATCGAGCAGCCAGAAGTCATGATCGACCAGGCCAGCCGGACATGGCCGCTTTGCAAGGTCAAGAATCCAGATGTCCTCGCCAGCGGCAACGTTGGGCAGGTAGCCCCACTCGCACTCATAGCGCAGGTAGTCGGAGAGCGGAGAGCGCACGACATGCACGCGCTGGCGGCGCTTGCCCTCGCGGCGCTCGCGCCGCAGCCGCTCAAGCCATGGCCCCTTCCTGGCCGGGTCCGGCTCCGGCTCGCCACGCAGATAGCGCTCCACGTCGCTGTCATCGCTGGCCACGTCATAGGCTGCCAAGGTCTCAAGCCGGAAGGCTTGGCGTGTGAAGTGCGCGTCGATGTACTCCCCGAGGCCCGTTACGTCGAGCATCCCGGCTCCTCTCCCTCCTCTCCCAGCAGCTCCGCGGGGACTTCAACGACCTCCTCGCCTGGTGGGACACCCAACTGGGAGAGGACGGCTGGGTCGGTGACCTTCCAACCCTGCACCAGCCGTGTCCCCCGCTCCGTCGCGTACACCGTTGGACAGGTGTTGCCGTCCGGGCAGCTACCTCGTAGCTTCCAAATGCGCATGTCCGCGCTCCCTTCTCGTGCCCCTGGACAGAGCCAAGTGTCCGTCGCGCCTCCTACCTAGTCAACGCTGAAAGTGGAATATGGGACGGTCACCATTTGCCCAGGTAGACGCATGTGATAAGCTAGTGCGTAGAAGGAAGTCGATACCATCAAGGGCGGCGACTACCTGGTCGACCAGGACGCGGCCGAGATCATGTGCCGCGAGGCGATCGACGCGGTCTATGACCTCGAGCACATGGGCATGCCCTTCAACCGGACCCCCGACGGCAGGATCGACCAGCGCCGCTTCGGCGGCCACACCCACCATCACGGCAAGGGCGCCGTGCGCCGCTCGTGCTTCGCGGCCGACCGTACCGGCCACATGATCCTGCAGACCCTCTACCAGCAGAACGTCAAGCAGGGCACGACCTTCTTCAACGAGCTGCACGTGCTGGACCTGCTGCTGGTCGATGGCCGCGCCGCCGGCGTGGTCGCCTACGAACTGGCCACCGGGGAGCTGCACGTGTTCCGCGCCAGGTCGGTGGTGCTGTGCACCGGCGGCTTCGGCAAGGTCTACAGGGTCACCTCCAACGCGCACGCCCTCACCGGCGACGGCCCGGCCGTGGTGTACCGGCGCGGCCTGCCGCTGGAGGACATGGAGTTCTTCCAGTTCCATCCCACCGGCCTGTACAAGCTCGGCATCCTGCTCTCCGAGGCGGCCCGCGGCGAGGGCGGCATCCTGCGCAACAAGGACGGCGAGCCCTTCATGGAGCGCTACGCTCCGACCATCAAGGACCTCGCCCCGCGTGACCTCGCCAGCCGCGCCATCTACACCGAGATCCGCCAGGGGCGCGGCGCCGGACCCGACGGCGACTACGTCTACCTCGACGTCAGCCACCTCGACCCCAGCGTGATCGACGCCAAGCTGCCCGATATCACCGAGTTCGCCCGCACCTACCTGGGCGTGGAGCCCAAGAAGGAGGGCGTCCCGATCCAGCCGACCGCGCACTACGCCATGGGCGGCATCCCCACGGGCGTGCACGGCGAGGTCCTGGCCGACGCCGCCGGCGCGGTGGTGCCCGGACTGTACGCGGCGGGCGAGTGCGCCTGCGTCTCGGTGCACGGCGCCAACCGGCTCGGCACCAACTCGCTGCTGGACATCGTGGTGTTCGGCCGGCGCGCCGGCATCGCCGCGGCAGAGCGCGCCGCCGGGATCGGTTTCGCCGCCCTGCCGGACGATCCGGCCCTCGACGTCCGGCGCACGCTCGAGGAGCTCGCCGGCCACCCGCAGGGCGAGCGGGCCGCGGCCATCCGCGCCGACCTCCAGGCGGCCATGGACCACAATGCCGGCGTGTACCGCACCGAGGGTCTCCTGGAGGACATGGAGGGCCAGCTCGACGCCCTGCGGGACCGCTACCACCGCGTCTGGGTGCAGGACACGTCGAGGAGCTACAACACCGACCTGCTCGAGACGGTTGAGCTGGGGTTCCTGCTCGACCTGGCCGAGGCGCTGGTGGTCTCCGCCCGCGCCCGCACCGAGAGCCGCGGAGGCCACTTCCGCGAGGACTTCCCCAAGCGGGACGACAGCAACTGGCTCAAGCACTCGTTCGCCTGGAAGACCCCGGGCGGCGGGGTGAAGCTCGACTACCGGCCCGTCGCCGTCACCCGTTACCAGCCGATGGCGCGAACCTACTGAGGTGAGCAGACGCCGATGCAGGTGACCCTGCGGATCCGCCGCTACAACCCCGAGACCGACGCGACCCCGCACCTGGAGACCTACCGGGTGCCGGCCGAGCCGATGGATCGCGTCCTGGACCTTCTCCATCACGTCAAGTGGAACGTGGACGGCTCGCTCACCTTCCGGCGCTCCTGCGCCCACGGCGTGTGCGGCTCGGACGCCATGCTGATCAACGGCACCAACCGGCTTGCCTGCAAGGTGCTGGTGCGCGAGCTGGGCGACCACATCACGGTCGAGCCGCTGCGCGGGCTCCAGGTCAAGAAGGACCTCCTGGTCGACATGGAGCCGTTCTTCGCCTCCTACCGGGAGGCCCTGCCCTACCTGGTCAACGACGAGCCCGCGCCCGACACCGAGCGGCGCCAGTCGCCCGGGGAGCGCGAGCGCTTCGACGACACCACCAAGTGCATCCTGTGCGCCGCCTGCACCACCTCGTGCCCGGTCTTCTGGGCGGACGACCAGTACTTCGGGCCGGCGACGATCGTCAACGCGCACCGCTTCATCTTCGACTCGCGCGACCGCGGCGCCCCGGAGCGCCTCGAGACGCTCAACGACAAGGAGGGGGTGTGGCGCTGCCGCACCACCTTCAACTGCACCGACGCCTGCCCGCGCGGCATCAAGGTCACCCAGGCGATCCAGGAGGTCAAGCGCGCCCTGCTGTTCCGCAAGGTGTGACGGCGGTCCCCGGGTCGCCGGCTACTCGTCGGCGCGGGCGCGCCTGCGCCGCCGGGTCGGGGGTGGCTCACCCACGGTGCGCTCCCACAGGATGCCCACCACCTTGCGGGCGAGCATCACGGCGATCGCGGACGCCAGCGCGAACGCGATCTGCTTGGCGATCCTGCGGAGCTCGTCCGGGGCTCGCTCGGAGAGCTGGGCCACTTTCTCCTCCATGCGTCTGCGGGTCAGCTCGACCTCTCGGGCGGTCGCCGCTGCGGTCTCACCCACCTGATCTCCTCCCTGAGCTCTGCCGCGGTCTCCTTCAGCTCGGCTCTGGCCCGAGCCGGCGCGACCTTGGAGGCCGCCAGGCGGCGCCTGCCCACCAGCGCGAGCACGCCGGCCACGAGCATCGTCGCGCCACCCACGATCAGCGGGCCGAGCCAGACCGGCTCTCCGATCGCCCGGGCCGCCGAGGCGAGCAGGAACCCGAGCCCGTACAGCGCCAGCACGCCCCCCGCGGCCAGCAGGCTGCCGGCCTTGGCCCTGGCTGCCAGCCCCTCGGCCATCTCCTGCTTGGCCAGCAGCACCTCCTGGCGCACGAGCGTCGACGCGTCCTCGGCGAGGCCCCTGAGCAGCTCGCCGGTCGAGGGCCCGTCCCGGCCGGGCCCGTCGGTATCGATAGTAGAGATATCAGAGGTCCCAGAGGGCAGCCGTCCGGTCGCCACGTCACTCCCCCGTCTCGGGTTCAACTGGTCGTCCTGCTGAGGGTACCCAGCGACGACGGTTCGCTATCCGGCGCGCCCGACCACCTCGAGCAGCCGCGCCAGCGCCCGCCGCGTGGTCGGCGCCAGCGGCAGGTCCGCCATCGCCTGCAGCGCGATCCACTCCAGCCGCGAATGCTCCTTCGGGTCCTGGTTGCGCGGCTCGCCCCGCCAGGCGCTCGCCACGTAGAACGCATCGGCCCGCTCGCCGTCGTGGAAGCAGCCGAGCGACGCCGCCGCGAGCGGCTCAACGCCCGCCTCCTCGCGGACCTCCCTGACCAGCGCCCCCAGCAGTGACTCCCCCGGCTCCGGCTTGCCCCCGAGCGCGTCCCACACCCCCGGGTAGCGGCGCTCCGGTCGCAGCGTGCGCAGGCCGAGCAGCACCCGTGAGCCGTCGAACAGGAACACGGCCGCGCTTGCCGCCTCCGCCAGCGGCACCTCGCGGACCACCTCGGAGCCGCCGACCGCGGCCTGGTGCAGCACGTGCCAGCCGCCACGCTCATCCTCCTCGGTCAGCGTCACCTTCGGCAGCGCGAACAGGGCGTGGAAGCCGGCCAGCTCGCGTGCGGCCGCCTCCAGCTCGGCGGCGGGCCGGTCCTGCGTCAAGGTGACGTGCGGATGGAACGGGAAGGCCCGCTGGTCCAGCGGCGGCGCCCGCAGCGCCCGCTCCAGCGCCCGCAGGGTCGGCTCGCCCTCGGTCACCACCAGGAAGGCCACCGGGCTGTCCGGCAGGAACGTCGCCGCCCCTCGCAGCTCGATCAGGCCGGGAACCGCCGTGGCGGCGGCGCGGTCGAGCAGGTCGACCGCGGCCTCGCGCCGGGCTGCCGCCACCGTCTGCGGCGGCACCAGCGTCAGGTGCGGTGGGATCAGGTCGCGTGCCGGGTCGCGCAGCGCCCGACGCCATGCCTGCACGTGCGCGGCGACCGGCTCGGGCAACAGCACGATCACGCCGAGCCGCAGCGCCGTGGCCGGCCGGGCCACGGCGGCCCTAACCAGCGCCGCGGGGAAGCAGCCCCATGCGGTCCTTGGCCAGCGCGAGCGTCTCGCGCGCCACGGCCTGCGCCTTGGCAGCCCCCGCATCCAGGATCCCGGCCAGGCGCCCGCTGTCCGCCCGCAGCTCGAGATAGCGCTCGCGCACCGGGGTGATGAACGCGATCAGCGTCTCGGCGAGGTCCGACTTCAGCTCGCCGTAGCCGCGACCCGAGTACGCCTCCTCCAGCTCACCGACCGCCTTGCCGGTCACCACCGAGTACAGCTCGAGCAGGTTCGAGATCGCCGGCTTGTCGGGCCGGGCCAGGATCTCTCGCCCTGAGTCCGTCACCGCCCCGCGGACCTTCCTGCGGATCGCCTCCGGCGGGTCCAGCAGCTCGATCCGCCCGGCCGGCGACGGACCGGACTTCGACATCTTCTGGTCGGGGTGCTGCAGGTCCATCACCCTGCCGCCGACCTTGGGGATGTACGCCTCCGGCACCACGAAGGTCTGACCGAAGCGGGCGTTGAAGCGCTCGGCCACGTCCCGCGTCAGCTCCAGGTGCTGGCGCTGGTCCTCCCCCACCGGCACCCGGTCGGCCTGGTAGATCATGATGTCCGCGGCCTGCAGCACCGGATAGTTGAAATAGCCCGCCGGCAGCGCCCCCTCGCCGCCCCGGGCCGCCCTGGCCTTGAACTGCGTCATGCGGCGCAGCTCGCCGACCGTGGCGATGTGGTTGAGCATCCAGGCCAGCTCGGTGTGCTCGGGCACGTGCGACTGCACGAACAGCGTGCACACCTGCGGGTCGAGCCCGCACGCCAGCAGGATCGCGGCCATCTCCAGGGTGCGTGAGCGCAGCTCGGCGGGCTCGTACGGCAGCGTGATCGCATGCAGGTCGACCACACAGTAGTAGGCGTCGAACTCGTGCTGCTGCTCGACCCACTGCCGGAAGGCCCCGACGTAGTTGCCGAGGTGGGTGTTGCCGGTGGGCTGGACGCCAGAGAGGATGCGGGCCACGTCGGTCAGTCCTCGCTCATCGGGTCGCCGTCACGAACGCGGTCATGCTACCTGCCGGGCCGGCCTCACGCGCGGCTGGAGGGGCGACGACGGGCGCCGCGCTCAGACCGCCTCGGCGGTGTGGCGGATCGGCACCGGCTGGTGAGCGAGTGGGAGGCGCAGCTCGAAGCGGGCGCGGCCGGCGGTGTCGCCGGGATCGACGGCGCGGAGCTCGCCGCCGTTGGCGTGGGCGAGCTGGCGAGCCATGGCGAGGCCGTGGCCCAGCCTCTGGTCGGGCGGGTGGAGGTCGCCGTCGAGCTGCGGCTCCTCGAGCCGTGGCAGCTCGAAGATGCGCTCGCGCTCCTCGGGGGGGACCTCGATGCCCTCGTCCTCGACGGAGAGGACCACCTGATTGCCCTGGCGGACCGCGCTGAGCTGGATGGCGGTCTCCGGGGGGGCGTAGCGGTGGGCGTTCAGGACGAGATTGCCGAGAATGTCGAGGATCTCGTCCTGATTGACGCGCACCGGAAGGCTGTCGGAGGGCGCCACGGCGACGACCGGGCGGCCCGCGCAGATGGTCTTGGCGAGCTGCTCGGCGACGTCGACCAGCTCGGCGGCGTCGACGTACTGGCGCTCCGGCTCACCGCGTTGGGTGGCCGCGGTGGTCTGGAGCTGCTCGAGCTTGTCGACCAGCTGCTCGGCGTGCTCGACGCCGTTGCCCGCCAGGCCCTGGAGCCAGTCGAGGTGGCGCCGCTCGGCCTCGCGGGAGATGGTGCCGAGCAGGCCCTTGAGCATGGCGGTGGAGGCGCGCAGGTCCAGTGCCATCGCGGCGAGCTGCAGGCTGTTGACCCCGCTGCCGGCCTCGGCCTGGCGTCTGAACCGGTCGGCGACCACGAACAGGTGCCGGTAGTGGAGGAGCTGCTTGGCGTAGTCGCGGCTGAGCGCCTCGGCGCGGTTGGCGGCGCGCCCCGCCACATAGATCGGTAGGGCGGGCAGAGCAAGCACCAGAGGGAGGACCAGGCGGTGCTCGGCCACCAGCAGCGCGACCAGGACCAGGCTGAACTGGATCGTGCCCTCGACAAGCTCGACCTGGGTTCCCTCCAGCAGGGAGACTGGGGTGAGCGGACGGCGCTCCGAGAGCGTCACGGCCACTCGCACGAGCACCCGGTTGACCAGCACGAGCACGACGGTGGCCGCCAGGAACGCCGGCACCTGCCTGAGCCCGAGCGGCGGATGCCCGCCGAGCACCTCGTAGACCGCGCCGGCGGCCGCGATCGACAGAGCGTACTGGCCGGCGTTGAAGGAGATCCGCACGGGCGTCTTGCGGTGCAGGAGATCGCTGACGACGCTGGCGACCATGAAGACCGCGACCGTCAGGGGGACGCCCCAGCCGGTCAGCAGGGCCAGGACGAACGGCCGGGACATCACGATCTGGTAGACGGCGTTGCGGCGCCAGACCGGAACCCGGATGAGCTCCGCCGGCAGCACGCATGCCGCCAGCACCCAGAAGGACAGGTCGGCGTGCCTGGCTGCGGTGGCCGCCTCGGACAGTACCCGGACGAACAACACGAAGCCACCGATGGTGACCAGGGCCACCCAGACGTCGAGACCGGTCAGCCGGCGGCTGGCCCTGAGGAAGGCCACATGAGAGTGCCTCGCCATGACGCCGATTCCCCTCGAGACCGGGCCGTTAGTTCATAGCGAAATGGAGCACTTTCCGGTATCAGGGTAACTTCCCTGTCAAACCGCTAGATAGTCTCGGGGTTCCACTGCACAAAATGTGGATGGCCTCAAAGCAAAGGCTGCTCGGGCAGGGGTCCGTCCGAGCAGCCTGAGACTACGCGCGGTCACACGTGTGACCGGCACACTTGAGTGCTACCACTTCAACATGGCACTCGCGGAGAACGCGAGCGCGGCGAGGCCGGCAAGCGCCGCGGCGGTACGTGCAACGCGGCCCTTGAGGCGTGTCATCCTGTCACCCCCTTCGTTGGGGACAGCGTTGACCGGCCGGTCCGGGGGGGACCGCTCACCGGTCTTGGCGGGGGAAGGCGGGACCGGATCGCCCACGGCGCGGGATTCTAAACCAAAACCGCGTGAAATGCTCGTTTCGCGCAAACGTTTCGCCTGCTGGCACCGACCGCTCATATCACGAGACCAGGAGGCGCTAATGAGCCACTAACCGCGCATATCGGCGGGACCGGCCGTGGTCGGGCCGGGCCGGGTCAGAGCCGGCCGGGCCGGACGAGGCAGGCGAGGCAGACGTCAGTCGCGGAGCTGGCGCAGGACGTACTGGAGGATGCCGCCGTGGCGGTAGTACTCCTCCTCGTTGGGGGTGTCGATGCGGACCCGCGCCCGGAACTCCATGCCATCGGCGCGGACGGCGACCTCGCGGGGGAACTCTCCGCCGCTCGCCCGTGCCTCGAGCCCGGTGACGTCGAAGGTCTCGTGGCCGCTGAGGCCGAGCGAGTCGACCGAGTCGCCCGGCAGGAACTCCAGCGGCAGGATGCCCATGCCGACCAGGTTGGAGCGGTGGATGCGCTCGTAGCTGGCGGCGATGACCGCGCGCACGCCCAGCAGGCGCGGTCCCTTGGCCGCCCAGTCGCGCGAGGACCCGGACCCGTACTCCTTGCCTGCCAGCACCAGCAGCGGGACGTGCTCCTCTTGGTAGCGCATGGCCGCCTCGTAGATGGTCGTCTGCTCGCCGTCCGGCAGGTGCAGGGTGACGCCGCCCTCGGTGCCCGGGGCGAGCCGGTTGCGCAGGCGGATGTTGGCGAAGGTGCCGCGGATCATCACCTCGTGGTTGCCACGCCGCGCGCCGTAGGAGTTGAAGTCCTTGGGCTCGACCCCCTGCTCGGTGAGGTAGCGGCCGGCAGGGCCGTCGCGCTTGATCACCCCGGCGGGCGAGATGTGGTCGGTGGTCACGCTGTCGCCGAGCACGGCGAGCACGCGGGCGCCGTGGACGTCGCGCACCGGCTCGGGCGCGGAGGGCATCCCATCGAAGTAGGGCGGGCGCCGCACATAGGTGGAGCGCTCGTCCCAGGCGAAGCTCGACCCGGTCGGCACCCCCAGCGAGGCCCAGCGCTCGTCCCCCTGGAACACGTCGGCGTAGCTCTTGCGGAACATGTCCGACCGCACCGCCTGGCCGATCACCTCGGCGACCTCGGCGCTGCTGGGCCACAGATCGCGCAGGAAGACCCGGCTGCCGTCGCTGGCCACCCCGAGCGGCTCGTTGTAGAGGTCGACGTCCATCGTCCCGGCGATGGCGTAGGCGACCACCAGCGGCGGCGAGGCCAGGTAGTTCATGCGGCAGTCGGGGTTGATGCGCCCCTCGAAGTTGCGGTTGCCGGACAGCACCGAGCAGACCACCAGCCCGCTCGCTTCCACCGCCTCGGAGATCTCCGGGGCGAGCGGGCCGGAGTTGCCGATGCAGGTGGTGCAGCCGTAGCCGACCAGGTGGAAGCCGAGCTTCTCGAGATAGGGCACCAGCCCGGCCCGCTCGTAGTAGTCCATGACCACCTTGGAGCCGGGCGCCAGCGAGGTCTTGACCCAGGGCTTGGCGGCGAGCCCGCGGTCGACCGCCTTCTTGGCCAGCAGGCCGGCGGCGAGCATCACCGACGGGTTGGAGGTGTTGGTGCAGCTCGTGATGGCGGCGATCACCACGTGCCCGTGATCGAGGTCGAAGCGGCCGCCGTCGGCCACGCGGACGGGGACCGCGACGCTCGGGCGGCCGCTGACCCCGGACGGGTCGGGCTCGAACCAGCCGGGCGCGGGATCGCCGTTGACGTGCTCGCTCACCCCGGCCATGGCGGCCGGCGGGTCGCTGGCGGGAAAGGACTCCTCGGAGGCCTCGTCCGCGCCGGGCGGGCGCGCGGCGAGCGCGGCGGTCTGCGACGCGACCTTGTCGGGCGGCAGCATCTCGACCAGGGCACCGCGGAAGGCGCGCCTGGCGTCGGCCAGGGAGACCCGGTCCTGCGGCCGCTTGGGGCCGGCCAGGCTCGGCACCACGGTGGCGAGGTCCAGCTCGACCCGCTCCGAGTAGAGCGGCTCGGCGGCGGGATCGTGGAACAGGCCCTGCTCCCTGGCGTACGCCTCGACCAGGGCGATCTGCTCTGGCGAGCGGCCGGTGAAGGTCAGGTAGCGCAAGGTCTCCTGGTCGATCGGGAAGATCGCGCAGGTGGAGCCGTACTCCGGTGACATGTTGCCGATGGTGGCGCGGTTCTCGACCGGCACGTTGCCGACGCCCGGGCCGTAGAACTCCACGAACTTGCCCACCACGCCGCGGCGGCGCAGCAGCTCGGTGACGGTGAGCACCAGGTCGGTCGCGGTCGACCCCTCGGGCAGCTCGCCGTCCAGCTTGAAGCCGACCACCTTGGGCGTGAGCATCGAGATCGGCTGGCCCAGCATGGCCGCCTCCGCCTCGATGCCGCCGACCCCCCAGCCGAGCACGCCGAGCCCGTTGACCATGGGCGTGTGGGAGTCGGTGCCCACCAGCGTGTCCGGGTACGCCTGTCCCTGCTCGTCGGCGACCACCACGCGCGCCAGGTACTCGAGGTTGACCTGGTGAACGATGCCGGTGTCGGGCGGGACCACCTTGAAGCCGTGGAACGCCTGCTGGCCCCAGCGCAGGAAGGCGTAGCGCTCGCGGTTGCGCTCGAACTCCAGCTCGGCGTTGCGGGCGAAGGCGTCGGGCCGGCCGGCCACGTCGGCGATGACCGAGTGGTCGATCACCAGCTCGCCAGGGACCAGCGGGTTGATCCGGTCCGGATCGCCGCCGAGCTGGGTCATCGCGTCCCGCATCGCGGCCAGGTCGACGACCGCCGGCACGCCGGTGAAGTCCTGCAGCAGCACGCGCGCGGGCGAGAAGGCGATCTCCCTGGCCTGCGTCGCGGCGGGGTCGAAGCGGGCGAGCGCCTCCACGTCGGCCGCGCGCACGCTGCTGCCGTCCTCGCGGCGGAGCAGGTTCTCGAGCAGGATCTTGAGCGAGAAGGGCAGCCGCGACACGTCGGCCGTGGACCCGAGCGCACCAAGCCGGAAGATCTCGTAGGAGCGTCCCCCGACCTCAAGGACGCCCCGCGCCCCGAAGCTGTTACCCGCCATCTCCAGCCTCCAGCCGTTTCCTCTTGCTGCACGTAGCATGCTTCCAGAGGGCCAAGGTTACTCACCTGCGCCGGGCAACGGCACGCACTGGGAAAACTCGGAGGGAAGCGGAGAAATGAGCAAGCGCAGCATCGAGCGTGGCGCGAGCAAGCGGGTGACGGGCTCGGCCAGGAAGGCCGCCGCCCGCCGCCGGCGCGAACGGCGCCGGCGGGCGGCGATCGCCACTGGCGCCGCCCTCGTCGTGGCCGTCGGCGTGGTGATCGCCGTGGTGATGGCGAGCAGGGGCGGCGGCGGTCCGACCGCCGCCGGCTACGGCCACGTGACGACCTTCAAGGTCTCGAGCCGCAACCACACCACCGCGCCGGTGAGCTACCCGCAGAACCCGCCGGTCGGCGGTGCGCACAACCCCGTCTGGCAGACCTGCGGCGACTACGACCAGCCGGTGCACAACGAGAACGCGGTCCACTCCATGGAGCACGGCGCGGTCTGGATCACCTACCAGCCCAGCCTCGCCAAGGACCAGGTCGCCCGCCTGGCGGGCATCGCCCATGCACAGACCTACGTACTGGTCAGCCCGTATCCCGGCCTGCCGGCCCCGGTGGTCGCCTCGGCCTGGGGCGTCCAGGAGTGGTTCCACAGCGCCGGCGACGCCGGCCTCGACCAGTTCGTGGCCACGTACCGCCAGGGCCCGCAGACGCCCGAGCCGGGCGCGAGCTGCAGCGGCGGCACCGGCACCCCGAGGTGAGGCCCGGCGTGAGGTCGGCCGGGCGCCGCGGCCGCTCAGCCGGTCAGCTTGGCCACGTCGGCCTGCCTGGCGCGGACCTCGCCGGCCGCCTCGCGCAGCTCGGCCAGCTCCGCCTCGGCAAGCGGCAGCTCGACGATCTCGGCCACCCCGCCGCGGCCGAGCCGGGCCGGCACGCCCAGGTAGACGTCATCGAGGCCGTACTGGCCCGTCACCCAGGCGCAGACCGGCATGAGCGCGCCAGAGTCGCTCAGCACCGCCTCGACCATCGCGCAGGCCGCGCTGGAGGGGGCGTAGTAGGCGGAACCGGTCTTGAGCAGCGCGACGATCTCGCCACCGCCGTCGCGGGTGCGCTGCACGACCCGCTCGACGGTGGCGGCGTCGGCCAGCTCCAGCAGGGGCTTGCCGTCCACCTTGACCAGGCTCGGCACCGGCACCATGGTGCCGCCGTGGGAGCCGAGGGTCATGGCCTCGACCTTGCGGGGGCTGGTGCCCAGCTCCTCGGCGACGAAGTGCTTGAAGCGGGCGGTGTCGAGCATGCCCGCCTGGCCCATGACCCGCTCCCTCGGGAAGCCGGAGACCTGGGCGGCCAGGGCGGTCATCTCGTCGAGCGGGTTGGAGACCACGATGATGACCGCGTCGGGCGAGCCCTCCACGAACCTGCGGGTGACCTCGCCGACGATCCTGGCGTTGGTCTCGAGCAGGTCCATCCGGCTCATGCCAGGCTTGCGGGGCACACCGGCGGTGATCACGCAGACGTCCGAGCCGGCGGTCTCCTGGTAGCCGTTGCTGCCGACGACTCTGGTCTCGAAGCCCTCGATCGGGCGGGACTGGGCCATGTCGAGTGCCAGCCCCTGCGGCAGGCCCTCGACGATGTCGGTCATCACCACCTCGTCGGCAATGCGCTTCTCGGCGATGCGCTGCACCGTGGTCGACCCGTACTTGCCAGCCCCGACGACAGTGACCTTCATCGCCTCAGACCCCCTGCTCGGTCCTGGCGACCACGGCGTCGGCGACCTGGCTGGTGCCGACCGCGGTGGGGTCGTCGCGATGCGGCTTCATGTCGTAGGTGACGCTCCTGCCCTCGGCGACCACGGCGGCGATGGCGCGCTCGAGCCGGGCGGCGGCGTCGCCCTCGTTCAGGTGCCGCAGCATCAGCACGCCGGAGAGCATCATCGCTATCGGGTTGACCTTGTTCTGCCCCTTGTACTTGGGGGCCGAGCCGTGGGTGGCCTCGAACACCGCGACCCGGTCGCCGATGTTGGCGCCGGGGGCCACGCCGAGCCCGCCGACCAGCCCGGCGGCCAGGTCGGAGAGGATGTCCCCGTAGAGGTTCGGCAGCAGCAGCACGTCGAAGTTCTCCGGCTTCTGCACCAGCTGCATGCACATGTTGTCGACCAGGTACTCGTCGTACTCGATGTCCGGGTACTCTTTGGCCACCTCGCGGCTCACCGCGTAGAACAGCCCGTCGGTGTGCTTCATGATGTTCGCCTTGCTCACCGCCGTGACCTTCTTGCGGCCGTAGGCGCGGGCGTACTCGAAGGCGAACCGGGCGATCCGCCGGGTGCCGGTGATCGAGATCGGCTTGATGGAGATGCCGGAGTCCTCCCGGATGCGCCTGTCCTGCAGCCCGTTGAGGAACTCGATCACCTGCTTGGCCTCGGCCGTGCCCTGCTCGAACTCGATGCCGGCGTACAGGTCCTCGTGGTTCTCGCGCACGATCACCAGGTCGATGTTGTCGTAGCGCGACCGCACCCCCGGGTACCACTTGCACGGCCGCAGGCACGCGTACAGGTCGAGCTCCTTGCGCAACGCCACGTTGACGCTGCGGAAGCCGGTGCCGATCGGGGTGGTCAGCGGGCCTTTGATCGCCACCCCGTTGGCGCGGATGGAGTCGAGCACGGGCTCCGGAAGCGGCGTGCCGTAGCGGTCGATGACGTCGGCGCCAGCCTCCTGGACATCCCAATCGAACTGGACACCGGTCGCCTCGAGGACACGACGGGTCGCCTCGGACAGCTCGGGACCTACGCCGTCACCGGGAATTAAGGTGACTCGGTGGACCATCTCGGAAGCTCCTCTCATAACTGGCGGCGCGCGCGCCGGTGCCCGGCCGCCCGGTGTATGCGGGCCAAGAGTACCGCTGGCGCGAACGGCGCACGTCACTGGACTGGTCCGCCGGGCCGGCAGAGGATGTACGGGTCGGGCCGGTTCCCTACGATATTGCTGAGAGCGCGCTCTCGAGAGACCTGGAGGACGGCTGATGACTGATGGCAAGGGGACGGGGAAGGGCCTCGAGGGCGTGGTCGCCGCTCAGACCAGCATCTCCGACATCGACGGTCAGCAGGGCAAGCTCTTCTACGCTGGCTACGACATCGCTGACCTGGCCGAGCACGCCACCTTCGAGGAGACGGTGTACCTGCTCCACCACCTTGCGCTGCCGACCCAGGCGCAACTCGACGAGGTGAAGGCCACCCTGCGGACGGGGCAGCGCCTCGACCCGGCGCTGGTGCGGCTCATCGCGGCGCTCGGCGACAGCGTCAGCCCCATGACGGTGCTGCGCACCGCGGTCTCCGCGGCCGCCGCCCTCGATGCCGAGGTGGACGACGACTCCTCCGAGGCGAACCTGCGCAAGGCGTACCGGCTGGTGGCGCTCACGCCGCAGATCGTTGCCGCATTCCACCGGCTGCGGACCGGCGGCCAGGCGGTCGAGCCGCGCGACGACCTGTCGCTGGCCGGCAACTTCCTCTACTCGCTCACCGGCAAGGAGCCCGACGTCCAGCTGGCCCACGACTTCGACGTCTGCCTGGTGCTGTACGCCGACCACACCATGAACGCGTCGACCTTCGCCGGCCGGATCGCGGCGGCCACCCTGGCGGACATCTACGCCGCCGTCACCGCCGCCATCGCCACGCTCCAGGGCCCGCTGCACGGCGGCGCGATCGAGCAGGTCCGCCACATGCTCGACCAGATCGGCACGCCCGACCGGGCCGCCGGCTACGTGCGGGACCGGCTCGCCCGCAAGCAGAAGGTGATGGGCTTCGGCCACCGCGTCTACAAGACCTGGGACCCGCGCGCGACGATCCTGCGCGCGATGTCGCGGCGCCTCGGCCAGCAGCTCGGCGACAGCCACTGGTTCGAGATCTCCGACAGGATCCAGGAGACCGTCAGGGCGGAGAGGAACCTCTACCCCAACGTCGACTTCTACACGGCGAGCGTGTACTCGGCGCTCGGCATCCCGCCCGACCTGTACACCACCCTGTTCGCCACGGCGCGCATGGCCGGCTGGACCGCGCACATCCGCGAGCAGTACGCCGACAACCGTCTGATCCGGCCGGACTCCGAGTACATCGGCCCGGCGCCGCGCCGCTACCAGGACATCTCCCAGCGCGGTCGTGCCTGAACGTGTGGAAGTCGCTGGCGCGGGCTCGCTACCGCGGCGGTGGCCGGGGCAGGAGCCCAGCGGCCTCGACGAGCTCGGGGATGCCGCTGTCGGGGCCGAGGCCCATCAGGTGCACGCCGCGCACGCCGGGCAGGCTCCGCACCTGCTCGATCGCCTCGGCGGCCAGGGCCAGGCCCTCGGCGCGCTGATCGCCGGCGGCGCGCAGCCGCCGCAGGGTGTCGGCCGGCACCGCCCAGCCGGGCAGGGCGGCGAACCGTTCGAGCTGCGCCGCCGAGCGGGGCGGCAGCATCCCGGCCAAGATCGCGACCTTCTCCGTGAGCCCACGCTCGCCCACCTTGTCGAGCCACTCGGCGAACCCGCCGACGTCGTAGACCGGCTGGGTCTGCACGAATCGGGCGCCGGCGGCGACCTTTGCCGCCAGCCGCGCCCCGCCGGAGGGGTCGGCGCCGGGCGCTTCGGCCACGCCGACCAGGAAGGGCGCGGGCGTGATCGGCGTGCCGCCCGGCCCGGCGCCCTGCCCGAGATCGCCCGCCAGCCGCGCCAGCCCGACCGCGTCGAGGTCGAAGACGGCCTTGGCCTCGGTGAACGGGCCGACCTCGAGCGGGTCGCCCGACAGGCACAGCACCGCGCGGATGTGCAGGGCATGCGCGCCGAGCAGGTCGGCGGCGAGCGCCAGGCGGTTGCGGTCGCGGCAGGTGAGCTGCAGCACCGGCTCGAGACCCTCGGCGGCCGCCAGCACCGACGCGGCGAGCGGGGACATGGCCACCCGCGCGGCGGCGTTGTCGGTCACGTTGACCGCGTCGACCATGCCCCGGAGCTGCCGGGCGATGCGCCGCACCAGCTCGGGATCGGGCGAGCGCGGCGGCACCAGCTCGCCGGTGACCACGAAGTCCCCCTGCTCCAGGAGCGCGGCGAGCCGGCCGAGATCGGTCAAGCGTGGTGCCCCCCGTCGCGCGCGGCCTCGCGGCGCGCCAGCTCCGCGGCGGCCGTGACCGTGTTGGCCAGCAGCATCGCCACGGTCATCGGGCCGACCCCGCCCGGCACCGGGGTACAGGCGCCGGCGACCTCGGCGACCTCGGGGGCGACGTCGCCGACCAGGCGCCCACCGACCCGGTGGTTGCCGCAGTCGACCACGGCGGCGCCGGGTTTGACCATGTCCGGGGCGATCATCTCCGCCACGCCGGCCGCGGCCACCAGCACATCCGCCTCCCGGGTGAAATGGGCCAGGTCGCGGGTGCCGGTGTGGCACAGCGTCACGGTGGCGTTGGCCCCCGGCGCCTTGGCCGACAGCAGCACCGCCAGCGGGCGGCCGACCAGCAGCCCGCGGCCGACGATCACCACGTGAGCGCCCTCGACCTGGACCTTCTCGCGGCGCAGCAGCTCGACGATGCCGACCGCGGTGCAGGGCGCCAGCCCCGGGTCGCCGCGCAGCAGGCGCCCCTCGTTCCACGGGTGCAGGCCGTCGACGTCCTTGGCCGGGTCGATCGCCTCCTGGACCCGCACCGGGTCCAGTCCGGCCGGCAGCGGAAGCTGCACGATGATGCCGTGGATCGCCGGGTCGGCGTTCAGCGCCGCGACCTCGTCGAGGACCTGCCGCTGGGAGGCGTCGGCCGGCAGGGCGATCCCACGGGACTCGATGCCCCAGCGACCCGCGGCGCGCTGCTTGGCGCCGACGTAGATGTGCGATGCCTCGTGCTCGCCCACCAGCACCGCCGCCAGCCCGGGGCGCCGTCCCGCCGCCGCCAGCCGCTCGACCTCACCGGCCACCTCAGCCTGTAGCTGCGCGGCCACCGCCTTCCCGTCGAGGATCCTCGCCGTCATCGGTCCCCCTTGCTCGCACCGCCCTCGCTGGGGCCACGCTACCGCGACCGCCCCTGGCCTGCCGGTGGGCCTCGGTTCGGCCCCTCAATGACGGAAGTGGCGGCGGCCGGTGTGCAGCATGGTAATGCCCGCCCTGGTGGCCGCGGCGGTGACCTCCTCGTCGCGGACGCTGCCGCCTGGCTGGGCGACCGCCCGGACGCCCGCCGCGGCGAGCACCTCGAGGCCATCCGGGAAGGGGAAGAAGGCGTCGCTGCCGGCGGCGGCGCCCGCGGCCCGCCCGCCCGCCTTGGCCACCGCGATCCGTGCCGAGTCGACCCGGTTCTGCTGTCCCGCCCCGACCCCGACCACCCGGCCGTCGCGGGCCAGCACGATCGCGTTCGACTTCACGTGCCTGGCCACGGTCCAGGCCAGCTCCAGGTCGGTCAGGACCTCCCGCGGCGGGAGCTCTCCCGACACCAGGGTCCAGCCGGCCGGGTCGTCGCGCCCACGGTCCGGCCGCTGGGCCAGCATGCCGCCGGCCACCGAGCGGAACGACAGCGTGCCCGCCGGGACGGCGGGGTCGACCCGGAGCAGCCGCAGCGACCGCTTGCCCGCCAGCGCCTCCCTGGCTTCGGCGTCGAAGTCGGGGGCGAGCACGACCTCGGTGAAGATCTCGGCGATGCGCCGGGCGGTGGCCCCGTCCAGCGGCCGTGACAGTCCAACGATGCCGCCGAAGGCGCTGACCGGGTCGCCCTCGAGCGCGGCGGCGTACGCCTCCTCCAGGGTCGTCCCCCAGGCCGCGCCACAGGGGTTGGTGTGCTTGACGATCACCGCGAAGGGCCGGTCGGCGTACTCGCTCACCAGGGCCAGCGCGGCGTCGGCGTCGAGCAGGTTGTTGTAGGAGAGCTCCTTGCCCGCGAGCTGGACGGCGGCGGCCAGCCCCCGGGGACGCAGCGCCCCGGGCTCGGTGGTGGCGTAGAAGGCCGCCCGCTGGTGCGGGTTCTCGCCGTAGCGCAGGGGCTGGGCGCGGCGGGCGGCCAGCGGCAGGACGTCCGGCAGCTCAGGCTCCCCCCCTGGCCCCGCCACCTGCTCGACGAACCAGGCGGCCACCACCGCGTCGTAGGCGGCGGTGCGGGCGAAGGCCCTGGCCGCGAGGGTGCGGCGTTCCCGCAGGGTGGTCCCGCCGGCGGCGAGCGCGTCGCTGACCAGGCCGTAGTCGGCCGGGTCGCAGACCACCGCGACCGAGTGGTGGTTCTTGGCCGCCGCCCGCAGCATCGACGGCCCGCCCACGTCGATCCGCTCGAGCGCCAGGTCCTCGCCGGTCGCCGGGTCGGCCACCGCCTCCTCGAAGGGGTAGAGGTTGACCACCACGAGGTCGAACGGGGCGATGCCGGCCGCCTCCAGCTCGGCGCGGTGCTCCGGCCGGCGCAGGTCGGCGAGCAGGCCGGCGTGCACCCGCGGATGCAGCGTCTTGACCCGACCGTCGAGCATCTCGGGCGAGCCGGTCAGCTCCTCGACCCGGGTGACCGCGAGCCCGCAGCCCTCGAGCACGGCCGCGGTCGAGCCGGTCGAGACCACCTCGACCCCCGCGTCACGCAGCGCGGACGCGAGCCGGTCGAGGCCCTCCTTGTCGAACACCGAGATCAGGGCTCGGCGGATGGGCTGGCGATCGCTCACGTCTGGGTCCTCACTCCATCGGTTCGAAGCTGGCGCGGCGGCCGTCGACGCGCACCCGGCCCTCCGCGACCAGCCTGGCGGCCAGCGGCAGCAGGCGGTGCTCCTCCCGCTTGATGCGCTCGTGCAGGCTGAGCTCGTCGTCGTCGGCCTGGATCGGCACCACCGCCTGGAACAGCACCGGGCCGTGGTCGACCTCCTCGTCGACCAGGTGGACGGTGCAGCCGGTGACGCGCACGCCGTAGGTGAGGGCGTCGCGCACCGCGTGGGCGCCGCGGAAGGCGGGCAACAGGCTCGGATGGGTGTTGACGATGCGGTTGGGGAAGGCCCGTACGAACTCAGGGCCGAGGATGCGCATGAACCCGGCCAGGCAGACCACGTCCGGGCGGGCGCCCGCGACCAGGTCTCGCAGGGCCCGGTCGAAGGCGGCGCGGTCGGGCTGGTCCTCCAGGCGCACCACCGCGGTCTGGATGCCGGCGCGACGGGCGCGCTCCAGGCCGTAGGCGCCGGGCCGGTCGCTGACCACCAGGGCCACGCGCAGGCCATAGCCGGGGTCGGCGGCGGCGGCGATCAGCGATTGCAGGTTCGAGCCCTGTCCGGAGACGAGGACCACCATGTGTCTGCTGTCTGCCACGAAATCCCCGCCCTGTCACTCGCTCCGCCGTATCCTGCTGTGCCGGCCCGAGGGATGCTGCCATCGCCACGAGGTCCCGGCAAGTGCCGCACGCGGCCAGGCGCCAGATCGCCTGAGCTGTAAACTCAGCCCGTTCGCGGGTAGCGTCGCTGACTGCGCCGACCCGCGGGTCCCAGGCACCGGCGTCCAGGAGGGGAACCGTGCAGAGAGGAGGCACCGCTGGCCGGCTGGCCAGCGCCGCCCGCCGGCCGCTCTCGCTGCCCGAGCAGCTCGGCCTGACGGGGCTGGCAGCGGCGGCGGCGGCCTTCGTCTACCCGGCCGCGAGCCATTCCACCGGGCTGGTGCTGCCCTGCCCGCTGCGCACCCTCACCGGCGTGCCCTGCCCGCTGTGCGGCATGACCACCGCGGCCACCGGCCTGGCCGCCGGAGACCTGGGCGCGGCGATCGCCGCCAACCCCTTCGTGCTCCCGCTCGCGGCGGGCACGCTGCTGATGACCGCCCTGCTGGTGGCGCGGGCGCTCGGCTGGGCGTCGCCTCCGGCGCCGTGGCCGGAGAGCGCCCGCCGCCGGGCCCTGCTGGTGGTCACCCTGCTGCTGGCCGCCAGTTGGGCGTTCCAGCTTCACCGCTTCGGATGGATCTGACGACTCGAGCACGCTCGTCCTTGACTGGAGGAAAGCGATGACCGAGGGAACCACGCCGCGGGAGCCGGGCGAGGAAGGGCGCCGCGAGCCGGGCCCGTCGCCCCCGCCGCCGCTGGGCCCGGGCCCGGGGGGGTCCGGCTGGGGCGGGCCGCAGCCGCCGGGCACCACGGGCATGCCCGAGAACACCGCCTCTGGCCTGTCCTACGTGGCCCTGTTCCTGACGGGAGCGATCTTCTTCGTCCTCGACCGGCGACCCGAGGTCCGCTTCCACGCCATGCAGTCGATCCTGTTCGGCGCCGCCTGGGTCGTGATCGGGGTGCTGCGCCGGGCGATCGGCGTCTTCCCGCTCGACCTCGTGTTCTACCTGGCCTGGCTCGCCGGGCTGGTCACCTGGGTGGTGCTGCTCGTCCGGGGTTTCCAGGGCCGCCACTTCAAGCTGCCGGTCATCGGCGACCTGGCCGAGCAGCAGGTCCGCCACCCGTCCTGACAAGGCCGGGCGCCCCGTCGGCGCGCCGCGCCCCGACCACTAGAGAAGGAGCACCGATGACGCAAGGCTACGGTCCGGAGGATCCCAACCAGCCCGCGCAGGGGCAGCCACCCTCCTACCCGCCACCGCCGCCTCCTCCCTACGGCCAGCCGCCGGGCCAGGGAGCGTACGGTCCACCAGGGCAGGGCGCCTACGGCCCTCCGGATCAGGGGGCATACGGCCAGCCAGCCCCGGGTGCCTATCCGCAGCCTCCCTATGGCGGCGAGCAGCCCGGCTACTACATGGGTCACCAGCTCGCCAACTGGCTTCAGCGGGTCGGTGCCTACCTGATCGACCAGCTCGTCATCGCCATCCCGATCGCCATCGCGGTCGCGATCCTGGCGCCGGCGAGCGACAGCGGCTCGAGCGGCACGGCCCTGATCGCAATCCTGCTGTACCTGGTCGCCTTCGGCATATGGATCTACAACCGCTGGATCATGCAGGGCCGCACCGGGCAGTCGTGGGGCAAGCAGGCGCTCGGCCTGAAGCTCTTGCGCATGGACAACGGTCAGCCGATCGGCGCCGGCATGTGCTTCGTCCGCGAGATCGCCCACCTCCTGGACAGCCTTCCCTGCTACATCGGCTTCCTCTGGCCGATCTGGGACAACCGTCGCCAGACTTTCGCCGACAAGGTGCTCAACACCGTCGTCATCGCCGACTGAGCGGGAGCTACCTGGCGGGCGGGCCGCGGGCCCGCCCGCCATTCCGTCTCACCGTCTCAGCGTGACACCGCGGCCACCGCGAGCTCGGCCGTCTCGGTGGGGTTGCGGCCGACCCGCACGCCCGCCGCCTCCAGCGCCCTCGCCTTGGCCTGCGCGGTCCCGCTCGAGCCCGAGATGATCGCGCCGGCGTGCCCCATGCGCTTGCCCGGCGGCGCCTCGAACCCGGCGATGTAGGCGACCACCGGCTTGGTCATGGCCGCGGCCACGAACGCCGCGGCCTGCTCCTCCTCGTCGCCGCCGATCTCGCCGATCATCACCACCGCCGCGGTCTCGGGGTCGTTCTCGAAGCGGCGCAGGACGTCGATGAAGTTGGAGCCGACGACCGGGTCGCCACCGATGCCCACGCAGGTGGTCTGGCCCACCCCGGCGGCGGCCATCTCGTACATCACCTGGTAGGTGAGCGTGCCCGAGCGCGACACCAGGCCGACCGGCCCGGCGTGGGTGATCTCCCCCGGGATGATGCCGACGTTGGCCTTGCCCGGCGAGATGACCCCGGGGCCGTTGGGCCCGATCAGGGTCGCGCCGCGGGCGTGGACGTAGCTGTAGGCGCGGGTCATGTCCAGGACGGGGATGTTCTCGGTGATCACGACGATCGTGCCGATGCCGGCGTCGACCGCCTCGTACAGGGCGTCGACCGCCGCGAGCGCCGGCACGAAGATCAGCGAGGTGTTCGCCCCGGTGCTGGCCACCGCCTGCGCGACCGTGTCGAGCACCGGGATGCCGTCCACGTCCTGCCCGCCCTTGCCGGCCCTGACGCCGGCCACCACCTTGGTGCCGTAGGCGCGGTTGCGCAGGGCGTGGAAGCGCCCCTCGCGACCGGTCAGCCCCTGGACCACCAGCCGGGTGTCATCGTCGACGAGAATCGCCATCCCGCTAGATCCCTTCCTTCCCCGCCAGCTCGACCGCCCTGGCGGCCGCCTCGAGCATGGTCGCGGCGGTGACCACCTTGTCGGACCGCGACTTGGCCAGCAGCTCGCGGCCCTCCTCGGCGTTGGTGCCGTCCAGCCGCACCACCAGTGGCACCTGCACCTTGTCGCCGAGCCGCTCCAGCGCCTCGAGGATGCCCTCCGCGACCAGGTCGCCGCGGGTGATGCCGCCGAAGATGTTCACCAGCACGCTGCGGACCTTGCGGTCCGACAGGATCACCTCGAGGCCGGACGCCATCGTCTCGGCCGAGGCACCACCGCCGACGTCCAGGAAGTTGGCGGCCCTGCCGCCCGCCTGCGCGACCACGTCGAGGGTGGACATGACCAGACCGGCGCCGTTGCCGACGATCCCGACCCAGCCATCCAGCTTGACGTAGTTCAGCCCCCGTTCCTTGGCCGCCCGCTCCTGCGGGTCCTGCGCGAAGGTGTCGCGCAGCGCCTCCAGCTCCGGGTGCCGGACCAGCGCCGAGTCGTCCAGGCTGACCTTGGCGTCGAGCGCCTTGACCTGCCCGTCGGCGGTCAGCACCAGCGGGTTGACCTCCACCAGCGTGCAGTCGGCGGCGAGCAGCACCTGGTACAGCCTGCCCAGGATCTCGGCCGCGCCCTTGTGCGCGGCCGGCGCGAAGCCCGCCCCGTACAGGAGCTGGCTGACGTGGTAGGAGCGCAGCCCGATCAGCGGGTTGACCGGCACCTTGACGATCGCCTCGGGGCTGCGGGCGGCCACCTCCTCGATGTCCACGCCGCCCTGGGTCGATGCCATCGCCAGGAAGCCCTTGCCGGCCCGGTCGTGCAGGATCGACGCGTAGTACTCGGCGGCGACGTCGCTGGCCTCCTCGACCAGCACCCGCCGCACCACGTGCCCCTTGATGTCCATGCCGATGATGCGCTCGGCCTGCGCCCTGGCCTCAGCCGGGTCCCTGGCGAGCTGGATGCCGCCCGCCTTGCCGCGCCCACCCACCTGGACCTGGGCCTTGACCACCACGGTCCCGCCCAGCTCGGCGGCGACCTCCTGCGCCTCCCCCGGCGACCAGGCGACCCTGCCTCTGGGCACGGCCACGCCGTGGCGTGCGAACAGCTCCTTGGCCTGATGCTCGAACAAATCCATTCGTTACCGTTCCTTGAGTACGATCCACCTGTCCGGCAGATCTCGCCCGCACGCTACCAGTCCGCCTCAGGCGGCCTGGTGCAGGGCTGCCCGCAGCCAGTCGATGATCTTCTGGGTCGGGGTACCCGGTGTGAAGATCTCTGCCACACCCATGTCCTTGAGGGCGGTGACGTCCTCGCGGGGGATGATCCCACCCCCGAAGATCAGCACGTCGTCGGCGCCCTGCTGGCGCAGCAGCTCGACAACGCGTGGGAACAGCGTCATGTGGGCGCCCGAATGGATCGAGAGCCCGACCACGTCGGCGTCCTCCTGGACGACCGCGGCGACGATCTGCTCGGGCGTCTGGTGCAGGCCGGTGTAGATGACCTCCATGCCCGCGTCCCGCAGGGCCCGGGCCACCACCTTGGCTCCCCGGTCGTGGCCGTCCAGTCCTGGCTTCGCGATCACCACCCGAATCCGTCCCTGCGTCACCGCGACGTCCGCCCCTTCCTCCACAGCGCGACTCGATCCCAACTGGGAAGATACTACCGGCAGGCGGGAACGCCCCAGCCGGTCGGCCGCGGCGGGGCGTGGCGCGCAGCGACCAGGCGAGACGAAGGAGCCAGCAGTCCGTGCCAGAGGAACCCACCCGCGAGCGCCTCGCGTACCTGCCGCCGAGAGCGGCCAGGGCACGCAAGCTGATCCTGCGCCGCCAGCTCGGGCTGCCGTGGATGCTCGCGGCCGCGCTGTTCGGCGCGGTGATCCTCGCCGCCGGTGCCATCTTCCTGGCCAAAGGGGGCCGGCCCGGGTCGCCGTGGGTGGAGCTGGCGCCGCTGGCGCGCTTCCCCGCCGGCGCGGTCACCGAGGCGCCCGGACCGGCGGACCAGGTCGTGGTGGTCGACCGCCGCGGCGACGCGCTGCGCACCTTCGTCCTCGCGCCAGGAGCCTGCCCGGTGGTCGGCGCCGGCACCGGCTTCGCCCGCCCTTGTGTCGGGCAGGCATGGGACGGCGCCGGGCGGCCCGATGGCACCCGCGGCCGCACGGCGCTGCCGGCCATGCGGCCGGTTCCGGTGCAGGTGGCCCGCGGCGATCTCTACGTCGACCCGCGCGCGCCGTGAGCGGGCGCGGGTCGCTCACTCCTCCCATTCGACCTCGCGCACGCCCTGGATCTGGGTGAGCGCCTCGATGAAGCGCTCGAAGCGGTGGCGGGGCGGAAAGCGCACCACGATCGACACGCGCTCGCCCTCGCCACCCTGCTCGTGCTGGAGCCCGCGCAAGTACCCGCCGTGCTCGTGGATCAGCGAGATGACCGGCTCCAGCCGGAAGCCCCGCTCGGCGCTGAACGACAGCTCCTCACGACTCGACGACCAGCGCCGCACCACATTCCGTAGCGCTCTGAGTGCGACCAGCGTCGCCAGGATCAGCAAGGTCGCGCCGATCGACAGCACGTAGCGCCCGGTGCCGACAGCCACCCCGAGGGCACAGGTGGCCCAGATGCTTGCCGCGGTGGTGAGCCCGCGGATGGAGGCGCCGTGGCGCAGGATGGCGCCGCCGCCGAGGAAACCGATGCCGGTGACGATCTGGGCGGCGAGCCGGCTCGGATCGGCACCGCCGCCGAAGGCGTAGGCGGAGATCACCGTGAAGAGGCAGGCGCCGAGGGAGAGCAGCATGTGGGTGCGCAGGCCCGCCGGCTGGTCGGCCAGCTCGCGCTCGATGCCGACGGCGCCCCCGAGCCCCGCGGCCAGGGCCAGGCGGGCGAACTGCTCGAGCTCGGTCGGTGTCGCTGCTGCCATGGGCGGATGCTACCGCGTGCCAACCCCAGCGGCCCCGGCCCGGCTACACCTCGCGCGCCCGCTCGAGGTCGCTCACGGCGAACACCAGCTCCTTGGAGCCGTCGCGCTCGCCGGAGAGGTACACCGCCTCGAGGTTGATCGACGCCTCAGCCAGCCGGCGGCAGTAGCGACCGAGCGCGCCCGGCTCGTCGTCAAGGGTCACGACCAGCACCTCGCGCACGCGCCTGGGGACGATGCCGTTGCCGTGCAGCACCCGCACGGCAACGTCGGCCGGCTCCACCACCAGGTGCGCCAGCGCCCTGCCCTTGGCCAGCGACAGCACCGCCAGCGCGCGGATGTCCACGCCGTTCCTGCCCAGCAGCTCGCCGAGGTCGGCCAGGGCTCCGATGCGGTTCTCCAGCTCGACGACCACCTCGGTCAGCATCGCCACACCCCCTTTCGCGCGCTCGCCCGAGCGCGCGCCGTCCCGCACCCAAAGCGTCCCCCGCCCGCCCGGCGAGAGCAACCAGGAGATCAGCGGCTGGCGGCCAGCCTGAGCGAGCACGAGGTGGAGGATCAGGGCAAAGGCAACGGGCCCACGGCGCCTTCCGGGTGGGATCGGGAGCGCCGGGGCCCTGCTGCCAGGGAAGCCGTCAATGTCCACGCGCAGATGGAGCACGGGCTTCCGGTACCAGAGTAAGCGCGAGCGCCGGCTTGTGCCACCCCCAAATCCCCCCCAACCACCCCCTCCCAGCCCCTGTCCGGCGCGTCTCCTGGCCGCCCGACCTGCTACGGTCATGGGCATGGCGTTCCAGCGTGGGAGGTATGTGCCATGGTCGCTCGTCCCGGCAGCGAGGCTCCCGATCGAAACCTGGCGCTCGAGCTCGTCCGCGTGACCGAAGCCGCGGCCATGGCCGCGGCCCGCAAGCTGGGCTACGGCGACAAGGAAGCCGTCGACCAGGCCGCGGTCGACGCGATGCGGGCGGTGCTCGGCTCCATCTCCATGACCGGCGTGGTGGTCATCGGCGAGGGCGAGAAGGACAACGCGCCCATGCTCTACAACGGCGAGGAGATCGGCAACGGCAGCGACCCGCGGGTCGACGTCGCAGTCGACCCGGTCGACGGGACCACCCTCACCGCCAAGGCCATGCCCAACGCCATCTCTGTCGTCGCGCTCTCCGAGCGCGGCACCATGTTCAATCCCGGCCCCTGCGTCTACATGGAGAAGCTGGTCGTCGGCCGCGAGGCGGCCGGCGTCGTGGACTTCGGGGCACCGCTGGCCGACAACCTCGCCGCTGTGGCCAAGGCAAAGGGCGCCGAGGTCCGGGACCTCACCGTCTGCATCCTCGACCGTCCCCGTCACGAGGACCTGGTCCGCCAGATCCGCGAGGCCGGCGCGCGCATCAAGTTCATCACCGACGGCGACGTGGCCGGCGCGATCATGGCCGCGCGCCCGGGTACGGGTGTCGACCTGCTGGTCGGAGTGGGCGGCACCCCCGAGGGCGTGATCGCCGCCTGTGCGCTGAAGTGCCTGGACGGGGCGATGTTCGGGCGACTCTACGCGCGCAACGACGAGGAGCGCCGCGCCGCCCTGGAGCAGGGCTACGATCTCGGCCAGGTGCTGACTGTGGACGACCTGGTCAAGAGCGACAACGTGTTCTTCGCCGCAACCGGAGTGACCGACGGCGAGCTGCTGCGTGGGATCCGCTTCGATCGCCGCGGTGCCATGACCCAGTCGCTGTCGATGCGCTCCAAGTCCGGCACCACCCGGGTCATCGACGCCCACCACCAGCTCTCCAAGCTGAGCCGCTACTCCAGCATCGACTTCGGCTGACCGCCTGCTACCGGCCGGTTTGCTCCTCCGTCCACCTGCTTCATGCGCAAGTGGGATAATCCCGACTCCCGGGGTGCCCCGGGGGGCGTTACGCTTAGTAAGCCAACGGCCGCCTTCGCCCAAACGGCCTTCGCCCAAACGGGAGGAGCCTCCAGATGAGCCAGATCGACGCCACGGACTTCGCCTCGCTCAGCGCCGCCGTGGAGCAGCAATCGAAGGAAGAGCTCCTCGCCGCCGTCCAGGCCGCGCCTGGCGGTCCCGACGAGTTCATCGACAAGGTCTTCGTCGGCATGCAGGGGGCCTTCAACCCCTCCAAAGCGGGTGGCCAGGCGGCCACCATCCAGTACGAGCTCGGCGTTCCCGACGGCATGCGCCCCTACGCCATGCGCATCGCCGACGGCCGCTGCGAGGTCGAGCGCGGGGTCGCCAACAGCCCGCGGGTCACCATCAAGGTCGGGCTCGTCGACTTCCTGGGCCTGATCACCGGCAAGGCCAACGGCGTCCAGCTGTTCATGACCGGCAAGCTCAAGGTCTCCGGCGACCTCTTCTTCGCCCAGAGCTATCAGGCGTGGTTCGACCGCCCCGCCTGAGCTGAGCCGCCCAGGCCGCCCACCTCGCCCACCTCCAGGTCCACCACGGCCGCGCGGTGGTCGGAGATCGGGCCGGCGGCGATCCGTGTGCGGCGCACGCGCAGCTCAGAGCCTGCGGCGGCCAGGACGTGGTCGAGCTGCACGCTCGGCCGCATGGTGCCGGGCGGGAGGTTGGGGAAGGTGGCACCACGGACCAGCGGCCGCCAGCCCGGCAGCGAGACCAGGCGGACCACCGGCAGCCACAGGTTCAGGTCACCGAGCAGCAGCCGCGGCGCGGGCGTGCCGGCGAGGTGACGCTGGAGCCGGCGGAGCTGCCGGATGCCGTCACGGGGCAGGAAGCTCAGGTGGGTCGCGGCGACGGTGAGCCGGCCGCCGCCGGCGCGCACCCGCGCCACCAGCGCGACCCGCGGCTCGCCGCGTCCCTCCGGACGTGGCAGCGCGACCGTCTCCACCGACTCCAGCTCGAGCCGCGACAGCAGGGCGATGCCATAGGCCGGCCCGCCCGGGTCGCTGCCCGGCTCGGGCCGCCGCCAGCGCGACGGCTGCTCCGCCTGGCCCAGCAGCGCCGGCGCGAAGTGCCAGCTCGTCGCGAGCGCCTCAGCCAGCGCCCTGGCCTGATCAATGTGGCCGCTGCGCTGCTGCTCGCGGTCGATCTCCTGCAGCGCGACCAGGTCGGCGTCGAGCGAGCGCAGCGTCGCCGCGGTGCGGTCGAGGTCGAAGCGATCACCCTCGCGGGTCCGGCAGGTGCGGAGGTTCCAGGTGGCGACGCGCAGGAACGTCATCGCGGGTCCCGGCGCCTCACCGCGCCGCCGTGGCAGGCACGACGTCCTCGCCGGCCAGCCCGTGCTCCAGCAGCGGCTCCAGGCGCGGCGGGCCGGCAGGAGCGGCGACCGCGCGCTCGATGCGCAGGTGCGCCGCGCGCCCCCGCAGCTCGAGCGTGCCCACCTGGTTGTCGAAGCAGGGCCCGCGCAGGATGCGCCAGGTCACCGCGTCCGGCTCCACGCGGGCCAGCCGGGCGAGCCCGCGCATCAGCCGCGCCACCGGCGCGCTGAAGGCGAGCCGGTTGGCCGCCCGCAACCAGCCCACCAGGTCGTTGCGGTACGGCGAGCAGACCGCCTGGTGGATCGGGCTCGCCCCGGCGGCGGCCTGGCGCGGCAGCACCCTGGCCAGGTAGGCGTAGTGGACGTCGCCGGAGAGCAGCACGATCGCCGCGGGAGGGGGACGGCCGCCCCGGCCAGCCGCCACCGTCCCGAGCAGGGCGCCGAGCCGGTTGAAGGAGCGGTGGAAGGCGGCCCAGTGTTCCAGGTCGATGGCGCGGCGCAACCACTCCCCCGCATGCGCGGCGAGCCTGCCCCAGGCGCCGTCGCACAGCGCCTCGCTCCATGCCTCGAGGTAGTGCGCGCCGTGCGGCAGCACGAACGGCAGCGTGGTGGCCACCAGCAGGTGGTCGAAGTCGCCGCTGATGCGCTCCTCGACCCAGCGCCACTCCTCCTCGGCCAGCATGGCGCGTCGCCCTGGCTCCAGCACCCGGCCGCAGCGCGAGTCGATCGTCACCAGCCTGGTCCTGCCGAGGTCGCGGTGGTAGCTCGGGCGCCAGCCACCGCTCCCCCGGTCGGTGCGGCGGGCGTGCTCGCGCAGGACGGCGGTGGCGTCGGCGGCCTCGCGCACTTCGCGGTAGACGGGGTCGGCGGCCAGCTCGTCCGGGGAGAGGTTGCCCAGGTGCTGGTACAGCCAGTAGCTGGCCAGCCCGCCGGTGATGCGCTCGTCCCACCAGGGCTGGGCGCGCATGTCCTCGACCCAGGCGGCCGAGGTGTTCCAGTCGTCGTAGATCTCGTGGTCGTCGAAGATCATCGCCGTCGGGACGGTCGACAGCAGCCAGCGGACCGCGGGATCGCTCCACGACTCGCGGTAGAGCTGCGTGTACTCCTCGAAGTCGGCGACCTGCTCGCCGGGCGGTCGCGAGACGTCCCGCCTGCCGCGGACGAACGCCTTGATGCCGGGGGAGATGGCGTCGGCGTAGATCTGGTCGCCGAGCAGCAGCAGCAGGTCCGGCCGGTCCTCGGGCGCCGAGGCCGCCGCCAGGCGCAGCGCCAGTGCCCGCAGCGCGTCGACGCCCCGACCGTCGCGGCTCACCCTGCGTGGCAGCTCGTATCGAGGCTCGTGCGGCAGGGCCAGGCGGCAGGAGCCGAAGGCCAGGCGCAGCCGCTGCCTGCCGGACGCGAGCGGCGCCGGGGTGCGGATCACGCTCGGCGGCAGCCCGCTGCCGGGTTGAGGCCAGACGCTGCGGCCGTTCACGGTCACGCCATACTCGCGGGTCGACCCGGGAGCGAGTCCCTCGGCGAGGACCATGGCGTAGTGGTGGCCTTCCACCTGGAAGGTGCGGGCAGCGTGCCCGAGCACCTCGACCTCGGCGGGCTCGTCGACCTCGACCCAGATCGTCGCGCGGCGCTCCCCGACGTATCGGAGCATCGGTCCCAGGACGAGGTCGGCCACAGCCCGATCCTACGGCATGCGAGCAAGCTGGTCGCTCTCTCCCGTACGATGACCGGCCGATGCACCAGACCCTGCCGATCACATGGAGGTGGGCGACCGTGGGTGACCTCTGCAAGATCGGCGTGATGGGCATCCGAGGGTCGTTCTCGGAGGAGGCCGCGCTCGAGTATGCCCGCGACAACAGCCTGGGCGAGGTCGAGATCATCGAGCTGCTCAGCACCGAGGGGGTGCTGTCGGGAGTGGAGCGAGGCGAGGTCGACTACGGCATCTTCGCGCTCGAGAACTCCAACGGCGGGGTCGTCTACGAGAGCGTCTACGCCATGGCCGCGCACCGCTTCCGGGTGGTCGACCTGTTCGAGATCGACGTGAACCACACCCTGCTGGTCCACCCGGGCCTGGCGGGCCGCCCGCAGATCGACCGCATCGCCTCCCATCAGCAGGCCATCCGCCAGTGCCGCATGTGGCTGCGGCACAACTTCCCGACCACCCTGGTCACCGAGGAGCCGGACACGGCCGAGGCGGCGCGCATGCTCGCCGCCGGGGACCTGCCGGCGACCACCGCGGTCATCGCCGCGGAGCGCTGCGCCGATCTGTTCGGCCTGCGCGTGCTCGAGCGGCGCATCCAGGACCTGAAGTTCAACTTCACCACGTTCGTGGCGGCGAGCCGGCTGCAGGGCTGAGGAGCTCCGCGGCATGATGCCAGCATGAGCCATCCCGAGCCCGACCTGGAGGCCAGGCGCCGGATCGCCCGGGCGGTGGCCAGCGGCGAGGCGGTCGCCGATGCGGGTGACGCGGCCGTCGCGGTCATGCTGGCCCGCTCAGCGCAGCGCCGCCTGCGCTCCAGGCTGGTGCCGAGCGCGCTCGCCGTCAGTGGCGGCACCACCCTGGTCTGGCTCGTCCTGGTCGCCCTTCCGGCAACGCTCGGCAGCGGGGTCCACCCGGCCGCCCTGCTCGCAGGGCTCGCCGTCGGCGCGCTGCTGTTCAGCGTGGTCCTCCTGCTCGGCCTGCGCCAGCTCCGGCTGGCCCGGCGGGCCGAGCGCCGCAACCGACAACTGCTCGACGCGTCACGGGACCGGTAACGAAAATTGGCCAGGATCCTGCGCTGGGCGGCGACGCTGGATCTAGAATAAGCTTTCAATTTATACCTTTCGATCACATCGCTGCACTCGGTCGCCGGCTCCGTCCGGCTGCACACGCCGGTCGGCAGCCGGACGCATCCGTGGTCCCTGCACCCGGGGAAGACAGGAGACGGCGGGTCTCCAGGAGGTTGGCCATGAGGCGAGAAAGCAGGTGACGCCCCGGCAGATCGCCACGCTCCTGGCGAAGACCGACCTGTTCGGCGTGCTCGACGAGGCGACCCTCGACCAGATGGCCGGCCGCACGCGCGTGCGCGCGGTCGACAAGGGACAGACCATCTTCGTGCAGGACGAGCCGGGGGACCGGATGTTCGTGCTCGCCGACGGCGCCGTCAAGCTGGTGGTGCGGTCGGCGCAGGGTGAGGTGGTGGAGCTGGCCCGGCACGTGCCGCCGGCGGCCTTCGGCGAGGTCGCCCTGCTGGACGGCGGCTCGCGCTCGGCCACGGCCGAGGCGGTCGAGCGCAGCACCCTGCTGGTGGTCACCAGGGACGACCTGATCGGGCTGCTGCGCTCCGACACCCACGTCGTGGACGCGGTGCTCAGGTCGCTCGGCGCAATGGTGCGGCACGCCGACCGGCTTGCGACCGACCTCGTCTTCCTCGATCTGCAGGGGCGGGTGGCGCGCAGGCTTCTGGAGCTGGCCGAGCCCGGCAAGGACGAGGGCCTGCGCACCGGCCGCCTCACGCAGACGGAGCTGGCCAACATGGTCGGCGGCTCGCGGCAGAGCGTGAACCTCGCGCTGCGCACGCTGGAGGAGCGCGGGTGCATCCGCATGGTCGGCCTGACGATCGAGCTGCTCGACCCGGACGAGCTGCGGCGCCGGGCCGGCTGGTGACCTCACCTCTCAGCTGGAGCCGGCGGCCACACGACTGACCGGCCGCCCGACCCCGCGCCACCGTGAGAGTCGGGCGACCGGCCGCTCGCCGGGGATGGGCCCTGTCCTCGCTACCAACGCTCCCCGCGGTAAGAGCCATCGCGGGAGTAGATGCGGGGCCGCGCCGGGGAGGCCACCGCGAGGATCAGGATCCCGGCGAACACCAGCGGGATCACCGAAGAGGAGCCGTCACCGGAGGCGTCCTCGTCGGCCGCGGCGGTCCTGGGCTGCACCGCCGCGGGTGCCGGCCGTTGCTGGCCGGAGGGGTGTCCGGTCGCCGCCGCAGCGCCTGCCGCGGCGACCGTCAGCAACAGCGCCAGCGTGAGCACGACCAGAAGTCGACGGGCGAGCCATCCTCGGGGAATCGTCTCGATTGGTCCGCGAGCGCGCATCGGGTGCCTCCACGCCGTTCGGCACTGCAACTCGTGGACGAGGTTCGCAGGCTCCCTCCGAGCTGGCCGTCACAGCCGTGACAGCCGCGGTATCGGGTAGCCGACACCGTCCGGCGGCCGGGTTGCCCCAGCCAGCTCAGACCTCGTCGGTGTCGGCGAACTCCCTGACCAGTTCCACGTCACCCAGCTCGATGCCCGCGGATCGGGTGCCCCACCGCTCCCGGTACAGCCCGAGGAGGGCCTGCAGCCTCGCCAGCAGCAGGAGCCCGGCGTGGACCAGGGCAATCGGAGCGAGTCGGACGTGGCGTGCCCGTACGACGACGAAAACAGCGGCGGTGAGCGTCATGGCCCCCAGCGGCACCAGGTCGTGCAGGAACAGCCCCATATGGCCGCCGGCCACCTCGAGTGCCGAGAGCAGATAGGCGAGACTCAGCAGCAGCGGCACCAGCGCGCGCGCCAGGACGTCGACGGCCAGGTAGGGGTGGCGTCTCGGCAGCAGTGGCGTGATCCACCGCAGCTCCCGGTAGAAGCTGCGGTACCAGCGTCCCTGCTGCCGCAGGTACTGCCGGACGGTGGACGGCACCTGGGTACGGGATACCGCCCCCGGTTCGTAGACGCTGCGGAACCCCGCACCGATCACGAGGTTGGTCAGATGGATGTCGTCTCCCGTCGCACAGGTCATTCCCAGAAACTTCTGGTTCAGGTAGTGATCCCACACCAGCGCCAGCACCGACCGCCGATAGGCCGCGAACGGGCCGGCACAGCACAGCACCGCATCGCAGGCGCTCTGCGCCGCCCGCTCCCGACCGAAGAGAAAGTCGTACTGCCGTTCGATGATCCGGGTGAGCCGGTTCTCCGATCTGTTGCTGACACCGATGCTGCCGGTGACTGCGCCAGTCCGCGGATGCCAGAGCGGGATCGTGATCTGTCGCAACGCGTCGGGCTCGAGGACCGTGTCCGAGTCGACCGTCACGACGATCTCGTTGTCGCCCAGTCGGAGTGCGACGTCCTGGGCACGACGCTTGCCAGCGTATCCCTTGCGGACCACCCGCCAGCCCGGAAAGGCGCCGTAGTACTCGTACACGGGCCGCAGCCGCTGGTAGTCGCGCGAACCGTCGTCGACCACGAAGACCTCAACGGTGCCCGGATACGTTTGCTGACACTGCAGCACGGAAGCGCAGCAGTCGGAGAGGAGCTTCGGTTCCTCGTCCAGGCAGGGGATCACGATGTCCACGCTCGGCGCGTAGCCAAGCGGGCTCGACCTCGCTCCTTGGCCCTGTCGCCGGGTGGTCTGCGCCGCGTACCAGCGCTGCAGCAGTGAGTGGACCAGCAGCAGGGTCATATAGGCGAGGAAGCTCGTCCGCAGCGCGACGGTGAGTGCCAACTCCGGCACTAGCTGGCGGCCCTGACACTTTGTGACCGGTCGTCCGTATGGCGCCGTTCACAACAATTTATGAATGCTAGCGATACGTCCATATCTTCGATAAAACACATTATGAGGGGACCGAAGATCCTGTCTGCATGTCCGCCCCGGTGGCGTGCTTGGTATTGCTTGTGCAGCATAAGTGTTCCAGCGTGATCCGCAACATCCAAGACGCTTGCTACCATGAAAGCGCTATTACGACTCTTCTTCTCGTCAGGCGCCCATGACCGATATCCCACCGGCCCGCGAGCCGCCCGCCGCCGTCGCGGAAGGCTCGGAACCGCAGCTCACGGGGGTTGCGGAGGCAAAGACGTGGCCGGTGACGATCGTCTTCGCCGACGTCGTCGATTCCACTCGACTGTCCGGTCAGCTCGGTAAAGGTGCGTACACGAGCATAATGGAGCGTTTCCAGCAGGAGGGCCGCCGGATCGTCCGCGAGCATGGTGGCTGGGCCAAGGCCGCGGGGGACGCGGTTATCGGCATCTTCGGGGTGCCGGTCAAGGGCGACGACGCGCTGCAGGCGGTGAACGTGGCGGTGCGGCTGCGCGGCCAGGTCCTGCCCGCGCTCAACGACGAGCTGCAGCGGAAGTGGGGCGTCAAGGTCGGCGTTCGCATCGGCGTGCACACCGACGAGGCACTGGTGAGGGTCCCCACCGGGACGCCGCTCCATGACGTGAAGCAGGACGACCGGGTGGACGTGCTCGACGAGGTCGCGAACTTGGCGCAGCGGCTCCAGGCCAATGCGGAGCAGGGCCAGATCCTGATCGGTCAAGCGACCTACCAGCGCGTGCGCGCGTGGGTGACCGCGGAGCGGACGCGCGAAAAGCTGCAGCTGAGCGGCGTGGATCGCCACGTTCCCGCCTGGGCCCTGTTCACCGTCTACTCCCAGCCACGGCTGCCCTCGGTGCCGATGGTCGGGCGCAAGGACGAGCTCAGCCTGCTGAACCTCACTTTCGAGCGGGCTCGCCGCAGCGGGCGGCTGCACCTGGTCACCGTGCTGGGCGAGGCCGGCGTCGGCAAGACCAGACTGGTGGAGGAGTTCGTCCGCGGCCTCGGCGAGGATGCCAGAGTACTGCGCGGCCAGTGCCAGCAGCACGGCAGCCAGCAACGCGGCGAGTCGGTGATGTATGGGCCCATCATGCAGATGCTGCAGCAGGCCGCCGAGATCCCGGCGGGCCTGTCACCGGACGCCATCCGCTCGCGCCTGCGGCCGCTCGCCGGCGACGACCCGCACCGGGCCGCGCAGCTCGCGAGCCTGCTGTGGGTCAGGGACAGCGCCGCTGAGCCCGAGGGCACCCTGCGCGCGCTGCGTGAGGCGCTGCAGTTGCTCGCCAGGCAACGACCGCTGGTGCTGGTGATCGACGACCTGCAGTGGGCACGGGGAACGCTGCTGGACTTCATCGAGGACTTGAGCGTGTCGCTGCAGAACGACGCCATCCTGGTGGTCTGCGTCGCGCGTTCCCAGTTCATCGACGACCAGCCTGCCTGGGGCACACGCCACAACTCCATCGCCTTCGAGATGCTGCCGCTCGAGACCGGCGAGGTCGAGGAGCTCGTCCGCCACCTGCTCAGCGACGGCCAGCCCGATCCCGAGCTGCTGCAGTACATCCAGGCCCGGCAGGACCACTCACCGCTGTCGATCCAGCTGCTCGCCGCCGTCCTGGTGGAAGACAAGTTCATCGTGCTGAAGAGCGGCCGCTGGCGGGTGCGGCAGCCCCTGGCGGAGGTCGGGGAGCTCCCCAACACCATCGACGTCGTGCGGGCCCGCCTCGACCGGCTCCCCGACGATGAGCTGGGAGCGCTGGAGGGCGCCGCGGTCATCGGCCCCACGTTCCTGCTGTCTGAGCTGCACACGCTGGCGAACGGCAGCGACCGGGCAAGGACCCGGGCGACCATCGAGCGGCTGGTACGAAAGACCCTGTTGCGCCCGGGACGGCTCAACCAGGATCCCGTCGACGAGGATCCATGGGCCATGCCCTCCCAGCCGGCTGCGGATGGCCTCGACGAGCAGGCCAGCGCCATCCCCACCGCCAGCGGTGACGACGAGTTCTACAGCTTCGCCCATCCGCTGGTGCGGGAGGCCGCCTACCAGCGCCTGTCGGCGGAGCAGCGCGGGCAGTTGCACGAGCGCTACGCGGACATCTTCAAGCAGCGCTCACCGGCGGGGGCCGCGCAGATCAACCTGCTGGTCGGCAACCACCTCGACGATGCCTACCAGGCGTACCGGGAGCACGGACGACCGGAGGAGGCTCTCGAGGCACTCGCCTCCCGTGCCGGTGAGGAGCTGGCGGCCAACGGGCATCAGGGTGTGCTCCGCGGCGGGCTGACCTCGACGGTGCAGAGTGTGCTGCGGCGCGCCATAGAGCTGCTGCCTCCCGGCGGTCAGCAGCGTCTCACCGTCCAGCTGGACCTCGCCCGCACGCTCTTGGGCGAGGCGGACCTGAGCACGGCGGCAAGGATCTACCAGGAGGTCATCAGCACCGCCCAGGCGACCCGGAACGTGGCGGCCGAGGTGGCGGCCAGGTTATGGGAGCTGGACATGGTGGCCTTCAACGATCCTGACCGGACGCTCAGGGAGGCGCCCAGGATCGTCGAGCGAGCCCTTGCGATGTTCGAGGGCTCCGATGATTCCTCGCTGGCCAAGGCGCGCTATCTGTCCGCCTACCTGGCCTTCACGGCAGGCCGCACGGAGGCCGCGAGTATCCAGGCCGAGCGCGCCCGGGATGAGGCCGCCCGGGTGGGTGACATCCGCCTGGAGGCGACGATCCGCCGACTGTACTGTGTGGTGGTGTTCTGGGGACCGGCGCCGGCCCAGGAGGTCGTCGAGCAGGCGGAGGAGCAGATCGCGTGGGCGCAGGCCCACGGCATGTACAGCCTGGCGGCCGGAGCGCATTACATCGTCGCCCGTGCGACCGCGATACAGGGCCGCTTCGACGAGGCGCGGGCGAGCAACGCGCTTGCCCACAGGCTCCTCACCGACCTTGGTGAGCTGCTGACCCTTGGAGCCGGCGTGCTCTCCGAGAGCCTGGTCGAGTGGTACGCCGGCGAGCTGGACACCGCCGAGCGGATCCTGCGCCACGGCTGGGACCAGTTGGTGCAGCGCGGTGGGGAGCGGGGACAGCTCAGCGTCGCCGCGCTGTTGGCCCGTGTGCTGCTGGCCCAGCCTCGTGACCGCGCCGGCGAGGCGGAGCTGCTCATCGACCGTTGCGAGCAGGAGGCAGCCGAGGGCCAGCTCGACATCCAGATCAAGTGGCGGCAGCTGCGGGCCATCCTTCTGGCACGTCGGCGCAGGTTCGACCAGGCGGAGCGGCTCGCCCGCGAGGCGGTGCACCTCGCCGGGGGCTCCGAGCAGCCCGAGTCCCAGGCGGAGGCCTGCTACGACCTCGCGACCGTGCTGCACCAGCGGGGCAGCCTCGGCGAGGCTCGCACGAGTGCCGAGCAGGCCGTCGGGCTGTACGAAGCCAAGGGGAACCTGGTCTCGGCGGGCCGGGTGCGCAAGTTCATGGTCGAGCAGCTCACCTGACGCTGGCCCATCATCGGGACTGCCGGGGATTGTCGCCTACACGACACTTTCCCTGTCGTTGGGCGAACAGACCTGGCCGCGGTGTCGGCGCACCGTCCAGTTAGGTGTCGGCAACCGCGAGAGGCCACTGCCATGTCCGCCGTCTTTTCCAATGCCGGAGCGTTCGTGCTCACCAGCATCGTCCTGCTCGTCATGCTCGCCCCACGGGCCACCCGTTCCGGCGGCCGTGCGGTCAGACCGAGGGCTGAGCGCTGGCCCGCCGTTCCAGGCGATCACGCGCGCTCGTCAGGGACACGGTAGGAAGTGTACTGCGCCAAGCCACCATCCAGGCGGACGTTCGCGCCATTCATATAGCCGCCGTAGGCCTCGCTGAGCATGAGCAAAGCAAGGTGCGTAGCATCGGTCGGATATCCGGGCGCACCCAGGGGGATTGCCTTCCGCATTCGCGCAAGCTTTGCTTGCTGCTGGTCGCTCTCAGGCGTCAGCGAGGTCCGGATCCAGCCGGGGGAGAGCACATTCACGCGCATCCCGTATCGACCGTATTCCGCTGCCAGCTCGCACGCGAGCATGTCGATCGCCGCCTTGCTCATGCTGTAGAGCGGATCATGCGAGACAACGCCACTGTGCACTGACGACACGAAGACGACCGCTCCCTTGCGTGGCAGCTCCCCACGCTCGACGTCGCCTTGTCTGGCACGCCTGAAGTCGTTCATCAACCGCTGCGTGAAGAAGACGGGACCACGCACGTTCGTGTCGAACACCTCTTCGTAGTCCTCCATCGTCAGCTCGTGGAAGCCGCGATCACGGCTCATCCCCACGTTGTTCACGATGAGGTCCACCACCAGACCACTCGCGAGCACCTGCTCGGCGAGCTCGCCTGCTCGACGGACGTCCTCGACAATCGTCGTGCACTTGAGCCCGTCGTATGCGTCCACGAGGCGGTCGTGGTCACGATCCACGGCGGTAACCTCCGCTCCCGCCGCAATCAGCCCCATAGCGATGGCGAGCCCGATGCCTTTGGCTGCGCCGGTGACGACGGCGCGCCGGCCCGCCAGATCTGGCGGGTACGAGTTGTCTTCGGGCATCCGACCCTCATCGGGCGGCATTTGGAGTTGATCTCCATTCTGCGCACATGGCGCTCGAACGACTTGCATTGCGCGGCACTATAGGACAACCACAGCCCAGGGGCCAAGCAAGAATGTGACAGAGTATCGGGCGATCTCAGCGGTGCAGCCCGACCAGGAGGCCGCGGATCCGCCTGGCGGCGATCACGCGTCGCGGAGGCGGGCCTGAGCCGCTCGCCGCGAAACCGCTACCGCGAGCGCCTGGCGAGCAGCGCCGCGGCCACCTCGGGACGGGCGAACTCCTCGTACGCGTAGGCGGCCGCGCGCATCCCGTTGAAGTAGTTCGTCAGGCTGAGCCGCTCGTCAGGAGCGTGAATGCGGTCCTCCGGCAACATCACTCCAAGGTAGATGCAGGAAGCGGCGAGGGTGTCGCTGAGCGCCCGCTCCGGTCCCGAGCCACCCTCACGGGTGAACAGCGGGTCGATCCCCCAGGCGCGCGCCACCGCGCGCCGCGCAGCCTGGTTGCCCGGGTGGTCGAGGGGCGTCAGGCACGGCCTGACGCCGTGCAGCCACTGCGCCGAGACCTCGGCGCCCTCGGGAGCGTTGTCGGCCACCCAGCGCTCGAACAGCGGCCGCAGCGTTGCCGGGTCCTGGTCGGCGACCAGCCGGAACGACACCTTGGCATGGGCCTCGGCCGGGATCACGGTCTTCGACCCGGTCCCGGTGTAGCCGCCCCAGATCCCGCAGATGTCGGCGCTCGGACGGCCCCCGATGCGCTCCAGCGGCGTCCAGCCCTCCTCGCCCGGCAACGCCCGGACCCCGGCGGTGCGCTTGAACGCCTCGGGGTCGAAGGGCAGCGCGGCGAACTGGGCCCGCTCGTCGTCGCTCAGGTCGAGCACGTCGTCGTACCAACCGGGGATGGCGACGCGCCCGCGCCCGTCCTTGAGCCCGGCGAGCAGGTCCACAAGGGCGGCGATCGCGTTCGGCACGGTGCCGCCGAACTCGCCGGAGTGCAGGTCGCCACTGGCGGTGCGCAGGTCGACCTGGAAGTAGGCCATGCCACGCATGGCCGTGACCAGCGACGGCACGTCCGCGGCGTACATGCCGGTGTCGGAGACGAAGATCACGTCGCAGGCCAGCCGCTCGGCGTGCTCGGCCAGGAACGCCTCGATGTTGGGCGAGCCGGCCTCCTCCTCGCCCTCGACGAAGAACTTGAGGTTGACGGGCAGGCTGCCGTCAGCGGCCAGCAGGTGGCGGACGGCGGCGAGCTGGAAATGGATCTGTCCCTTGTCGTCCGAGGCGCCGCGGGCATACAGACAGCCGTCGCGCACGGCCGGCTCGAAGGGCGGGGTGGTCCACTGGTCGAGCGGGTCGACTGGCTGCACGTCGTGGTGGCCGTACACGGTGATGGTCGGCGATCCGGCGCCGGCGCCCAGCCACTCGGCATAGACCGCGGGCTGGCCGCCATCCACGGCGAGCACCTCGGCCTGCAGGCCGGCCGTCTCCATCAGCCCCGCCAGGTGCTCAGCGGACCGCCGCACCTCGGCGGCGCAGGCGGGATCGGTGGAGATGGACGGGATCGCGCACCACTCCGACAGCTCGGCGATGAGCGATTCGGCCTCGGTCTTGACGAAGGCGTCGATGTCAGCCACAGGTGCTCCCTGGAGACGGGGACGGCCGGCCGGCCGGACTGCTGATGACTCCGCGAGGCTATCAGAGCGGGACGACCGCCCCTCCGGAGACCTGCCCAGGTGGACCCACGGGGGTGCTGTTGCAGCATCGTCATTCGCCGTTTGGCAGTACGTCGATTACAGTAGACGCCCGCTCGGTAGCGGAGCCCGGAGGTTCGTATCGCCCGACCGAGGGTAGAGGGGATAGTCTCCGGACTGGACAGACCCCGGGGGTCCATTTGGCCGCACCAGGAGCCCCTGGCTGTCATCGCAGGAGGTCACGATGGACCAGAGCACTACAGCTCTCGGACGTCGCCTCGCCGCCGTTGAAGTCGCCGACTGCCCGACGTGCCTGAGCGCGGGCAGCGTCCGCAGGGGCGTCTGCGACATCTGTGGGACGCGCGCCGTCAAAGGGCCCGTCGAAGCCCCGCCTTCCCTGACCCGCGTCGGCACCAGGCAGCTCGCCTGACGCCACCAACCGGCCGTTCCGCGATCCACAGTGGGGGGAGCTTGCTCCCCCCACGACCTTTGGGTGTGCCCTTGGTTGCGTCCATGGCCTGGTTGCCAGGGTCACGCCAAGGTAGGATGGCTGGCGAAGGGGAGTAGTCCCGAGGCAGCCACGCCTCGCGAGCACGCCGTCAGGACGGTGGGCGCCATCGCCCACCCGGTGCCTCACCCGGGCCTGGATGGTTCGGGCGGACGAGACCTTCGGACCGAGCAGCGACCGCACACCTGTGCCGCCTGCACGAGCCGGAGGAGGTCCGTTGCCCGAAGCCCCCACCTCGCTCCACGGTACCGTCGCCGCCCGCGGCCGCTGGCTCCCGCTCGTGCTCACCATCGTCGTCACCCTTCCGGGCGCCGCGCTTGGCGCCGGCGAGCTGTTCCACGTCGGCGTTCCCGAGCTGGTCCCGTGGGTCCAGGCGGTGGTGTACGGGCTTGCGGTGATCGGCGCGGCATTCGCGCTGGCATGGGCGGCCGAGGCAGCCCAGCTCGACGTCTCCGCGAGCCTGGCGATCGGGGCGCTGGCGCTGATCGCCGTCCTGCCCGAGTACGCGGTTGGCTTCGTCTTCGCCTGGAAGGGCGGCAACGACGTGCAGCGCTACGGGCCGGGCTGCCGCAACCCGGCCGGCGGCGAGTCCAACTGCTCGCTGGTGCTCGCCAACATGACTGGGGCGAACCGGCTGCTCATCGGCGTCGGCTGGGCGATGGTGGTGTTCATCGCCTGGTGGCGGATGCGCGGGCGGCGGCGCCGGCCCGAGGGCACCGAGGTGGCATCGAAGGGGCCCGCCACCCGCCGCTACGGCATCCAGCTCTCGCGCTCCAAGGCGGTGGAGCTGTCGTACCTGGCGCTCGCCACGGCCTACTGCATCACCCTGCCGCTGAAGCGCACGGTGACGCTGTTCGACGCGGTCATCCTGGTCGGCATCTTCATCGCCTACACCCTCCGCATCTCCGGGGCGCCCGCCTCCGAGCCCGACCTGATCGGCCCGAGCGCCGCCCTCGGCAAGCTGTCCCGGGGCCGGCGCCGCACCAGCGTGGCCGCGCTGTTCGTCTTCGCCGCCATGGTGATCCTGCTGGTCGCGGAGCACTTCGCCGAGTCGCTGGTGACCACGGGCACCGAGCTGGGCGTGAGCGAGTTCTTCCTGGTCCAGTGGCTCGCACCGGTCGCATCCGAGGCGCCGGAGCTGCTGGTGGCCGGCCTGTTCGCCTGGCGGCTCAAGACCGGGGACGCGCTCACCACGCTGGTCTCCTCCAAGGTCAACCAGTGGACCCTGCTGGTCGGCACGTTGCCGGTGGTGTTCGCGATCGCCTCCGGCAGCTTCCACGGCCTCCCGATCATGACCGCCCAGCGCGAGGAACTGCTGCTCACCGCGGCGCAGACCGTGTTCGCGCTCGCCATCCTGGCGGACCTGGGCATCTCAGTGCGCGAGGCCACCGGCCTGTTCGTGCTGTTCGTGGCGCAGTTCCCGATCCGCGCCATGCTGCCCGAGTCGGCGCACGGCACCGAGCTGCTCGCCGTGTCAGCCATGTACCTGGTGTTCGGCATGGTGCTCATCGTCCGCCACCGCGTGCAGCTCCTCCAGCGGGTGCGCGACGGCTTCAGCGCGCCGTACTCGGTGCTGGAGGCTCAGACCCCCGAGCTGGCGCCCGAGCGGGCGCCCGCGGGCTGACTCCGAGCCGTCAGGGGGTCGTCTCCGCCGCGATGGGGTCGAGGCCGGTCACGTCCTCAGAGCGCTCACAGAACAGCGCCAGGCTGGCGGTGAAGCCGTGCAGGAAGTTGTGTCCACCGACCGGACCCAGCTCGCCCTGGGCGAAGAAGCCCGCCATGGGCGCGTCGGCGGTCGCCTTCGCCACCCTGGCGGCGTCGTGGTCCGGCTCGCTGAACAGCCGCCGCCCGCGCCCGTTGCAGGAGAACAGCAGCGCGCCGCGCGGGTCCCAGCCGCTGACCGGGGCCAGCAGCAGCTCCAGATCCTCGCTGGCCGACGCCGCGTCCCGGACGTGGAACTGCAGCGTCTGGCCCAGCTCCACGCGGTCGCCGATGGCGATCGCGCCATTGTCCTCGTCGACCCCGGTGAGCGAGCGGATCAGGAAGTCACCCCGGTCGAAGCTCGCCTTGTGCTCGTCGATCACCCGGCCCATCTGGACGCCCCGCATCAGCAGTGCCTGCTCGGCGGGGCCGGAGCGCACGATCAGCTCCCGCAGCCGCTCCAGCGCCGGGCGCCCGCCCAGCTCGTGCACGAGGTTGCCGTCGCAGCGGGTCACCGTGAACGGCGAGCCGATCGGGCGGCAGCCCTGGCTGACCACCGCGCGCACCTCGACCGGTCCGGTGATCGCCACGCCGACCGCGCCGCTGTCCAGCGCCCGGTCGCCGAGCAGCAGCCGGTGCTGCTCGGGCGAGTCCCCGCCAGAGACCATGCCGCCCATCACCCGCACGTCCGGCTGCTGCTCGTTGAGCCGCCGCACGAAGCTGTCCGCCGGGAAGCTGTACGGGTCGGCCAGCAGCAGCACGTCGGGGCGGCCCGCCGGCTCGAGGTCCGGCCAGCCGCTGACGCCGTAGCCGCCGGTCAGCTCGACCAGATCGAGAGCGAAGGTCGCAACGCTCACCCCGGGCAGGCACGCCACCCACACCACCAGGGCGGGACCCTCCTCCAGCTCGCGGCCGGCGCCGATCACCCCTTCGGCGGTGCAGCCGATGATCGCGGTGGTGCCGGTGCGCTCCGAGAGCCCCAGCGCGATGCCGGCGGCGCGCTCGGCGTGGTGCATGGAGAAGAAGCAGACCACCAGGTCCGGACGCCCGCCACCGGCCTGCTCCAGCACGGCCGGCACCACCTCGTCCAGGGCCTGCCGATGGTCGGGGGCGGTTGAAACGGCGGCGCCGAAACCGAGCATGCCTGGCTCCCCGGGTGCGTGACGGACGCTACCGGCCGAGGCTACTCCGATCGGCCGCGGTCATGCGCCGGACCCTGCCCACTCGAAGTGGCCGGCCCGTGGCTGCAGCCAGCGCCCGCCCCAGGCGAAGCCGTGACGTGCCATCGTCGCGATCAGCCGCTGGTCGACCCGTGACCCACCCGCCAGGTCGAGTCCGATCCCCCACACCTGATGGGAGAGCCCGCCCGGCCCGGCGAGCGTCGCGGGCGGCTGGAGGCAACCGCCCGCGCGCCGGAAGGCGCCCACGTCGACCAGCGCCTCGAGGTGCTGGCGCCGCAGGTCCGCCATGGCGGCGGCCAGGTCGACGGCGACCGTGCGGTGACAGCGGACCTGGCCGAGCAGGGGGACGGTCAGGGTGATGATCTTGGCCTGCACCCAGTGCGGGTCTGGCACCGGCTTGGCCAGGCTGGTCACGGCGAACTCGCCGAAGCGGAGCTTGACCTGGGAGAACGGCAGGGTGCCGTCGCCGGCCCGGAACCACGGCCCCTGGTCGGGGTGGCGGAAGGCGAGGGTGCGCCCGTGCAGCAGCCCGCGCATGGCCGTCTCCAGGGCGTCGCGCGATCCGCGCGGCCGCAGCAGCAGGTAGCCGACCTGGTCGATGCCGAGGTGACGGCCGCGCTCGAGGTCCATGGCGACCTCGTGGCCACCGAGCCAGCGGTCGTCCACCACGCCGCTGACCGCGAGCGGGCGGTTCCCGGTGAGCCGCAGGTGCCCGCCCGCGCGGAGCTTGCGCAGGTTCGCGCTGGTTCGCGACAGCACCACGCCACGGCTCAGCATGCTCAGCAGTGGCGCGCCGGCGCGGCCGAGCGCGAACGCGTAGGCGTCCGGGTCGACCGACATCGCCTCCACCGGGATCACGGGGAAGGCGTGCCTGCCACTGGCGACCGGCAGGAGCCCGGTGCGCACGGCGGAGATGGCCGCGACCCTCGCCGAGTCGCGCACGCGGCCGACCTCCGTGGCGGAGAGCCGGCCCGTGGCCCAGACGAGAACCTCGCCCCGGAACAGGCTGAGGTCGGTGGCCGTGGTCCCGGCGACGCGGATGCCGCGGCGGCTGGTCTGGGGATCGACCGAGCTGCTGCCGGTCACCAGCAGCAGCGCTGTGGTCGCCATCGCCACCATCAGGCTGAACAGGATCACGAGCGCCCGTTGCCGTGCGCCCATACCGATTGACCCCCTTTGACCCCTTCTCGGCTCCCTTCAGCGTAACGTCGGCAAGCTTTGGCGCCCAGTGGCTATTGCCTTGGTTACCGCATCGAGATCGGTGCGAGGCGTTTGCGCCCGCGCGGCGCTGGGCAAGCTGCACGGCGCCCCTGTCTCCTACCAAGGTCAGCCAGTTCGTGCCATATGAGCGCCGGTTCTCTGATCAGACGTCCGTCGAGCGGCAGCAGCAATTGGCGGAAGCCTGCGCAAGGGCGAGCGAGACCATCGACGCGGCGCGCGCCGCGAGCGATCGTGCCAACTTGGTGCTGCGCGCGACCGGCCAGGTGCTCGCGCGGGTGGCCAGAGCGCTGGAACGCCGCGCCGCGAGCTGACGATCAGGGGCCCGGCTAGAACGCGGCCAGGAGGACCGGCTGCTCGAGCAGGTCGCGCAGGTGCGCCAGGAAGCGGGCGGCGTAGGCGCCGTCGACGATGCGGTGGTCGAACGAGACCGAGACCGTCATGATCTGCCGGACGGCGAGCTGGCCGTCCACCACCCAGGGGCGCGGGGCGATCAGGCCGGTGGCGATGATGGCGCACTCCGGCTTGTTGATGACCGGGGTTCCCGTCTCGACCCCGAACCCGCCCACGTTCGTGATCGTGACGGTGCCGCCGGTGAGGTCGCCCACCGTGGCCCTGCGCTCACGCGCCAGCGTGCTGACGCGCGCGATCTCGGTGGCGAGGTCGAGCACGCTGAGCATGTCCGCGTCCTTGACGTTCGGCACCAGCAGGCCGCTCTCGGTGTCGGTGGCGATGCCAAGGTTCACGAAGCCCTTGACCACGATCTCGCCGGCGTCCTCGTCCCACGAGGAGTTCATCAGCGGGTACTGACGAAGCGCGGCGCACACCGCCCTGGCCATGATCGCCAGCGGCGTGACCTTCGCCTCGGCCGCCGCCGGCAGCGCCCTGAGCTGCTCCCGCAGTGCCATCAAGGCGCTGGCGTCGACCGTGAGGAACTCGGTGACGTGCGGGATCGAGAACTTCGACGCCACCATTGCCGCGGCGATCCGCTTGCGCGTTCCCCGAACCGGGATGCGCTGCTCGGTCCGCTCGCGGGCCGGACGCAGCGCCGGCAGCGGCTCGGCCTCGACGGCGCCGGCCGGCACGGCCGCGGCCGGCTCCAGGGCACGGTCGACGTCCTCGTGGGTGATACGGCCGTCCCTGCCGCTGCCGGCCACCTCCTCGAGGTCGACGCCGCGCTCCTTGGCGTACTTGCGGACCGGGGGGGTCGCCTTCGGCCGCGTGGCCGGCGGCGCGGGGCTGGCGGCGCGCTCGGGGCCGCTGGGGGCGCTCTGGCCGCCGTGGCCGGCCAGGCGGCGGCGGCGCATCTGCTGGCGCTCGCCCGGGCCGACCAGGGTGGCCTGGCGGTCGCCATCCGCCTCCGGCGCGGCCTGGGCGGCGCCGTTGCCGGCCGGCGCCGCGGCGCCCCCGCCGGTGTCGACCTTGAGCAGCGGGGCGCCGACGTCGACGTTGTCGCCTTCACCGGCGTGCAGCTTGACGACCGTGCCCGCGTAGGGCGCGGGGATCTCGACCATCGCCTTGGCGGTTTCCATCTCGACGATGGGCTGGTTGAGGACGATGGCGTCACCCTCGTGGACCAGCCAGCGCACCACTTCGGCCTCGGTGAGGCCCTCGCCGAGATCCGGGAGCTTGAAGTCACGCTCTGGCAACTCGGGTCTCCTTGCTCGCGGCTCAGTACTCGAGTGACCGCTGCACCGTCCACAGGACGCGGTCGACGCTCGGCAGGTGGACTTCCTCCAACCTGGCCGGCGGGTAGGGGATGTTCAGGCCGGCGCAGCGTAGCACCGGCGCCTCCAGGTGGAGGAAGGCGGCCTCGGTCACCGTGGCGGCGATCTCGGCACCGACGCCGAGGAACTCCGGTGCCTCGTGCACGACCACCATGCGGCCGGTCCTGCTGGCGGAGGCGATCAGCGCGTCCTCGTCCAGGGGGACGATGCTGCGCAGGTCGATGACCTCGAGCTCGCCGAGCCCCTCCTCCGCGGCGGCCTGCGCCGCGTCGAGCGCGACCTTGACCATGGGGCCGAAGGCCACCAGGGTGCAGTCGGTGCCCTCGCGCAGGACCGCTGCACGCCCGATCGGCTCGGTGGTGACCGGCAGGTCCAGCTCCTGCTTGGCCCAGTAGCGGCGCTTGGGCTCCAGGAAGATCACCGGGTCGTCCAGCCCGATCGACTCGCGCAGCAGCGAGTAGGCGTCGGCCGGGGTCGCCGGCGTGACCACCTTGAGGCCCGCGGTGTGCGCGTACAGCGTCTCGGGGCTCTCGGAGTGATGCTCGACCGCGCCGATGCCTCCACCGGAGGGGATGCGCACCACAATGGGCATGGGCTGGAAGCCCCTGGAGCGGTTGCGGTACTTGGCCAGGTGGCTGATGATCTGGTCGAGGGCGGGGTAGCTGAAGCCGTCGAACTGGATCTCCGCCACCGGCCGGTAGCCGCGGATGGCCAGCCCGATCGAGATGCCGAGGATGCCGGACTCGGCCAGCGGAGTGTCCATCACCCGCTGCTCGCCGAAGTCCTTCTGCAGGCCGTCGGTGATGCGGAACACACCTCCCAGGGTGCCGACGTCCTCGCCAAGGAGGACCACCTTGTCGTCGGCCTCCATGGAGTCACGCAGTGCCGCGTTGAGCGCCTTGGCCATGGTGATCTGCGCCATCGCTCAGCCCTCCTCTGCGACGAACTGGGCCTCGAACTGCTGCAGGCGCTCGAACTGCCGTCGCAGCGTCAGGGGCGGGTCGGAGTAGACGTGGTCGATCAGGTCCTCCAGCGGCGGGTCGTTCATCTCCTCCACCGCGGAGCGGATGCGGGCGGCGGTGCTGTCGGCCTCGGCCTTGGCCCTGCGGTCCAGCTCGTCCGACCACAGCCCGGCTTTCTCGAGGAAGGCGCGGTAGCGCCCGATCGGCTCGCGGGCCATCCACATGTCGAGCTCGTCCGCGGTTCGGTAGCGGGTCGGGTCGTCGGTGGTGGTGTGCGCGCCGAGCCGGTAGGTGACCGCCTCGATGAGGGTCGGGCCGCCGCCGTCGCGGGCCCGGTCGGCGGCCGCCCTGGTGACCTCGTACACCGCCAGGACGTCGTTGCCGTCCACCTGGATGCCTGGAAAGCCGAAGCCGAAGGAGCGGCGCCAGATCGGTGCGGCCATCTGCTTCGAGAGCGGCACCGAGATGGCCCACTGGTTGTTCTGGCAGAAGAACACCACCGGCGCGGAGTTGACGGCGGCGAAGTTGAACGCCTCGCTGGTGTCGCCCTCGCTGGTGGCGCCGTCGCCGAAGTAGGCGACGGCGCACTGCTCGGCCCCGTCCCATTTGGCCCCGATGGCGTAGCCGACCGCGTGGAGGGTCTGGGTGCCGATGGGGATGGAGTACAGCGCGAAGCTCTTCTCATGCGGGTCCCAGCCGGACAGGCTGGCGCCGCGGAACAACTGCAGGACGTTGACCACGTCGACGCCGCGCACATAGGCCACGCCATGCTCGCGGTAGGAGGGGAAGATGAAGTCGTCGGGCCTGAGCGCGCTCGCGCTGCCGACCTGGGCCGCCTCCTGGCCCATGCAGGAGGCCCAGATCCCGAGCTGGCCCTGGCGCTGCAGGTTGGTGCTCTCGGTGTCGATCCGGCGGACGACCGCGAGCTTCACGTACAGGTCGCGCAGCTCGTCCTCGGAGAGATCGACCTTGTAGGTGTCGTGCTCCAGGAGCGTGCCGTCGTCGGCCAGTAGCCGAACCTGCTCCTCAGTCGTGTTCATGTCCCGTCACTCCCGCGTCGAGTCCGCTTCTGGCGGAGCGCCCTGGCCTCGCGGGCCCGGGTCACAGCCAGCGAGGTGCCCCTGCCTTGGCGCCGGGCTCGTAGCGAGCGCCGCGGCAGAATCCTGGGCAGGTGCCGCCGAGCCCAATGGCCGCTGACGCTGCGATCGGTGATGGGCAGCGCTGCCCAGGCTCCGATCCTACCCAACGAGCCAGCCGAATGGTGGTGGGACGGCACGAATAGGGCACGAACAGGACATGAAGGTCACCAGGGCACCCCGCTCCCGCAGCCTGCGGACCAGCCCACTCTAACCACGGAGGTCAAGAACGACGGGGGCCTCGAGCCGGACGGCACAAATCAGGCATCACCTCAATAAAGGACACACCGACCGCCTTGATGCACAAGGGCCGGAACCTCGGTCGGTTCCGGCCCTTGCGGGTGCCGCCCGGGGGGAGGCGGCGCTTCCTGATCGCCTTCGGCGTCGACATCCTCAGTTGCCTGCGGCGATGACTTTTGAAAGCTACTGCGCCGCTCCCTGACGGGACATCAGGGAATCTGCGGAGATGGGAGGGGTTGCGTTCTGTAGTCCCCTTTCGCATGGGCGGACTTGACTATCACCCGAAAGTACTACGAAGATGCAGTCCCCCGATCTGCCGCGGGGGCTTTCACCGGCGGCAGGATGGTGGTACACACGGGGAGCGAGAGCAAGCCCCGGCGCGGCGCGTCGGCGCCGGCCCCGGACGAGGAGGTCAGCCTGTGGCGAAGCCAGCGGACTCCGAAGCGGCCCAGGAACCAGCACCGGGAAGCACGCAGCGACTCTCCTACCTGGATGCGGGCGGCAGGCTGGTCTCCAGGGAGGCAGCGCAGTTCGCGGTGATCCGGGACTTCGACGACGACGGCAACGTGATCTCCTTCATGACGGAGCGACTCTCGCACTAGTTCCTTCTGACTATTCCAGATATGACCCGGGGACGGCCGATCGGCCGTCCCCGTCGTTTGCCGCGACGCCGGGACCCATAGAATGCGCCGCTGAAGCGGCGTCATGACCCCGGGAGGACCCCGTGCTCGTCGACGGTAAGCGGCTGCTGATCACCGGAGTGCTCACGCCTGGCTCGATCGCCTACGCGGTCGCCCGTGAGGCGCTCGACAACGGCGCGGAGGTGGTTCTCACCGGCTTCGGCCGGGGTCGTTCGATCACCGAGAAGACCGCGCGGCGTCTGCCGAAGCCGGTCGACGTCCTGGAGCTGGACGTGACCAGGCCCGAGGACGTCAGCGCGGTCTGCGAGGAGCTGTCACGCCGCTGGGGCGGTCTGGACGGGATCCTGCATGCGATCGCCTTCGCCCCGACCGACGCCCTCGGTGGGAACTTCCTGACGACCCCCTTCGAGTCGGCCGCGACCGCCTTCCACGTCTCGGCCTTCTCGCTGAAGACGCTCACCGGCGGGTTGCTGCCGGTGCTCGAGGGCCACGACGCCTCCGTGGTGACGCTCGACTTCGACGCCCGGGTGGCATGGCCCGTCTACGACTGGATGGGCGTGTGCAAGGCCGCGCTGGAGTCCGTCACCCGCTACCTGGCGCGTGACCTCGGGCCCAGAGGGATCCGCGTGAACGCGATCAGCGCCGGGCCGCTCCGTACCATGGCGGCTCGCGGCATCCCGGGCTTCGACCTGTTCGCCGACGTGTGGGCACGACGGGCGCCGCTCGGCTGGGACGTCCGCGACGCGACCGACGTGGCCCGGAGCGTGCTCTGGCTGCTCTCCGACTGGTCCCGCAGGGTCTCGGGCGAGCTGGTCCACGTCGACGGCGGCTTCCACGCGATGGGCAGCGATCTGCTCTCCCCCGAGCAGCAGGCCGAGGTCATGGCGGCTGAGGCGGCCGACGGCGCGGAGTAGCGGAGCGGTCGTGGCGGATCGGCGGGCGTTCGCGGCAGCGGTCTGGGACCTCGTCCGCCGCATCCCGGAGGGGCGGGCCACCACCTACGGGCAGCTCGCCGAGGCGTACTACGGGGTTGCCAAGGGCGCCCGGCAGGCCGGTCAGGCCATGGCCCGCTGCCCCGACGGCCTTCCGTGGTGGCGCGTGGTGCACGCCGATGGCAGCATGAAGGGCGGACCAGGCTCCGACGAGCAGCTCGCCCGGCTCGCCGAGGAGGGTGTCCCCCTCAGCGGCGGCAGGCGGGTGGACTGGTCTCGCTGCGGCGGGCCCTGGTCCCCGGAACAGCGTTCGGCACAACCGCGTTAGGCACGACAGAGACGAACTTGACAGTGACTCTCAACGAGAAGTTGAGGGTTGGCGCTCAGTAGCGGCCGATTTCGGTCGCCGAACCAGACTGAGCGTGATATGGTCCGCTTCGGCGGTGTCGAGGCTCCGGCTTCCACCGTCCGTAGGTGCGTGACTCCAGGCTCCCGGTGCCCGGGATCTCCGCTTGATTCTTGGGCTTGCCGGGAATGCAGTTTGCGAACATCGTTGTTGGTAAATCTAGCTGACGACGATGACGATGCTGCGCCAACGCTGTGCCGAACGAGGAGTGAGATGACGACGGAGAAGGACCAGGACCTGCTCGATCTCCAGACGACGGATTCCTTCCGACTCTACCTGGACGAGGTCGGCCGGCACCCACTGCTGACCAAGGACGACGAGATCGAGCTCTCCCAGGCATACGAGGCGGGGCTCGATGCTCGCGAGAAGCTCAGAGGTGTCGATCTGGACGATCCGAGCTGGGTCGAGCTTCAGGCGATCGCGGATCTCGGCGAGCGAGCCCGCCGCAAGATGATCGAGTCGAACCTCCGCCTGGTGGTGTCGATCGCGCGTCGCTTCTCGGCCACGGGTCTGCCGCTCGGCGACCTAGTCCAGGAGGGCAACCTGGGTCTGCTGCGCGCGGTCGAGAAGTTCGACTGGCGCAAGGGGTTCAAGTTCTCGACCTACGCGACCTGGTGGATCCGCCAGGCGATCGCGCGCGGCGCGGCCGACCGTGGCGCCCGCGCCATCCGCCTGCCGGTCCACGTGGACGAGCAGGTCGGGCGCCTGCGCCGGACCCAGACCCGCCTGCACGAGGTGCTCGGCCGCGAGCCGACCGACGAAGAGCTGGCCGACGAGCTCGACATGCCGCTGGACAAGGTCCACCGGTTGCTCGACACGGCTCAGGCGATCACCTCGCTGGACACCCCGATCGGCGACGACGGCGCGGCCCTCCAGGACTTCCTCGAGGACTCCTCCGCCATCGGCCCGGATGAGCTGGCGGTCGAGGCGGTCGGCCGGGAGGCGCTCGAGCAGGTGCTCAACGCCCTGCCCGAGCGGGAACGGCAGGTGCTGATCCTGCGCTTCGGCCTGGACTCCGGCACGCCGCGGACGCTCGAGGAGGTCGGGGCGATCATGGGCTTCTCCCGTGAGCGCGCCCGGCAGGTCGAGCGCGACGCCTTGGCGGCGCTCCGGAGCCCGGAGATCCGAGCGAGGCTCGAGGACCTCGTCGCAGCCTGACGACCAGCGGCCCGCACCCGGTGCGGGCCGCTTCGTCTGTGGCCCCCCTCTCAACCCTCTGGAGGCCCGTTATGACACAGTTCGCCATCACCTACGACTACCTCTGCCCCTTCGCCCGGATCGCCAACGAGATCGTCATCCGGGCGCTGGACGGCGGCGCCGACCACGACGTCTCGTTCCGCTCCTTCTCGCTGTCGCAGGTCCACCTGGAGGAGGGCGACACGCCGGTGTGGCGGACCGAGCCCCGCCCTTCCGGCGTGCTCGCGCTCGAGTGGGGACTGGCCGTGCGCGACGAGTTCCCCGACGCCTTCGACGACGCCCACCTGGCGCTGTTCTCAGCCCGCCACGACCATGGCCGTGACCTCAACGACCCTGAGGTGATCCGCGAGGCGGTCGCATCCGTCGGGCTCGAGCCCGACGACGTCGCCAAGGTGGTCGCGGGTGGCCAGCCCGCCAGGACCCTGGCCGCCGAGCACACCTGGGGGGTCGAGCAGCGCCGCGTCTTCGGCGTCCCGACCTTCGTCTTCGACGAGCGGGCGGTCTTCATCCGTCTGATGACCCGCAAGCCCGAGCCTGCCGAGGCGCGTGCCACCCTCGAGCGCCTGCTCGACGTCCTGACCGGCTGGCCCGAGCTGAACGAGCTCAAGACCACCCGCATCCCACGGTAGTGCCGAGCGTGCCCACCTCACCCGGTCCTACCGAGCACGCCCGCGCCGCCCGCGTCGAGGAGGTCGCCTGCCACGGCGTCGCCCATGGCGGCGAAGCGGTCGCGCACCTGGCCGATGGCCGCGTGGTGTTCATCCCGTTCGCCCTGCCCGGCGAGCGCGTCCGCATCCGTGTCGTGGACGACCGCCGCCGCTTCGCCCGCGCCGAGCTCGAGGAGGTGCTGGAGCCCAGCCCCGACAGGATCGCTCCCGTCTGCCCGCACTTCGGCCCGGGCCGCTGCGGTGGCTGCGCCTGGCAGCACCTGCGCCCTGAGGCCCAGGCGGAGCTCAAGACGCGCCTGGTCCGCGAGCAGCTCGATCACCTCGGCGGTCTCCCGGAGGTGCCGGTCCGTCCGGCGCTGCGGCCGGGGGAGCCCGGAGGCTTCGGCTACCGCGAGCGCGCCACGCTGACCGCCGGCGAGGACGGGCGTCCCGGCTTCCTTCGTGCCTCCAGCCATCAGGTCCACCCGGTCGACCGCTGCCCCCTGCTGGCCGGCGACCTCCAGGAGCTGCCCGACCAGCTCGGCCGGCACCCGCCCGGCGCCAAGGTCCGCCTTCGCCGTGGCGAGGGCGGCGAGCGGCTGGTCGTGCTGGCGGCGGGCGCCGCTTCCCGCACCCGCTTCCTGCCGCCCGCCGGGGTGTCGTGGGCCATCGTGCGCGGCAACGGCAAGGTGGTGGAGAGTGGCGGCACGCCGTTCGTCACCGAGCGGGTCGCAGGGATCGAGCTGCACGTGAGCGCCGCCAGCTTCTTCCAGGTCCACCGGGCGGGCGCGGAGGCCCTGGTCGACCTGGTCGGCCAGGCGCTCGAGCCGGCGCCGGCCGAGGTGCTGCTCGACCTCTACGCCGGAGTCGGCCTGTTCGGTGCCACGGTGGGGACGAGGGCCGGCAAGGTGGTCGCGGTCGAGAGCTGGAAGCCGGCGGTGACCGACGCCAAGCGCAACCTGCGCGAGCACCCCGACGCGACGGTCCTGCAGGACGACGTCGCCCATGCCCTGCCCCGCCTGGAGGCCGCCGACGTCGCGGTGCTGGACCCGCCGCGGGCGGGCGCCGGGAGGAAGGTGCTCGAGCGCCTCGCCGCGCTGGGGCCGCGCGCGGTTGCGCTGGTGTCCTGCGATCCCGCCGCGCTCGCCCGCGACGTCCGCATCCTCACCGATCTCGGCTACCACGCGGCCTGGGTGCAACCGGTCGATATGTTCCCCCAGACCGCCCACGTCGAGGCCGTGACGGCGCTGCATCGCGGCCAGCGGGCTACCAGCGGGTGAAGGACAGCCCCAAGTCGTCAGGGCGCGAGCGCGGGCTCGTCCAGCAGCCAGACGGTCGCCAGATCGATCTCGCGGCGCAGCCGCCCGCCGAGCAGCTTGGGCGAGTCGAAACGGATGGTCGCGGTGACCCCGTCGACGTGCACCACGGTCGCGTGCGTGCCCTCGAGGCGGGCGAGATCGGCCGGCGCGCCCGCGAGGATCACGCGATCGCCCGGCCTCCACTCGTGCGCTGGCATCATCCACCGGCTCCTCGGAGACGACGAGGACCGCCAGGCGTCCAGCACCCCGGCGGCCCTCGTTGGCTCGCACGCCCATATAGGCGTTGCAGGCAGGATGCCGCTCCTCGCGCGGATCCGTCAACTCGCCAGCATCAGCCCGTTCGCGGCATCCTGAGCTGGGCTAACCGCCCGGGACCGGCTGGCGCTCGACCGGGGCGCCGCGGGCCGCACGGAAGGCCGCGGCGACCTTGCCGGCGGCCTCCGCCGAGCCCCAGGCCATCACGTGCAGCGCGTCGATCCCTGGCAGGTCCGCCATGGCGATCGCCGTCCCGATCGCCAGGTCGATGCCGCCGCCAGCGGCGATCTGGCGGTAGACCGGCTCGGGCAGGCCGAACGGCAGCACCTTGTTGAGGGTGTCGGCCAGGCGTTGCGTGCGGATCACCGGGACGCTGGCGTACACGTGGCACTCGCCGAGCCTGCCCTCCTGTGTCGCCCGATCGAGGAACCTGGCCAGGCGGTCGTGCTCGAAGATCATCTGGGTCTGCGTGAAGTCCGCGCCCGCGGTCACCTTGCGCCCCAGCAGCGCCAGCTCGGCCTCGGAGTCGAGCGCGAACGGGTCGACCACGCAGCCCAGCGCCAGGTCGTAGGGCTCGACCCAGCTCCTGGCCTCGGCCAGCAGCCGGGTGGTGGTGTAGTCCTTGACTCTCGGCACCCCCGGCACCGTGTCGCCGTACAGGCAGAGGACGCCGTCGCAGCCGAGCGCGGCGGCGCCGACCACCTGCGAGCGCAGCGCGAGGCCGTTGCGGTCGCGGCAGGAGACGTGGACGACGGTCGCCACACCCTGCTCGCGCGCCAGCGCCACCGCCGCCAGCGGCGACATGCGTGGCTGCCCGGCGTGGTTGTCGGTGAGGCCGACCAGGTCGACATGTCTGGCCAGGATGGCGATGCGCTCCCTGACCAGGCTCGCGTCGGGCCTGGCGGGCAGCGAGATCTCGGCGGACGTCAGTGCGTTGAGCGGCATGCCGAAAGGCTAGACCGCCGGGCCGCCGCGCCGCCAATCCTCACGGGCGGCGGCGACCTTCGCCTCCGCCGCGGTGTAACCAAACACCAGCACCGAGCCGCCGAAGGCGATCGAGCAGACCGCGAACCAGCCCAGGCCGAGGGCCACCCCGGCGGCCACGTCGGTGACCCAGTGGACGCCGAGCAGCACCCTGGAGGAGGCGACCAGTATGGTCACCCCGGCCGCCGCCGTGCCGAGCCAGGCCTTGACCCGCCAGCGCCGGCCGCGGCCCAGCAGCAGGGCGAGCGCGGCGTAGGTGGCCGCGGCCGCGGCGGAGTGGCCGGACGGGAACGACCAGCCGCTCGCGTCGGCCAGGTGCGGCACCGGCGGGCGCCCGCGGTGGAGCAGCAGCTTGACGCCGTTGGCGATGAGGTTCTGACCCCAGACCACCGTGGCCATGAAGGCGAGCACCGTCCAGCGGCGGCGGCGGTACCAGTCGTAGAAGCCGGCGACCGCCGCCAGGACCACGATCACGACGGTGCTGCCGAGCCAGGTGAGGGCCGCCAGCACCGCCGTCGACGCCGGCGTGGCGTGCCGCGCGCCCCAGGCGGCCGCGGCCGCGTCCAGCCGGTACAGGCCGGTGCGGGAGGTCACCATGTCGGCGACCTGGCCGAAGGCGAGCGCCGCCAGCAGGATCAGCAGCAGCGCGATGGTCAGCGCCAGGCCGGTCGCCTCGGCCGGGTCGAAGCGGCGCCGCAGGAAGCCGCGCAGGCGAGAGCGCCCCAGCCCCTCGGCCACCTGGCCGCTCGGGCGCCGGCCCCGGCGCGGATGGCTGGCGATCGCGGCACCGGCCGCGCCGAGCGCCACCAGCAGGCCAGCGCCCGCAAGCACCAGGCTGGTGGCCGGTCCGAGGGGCCCATCGGGCAGGGCGGCGGACATCTCGCGAGGCTAGCACCGGGGTGCACCGGGCCTGCCCTTTGCCATTCCCTTCGGCGCATCCGTCCAAGGATGGTGGTTTCACACGACCGTGCAGCGGTCATACAGGCCGTCACGATCATCGCGCGGAATGCGCGACGACTCGGACCGAAGGGGATCGAAGGGATGCGGCACGCTCCAAGACCGCTGGACGCGGCAGCAGCCGACAGGCGTCAGGCTGCGCTGGCGCGGCGTTGGGAGCGCCTGCGAGACGGCGTTCCCTCCGTGCTCTACCTGCTCGCCTGGGCTGTGGGCGTGACGCTGGTCGGCGTGCTGGTCGGCCTGGCGCTGGCGAAGCTGGCGAGCCACCAGGCGATCGGCCGCGCCGACGCCGGCGCGGTCCGCTGGCTCACCGCCCACCGGACCCGGGACTGGAACACCGCCACCCATCTGGCCACCGACGCCGCCGAGACGATCACCGTCGCCGGCCTCGCCGTGCTCACCTTCGCGGGCGCGGCGCTGGCCTGGCGCCGCTGGCGCGAGCCGATGCTGGTGGCGGCGGCGGTCACCGGCGAGGTCGTGATCTTCCTGGTCATCACGCTGCTGGTCGACCGGCCCCGCCCGCCGGTCGCGCCGCTGGACACGGCGCCGCCCACCTCGAGCTTCCCCTCCGGCCACGTCGCGGCGTCGATCGCGCTGTACGGCTCATGGGCGGTGCTCGCCTGGCAGCGGGCGCGCTCGGCGCTGCTGCGCGGGCTGTTCACGCTGCTCGCGGTCCTGGTCCCGGTCGTGGTCGGGCTGGCCCGCACCTATCGCGGCATGCACTTCCCCAGCGACGTGCTCGCCGGCGCGGTCCTGGGCGGGAGCTGGCTCGCAGTGTCGGTGCGCGCCGTCCGCCTGGGCGTCCTCCACCACGAGCTGCGCACCTCCAGGGCCGTCGCGCGTACCCGCCGGGCGCTGTTGCGCCATGGCTGACCAGGGCGGGTGCCCGCCGGGCCGCGACGCGGTGGCGCCGCCGGCGGCGCCCCAGGCGGTGCACCGGGTCGCGGTGGTCTTCAACCCGGTGAGCGCCGGGGAGGAGGAGGCGCCGCGGCGCAAGCGGGAACTGCTGGAGGCTCTGGCGGCAGCCGGGGTGGAGGCGGTCCTCGAGGAGACCACCGCGGACGACCCGGGCCAGGGCGCCACCCGCCGCGCGCTCGCGCAGGACGCCGACCTGGTGCTGGCGGCGGGCGGGGACGGCACCGTGATGGCCTGCGCGACCTCGCTGGCCGGCGGCAGCGTGCCGCTGGCGGTGCTGCCGAGCGGCACCGGCAACCTGCTGGCGGTGAACCTCGGCCTGCCGGACGACCTGGAGAGCGCGCTCGACGTGGCGCTGCACGGCGGGCGGCGCCGCATCGACGTCGGCGCGATCGGCGCAGACCGCTTCGTGGTGATGAGCGGCATCGGTTTCGATGCAGCCATGCTGCGCGGCGCCGACCAGGCGCTGAAGGCGAGCATTGGGGCGCTGGCCTACGTGCTGAGCGGACTGCGGCAGCTCGGGCGCCGCCCCACCGAGTTCCGCATCCGGCTCGACGGCCTGCCGCCGATCATCCGCACCGGTCAGGGCGTGCTGGTCGGCAACTTCGGCAAGCTCCAGGGCGGGATCGACGTGCTGCCCGGCGCCGAGCCCGACGACGGCCTGCTTGACGTCGGCGTGCTCGAGACGCGCTCGCTCGGCGGCTGGCCGCGGCTGGCCGGCAGGGTGCTGCTCGGCCACGGCGGCCGGCTGGGCGAGCCGCCGCTGGAGCTGTTCCGCGCCCGGCGGGTCGAGATCGACTGTGGCCGGCCCCAGCCGGTCCAGCGTGACGGCGAGCCTGGGGGCCGGACCCGGCAGTTCGCCGTCAAGGTCGTCCCGCACGCGCTGACACTGTGCGTGCCCACCCCCGACCCAGAGCGCCAGATCGGCAGGAGACCATCATGAGCACGGCGACGCTGGTGCCCGAGACCTACAACCTCGAAGGCGACGACGCGCTCAGGACCCTGCGTCGCACCGGCTGGGCGCGCCTGGCAGCGGACAGCTTCCGGCGCTTCCGCTACGCCGACGGCTTCAGCCACTGCCGCGCGCTGGCCTTCCAGATCACCTTGACGCTGCTACCGGGCATGATCGCCCTGGTCGGGCTGGCCACGCTGCTGCACGCTGGGCACTTCCGCGACGTGCTGCGCCAGACCGCGACCAGGCTCGCGCCCGGTCCCGCCGGCGACGTGATCGCCACGGCGGTCCGGCACGGCCAGCGCGCGGTCGGCGGCGGCGCCCGCGCCGCGCTGGTGTTCGGGCTGCTGGCGGCGGTGATCTCGGCGACGACCGCGATGGGCCAGGTCGAGCGTGGCGCCAACCGCATCTACGGGGTCGAGCGCGACCGGCCGACGGTGCGCAAGTACACCGTCGGCTTCCTACTCGCCTGCAGTGCCGGCCTGGCCATGGTGCTCGCCCTCGTGCTGGTCGTGGCCGGCCAGGACATCTCCAGGGCGAGTGGGTTCTCTGGGGTGCTCGAGGGCGCCTGGGTCGCGCTGCGCTGGCCGCTCGCGGTGGTGCTCCTGGTGGCGGCGGTGGCGCTGCTGTTCCGCGCGTCGCCCCGGCGCCACCAGCCCGCCGCCTCCTGGCTCGCGGTGGGATCGGCGCTCTCCGTCCTGCTCGGGTTCGCCTTCACCTGGCTGCTGTCGCTGTACCTCACCGCGAGCCGGACGTTCGGCCAGACCTACGGCCCGCTCGCCGGCCTCATGGGTGTGCTGGTGTGGGCCTTCCTGATGTCGCTTGCGATCTTCCTGGGGCTCGCCTTCGCCGCCCAGCTCGAGGCGGTCCGCGCCGGGATGGCCGCGCCGGTCACCGGTGAGCGGGTGAACCGCACGGGCTCCCAGCGCGCGGGCGTCGGCAGGGGCCGCCTGCTCGGCGGCTCGCGCTAGGCCGCTGGCTGCCGACCAGGCGCGCTCCTGACCGAGTGGCGGTAGCGCTCCGGATCTCCCTCAAATCGGTGCACCTGCGTACCTTGGTATGGGCGGAAGCCCGGCCCGGACCTCACCACAGGGCTCCGTAGTCCCATACAGGAAGTTAGGGAGGCAGGAGACTTGCACCGGGGGGTGCCGGGCGAGCAGTTTTACCCAGCAGACTGACTGCACCGCCCACTGAGAAACAATCGCGCTGCGAGCGCTGCCGAGTCGAGGAGCGAGCAACGGGATGTTGGACGATCCTCTCTGGTACAAGACGGCTGTCTTCTACGAGCTGTACGTCCGCGGCTTCCAGGACGGCACCGGTGACGGCAACGGCGACTTCCGCGGCCTTACCGAGCGTCTCGACTTCCTGCAGTGGCTCGGGATCGACTGCATCTGGCTCCTGCCGATCTACCCCTCGCCGCTGCGCGACGGCGGCTACGACGTGTCGGAGCACTTCTCGGTCCTGCCCATCTACGGCACGCTCGGCGACTTCTACGACTTCCTCGAGGCGGCGCACAGCCGCGGCATCCGGGTGATCGCCGACCTGGTGATGAACCACACCTCCGACCAGCACCCATGGTTCCAGGAGTCGCGCCGGCCCGGCTCGGCCAAGCGCGACTGGTATGTGTGGTCCGACACCGACCAGCGCTACCTGGACGCCCGCATCATCTTCGTCGACACCGAGGCGTCCAACTGGACCTGGGACTCCGAGGCACAGGCGTTCTACTGGCACCGCTTCTTCTCCCACCAGCCCGACCTGAACTACGCCAACCCCGAGGTCCAGGAGGCCATGCTGGAGGTCATCCGCTTCTGGCTGGATATGGGGCTGGACGGCTTCCGGCTGGATGCCGTGCCCTACCTGTTCGAGCGGGAGGGGACCAACTGCGAGAACCTGCCGGAGACGCACGAGTTCCTGAAGCGGGTGCGCAAGGAGGTCGACTCCAAGTACGAGAGCAAGCTGCTGCTGGCCGAGGCCAACCAGTGGCCGCCGGACGTGGTCCCCTACTTCGGCGACGGCAACGAGTGCCACATGGCCTTCAACTTCCCGGTCATGCCGCGGATGTTCATGGCGCTGCGGCGCGAGGACCGCACCCCGATCATCGACATCATGAACCGCACCCCGAAGATCCCAGACGTGGCCCAGTGGGGGCTGTTCCTGCGCAACCACGACGAGCTCACCCTCGAGATGGTCACCGACGAGGAACGCGACTACATGTACGCCGAGTACGCCAAGGACCCGCGCATGCGGCGCAACATCGGCATCGCGCGGC
>WNGB01002523.1_pt1 | contig 76189 bp, 67 predicted proteins | sample 5400681 | NCBI WGS metagenome assembly WNGB01 (sample SAMN13153367, study PRJNA577476) | soil metagenome | isolation source: 115 cm soil or saprolite under grassland replicate 2 | place: USA:California | collected 2016-06-15 | reverse complement strand
CGCAGAAGTTGTCGGGCAGCGGGTCGCCGAAGACCTCGCCGCAGCCGTACGACTGGTACTCGAGGAGCTCGGTCGCCTGCCACATCCCGCTCGCGACAACCGTCCCGGTCGCCGTGGTGTGCGTAAAGGCCCCTTCGGCGTCCACCGACTTCGGATGCACGGAGAACTCACCTTCGCCGGTGATCGAGATCCTGTCGCCGTTCGCGGCGACGCCGATGTTCGGCACGTCCATCACCAGCAGATACGTATGCGTCGCGCTATCGGCGACGGCAGTCGTCGGCATGAGCACCAACACCGCCACGAGCCCAAGCACGAGCAGAATCAAGCGTCTCATCGCTCCCTCCCCTTGGTTGAGAGATGTTGCCGCGCCTATCTAATGCCCGTTGTGACGATCGATTCAAACGTCTAGTCGTACTGAAGATCGACGAAAGCGACGATGGCCGCGCCCGCCGCGATCAGAATTGCGACTCCCAGCAGCGCTAGTCCCAGGAGGACATTCGTCCGGGCGATCTCTACTCGCTGTTGTATCTCGGAGTGCTGTTCACGCCGATGGCGGTGGATCCGCCGCCGTGATGGGCGAGTGCCCACGCTCACTGGAATCGGAGGACTTCAGCCGGGCGGCCTTGCGCCGCGCTCCGTGCAGCGACAGACGTGGTCGCGACCGGATCGGCGACGGCGAAGATGACACCGAGGTTGACCAAGCACATGCAAGACGTCAATGCGGCATAGCGAGCGGGCTCTGGGCTGATCGCCTGGCACGGATCGTCGTCGCAGGCGACGAAGCCCGGCGCCGGCTCGAGCGCGACCTCCACGACGGCTTACAGCAGCGACTCGTAGCACTTGGGCTCGATCTGCAAGCACCATCCTCCGCCCACGTGGTGCCACCTATTTCTCGAGTCCGGCGGAGCCGGCGCTGCAGACAATCTCGCCTGAGCCTGCGGTTACGCAAGAAGAAGGCCCCGTTCCCGGGGCCTTTCGCAGTAGCGGGGGCAGGATTTGAACCTGCGACCTCCGGGTTACAGTAGCGGGGGCAGGATTTGAACCTGCGACCTCCGGGTTATGAGCCCGGCGAGCTACCTGACTGCTCCACCCCGCGGCGTGGCATCCATTATAGCCCAGGGCGGACGGCGGATCCTGGGCAGATTGGCGACCATGAAACCGACGCCGAGCACGGCGATTCCGGCGAGCGCGTCGAAGATGAAGTGGTTCCCCGTAACCACGATCGTGAGCATGACCGCGATCGGATAGAGCACGCCGAGCACACGCAGCCACACTTGCCGCGCGTAGCGGATGAGGCCGACTCCGACGCCCATCGCCCAACCGGCGTGCAGGCTCGGTACGGCGGCAACCGGGTTCGAGAACGCGGAGGCATGCGGGGAGCCGATGTCGATGTTCCAGACCACCCGCAGCGTGTCCTCGATCCCGATGCCGAGCAGGCGAGGCGGGGCGGTCGGGAACTGCCAGTGGATCAAGACGGCGATCGTGGTCGCGGCCAGGAAACCGTTGCGGAAGCTGCGGAAACCGTCGCGCGAGCGGTGATAGAGCCACAGGAAGAAGATCGCCGTCAGCACGAAGTGCCCGACGAAATAGAAGACGTTCATCGCCTCCACCAGTTCCGGAACGCCGAGAAACGCGCGTTGAAGCGACTGCTCCCAGGCGAAGTTGAGCCCGCGCTCGAGGTTGTCGATCTTCTGTGCATTCGCCATCGCGGCCGACCAGTTCGGGTGAATCAGCATGCGCGCGACCTCGTACGCCCACACCGCCGCAAGGACGATGAGGATCTGCTTGATCCCGTCGCGCCGCTGGATGGTCCCCCACGCGCGTCGCATCAGACTAATCCTAAAAGGCGTTGGTACCCTCGTGACAATGCTCGCTAAACCTTTCTGATGCGTGTCGCCGCCATCGATCTCGGCACGAATACGACGAGATTACTCATCGCAGACGTCAACGCAGAACACGTGGAGGAAATTTCCCGGCGAACAACGATCACGCGGCTCGGCGAAGGCGTAGACGGGCGGCGTCGCCTGCTGCCGCTCCCGATCGCACGCGTGCGAAACGTCCTCGCCGACTACCGCCGCGAGCTCGAATCGCTCGGTGCGGAGCGGACCTTGGCGGCCGCGACGAGCGCTGTCCGGGACGCGGAGAACGGAGAAGCATTCCTCGGGGAGATCGAATGGAGCTACGGCTTCACGACTCGGCTGCTGACCGGCGAGGAGGAGGCCGAGCTCACATTGCGCGGGGTCGGCGAGGTGGGGCACGACGCGCTCGTCGTCGACATCGGCGGCGGCTCGACCGAGCTCATCGGGGCCGGGACCCGGATCAGCACCGAGCTCGGATCCGTGCGCCTGACCGAGCGCTTCCTCCCCTCGGATCCCCCGACCGAGGACGAGCTGGACGCGCTCGGGGCCGCGACGCGTTCTGTGCTCGCCGAGCAGGTGCCCGAGACGCTCACGGCTCGCCGCGCGATCGGTGTCGCGGGAACCATCACGTCGCTGGCCGCGCTCGATCTCGGCCTGGTCGAGTACGACCGCGACCGTGTGCACGGTCATCGGCTCGGCGATGCCGCGGTCAAGGCGCAGCTGGAACGGCTCGCCGCCCTCCCACTCACCGAGCGCCGCCGGGTGCCCGGACTCGAGCCGGAGCGGGCTCCGGTGATCGTGGCCGGCGCGGTCGTTCTCCGAGAGGTCCTGCGCCACTTCGGACTCGCATCGATCGAAGCGAGCGAGCGCGACATCCTGTACGGCATCGCGCTCGAGGCCGCGGCTCTGCCGGAGCCGGTCGAGGGCGACGCGCCTCCCGGCGCCTATACCTGCTGCTGATCCTCCGGCTCGGCCTCCGGCGGCTCGTCCTCGGCCAACCGCCGCTGCACCAGCTCCCGCGAGAGCACGCCGACGAGACGGCCGCCGCCCTCCACGACGGGGACGCGCTCGGCATCGTGCTCGTCGAGGAACCGGAATGCCTCCTCGAGATCCAGCTCCGAGTCGAGCGTGTAATACGGTTCCTCGGCGATCTCCCCCACCCGCGTCTCGCGCGGGTCGCGCCCGGTCGCGACCACCTCGCGCACGAGCGTCTTGCGGGTCACGACCCCGACGAGGCGGCCTTCGTCGCTGACGAAGACAGCCCGCACCTCCGGCCGGGCGAGGAGCTGCCCGGCCTCGACCGCCGGCGCCGACGCCTCGAGCGTGCGGGGCTCGGAGACCATTGCCTCGCGCACCTTGCTCACGCGCGCCCCTCGCCCGAGGACGGTGACTCAGAGGACCAACTCATGGGTAGATGCCGCGGGCGTCGAGCGCGGCCGCGACCTCCCGGATGGCGACGACGAGGGCGGCGCTGCGTAAGGAGAGATGCTGCCGGTCGGCCAGTTCCCAGACCCGGTCGAACGCATCGTGCAGCTTGTCGGCGAGCTTGGCGCGGATCTCCTCGCGGTCCCAGAAGATGCGGCCGAGGTCCTGCACCCATTCGAAGTAGGAGACGGTGACCCCGCCCGCGTTCGTGAGGATGTCCGGCAGGACGATAATTCCACGTTCGGCGAGGATCGCGTCCGCCTCGATCGTGGTCGGGCCGTTGGCGCCCTCGGCGACGAGCTTGCAATCGACTCGGGGTGCATTCTCGGCGGTCAACTGCTCCTCGAGCGCGGCGAGCACGAGGATGTCGCACGGGAGCTCGAGCAGCTCGGCGTTCGAGACGTGCAATGCGTGGGGGTACTCGGCAAGCGCCCCGTGCTCCCGCACCCACTCGTCGACTGCCCGCAAATCGAGACCTGCTGCGGAGTAGACACCTCCGGAGATGTCCGAGACGGCCAGGACCCTCGCGCCCCGGGCGACGAGGTCCCGCGCGGCGACCCCGCCCACGTTCCCGTAACCCTGCACGACGCAGCCCTGGCCGGCCAGCGCCCAGCCGAGCTTGTGACAGGCGCGATCGATGACCATCACCACTCCTGCGCCGGTCGCTTCGCTGCGGAAGACGGAGCCGCCGATCGCGATCGGCTTGCCGGTGACGACCTCGGGGACGGCGTAGCCCACCTGCATCGAGTACGTGTCCATCATCCACGCCATCGTCTGCTCGTTCGTCGCCATGTCCGGCGCCGGGATGTCCTTCTCGGGGCCGATCACGGGCAGGAGCTCGATCGTGTACCGGCGCGTCAGGCGCTGCACCTCGTCGAGGGAGAGCTCACGCGGGTTGCACCGTACACCGCCCTTGGAGCCCCCGTAGGGAAGCCTGAGGAGCGCGCACTTCCACGTCATCCACACGGCGAGCGCCGCGCACTCGCCGAGTGAGACGTGCGGGTCGTAGCGGACGCCGCCCTTCGTCGGGCCGAGCACGCTCGAGTGCAGGACGCGGTAGCCCGGGAAGACGACCCACCGCCCGTCGTCCAGACGGACGGGGACGCTGACCATGACCGCGCGCTCCGGATAGCGGAGTCGCTCCGCGGCGCCGGGGTCGACGTCGGCATGGGTGAGTGCTTCCTCGAACTGCGCCACGGCAGTGCGAAAGAGCGGCGTATCCCACTCCAGAGGCTGTTCGTCGACCGAGACCTCGTCGATCTTGGCCACGGAAATGAGTCTATTTGGGGCGCACTCTGAGCGTCAGGCCGGTCAGGCCCTCGACGACGACAGGCTCGCCGGCATCGACTCCGTCCGGGCAGACGGCCCGCCAGAGCTCCCCCCGGACGCGCACCTGCCCTTCCGGCCGGCAGGCGGTTGCCGCCACTCCGTGCGCTCCGATGAGCGCCTCGACGCCTCCGATTGCGGGACGAGCTCTGCGCGAGAGCCGGATCCAGAGCGCCGCCTCCCCGATCTCGATCGTCATTCCCGCCAGGATCACGGCGACTCCCCAACCGGGCGGCAGCACGAAGACGGCCAGGAAGATGGCGAAGATCAGGGCCAAGGCGCCGCTTGCGGTGCGCCCTATCCGCGCCTAGGTCGAGACGATGAGGACCGGGGTTCCCATCTGCACGTGATCGAAGAGCCAGGTCGCATCGGGGATGAACATGCGGATGCAGCCGTGTGAGGCCGAGTAGCCGATCGACGCCGCGTCCGGAGTGCCGTGGATGCCGACGCCCGGCGCCGAGAGACCCATCCACCGCGTGCCGAGGGGATTGCCGGGGCCCGGAGGAATCGGCTCCAGCCCGCGCGCCCATTCGGAGTCGGGCGGCCGCCACCACGGATTGCGCTGCATGTCGACGACATGCCAGAGCCCCGTTGGAGTCGGGTACTGCGCCTGCCCCGTCGCGACCCGGAAACTCCGCCACGGCCGCGCGGCGTGGAAGAGGTCGAGTCGGTTGGAGCCGCGGTGGATGACGATCACGGGCCCGAACTTCCCGCGCGTGACCGTCGGCTTCAGCGGCTTCATCACGAGCGGCAGCGCCGGCCGGATCCGCGTCCTCAGGGTGCGCGAGATCGCGGCGCTCATCGTCCCCCGCCGTACTGCTCGGCCCCACTTGGAATCGCTGATCGACGGTCGGCCGTCGACGAGCCCCACTAGGTTCGCGTCCTTGACGGGAACCCCGAAACGCTCGTCAAGCGCTGCCACGTACCGGCGCACCTTCTTCCGGTCGACGACGACTCGAACGTCGATGTCGTCGCCACTGCCTGCCTTCAGGGCCCGCGAGACAGCGTCGTCGACGGCAACCACGAGCCCAAGTCGCGGCGTCGAGACGCTCCAACGTCGCTTGCCGAAGCGGAACCGCAGCGGCGTCCCGAACCTCGCGGTGATCTGCTGGCTCGCCTGTCCGGCATCGAGCCCGGAGACGTTGATCCCCGCGATCCTGACGCCGCGCCCGATTGTTCGAGGCGGACCCGCCGACGGCGCCACGGCGACAGCGGCGAAGAGGACGAGGACGAACGAAAGGAGCGCACGCTTCCACAGCGCCATGCGGACGAAGGAGAAGGCGGCTCGCTTCACGAGCCGGATGTTACGACCTAAATGCACGGGTTGCGAGATACCTGGGCCAGGACTCGAGCAGGAACGGTCCCGGGGGACCCTGACTCAGGACGCGTCTAGCTCGCCGACTCTCCTGCGGGCAACACGACCGGAGGAGGCACGCCTCACCGGGCCGAATGCTCGTCGGGAGACCCAAGCGTAGCCGCACGAAGAACATCACTGTAGTACTCGGCCGCGGCCTGCCTGGAGGGCAGCTCCAGCTTGTGGAGGATATTTTGGATGTGCCGCTTGACGGTCAGCTCTGAGATGTCGAGAGCGCTCCCGATCTGTTTGTTGCGAGCGCCCCGGGCGACGAGAGCCAGCACCTCGCGTTCGCGGTCAGAGAGCAGCGCCGCCCGCTTGTGCTTCGACTCGTGCTCCTTGGCAGCGTGGATGCCGTCGACGAGCGCCATCGCAAGGTCGCGAGACATCGGTGCCTCCCCGTCGGAGATCCTGTGCAGGGCGCGGACGAGACCATCGCTCGAAATATTCTTGGGTAGATAGCCACTCGCACCTAACTGGATCGCCGCGAGGACCTCCTCGCCAGAGGGTTCGAAGCCCCAGACGACGATCACCGTCGAGACCAGCTCGGTGAGCCGCGAGACGGCGACCGCAGCGCCGGCCGGCGGTAGCTCGGCGTCGACGATGACGATGTCCGGTGAGCTCGCGACCGCGACCTGGAGCAGTTGGTCGAGGTTCGACACACCGGTCACCCTGAAACCAGGCTCCCGGGCAAGCACGATTCTCACCCCTGAACAGAAGATCTCGTGCGCGTCCGCGACGAGGACGCGGATCGGCCTCACGGGCCGAGGGCGGTCGAGCTGAACCAGGCGAGACCGCTCCCATCCCTTGGTCCGGGTGGCAGCGAACTTGGGTAACAGCCATTGTCTCGCATGTCTCGACTCTATAGCCGCCTTCTCGGTTCCTCAAGCGTGGTCGCAGGAGAGGCGTAAACTGGCGCGAATAACCCGTACGGGTGATGGCACGCCCGGTCGCAATTTACGATGGGTAGGTGTGGCCGGGCCGTGGCGGCCCACGAAAGTCGGCCATTGCAGCCGCCCAAGCAATGAGACGACCGATGCTCAGATGCAGCCACCGTGCACGAGCAATGTGCCTCGCGCTCATGCTGGCCGCTGCGCTCGTCGCTCTCCTTCCGAGTGCCGCCCAGACGGTTCCGGGGAGCACGCAGGTCTTCACTGCCCAGGCAGATACCTACGCCAGTTCCTCCGCTCCTTCGAAGACGTACGGCTCGCTGACCTCCATGCGGGTCGACGGCTCGCCGCGGGTCGGCTACGTCCGTTTCTCGGTCAGCGGCGTTTCGGGGTCTGTGACACGCGCATCCCTGCGGTTGTACGCCACACGTAAGTATTCGACGGGGTTCCAGGCGCGGTCGGTTGCGAACAACACCTGGGACGAGCAGACGCTCAGGTGGGACAACCGTCCCGAGGTCTCGAGCGTAGTGACAGCCGCCTCAGGTCCGGTCGCCGCGAAGTCCTGGGTCTCGCTCGACGTCAGCTCCCTCGTGCGCGGCAACGGAACCTACAGCTTCGGGCTCACCGGCCCGGGGTCGGGCTCCGCCTACCTGCTGCTCGCAACAAAGGAGGCCGGATCCACCAAAGCGCCTCAGCTCGTCGTCGAGGACACCGGCGTCCCGGATACCGATCCTCCCAGCACGCCCACGGATCTCAGGCCCATCTCCGCGACCGCCTCGAGCGTCACCCTCGGTTGGACGGCTGCGACGGACAACGTCGGAGTCACGGCCTACGGCGTCTACCAGAACGGCTCGTTCCTGGGGACGACGGCAGAGACGAGCTACACGTTCACCGGGCTGGCCTGCGGCAGTAGTTACCCGCTCTCGGTCGATGCGCGCGACGCGGCCGGGAACCATTCGGCGCAGGTAACGCTGACGATCGCGACCGGCTCCTGCGGGGATACGCAGCCGCCGAGCGCGCCGAGCGGCCTTCGAACCGCGAGCCTGACGGGAACGAGCATCTCGTTCGCCTGGGACCCGTCGAGCGACAACATCGGCGTCGCCGGCTACAACCTCTACGTCGACGACGGCGCTTACGGGAACACCGCGGCGACGCAGCACACATTCGAAGGGCTCACCTGCGGACGGACCTACTCGCTCGCTGTCGAGGCCTATGACCTTGCAGGCAACGTGTCGGCCCGCTCGACGCTCTCCGCCGGCACGAGCCCATGCTCGAGCCCGGGGACGTCCTATTACCTCGACGACACAGGCGGAAACGACGCGAATTCCGGAACCTCTCCCGCCGCCGCCTGGAGAACGCTCGCGAAGGCGAGCAGCGCCGCCCTCGCCGCGGGCGACACGTTACTGCTCAAGCGCGGGGGCACCTGGACCGGGTCGCTCACTCTCTCGCGGAGCGGGTCGGCGGGAGCGCCAATCCTCGTCTCGGCTTACGGCACGGGTGATTCGCCCAGAGTCGGCGGCGGCGGCACCTGCGTCATGGTCTCCGGCTCATACCTGGTGGTACGCGAGCTGCACCCCGATGACTGCTCCTGGGCCGGCGTCGAGATTCGGGGCAGCAACAACCGAGTCGAGGCCAACCTGATCACGCGGAACGCCGCCGGCGTCGACATCAAGGCCGGGGCGCTCGACAACGCAATTCTGCGGAACCGAATCGAGAACAACAACAAGATGTCCGTTCTCACCCCGACCCCGTCGAATGACGACTCGGGTGCGTTCGGGGTCCTCGTCCACGGCGACCGCACGGAGATCGCCTTCAACACGATCTCCGGTTCGGACGCCTTCTCGTACGACTACGGGCGCGATGGTTCCGCCATCGAGGTCTACGGCGGGAGGCAGAACAACGCTCACCACAACCTCGCCGTCGGCAACCACGACTTCAGCGAGCTCGGGGATCCGCGTTCCGCCGACAACTTGTTCGCCTACAACGTGGTGCGGTCGTCCCTAGACACGTCGACCTTCCTCATCACCCGCGGCGCGAACAGCGGCTTGGGCCCGGTCCTCAGGACACACGTCTACAACAACACCGTCGCCCTGACGGGTCCCTCGAGCCAGGGCTTCGTCTGCCACGCGGGCTGCAGCGCCGATGTGCTGACCATGCGAGGCAACGTCATTGAGGCCGTCTGGAAGGTCGGGTACGCGGATGCGCCCTTCGACGAGGACGACGACCTCTTCTACGGCGGCCTTCGTCAGTTCACGATGGGCGCCGGCAGTATCGTCGCCAACCCCCTGTTCGTCGACGCCGGAGCGGACAACCTCCATCTCCGGTCGTCGAGCCCGGCGATCGACGGAGGCGCGGAGGTCGGGCAGACGAACGACTTCGACGGGCTGCCGGTCCCGATCGACGGCAACGGCGACGGCCAGGCACGCCCCGACATGGGCGGGTTCGAGTATCAGCCCACAGCCGATGCGACACCGCCCACCGCGCCGAGCAGCCTCACGGTTACGGGATCGACCGCCGCGAGCATCTCGCTGTCGTGGACAGCCGCCACCGACAATGTCGGAGTCGCCGGCTACGGGCTCTACCGCAACGGCGCCTTCCTCGAAACAACCACGGCCATTTCGCACTCATTCACCGGGCTGGCCTGCGGCACGAGCTACTCCTTCGACGTCGACGCTTACGACGCTGCCGGCAACCGCTCCCAGCCGGTCTCCCTCACCGCGGCAACGAGCCCGTGTGCGGATACGAACCCGCCGAGCGCGCCGCTCAACCCGTTGGTGACGGCCAATGCCGAGACCAGCATCACCCTTGTTTGGGGCGCCTCGATCGACGACGTCGGTGTCGCCGGCTACGGCCTCTACCGCGGGGGCATCCTCGTCGGTACGTCGGCGCTGCCGACCGGCGTCATCACCGGGCTCAGCTGCGGCACCAGTTACGCGCTCGGCGTCGACGCCTACGATGCGGCCGGCAACAGGTCACCGCAGGTGTCGCTTACGGCCTCGACGATGGCCTGCGGCGATCTGCAGCCGCCGACGGTCTCCGTCTCCCGGCCCGCCGCTGGGGCGATCGTTTCCGGAGCCGTCACGCTTGCGGCGAACGCGTCCGACAATGTCGGCGTCACGCAGGTCAAGTGGTTCGTCGACGGAGTCGAGGTCGCCTGGGACGGCAATGGTGCCCCTTGGGAGCACAGCTGGAACAGCGCGAGCATTCCGGACGGCGCGCACCAGATCTTCGCCAGGGCGGCCGACGCGGCAGGCAACTGGGGGACATCGCTGTCGATCCCCTTCGCCGTGAGCAATGCGCCGCTTCCGCCTCCTCCCCCGCCACCGCCTCCGCCTCCTCCGCCCCCGCCGCCTCCACCGCCTCCTCCCCCGCCGCCGCCGCCTCCGCCTCCACCGCCACCAGGAGGCGACCCGGTCATCGCCGCCGCGGGAGACGTCTCGTGCGTAGCCGGCTACGCGCCGACGCCGACCAGCTGCCGCCAGCAGTACACGGCGAACGTGATCACGCAGATGAACCCAACCGCAGTCCTCAACCTCGGCGACGCCCAGTACGAGACAGGGACGCTGGCGAACTTCCTGGGCGGCTACAACCTGTCCTGGGGCGTGTTCAAGAACAAGACCTGGGCGACGGCCGGCGGCTCACACGACTTCTACGGCGGCGGCGACTGGTACACGTACTTCGGCGCTCGTGCCGGTCCCGGCCCGTACCAGCCCTTCTCAGTCGACATCGGCGCCTGGCACATCATCTCGATGAACGTCCAGTGCTCGGACGCCAACGTCGGCGGCTGCGGCGTCGGCTCGAACCAGTACAACTGGCTCGCGGCCGACCTCGCCGCGCATCAGACGGACTGCACGCTTGCGTTCTGGCACAACGCGCGCTGGTCGAGCGGGCCACGGCACGGTACCGACGCCCGGAGCGACGCGTTCGTGCAACTTCTCTACAACGCTGGCGCCGAGCTCATCGTCTCCGGCCACGATCACGACTACGAGCGCTTCGCGCCCCAGAACCCGAGCGGCGCTCGCGACGACGCTCAGGGCCTCGTCCAGTTCGTGGTCGGAACCGGCGGCAAGAGCCTCGAGTCGAACTTCGGCACCGTTCAGCCGAACAGCCTCGCCCGCCAGACGACGGTGTTCGGCGTGCTCAAGCTGACGCTGCATCCGACGAGCTACGACTTCGCGTTCGTGCCGGAAGCCGGACAGACGTACTCGGACTCGGGCTCGGCGAACTGCCACTAGCGCGCGGCTGCCCGAAGCGGTTCGTCCCCGCTGCTGCATAAGCTGCCGTGATCCGCACTCCCGCAGCCACAGATGACGAGGCGGCACCGCTGGACGACCAAGCCTCCCCCTGGCCCGTTTTCGGAACGGGGCTTCGCGGTCGGGTTGCGGGCGGCCACGGTGAATCCCCTCAGAGCGAGTCCGGTGCGGCGGCGCAAGCCAGGCACGAGGACCCGATCTCGCCGGAGCTCGTGCTCATCGACCCGGAGCTCGGACAGCGTGCGCGCGAGTTGTTGCCCGTCGACAGGCCGTCGCCGACCCGGCCGGCCGAGCGAGCAGCCGACACAACCGTTCAGCAAGGCGCGGAGCCGGTCGACGCGGGCGGTCTCCCCACCGCCGTTTCGGCGGCAGCGCCGCAGCCCGAACCTTCGCCGGCTCCCGAGCCGGCCCGGCCTCACGGCACCACCGGCCGGAGACGGCGGTGGGTCTCGGCCGTTTCATCGGTCGTCGTGCTCGGCGCGCTTGCTGCGCTTGGCTGGATGCTGGCCTTCGAATGGCCCGGGCCCGACGCCAAACGGGACGCGCGAGTGGAGGCGGAACGCCCCGTGACGCGCAGCGTCTCGGTCTCCACGACCCCGGCTGGCGAAGGCACGAAAGAGCCTCGCGCGCCGACCGGACCGAGGCCGATGACATTCGGCTGGGTTCCCGTACGCAACACGAGTGTCTATCTCGTGGCGTTCTTCCAGGGCCCGCGAAAGATCTTCGAAGCGCGAACGGGGCAAACCCGGGTGACCGTTCCCGCCCACTGGACCTACGGAGGGCATCGCCAGTCACTCACCCCTGGACGGTATCACTGGACGGTCCGTCCCGGGCTCGGCGCCCCGGCGAGTGGGCGCTTCGGTCAGCCGGTCGTCAGAGCCACCCTCGTCGTCCGGCCGAATGCCACCTAGGCCGGCGGGGCGCCGGTGAGCAATTCCACCCTCTCATTCGAGATCGGAGGCTGCCTGACGCTCGACCTCGTGGAGCCGGACGAGCGCGTTGAAGCCTTTGTCCGCTCGCAGCTGAATCCATGCACGCCGTCGGCAGGCGCACGAACCCCAGACGTCGTGCTCGAGACGCTCGACGCGCAACGACCGCGCGGCTTCGCCGATGTCCAGAACCCGGCCGGTGATGGGATCGTCACCGCCTCGGACGGGATCGGCTTCTACGTCGTCAACGACGAGCTGGCGTGCAGGCTTCCGAGCTCGCTGCGCGAAGAGCCGGCCCGGTTCGCCGCTGATCGCGGTTTTCCGCTCTGGCGGATCTTTGGCCCGCTCGTGAGACCGGCGCTCCAGATGAGCGCGCTCGACCACGACGCCGCCGTCGTTCACGGCGCGAGCACCGTCATCGACGGCGCGGGCGTTGTCGTCGCCGGCTGGTCGGAGACCGGCAAGACCGAGACAGCACTCGCGCTCGTGGAGAGTGGAGCCACCTTCCTCTCGGACAAGTGGACCGTCGTTCGTCCGGACGGAACGATCGCCCTCTTCCCGATCTCTGTCGGGGTGCGGCGGTGGGTGCTGCGTTACCTGCCCCGGCTCCGTTCCTCGCTTCCCATAGCCGCGCGCGGACAGTTCGTCCTCGCCGGTCTGATCTCCACGGCTGCTCGTCCGCTGCGGCGGATGCCCGCGCGGGCACGAGTGGCCGGGCTCGCGCAGACGGCGCTCGAGCGCGGGACGATGATGGTCGACCGGGCGGCGCTGTCGCCGGCGCAGGTGCGGCAGGCATACGGCCAGGACCCGGAAGGCGACTGGAGCGCGCCGCTTCGCATCGTCGCTCACTTCACGACGGTGTCGGAGGGTCGCGTCGAGGTGAACCCGGCGGATGCGGGCTGGGCGGCACGAAGGCTCGCGCGCTCGGCCGCCTTCGAGCGCCGCGCCGCCTTCGAGCTTTACGAGCGCCGCCGCTACGCCTTTCCGGACTCGGAATCGGTCTCGATCGAGGAGGTCGTCCGCAGAGAAGAGAGCGTCCTCGAACGCGCCTTCGGTGACGCGCTGGTGCTCGACGTCCGAGCTCCCTTTCCGACCGACCCTCGACCCGTAGCGGAAGCGATCTCGCGCTTCCTCTAGAGCGGACGTGATTGCCGCGCGCTCTTACGCGTTCAGGCCTGGGCTTCGGCTGCGGATCACAGGCGCGCCCAGCGTCCTCGAGCACTTCGACGCCGAATACGGACCGGCGGCCGTTCCCGAAGGCGAGGACGTCCAGCTGGAGCTGGCCTTCGGCGACGCCCTCGACCGGTGCGGCGGAGATCCCCTCATCCGCGGTGGGCACAAGACGGTCGGTTGGCAGGTGGCCCTCTCCTCGGCGGACGCGGACCCGCTGCGAGCGCGCGTTCGCCTGTCCGGTTATCCCCGCTCGTTCGGCCTCTCGCTCGTCCAGGGCTACTTCCTCGAACCCCTGCTTTCTGTCGCCGCGTCGAGGACCGGACTCGTACTCCTGCCGAGCGCCGCCGTCGCCTTGGACAGTGAGGCGCTCCTGCTCGTCGGCCGATCGAGGACCGGCAAGAGCTCGTTGAGCGTTCGGGCTGCTGCCGCGGGCAGACCGGTCCTCGGAGACGACCAGATACTGCTGGATGATTCGGGACGATGCGGGTCGTTCCCGCGCCGGCTTCGTTTCTACTCCGACCTGCGTGAGACTGCGCCCGCTGCACACGCCCGGCTTCCTCGCTCCGTGCGGACGGCGCTTACGCTCAGGCGAATCCTGAAGCTCGTGACGAGGGGTTTCGCCGCCCCTCCAGTACGTGTCCCCTTGTCGCTGTTCGGCCCGCCTCCGCCACAGGTTCCGCTTCCACTGCTCCGGATCGCAGTGATCCGGCGCTCCTCGGCGGTTGCCGAGCTCGAGACGGCCGAGCTGGCCACCCACCGGGCGGTCGAGGAAGCGCTCGACGTCCTCGCGGAGCAGCGCCTCCAGCTCGCGGCAGCCGGCGACCCGGACTGGCACGATGCTCTGGCCGAGACGATCGAGCGGGAGCGGGCGATTCTGGCGCTCGCGTTTGCCGACCGCCCGGTGCTGGGTGTTTCCGTCCCGGATCAGTGGAGCGCACCTCGGGCGATCGCGGCCCTCGCGGATCTGCTGGGGACCGAGCGCGCTGCGCCGCGTGACGAGGAGCCCCGTGACCGGCGGAGCTAGGACGCTCTACAGGTCGCCCGCTACCCGGTGGAGCAGGAAGCTCGGCAGCGACTTCGCCCGCACGAACCAGCCTCTGCGACCCCGGGATTTCGATCTGGCCACGGGATCAGACGACTGGGCCTTCCTCGACTCGATCGCTGACTCGACGTCCCTTATCCACTCGTCGAAGTCAGGGCGATCTCCGAGATGTTCGCCTGTAGTGCGGCCGTGCTGACTACGGTCCGACGGCACACCCGTATCCTAGCCCTCGCCACGGTCGACCCGCCGGCGGGTCGCCACATCGATACATTGCTGTTCATCGGGCGCCCCCTCTCGATCTTCTTCATCTCGATCCTCGCCGCGCTGCTTCCCAGTGCGAGCGTCGCCTGGTCGAGGGATACCGCCTCGCCTGTCTCGGTCAAGGCGTTGCTGGAGACGACGCCTGTGCCCCATGGCAGGGATGCTGCCGACGACGCGGCGATCTGGGTCGACACGGCACGCCCTGGGAGGAGCTCCATCATCGCCACGGACAAGCTCGGCGGCCTGGCGGTTTACGACCTGTCGGGCCGCCAGCTCCACTACTACGCCGATTCGAGGCCAAACAATGTCGATCTGCGAGCCGGCTTCCGGCTCAGGGGAAAGCGGGTCTCGCTCGTGGCCACCAGCGACAAGAAGACCGACTCGATTCGCGTCTACGCCGTCGAGCCTTCGGAGCGGTCGCTCCGCTACGTGGCCGCTCGCCAACTTTCGACCGGGATCGGCGTCGCCGGGCTCTGCATGTATCGGAGCGCGCGCAGCGGCAAGTACTTCGTCTTCGTAAGCGACAGCAGCGGCACGCTGCAGCAGTGGGAGCTGTTCGACAACGGTGAGGGAAGGGTCGATTCGAGGAAGGTGCGAACTCTGCAGCTCGACTCGGTCACGGAGGGCTGCGTCGCCGACGACGCGCTCGGCCGGCTCTACCTCGCTCAGGAGGACGTCGCAATCTGGCGCTATCGCGCCGAGCCCAACGCTGGGGCCGCACGCGTCGAGGTCGATTCAATCGGAGCGCACCTGGCGGCTGACATCGAAGGGCTCGCGATCTACGCCCCACGCCGAGGCGCGGGCTATCTCATCGCGTCCAGCCAAGGGTCGGATAGCTTCGCCGTCTACCGGCGGGCCGGTTCGAATGCGTACGCGATGAGCTTTCGGGTCGTATCGGGGCGAGTCGACGGGGTCACGCACACCGATGGGATCGCCGTCGCCGCGCGTCGGCTGGGTCCGCGCTTCAGGACCGGCGTGTTCGTAGCGCAGGATGACCGGAACGACGGAGGCAACCAGAACTTCAAGCTGGTTCCGTGGAGCACGATCGGACGGCTGCCGCGCCGTGCGTCCCCTACGAGGTATCTCAACGTCGTCCGCAGAGCCAGACTTACGTACTACGTGGACGCGCTTGCCGGGAACGATGCGAACGCCGGAACGAGCGTGCGGCGGCCGTGGAAGACGCTCGAGCGAGCCAGCGCAGCCCCGCTGCAGCCAGGGGATCGGCTTCTTCTCCGGCGCGGGCGCGCCTGGTCGGGTGCGCTCACGGTACGTGCGAGTGGAGTGCGCAGCGCGCCGATTGTCATCGGCCCCTACGCGCGAGGCCCGATGCCCAGGATCACGGGTGGTTCGAGCTGCGTCGTCCTCTCGGGTTCGTACCTCGTGCTTCGGAAAATCCACGCTGACGACTGTTCCTGGGCTGGTGCGTCCGTCTCCGGCGATCACGATCGCGTCGAACGGACACTGATGACACACAATGTCGCCGGGATCCACGTCACGGCCGGAGCCGACGCGAACGCGATCGTCGACAATGAGCTCCGCGACAACGACAAGATGATCGTCTTGACTCCAGCACCGTCAGACGACGACTCGGGTGCCTTCGGTATCGCGTTGCAGGGCGACGACAACGAGGTCGCGTTCAACACGATTTCAGGCTCGGACACTTTCTCGTACGACTTTGGACGGGACGGCGCCGCCATCGAGGTCTTCGGCGGCAGGCGGAATTCGATTCACCACAACCTTGCGATCGACAACGACGCGTTTTCCGAACTCGGAGACGCGCGCACGGCCGGTAATACTTTCTCCTATAACGTCGTCCGCTCCGCCCTGCGCAGCTCCGTCGGACTTGTCACGCGCGGGGCGAAGAGCGCGCGCGGACCGGTGACCGGCACGCGCTTCTACAACAACACGATCTCTCTGTCGGGTGCACTGAGTCAAGGTTTCGTGTGTCATGGCGGCTGCGGACCGAACATCCTCCGGATGCGAAATTCGATCATCTGGGCCGCCGGGAAAGTGGGGTTCGCCGATAACGCTTTCGACGAGGACTACGACCTCTTCTTCGGAGCGAGGCTTCAGTTCACGACGGGGCGCCATAGCGTCAGCGTGAACCCTGCGTTCGTGAACCGTCGGCGAGGGAATCTGCACCTACGCGCATCGAGCCATGCGGTCGATCGCGGCGTCGACCTTGGTTACTCCGAGGACTTCGACCGGCGCCGCGCGAGAGTCGACGGGAACCGCGACGGCCGCGCCGTGCCGGACATTGGCGCCTTCGAGTATCGGCGCCCTCCGCGCTGACGCAGCGCCAACGAGGCGGTACGCAGGCCGCTCATGACTCGCTTCGAGGCTGCAGCGTGGTCGGCGACAGTGAATACGGGACGGCGCGGCTCCGGGCGTCGTCCCACCACATCAGGCGGCCGACGGGCACGGCACCATCGGATTAGCGCGTGACCGTCGTCTTCGGCGACCGGCTCCGTCTCCTCGACGTCCTTGTCCCCGCCCGGCCTCGCCTTCATCCAACCACCCAAGGCCAGACCAGGACGAGACCGATATTCAGCAATCCGTGCGCGAGAACTACACCGACGAGCGAGCCCGTGCGCTCGACCGCCCATGCAAACAGGAGCCCGACGATGGTGACCAACACGAGATAGTCGACCGGGCGGACAGCGAGATAGGTAATCGCGAACGCGCCCGTGCTGAGCAGAAGCGCAAACCCTCCGAACAACCGGGAAAGCGCTTCCTGAAGCAGCCCCCTGAAGATGAACTCCTCCGTCAGGGCGGCAGAGATACTGAGCGAGAGCGTGCCAAAAAGGATCTGCCTCCAACCGGCGTGGAGCGCCGGCGGCCGCGCAACCAAGAACGCGGCGAACCCGAGCGGGACGCCGCTGAGCGCAATCAATCCCTGCGAAGGCCAATCGACAGGGCGCCAGGCGAGATGCCTCGAGCGAACGACACGTCCGGTTAGGATCGCACCGAGGAGAAGCGGGATTCCGACAACCGAGTACTGAGTGAGATCAGAGACGTCCTCGAACGTCATTGTCAGACTGAGGATTCGGACCAGCGGCACGAGTGGGATCACGAGCAGCACCGCAAGCGGACCAGACGCGGACTCGACGTCTTCAACTCCTTGAGAACGCCGTCCGGCGAATAGGTAGTGGTTGATGGAGGCGAGTGCGAGGAGCCCCTCCGCGAGGACACCGATCCACACGTTGACGAAGACGACACAGATCTCGGCTGCGGCGATGCCGGCTAGATAGGCAACAACGAACAGGCGGAGGCGATTCCCTCCGTAGAGTTCCGCCTCAGCCTGACGCGGCACCGCGGCCGACTCCCCAGCGCCGGAATAACTCACGGAGCGCGAGCTAACGGAGCCCGGTTGCTCGCACCGTGACGATCACGGCGAAGGCCGCAAGGAGCGGAACGACCGTACCCGCCAAGACATCGAGGCGCACTCGCCTCTTCTGGCCGAGGTATGCGCGGAGCAGCTCCCATTCGAGCAAGAGGACAAAGAGCAGCGCAATTGCAACCACGTCGACGGCGATCGATTCGCGTTCGCTCGTACTCGCGAGGAACGATCGTGTCAGCTCATTGACGGTCGACGTCATGCGCTTGTGAGCCTACGACTACGGGCTTCGAGAAACGTCGCTGCGAGCGTGATGCCTATCACGATGAGAAGCGCGAGGTCGGATGACCAGAATCCAGCGTACATCAGCACGCCGGGAACGGCGCCGTCGACGGCTGCGCTCAGAGCGATTCCGAGCGTCAGCTCAGCGATCCGATCTGGGATCCTCAGCAGGCGCACGATCGCCGTTCCCGGCGCGACGATCAAGAACGCGACGACGACAAAAAGCCTGATCGGTGAATCGACATCGAGGACAACAAAGCTCACGACAGCGATCGACGAGGCCAATACGAACCACGGCCAGAGCCGAGGGATCACGTCGACGGACCTCTTTGCCGGGCAATGACGAAGATCTGCGCATCGCGGTTTCCATAGATCTGTCTGAACTGTCCGGACGAGACCAGAGCTCGCTCGAATCGATCGAGTGCGCCCCGGGGCGCGAACCCGAGCACATCGAGGTACGCCTTCTCGCTACGCGTAATGATGAGGTAGGCACGGCCGCGGCCGCGCGCCCGCATCTGGCTCTCGACACTTGCGACCACGTTGCCGATGTCGCCGCGATTCGCCTCCGTTAGAGCCCAAAGATCTGTATCGGCGACCACGAGATAATCGAACTCCTCATAGCCCTCGAACTTCCAGGGCACGTTCCGCGAACCGGCTACGAGGAGCGATCCAGGCGGCGCGACGTCATAGAGTCGATCGACCGCCCTTGTCTCGTCCGCGGTGAAGAAGTCCATGCGCTCGTTTCCGTATCGCGCCAGCGGGAGAGCGGCCAACAGAATCAGGCTGGCTCCGCAGACTGCGACTATGCGAGGCCAGGAGCGGCTCGACCCCCGTTCGCTGAAAAACGCCGAGGCCGCGAAGAAGGCCATGAACGGCAGTGAGAAGAAATACACGCGCAGCAGGACCTCCCCTCCATAGGGCTGGAGCGGGACGAGCCCGAAGGGGGCTACAGCGAGGAGTCCGAACGTAACCTGCAGCCGGCGAGCTCGAAACGCCAGAATCGCGCCAAGCAGCGCCAGCCCCCAGACGACTCCAGTGAGAGCAAAACGGGCATTTACGACCAGCCGGTGCTCTGAGCTGCCTCCGATGTGCGCGCCGACGTTGGCCTGAACCGAATCCTCGAGGCGGCCGACATGACCGGTGAGCACGTCGATGTGGCCGGCGAGATACGACGCTGCCATGAAGACCATCCACGTGCCGATCAGGACGGCCGTGATTACCGGCAGCATCCGCGCCGACGTTCTATTGAACGCGGCCAAGGCGGCGAGGCTCGTCAGCATCGCGAACGGTGTCAGCTGATGGCTCGGCACGATCGCAGCGACGAGAACCACTGCGAGACCGATCAATGCCATCCGCTGTCGTGGACTCAGTTCGGGGGTGGACGTTGGAGCCGCTCCGCTCGCTGCAACGCGGATTCCGCGGGTAAAGCGCCCCCAGTGCAGGCCCAAGCGGTTGCGCGACATCCGTCTAGGTTTTCCGGCTGATTGAGTGGCGCTGAACCAACGGACTATTACGGCAAGCGCCGCGATGTAAAGGAAAAACCCGAACGCTTGCGGCGAGAAATAATCCTGGCCGACCCAATTTGTCGAATAGAAGAACCAGATCGCCAGCCAGACGACGCGCTCGTCCTTCGTCACGCTCCTGAAGAGCATCAGCATCGGACCGAGGTACAAGAAATTGAAGAGGACGGGCGCCCAGTCGGCAAACACGATCGCACTCTTGACGCCGGCAACATCGCCAATGAAGGCGACGAGAATGAAAAAGCCCGGCCAGTTGAAATACGCATCGATATGCGGATCCACTTGGCCGTTGCGGGAGATGCTTTCGATCACGCCGACATGGCGCCAGACGGCAACAGTCCTGGGTTCCGGTTCGACGAGCGCCGCGGTCGCGGCGACGATGACGACGAGCACGGCAACGTTGAGCAAGACGAGCCACGTCCCTCGCGGCAGCTCCCGCAAGGAAACGCAGAAGCTGATCGTCAACATTGCGATGGAGACGAACATCGCCGGCGGTAGAACGGAGACGAGACCGATATCCGACATGCGAGCAACATCGACGCCCGGAATCGACGCCGCCCACAGCACGACGGCACCGAGCGAGAGCAGACTGGCGACGGTCAGGACGGATCCGAGCCTCGCCTTCGCCGCGGGCTGAACAAGCGGACGCCGCGCCCGCCGTGGCACGCCTGCTTCCCTGAGTTCGACCTCGACGCTTTTGCGCAGCGATGAGATCTGCTCGTCAACGTTGCCGGCCGGAGGAACGCTCGCCCCTTCGCCGGACAGGCCACCGCCAGCTGGCCCTTCGGCGCGCCGGCCACCGCGACGCGGAACCTTCACCAAGAGGAGACTAGCTGACCGAAGTCGCCGGAAGCACTGTAAACGCCGCGCACGAATAACGGGGGCGAGTTAGGCCGACCGCAAGGGCCGGCGGACACGGTCCGTTTTCCCGATCTCGCCGCTTGCACGAACGTATTTCGAGCGATACGCTCAACGTTCATCTGCGGAAAGGGAGGGCTATGCGGTGCCCGTGGTGCGGTCCTCCACCATTGGGGCGGGTCACAGGTCCGACGAGTTGCCGCTAGAGGTCTTTCCTCCGAGCGGTGATGATCCCCGCGGTTCGTCGCGGGCAGAGTTCGTCGCGCGAACCGTACTTGCCGGCGGGACGCTGGCGGCCGGCGCCGCGGTCGTCGCAGCACTGCCGCGGCTCGCGGCCTCCGCTCCCTCACCCGCGCAGGACCAGAAGATCCTCAACTTCGCACTCCTGCTCGAGTACATCGAGGCAGCCTTCTATGCAGAGGCGTTTGCGAAGGGCAAGTTCGGCGGCGATCTGGGCGAGTACGTCTCGGTGGTCCGTCGTCACGAGCAGGCACACGTCGCCTTCCTCAAACGAGTGCTGGGGAGCAAAGCACGCAAGGAGCCGGAGTTCAGCTTCGGCGATGCCACGTCCGATGCAAGGAAGTTCGTTGCGGCTGCGATCTCGCTCGAAGAGAACGTGATCGCGGCGTACAACGGCCAGGCCGTCAACCTCACCAAGACGACGCTCGCGGCGGCAGCGAAGATCGTCTCCGTCGAGGCTCGCCATGCCGGCTGGATCCGGGCGATCGACCTCAAGAATCCCGCTCCGGCGGCGACCGATCAGCCGAAGACGGCCGCCGAGGTCCAGGCTTACGTCAACCGAACCGGATTCGTCCGGTCCAGCTAGGGGTGGCGTCGTAGTCATGGCCATAGACCAACAGGAGCTGCAGTCCACACCTGACCTGAAGCTTGACGAGCTTGACCGCGACGGCGCAATACGGGAAGCGGTCGAGCAGGTGTCGGGCGAGACACGTGCGGCGTTTCTCGGCAAAGCCACCGTTGGCGGCGCGGCACTGCTCGGGGCTCTCGCTGCGCCCCCGATCGGGCAGGCGAGCGCGGCTTCCGATGTCGCGATCCTGAACTATGCCCTCACGCTCGAGTATCTGCAGGCCGCCTTTTACACCGAGACGGAGCGGCTGGACGCCGTCGGAGGCGAGCTCAAGCGCGTGCCGCGGCAACTCGGCGCGGTCGAGCGTGCGCACGTCGCAGCCATCAAGAAGGCGCTGGGGCGAGCTGCGGTGAAGCGTCCCGCTTTCAACTTCCGTGGAGTGACCGAGGACTCACTGAAGTTTCTGAAGACGGCCCTAGCATTCGAGGACCTGGCGGTGGCGGCCTACAAGGCGCAGGCGGCACGGATCCAGTCGCCCGCCCTTCTCGCTGCTGCGATCTCGATCCACTCCGTCGAGGCCCGGCACGCCGCCTGGATGCGCTTCCTCACCGGGGTGACGCCCGCCGCGGCCGCGTTCGACGAGGGGAAGCCCATATCCGAGGTACGGGCGATCGTCGCCTCCACGCACTTCATCGTGGCGCGCCCCAAGACGCGAGCCAGGAAGAAGCCGAAGTACGGGGGGTGAGGGCGAATGGCGAACGACGGCAGAGAACGCTCGCTCGAGCTGTTGGTCTCGGTTTGGCGGCGATCGCAGCCGCCGCTCTCGCAGTCCTCATCTCGTCGCCTTCGACATCGTCCTCGCACGCAATCCAGCAGGCGCCGGCTCTCCCCGCCTCTCCGGAACCCGCGTTGAGAGTGCCGTCTCCCGTTCGCCTGCGAGGGTCTGTCGGGGTCGCCCAGTGGGCCTCCGTGCGCTACGGGGTCTCGGTCCGGGCGTCGGCGAGTTCTAGCGCTCGAATTGTCACTCGACTCGGGAGCGGGACTCCCGAGGGCACGACGAATATCGTCCTGGTGCTTCGGCGCGCGAGGGATCGACGGGGCCGGTTGTGGATTCACGTGCGGCTGCCGGTTCTCCCGAACGGGAGCACCGGTTGGGTGCCGCGCCACGCACTCGGCGTGTACGGCGTCGTACAGACGCACCTCGTCATCGATCTCGAGCGGCTCACTGCGACCTTGCTCCGCAACGAGCAGCCGATCCTCCGAGCGCCGATCGGCGTTGGCACGCCCGAGTGGCCGACGCCGACGGGGGAGTTCTACGTTCGCAACATGCTGACGAGATACAGGAGTCCGTTCTACGGGCCCCTCGCCTTCGGCACGAGCGCTCGCTCGAGCGTCCTCACGGACTGGCCCGGCGGGGGATTCGTCGGGATTCACGGGACGGACGCGCCTGAGCTTCTGCCGGGCCGGGTCTCGCATGGCTGCATCAGACTTCGCAACCAGGACATCCTCGAACTGGGCCGGCTGATGCCTGTCGGCACCCCGGTCACGATCCGGTGAAAGGAGGCTTCGTATCCCTCCTGCTCGCCTTCGTACTTGCGTGCGGCCTGCAGGCGATCGTGGCGGCTCCGGTGCTCGCGGGGACGGACAGCGGACGGAACGCCCCGCGGGCTGACCCATCGAGGCTGTGGTCAGAGTTTCCGGTCAACCCTCGCGAACGGGCGCCCTTGCCGACGAAGCCGAAGCCCCAGCCGGCCGTCTCCGCCGCCCGGGGGACGCGCACCGCAGCGCCCGCTGCCCCCCATGCGCCGCAGTCCTCGTTCCCCCTGGCGCTCGTTTCCGGCGTCGCGCTTACGCTCGCGATCCTCGCCGCGATCCTCGTCGCCGTGTCTCTCGGGCTGCGACCCGTCTGGACACCCGCCGTGGTCTGGCGCTTGCGGCGTCCGCACGAGCGTGTATCCGGCGTGCTGTGGCATCGCCTCCGCTCAAGTCGGCTATCGGAAGGACGACTCGCGGTGAACAATCTCATGCAGAGACTCGGAAATTTCGGCGGCAAACGCCACCACGACCAAAGCAAAACAGCCTCCACGTCGGAGGCCGCGCGTTCAGCCCCTCGAATCGACAAATTCACGCCCTATTCCCTGCTTGGGCGAGAAAGGAGCGAGATTTTGAATCAGTCTAGGAATCCGAGACCACAGAGCGGCGAAGGCAACGCCGACAACGCCCCAGTCGAGACGAGGCGCGACGCGCCCACTGAAGTCGGGCAACCCGAGGAGAACTACGCCCAGGTCGGCGAGCAGGTGGCCGCCGTCCTGTCCTCTGCCGAGCAGGCGGTCAACCAGATCCGCGAATCCGCACTGCAGGAGGCGAAGCGCCTCCGAGCTGAGACGAGCGACAAGGCGGCCGCGGCACTCTCCGAGGCGAAGCTGCAGGCCGAGCGAAGCCGCCGAGAGAGCGAGAAGCTACGGGCAGATGCCGACACGTACAGCAGGGGGACTCGCGCGGCTGCCGATCGATATCTTGCGGAGACGCGCCTGAAGATTGACGAGGAGGCTGCGCAAAGGCGAGCCGAGGTCGACAAACAGGTGCGCGCGATCCAGCGGGCTGCCGAGCAGAAGGCGAAGGACGTCGAGGCGGAGGTCCTCCAGCGCCAAAGTACGCTCGTGCAGGCGCTCGAACGCTCGGAGGCTCGAGTGCAGCAGCTGTTGGGAATCTTCCGCGGGATGACGGCGCAGCTGGAAGGCTTGGTCAGCGCCGCCCCGGCGGGGCAGTCGGGCGACGCGGAAGGGGAGTCTTCCGTCGAGGAACCGCTCGACGAGGCGCTCAAGCCATGGCGCTTGCCCAGCCGGTCCAGGTAACCAGCGGTCGCGCCTGTTGCCGGAGTACTAGGGAACCACGAAGCCGACGCCAATGCCGATTATCACGGCGGTGATGACGAAAGCAGCAACTCCCGGCGTTCGGATAATCGAGCAAGCGGCTGCGTGTTCGGTGCTCCAGTATTTCGGTGAACACCAACCAGTTGGTCCAATGGTTCTCGGATAAATCACATCTCCGTAAAGAACTGAAAATGGCTGGCTCCCGAGATGCTCAAGCTTGCCGTGGTATACCTCGACAAAAAGTTTGATGTCGTTCGCACGATGGTGCGCATTCATGACTACTCGTGAAACTCGCTCTCTCTCCCGGTAACGGAGATGCCGCATTAACAAGCGCTCGTTGCCAATCGCAACGAGAATCCTCGGCCGCGAAAGGCTAAGCTGGCCGGTCGTGTTCCGCCGCCTGCAGCGAGTATCATCACGTTCATATGGCTTGGTTCTCCGGTAACGCCGCGCGAAAAGACGGATGAAGGCGCGAACGGCCGTCGTTACTGGCGGAGCCGGTTTCATCGGCTCGCATGTCGTCGATGCCCTTCTCGGAGACGGCGTACGCACTGTCGTCGTCGACGATCTTTCGAGCGGGCGCGCTGAGGTCGTCGCGGAGCAAGCAGACTTGGAGCAGATCGACATCACGAACGGAAGCGCTCTCGACGGTGTCATCGATGGTGCCCGTCCCGAGGCGATCTACCACCTTGCGGCTCAGTCGAGCGTCACCGTCTCGGTAACTGACCCGTCGCGAGACTGTGCTGTCAACGTCCAAGGCACCTTGAACGTGCTCGAGGCTGCCCGTCGCCAGCGTGCTCCAGTCGTCTTCGCCTCGACCGGCGGAGCGCTCTACGGCAACGACGCACCGATGCCGACGCCGGAGGACCGGATTCCCGCTCCCCTCGCCCCCTACGGTGCGTCGAAATGGGCGGGCGAGGCCTACGTCGCGACCTGGGCGGAGTCGTCGAGCATTCCACATGCAATCTGTCGACTCGGGAACGTCTACGGTCCTCGTCAAAACCCGTCCGGGGAAGCAGGAGTCGTCGCGATCTTCAGCCACCACCTCTGGCGCGGCGAGGCGCCAAATGTCTTTGGTTTCGGTCGGCCGACCCGCGACTACATTCACGTGGACGACGTCGTCCGCGCAATGATTGCAGGGCGGGGTAAACGAGGCGTCTTCAACATCGCGAGCGGTGTCGAAACCGACGTGATGACGATCTTCAACCTCCTCCAGGAGGCCGCCGGAACTGAAATCGAGCCGGTGCTCGCGCCGCTTCGAGCCGGAGAGCTCGAGCGAAGCTGCATGGATCCGAGCAGGGCGCAAGCCGAGTTGGGATGGCAAGCCGAGATCGAGGTCGCCGACGGGCTTCGGCGGACGTATCACGCGCTTCTCGCCGAATTCGAGGGACGCGGCGAGCAGCGGTCGTAGCGCGCGGCGGGCGACCTTCACGCCGCGACCGCGCATCTGTGTCACTTTCCCGAGCCGATCTCTCAGCTCGTACGGTCGCCTACTCGCTCACGTCTCCGCCGGTCGTTCCGGGACTCGCTGGAACGCTTGCCGGGGCTCAGGCCGCTCGGGGTGCACGGCTCGCTTCCGACCGTCGAGCGAACGCAGCCGGAGGACGGCCCAGACGCCGGTGAGTGCCTGCACCCCGACCCACGCGAGTGCCATGCCGTTCAGCCCGAAGACGACCCCGGCCGCGGCGGCCGCCCCGACGGCGATCAAGCCGCTTACGACTCCCGTCACGATCGCCTCGCGGAGCCTCTGCCGCGCGCGACACGCGGCGAAGTACGCCTGCACGAATGCGAGCGGCACGAACGCTCCCAGCAGAATCCGGAGCGGCGTCTCGCCCGCATCGGCATAGCCCGGTCCAAGCAGCGAGAGCGCGAAGTGCGCGGAGAGACCAAGGGCGACGGCGGCCACAAGGCCGATCGCAAGGGCCGAACGAATCCCGCTGACGACGGATGCGCGGAGCGTCTCCGGCCGATGCGCTCCTTCCGCGAAGAGGGCGAGCCCAACGGAGATCGGAATGATGTAGACGACCCAGGCCATCATCCAGACCGCGTACCAGGTCGCGTTGGCGGTCGGTGAGAGGAGCTCGGTGACGACGATCGGCAAGATCAAGCCGGGTGCGCGCTCGGTCAGCGTGAGCGCGTAGTTCGGCAGACCGACGCGAAAGAGCCGCCCGGCCATTCGCCGGTCGGCGCGCGGCCGGTAGCGATAGCCGTGCAGGGACCGCCACAGCTGGATCGAGCCGACGAAGCAAATTCCCACACCTGCAACGACCCAGGGAGCGAAGATCGCGACCGCGCTCTGGGCGTCAGTGACCAGCGGCAGCAAGACGATCAGGCCGACAGTGAGTCCGCCGAACAGGAACCCACGGACGAGAACCTGGTCGCCGCGGCGCAGGGCGATGGAGACCTGGTCGAAGAGAATCCCGAGTGTCCCGAGAAGGGTCGTCGCCAGGAACAGCAGGACGAAGACCGGGTTCGATGCGACCACGTTCAGCTCGGTGAGCACGCTCGAGGCGAGGAGGACGAACCCCCCCGCCACTCCGAGCGCGACCGCAGCGACGACCGTGAACGAGGTGTTCAGCAGCCTCGCAGGTCGCTCAAGGTGACGCGGAAGGTCCGTGATGACGGCCGAGCCGAACCCGAGGATCGCGAGTTGCGTCGACAGCATCATCGCCGAGACGGCCCCGGCGGCCAGCCCGACCTGCTCTGGAGCGAACTGGCGCGCGGCCAGCAGCCAGAAGAGGAAGCCGAGGCCCATCGTGGCGGCCTTCCCGAGCATCACGGAGACCGAGTTGAAGAGCATCGAGAGCGAACGCGGTGTCGGCCGGTTGACCGGCGGGACGCCCGCGGCCCCGGGCGGCGCCTTTGTCAGCAGGGTCTGCAAGAGCGCATCAGCTCCCGAGGCCCCGAGCGCTCGCGAGCATTCCATCTCCAGCCGGGCGACGTCCGAGCTCACTAAGCATCGCCACGTAGTTGAAGAACATGAAGCAGGCGTAGTAGAGGGTCCAGCTCGGCTGCCGGCGCACGAGGCTGAGCGCGATGCCCCGGATGCCTGCCGCAAGCGGGAGCGCGAGCAGCAAGGTACCCCGAAGCCTGTGTTTCCCGATCATTCGAGCCAGGCCCCGGCCGTCGGCGTCCCATTGCTCGCGTGCGAACGTGAACGTGTCGCCGAAACGATGCGTGACGAACGTGTGTTGCGAGACGCCGACGCGCGCGCCCGACTGACCGAGCCGCCAGCGGACCTCGATGTCCTCGCCGGATGTGAACCTGGGATCGAACCCGATCTCGAGTAGGCCCTCGCGCTCGAAAACCGTGGCGACGAGGCCGAACCAGTCCTTGCTCCGGCCCGTGCGATGATGGTTCGCGAGCGCCCGTCCCCAGTAGCCCGGACCGGACACGCTGTTCAGCCCCGCCTGAAGGGCGATGTAGCCACCCTCGACGAACTCGGTCAGAAGCCGTTCGAGTGCCCCCTCGGGCACAACCACGTCGGCGTCGATCAGCGCCACCCAGCGGGAGCAAGCAGCCTCCGCCCCGAGCAACCGCGCAACGGGAAGGCCGCGCCCGTCGTCCGAGAGGATCTGGACCGGATACTTCCGAGCGATCGACAGCGTTCGGTCGGTCGAATTGCCGTCGACCACGATGATCTCCCGCGGCTGGCAGCGCATGATCGAAGCGAGGCACTCGTCAAGCTGCTCTTCCGCGTTACGAACGGGGATGACGACCGAGAGATCAAGCATCGGACGAGCTCCCAGTTGGCGCTGCCTCTGCCGCGAGCGGCGCGCCGCCGGAGCCGTTCGCCGCCAGGGGGCGAGCTCGCCCGACGAGGTAGCCGGCCGTCGTCACCGAAAGCCCGCTCATGATCGCCGCCGATCGACCGAGACCGGAGACATCTCCGCGAAGCGCGTCGGCGAACCCTCGCACCACGCCCCGCGGAAGCGTCCGGAATGTGTACGCACGCTCGGTGGCCAGCCCCTCTCCGCTGCCCCAGAGACGCGCGACGATGGCTTTCGAGAGCCCCTCGGAGTAACAACGCGACGCGAAGTAGCGCCAGCCCGCCCGACTTGCGGGCACGGTATGCCGGACCCGGGCGCGAGGCTCGTACAGGATGATCCCTTCGGGCCGGCTCCGAAGAGCGCGGATGCAGAGCTCTGTCTCTTCGCAGCCGACGGGGCGGGTCCCCACGCGGCCTATGCCCGACCGGAAGCCGCCAATCTCGGCGAACACCTCGCGCAGAAACGACATGTTCGCGCCGATGAAGTTGCGTACGTTGCTTACCCGCTCCGGCATCCCTTCATAGGTGCAGCCGACGACCCAGTCGAACTCGGCGGGGAACGACTTCGGCCGCCCGCGCACCCAGAGCGGGACGACGGCGCCCCCCACGCCGAGCACACGCGGATCGGCATAACCTTCGGCGAGCCGCGCGAGCCAGTCCGGCTCTGCGACCGCATCGTCGTCAAGGAAGGCGACGAGCTCGCCCCGCGCCGCCGCCAGGCCGGTGTTCCGGGCACCGGAGAGTCCGCGCTGATCGCGGTTGCTCACGGCCACGACATCACGCAAATGAGTGCGGACGCGCTCGAGCAGAGCATCGTTGTGGTCGACCGCGACGATGACCTCCAGCGGTGAAGCCGTCTGACGCTGGACAGACTCGACCGAGCGGACGAGGTGGTCCCAGCGTTCTTCGGTGTAGGCGCAGATCACGACCGAGGCTTTCAGGGAAATCGTCCCGCCGTAGCGTTGAGCTCCGTCGGTCACAACTCTCCCTCTCTAGAACCGGACGCTGATGTTGTCCGCGACGAGTGCGAAAGCCTGGGCCTTGGTCTCGTTGCCGATTTGGACGTTGAGCGCCCCCGCGGTCCCGAGGCTCGCAGTGCTCGTCTGGTAGATGAGCTGGCCGTTGAGCTTCAACTCGACGGTGCTCGCGGTCCCTGCTGTGATCACGTGGAGCTCGAAGAAGCCCCACGTGTTGAGCGGCAAGCGACCAGTGGTGGTGAAGCCGACGCCGCTGTGGGTGACGCGGATCTTGTCCCCGTCCAGGTTCTGGCGGTAGAGGCTGATGATCCTGGTTCCGCTCGGCTCGAAGAACCTCAGGATCGGGACATTCCCGCCGCTCGCTCCTTCGGTGAGGATCTTGAAGTCGCCGCTCGCAGTGAGATCGGTCCGCGCCGTGTCGAGCTGCTTCCGCGCGTAGGCGAAGCTGCCGGTCGCCGCGGTCTCGGACAGCCGCGCGGCGAAGGTACCGGTCTTCACGTCTGCGCTTTGCACCGTGGCCGTGCCGTCCGCGCCGGTCAGGACGGTGGTCCAGGCGGAGACGTTGCCGCTCTCGAAGCCGTCGCTGAAGAAGACGAGCGAGATCGTCCACGTGCGGACGGCTGGGGTGGGATCTGTGTTCCCGACCGAGTCGGTGGCCCGGACCTGGAAGCTATGCGCGCCTTCGGCGAGGCCGCTGTAGCTCTGTGGTGAGGCGCAGGCGCTGAAGGCGGCGCCGTCGAGCGAGCAGGCGAAGGAGCCGCTCTCGTCGGCAGAGAACGTGAACGTGGCCGAGCTGGTGGACGTCGTGCCGCTCGGCCCGCTGTCGATCGTCGTCTGCGGGGCGACCGTATCGACCGTCCACGAGCGGCTGGCCGGGCTCGGGTCGGTGTTGCCGGCTCCATCGGTGGCCTGCACAGCGAAGCTGTGCGCCCCCTGGGCAAGGTTGCTGTAGCTCTGCGGCGAGGTGCATGCGCTGAAGGCAGCGCCGTCGAGCGAGCAGGCGAACGTCGAGCCTGGCTCATCTGCTGAGAAGGTGAACGTCGCAGTCGTGCTCGCGGTGGGCCCACTCGGGCCGCTGTCGATCGTCGTCTCGGGGGCGACGGTGCTGACTGTCCACGAGCGGCTGGCCGGGGTCGGGTCGGTGTTGCCGGCCGGATCGGTCGCCCGCACCTCGAAGGTGTGCGCCCCTTGGGCAAGGTTGCTGTAGCTCTGCGGCGAGGTGCACGCGCTGAAGGCAGCGCCGTCGAGCGAGCAGGCGAACGTCGAGCCCGGCTCATCTGCGGAGAAGGTGAACGTCGCAGTCGTGCTCGCGGTGAGGCCACTCGGGCCGCTGTCGATCGTCGTCTGCGGGGCGAGCGTGTCGACCGTCCACGAGCGGCTGGCCGCGGTCAGGTCCGTGTTCCCTCGGTCGCTTGCACCTGGAAGCTGTGTGCGCCTTGAGCGAGGCCGTTGTAGCTCTGCGGTGAAGTGCAAGCGCTGAAGGCGGCGCCGTCGAGCGAGCAGGCAAACGTCGAGCCTGGCTCATCTGCGGAGAAGGTGAACGACGCAGTTGCGCTCGCAGTCAGTCCGCTCGGGCCGCCGTCGATCGTCGTCTCCGGCGGGTCGGTGTCGGGGAGCGCCTCGGTAGTGAACGACCAGACCCGGTTCGCTGCGAGCCGGTTCCCGGCGAGGTCGGCGACGCCCCCAGCCCCGCCGGCAACCGTCGCCGTGTACGTCGTTGCCACGAGCAGTGGCCCATCCGGATTCAGGATCGCCGTCCTCGTCGCCGCGTCGTAAGTCACGGTCGCCGCGACGACCGGCGTCCCGAACGTGGCGAGCGTGAACGTCGTGGAGCTGATCGTTGCGGCGTTCATCGCCTCGGAGAACGTCGCCTCGACGTTCGTGCCTGTGGACACACCGATCGCGTCGTCGATCGGAACCACCGCTGTCACGCTCGGAGCTGTGACGTCTACGGTCCACGAGCGGCTGGCCGGGCTCGGGAGGTGCAGGCGCTGAAGGCGGCGCCGTCCAGCGAGCAGGCGAAGGAACCGCTCTCGTCGGCCGAGAAGCTGAAGCTCGCCGAAGTGCTGGCGGTCGGTCCGCTCGGCCCGCTGTCGATCGTCGTCTGGGGGGCGACTGTGTCCACGGTGATCGTGTGCGCAGGGCTGGAGGCGCCGGACGTATTGCCGGCGGCGTCGTGGGCGACGGCGGTGTAGCTATGGCTGCCGTCGGGGACACCTGTGATGGTCTTCACCCAGTTACCCGCGCCGTCGGCGGCGGTGGCGCCTTGTGAGGCGCCGCTGTCGAAGACCTCCACCGTGCTGTTCGCCTCGGCGGTGCCGGCGACGGTGACGGTGCTACTCGTGGTCGTCGACCCATTCGCCGGGGTGGTCATGACCGGCGGGGCTGGCGCGACCGTGTCGACCGTCCAGGCGCGGCTGGCCGGGCTCGGATCCGTGTTCCCGGCCGAGTCGGTCGCCCGCACCTGGAAGCTGTGCGCGCCCTGAGCGAGGCCGTTGTAGGCCTGCGGTGAAGTGCAGGCGCTGAAGGCGGCGCCGTCCAGCGAGCAGGCGAAGGAGCCGCTCTCGTCGGCCGAGAAGCCGAAGCTCGCCGAAGTGCTGGCCGTCGGTCCGCTCGGCCCGCTGTCGATCGTCGTCTGCGGGGCGAGCGTATCGACCGTCCAGGAGCGGCTGGCCGGGCTCGGATCAGTGTTCCCGGCGCCGTCGGTCGCCCGCACCTGGAAGCTGTGCGCGCCCTGGGCGAGGCCGCTGTAGCTCTGTGGCGAGGTGCAGGCGCCGAAGGCGGCGCCGTCCAGCGAGCAGGCGAAGGTCGAGCCTGGCTCATCTGCGGAGAACGTGAACGACGCAGATGCGCTCGCAGTCAATCCGCTCGGGCCGCTGTCGATCGTCGTCTCCGGCGCCGTCGGGTCGGGCCGGTACCTGACAACAAGCTGCGGTCTGTTCGGATTTGTGGATTCCTTGGAAGGGAAGTCGACGCCGTCGCTCGAGAAGGGGACGATGTTAAAGGTGTAGGTGCCGTTGCCGGTCACGGCCGGCGTGACTGCGTATTCCGCCCACGTGTCGAGCGCGAGCGCGCCCTTGTCGTCCAGCGCTGCGCCGGTCCTCGCCGGCTTGTTGTTCCAAGTAATTCCGGTCTCGGTCCAGGAGTTATCCGCGCTGTACGCAGCCGGACCGTTTGTCGTGCCGTTGACGACGTACAAGCGAAGGGTCGCGGAAATGATCGGCCCGGGAACATTGACGTCGAACTTGAGGAAGCTCTCTGTGTTCGGCGAAGAGTCAGATGTGAGCACCGGATCTGCGCCGAAATTCCTGTCCCCCCGGTTCGACTCGACGCGTGCGTCCGCGGTCGGAGAGACCGTGCCCGTCACGATGCTCGTGTCGACCGTCCACGTGCGGCTCGCCGGGGTCGCATCGGTATTGCCGCCTGGATCGGTTGCACGGACTTGGAACGTGTGCGCGCCGTCGGTCAAGTCGGCGTAGCTTTGCGGCGCGGCGCAGGCCGAAAACGCAGCTCCATCGAGGCTGCAGCTGAAAGTCGCGTCTGACTCGTTCGCCGAGAACGCGAACGTGGCCGTGTCGACCTCGACGATGCCAGAGGGGCCGGAGTCGATGTATGTCTCCGGCGGCGTGCTGTCGGGTCCCAGGTCGAAATCATTGTGGACGTAGAACCGAGTCGTGTCGTCCGAAGCGACGGCTGCAAGCCCAGTGGCGCTGCTCAGATCTTGTTTCGTCGTGCTGACGTTGTTGATGTTGACGTCGGTGCTTCTCTGGATGAACGGCGTCCCGAGCCCGGAGCTGAAGGACGGGCTGTCGAGGCTCGTCTGCTTGTAGTAGACCGCCCCGCCCGAGCAGCACGGCGATGTCGCCATCACGTAGAGCTGCCGGTTCTGCCGGTCGATGACGAGCTGCGCGCGCGTGTGGTTGTCCGCGACCCTGCCGAAGACATGGGTCTCCCACGTGCCGTTGTTCTTGAGGACGAGCAGGTTGTAGAGCGGGTCGTTCGGCGCGTTGAGCGAGGTCTTCGCGACCGCGAAAACCTGTCCGGCAGAGTCGCCGTCGAGCCCCTTCAGATTCATGTGGTTGTCGGCGATCTCCGTGCCCTGGAGGGCGATGCTCGACTGCCAGACGTCAACCGCGTCGCCGTCGTTATGGCTCGCGAAGTGGTAGCGCATCGGCGTCCGCGCCTGGTCGCTCCACATGATCCCGACCTTGGAGTTGTACGAGACGATCGCCGACTCGTCCTGCGTCAGCAACCCGGTCGACTCCGTCGCCGGGAGGACGAACGGCGTCGCCCACGCGCTGTCGCTCGTTGTCGAGTGCGTGATGTAGACGGACTGGTTCTTCGTGTACGTGACCCAGAGCTTGCCCGTCGTGTCCTTCTCGATGCCGACGGCCTCCATTCCGCCGCCCGTGGACAGCGTCACGGGAAAGCCGGAGTCGAGCGTGTACGTCCGCGGGCCCGCGTTGTAGCTGAAGCGGCGCACGCGAGCGTTGTTCGAAGAGCTCGTCGAGGTCAGGCCGGAGGTGACGACGTAGAGCTTCGTCCCGTCCCAGAGGCTGTCGCTGCGCGAGCCGTCGCGGTCGTCGATCACCGTACCCGTACTCGTCCACGTCTGGGTCGCCCGATCCAGGCGGTAGATCTCGAAGTTCGTCGTGCTCTGGTTGAGCAAGCTCCCCCACCAGACCCCGTCGTTGAACCACAGCTTGCTCTGCGGATCCTTCGCCGTCGGCGCCGACGCCATGCTGCCGTAGGAGAAGGCGCGGAAACCTACGTCGGGCGTCAGCACGGTCTCCTGGGCGAAAGGGGCAGCACGGCTCGGCACCGAGCCGGCGAGAATGCAGCCGAGCAGGATGATGCAGCCGAGGCCGGTGGCGCCCAGCTTCACCAATCGAGATCTCCTCTGGTGCCCAGTCTTCATGACGGCGAATACCCCAGTCCCGCTCAGCCGGCGGTCGCCGAAACGGCCGAGGCCCCGATCGGCTCCCTTCGAAGCTCGCCGACAATTGTCTTCAGAACGCGGAAGCCGTCGCGAAACGTGCGGAGGTTGCTCTCGCCGTGGATGCGGTCCAGCTCGAAGCTCGGGACCTCGGTGACGACGAGCCCCGCCTTTGCGACCCGAATGTTGATCAGCGTCTCGACCTCGAACCCGTCACAGTCGACGCTGATGACGGGCAGGCAGCTGGCCCAGAACGCGTTGTAGCCGTAGCAGAGGTCGGAGTAGCTCGTTCGGTAGAGAAGATTGACCAGACCGCTCAGAAATGCGTTGCCCATCCGGCGAAGCCGCGTGATGTCAGCGCTTCCTCCTCCCTCGACGAACCGCGAGCCCTTCGCGAAGTCGGCGCCGTCCAGGAGCGCCTCGACGAAGCGGGGGATCTCGGTTCCGTCCGCTGAGCCGTCGGCGTCGAGCATGACGATGATGTCTCCCCGGCAGGCGTTGAATCCCGCCTTGAGGGCATTCCCTTTGCCTCGGCCCGACTGGCCGACGATGCGAACATCGGGGTAGAGCTCACGGGCGACCTCGACTGTGTCGTCGGTCGAATTGCCGTCGACGAGAACGATCTCGTAGATGTCGCTCGGCAGCTTCGCGAAGACGTGAGGAAGGTTCTTCGCCTCGTTCAGCGTCGGAATGACCACGCTGACTCGTGGAGTCTTCGGCCTCGCCTGGTCCAGGATCGGCTTCGTATCGTTCACGCCTGTCCCAGCCCGCAGCTCACGGGCGTGGCCGTTCGCTGCGAATATCGACAGCGTGCTCAACGCCGTGGTCGCACCGGCGTCGCCGGAAGCGGGTCGCTGATGGTCGGCGGCCCAGTTGGGTTCAGCGCCGTTATGCGCAGAGTCGACGCTGTGCCGCATCATCGGGAACTCCTTTCAGCAGGAAGCCGGGGCTTCGATTTGATCCTTCGTGACTGAGAATTGGCATAGACCCCGACCTTGGGAGTCGCAGAGCGAACGTACGACGCGGTGCTCACTCGCTACCTCCTCGCTGGTACATCGCGCCGATGAGCGCATTCCGGATCGACTCGGGCGACCAGGCATCGTTCTCGATGTCTGTCCAGCCGCTGCCGTTCCAGCTTCGGAGCGTCGACTCGACAAGCGAGACATGCAGCAGCGCGGCGCCAGACTCGCGGGCGAAGTCTGTCGCCTCCTCGAGCTCCTCCTCCGTGTCGATGACGATTGCATCGGGCCGAAGCGCGCGTAGCAGGCCGCCGGTCTCGCCGGAGCGAGGGGTGAACGTCCGGACTTCGCCGATGCCCTCGAAGACATCGGCGAGCGCCTCGCAAAAGATCGGTGTCGCGGAGATGATCGCCACGACGAGGTTCCTCGCGCGATTCGCGTGTCCGGCGATAGGGTCCGCGAGGTTCACGCTGTCGTCCTCTGCTCTGGAGCGATGGCACCCAGCTCCAGCGCCGACCGGTAAAAGCCCGCGGCAGCGAATCGCGACGTCAGCTCGAGCTTCTCGAGGATGTTCTGGACGTGTCGTTTGACGGTGAATTCGGAGATGTAGAGCCGGGAGGCGACCTCCTTGTTCCGGAGGCCGGCCGCGATCAACTCGAGTACTTCGCGCTCCCGCGCGGATAGACAGGCAGCTTGTGCCAAGACCCGAGTGTGCGCGCCGAGCCCCTGAACACTCTTGATCAGGGCCGATGTCAGTGTGCGCGACATGGGCGCCTCGCCGGCCCAGAGCCCGCGAAGGGAGCTCGTGAGGCCATTCGGCGAGATTGACTTCGCCAGATACCCATCTGCGCCCGCCTGGATCGCAGCGAGCACGGTTTCCGCGGCAGGAGAGAAGCTCCACACGATCGAGCGTGTCGAACAACTGGATGAAAGCTCCTCAACTGCCTGCAGCCCACCATGCGGAGGGAGCCCGAGGTCGATGAGCGCAAGATCGGGACGTTCGTCCTCGATGGTGGCGAGCAACTCGTCGAGGTCGGACGCCTCGGCCACGTCGAAGCCGCCCTGCCTCGTCAGGAGCGTGCGCACGCCCGCCCGGAAGATCGTCATCGAGTCCGCAACGACCACCCGAATGTTCGTGGGATGCCGGTCGGACCCGGGGGCGAAAGCTGCCCGGATTGCCTTCGGGGTCCGCGCAGGGCGACCCCCATTTGTTGCCGCAACGTACCGCAGTGTTCTCTCTCCCCCTTCGAAACGCGAGATGCAATAGTGCTCAGATCGGCGTGGTACTCACAATGGGCCTAGTGGCCTATTTATCGCGGGTGTTGACAACTCTGGTACTTGCTAACAGCGCTCTTTCAGCGCTCTTTCGTAGCTTTTAGTAAGATTTACGTAGAATTTTGGAGTATCCGAAAATGGTTCTCTGCGAGAACTGCATTGGTACATGGAGGAGCTTTTCATGGTGCGCCTGGCCATGTTGGGCGGCAGCGGGGCAACCGCGGCAACTCCACTAACCCCACAACTCGCCCAAACTCCGCTAAACCGCCACAAATCTCGCCAGATACCTGGTGAACCGGTGCCGATTCCCGCTCCGCGGAGCAGACGGCAACCGGCCCCAGCGGCCAGCCAGCGCCCCGACGACTGCCGGCTCACCCTCGTCTGCAGCGACGAGGGCCTGTTAACAGATTCTCCACATGCGGCGCTAGCCTCTTCCCATGCAAACGTGCTCGAGCTGCGGCCGCGAGATCGAGGGCGACTTCGCTTTTTGTCCTCACTGCGGCGCGGAGCTGGCAGCGGGTGCGCCCACGCGAGAGCGGCGGAAGACCGTAACCGTCCTCTTCTGCGACGTGACGGGCTCGACCTCACTGGGGGAGTCGGTCGACCCGGAGGCGCTCCGGAGGCTGCTCGCCCACTACTTCGAACGGATGAAGGAGATCGTCGAGCACCACGGCGGGACGGTGGAGAAGTTCATCGGGGATGCAGTCATGGCCGTCTTCGGCGTACCGGTGCTCCATGAAGACGACGCGCTTCGCGCCGTCCGCGCTGTGGCGGAGATGCGCGACGCGCTGCCCGAGCTCGGCCTTCAGGCGCGGATCGGCCTCACCACCGGCGAGGTGGTGACCGGCACCGAAGAACGTCTGGTGACGGGCGACGCGGTCAACGTGGCCGCGCGGTTGGAGCAGGCTGCCCAGCCGGGCGAGGTGCTGATCGGGCAGCCGGCGCTTGCGCTCATCGGCGACTGGGCCGAGGTCGAGCCGGTCGAGCCGCTCGAGCTGAAGGGCAAGGCCGAGCCCGTTTCTGCTTTTCGGCTCCTGCGCGTGCGCGAGGCGCCGGAGCGAGCACACGATGCGCCATTCGTCGGACGCCGGCGCGAGCTCGCGCTCCTCACGGAGGCATGGAAACGCACGGAGGCCGAGCAGCGCTGCGAGCTCCTGACGCTCGTCGGCGATGCCGGCCTCGGCAAGTCCCGCCTCGTTGCGGAGTTTCTCGCTCCGATCGAACGCGGGAGTCGTGCGCGGCCGCTGCCTGCCCTATGGGGAGGGGATCACCTATTGGCCGGTCGTGGAGGTGCTGAAGCAGCTCGCCGTGCTGCCCGAGGACGAGGCCGCCGCGGCGGCCACCCGCTCGCTGCTCGGCGAGACGGAAGCGGTGACATCTGCAGAGGAGATCGCCTGGGCCTTTCGCAAGACCCTGGAGCAGGCCGCGGCCGAGGGGCCGCTCGTAGTCGTCTTCGACGACATCCAGTGGGGCGAGGAGACGTTCCTCGACCTGATCGAGCACGTCGCGCTCCTCTCCTCGGGCGCGTCGGTCCTGCTGTTCTGCATGGCGCGCCCTGAGCTCGCGGAGCGCCGGGCCGACTGGCCGGTGAGGCTTCGGCTCGAGCCGCTGGCCGAGGACGACATTGAGGAGCTCATCGCCGAACGTGTTCCCGAGCAGCTGCGCGAGAGGATCGCTCGCGCCGCGGGCGGGAACCCGCTCTTCGTCGAGGAGATGTTGGCGATGGCCGGCGAGGCGGAGGGCGAGGTGCTCGTCCCCCCCACGCTGCAGGCGCTCCTTGCAGCGCGTCTGGACCAGCTCGAGACGGCCGAGCGCCGCGTCCTCGAGTGGGGCGCGATCGAGGGCGAGATCTTCCATCGCGGCGCCGTGCAGGCGCTCGCGCCCGAGGAAACCCAGGTGACCCCCCGCCTGGCCGCGCTCGTCCGGAAACAGCTGATCAGGCCCGACAGGCCGCAGCTCCCGGGCGAGGATGGGTTCCGATTCCGCCACCTGCTGCTCAGGGACGCCGCCTACGACGCGCTGCCGAAGGCGGCGCGGGCAGACCTCCACGAACGCTACGCATCGTGGTTGGAGCAGCGCGGGGTCTCCCTTGTCGAGCTAGACGAGATTCTCGGTTACCACCTCGAAAAGGCCTGCCGCTACCGCGCGGAGCTCGGAATGCCCGACAATGGCATGGCCGCAGCGGCGAGGAATCGCCTGACATACGGTGGTAACCACGCGGCCCGTCGCCAGGACTTCCACGCCGCCGTGAGCCTATTCGAGCGAGCCGCCGCGCTCGTGCCCCCGTCCGAGGTCGACCTCGCCCTAGAAAGCGAGCTCTCAGAAGTCCTGGCCTGGACAGGCAGGACTGACGACGCACTCCGGCGCGCAGATGCCCTCGCCGAGCGGTCCTTGGCTGTGGGCGACCAAGTTGGGGAGGTGTGCGGGAGGATTCAGGCCGGCGTCATCCGCGTGCACCTCGAGTCGGAAGGCGCGGCCGAGAAGCTGTCCGCGCTCCTCGAGCAGGCGCTGCCCGTGTTCGAGGCGGCGGGCGACGACCTGGCTTTGTACATCGGGTACTCCGCGCTCGCTGAGGTGGCTGTTGCGCGAGGGCGCCCCGACGCAGCGCTCGAGGCATACGAACGGGCCTTCGCCCACGCACGGCAGTCAGGCCATCGACCGTCGATGATGTTGGGGGCGCTCGCCTGGTGTCGCTTCCTCGGCACGACTCCAGTGCCGGAACTGCTCGCGTGGCTCGACGAGATCGAGCCACGCGCAGGACGCGATCAGTTCGTCCGTGCCTACCGGGCCTGGTCGCTCGCGAGGCTCGGTCGTTTCGACGAGGCACGCGCCATCCTCACTCAAGCCCGCGCGAAGCAGATGGAGCGTGGCGGGGGAGCCCTGTTGGCGAACCTCACCGCTTTCGAGTCCGTCTGGGTCGAGCTCTTGGCCGGCGATCCCGTCACGGCGGCCGAGTTCGGAGCAGAAGGGTGCAGGCTGCACGAGGAGCTGGGGGAACATCAATTTCTGGTCGCCGCAGCCGCGACCCTGGCGCAGGCGCTCTACGCGCTCGGCCGGCTCGAGGAGGCAGACGCCTGGGCCGGCCGCGCAGCCGAGGGGGCGAGCGGCGACGTGTGGACGCAGTTGGACTGGCGGCAGGTGAAGGGGAAAGTGCTCGCGCGTCGCGGGGAGCACGCGGAGGCGCAAAGGCTCGCAAGCGAGGCGGTGACGATCGGTGACGACACCGATCTGCTCGACCAGCAGGGAGCCACGTACGCCGACCTCGCCGAGGTGCTACTCCTCGGCGGCAAGCACGAGGAGGCAGCCGCCGCACTCGAGCAGGCGCTCGCGCGCTACGAGCGCAAGGAAAACCTCGTCATGGCCGGACGGATGCGCGACCGGCTGTCGGCGTTGCGGGAGAAGGCTCCTCTCTGAGATGCCGGGGGCGGGACTCGAACCCGCACGCCCCCGGAGGGGACACCTGATTTTAAGTCAGGCGCGTATGACCAGTTTCGCCACCCCGGCGGTCGAAGGATAGCCGCGCGAGCGCTTACTGCCCGGGCGCCATGTCCTTGACGCTCGGGTAGCGCTCGCCTGCCTTGTTCCGATGCGCATCGCGGAACTTCGCGAACGCATCGGAGTCGAACTTCGAGCACGTCAGCACGTAGCCCTTGCCAGGATCCACACCGCCGAAGGCGCCCTCCTGCTCGTACGCCGGCTCGTTCCAGGCCGTCAGCGCGATCTTCTTCCCGAGCTTCGAATACGGCGCGACCACGAGCCCGTACGGGTCGTCCTGGTAGAGCGACTCGATCTTGCGGACCGTGTCTTCGCCGACGTTGCCGTACTGCAGGATGATGCCGCCGTGCTCGAGATTGTGGACGAGGATCGTCTGCTTGACCGGGTCTGTGTACAGGCTCCACGGCGCCGGCGACTGATAGTGCGGGCCGCTCGAGGGCGGGAACGAGTTGTACTTGACCTTCGCGTCGGGGTTCTGGAGGTGCTTCGGCTTCATTCCGGGATACGAGCGCTCGACGCAATCCTTCGAGTTGGTCACGGCCGTCGAGCCAGAGCCGCCGCCTCCGCCTCCCCCGGCAAAGGCGACGAAGGCGAGCACGGCGATGAGGATGACGATGCCTGACCCCGAGAAGGCGAGCAGGTAGAGCAGTGTCCGGCGCTCGGCCGGCGTTCGCGGCTCGGTGCGCTGCTTGGGCGCCTGCACGGGCCGGCGGGGCGGCGGCGGAGTTCGGCTTTTCTTGGCCAAAGCCGTTCGATGGTAGCGGCGTAGAGGCTGGGTCGGCGGGGCGAGGGTGCCTATACTGGCGCCTCCCAATGAGGAGGAGTGGAATGGGATTTCTCGACAAGCTGATGGGACGGAGCAAGAAGACGGCCGGAGACATGACCCGCGACGCGTCGATGCGGCAGGAGGGCATGCACCAGGAGCACGAGGGCATGGCCGAGGACCGCGCGTCCACTGCTGAGGACAAGGCGCAGGAAGCACGCGAAGAAGCCGCCGAGCATCACGCGCAGCGGGACAACCCGTAAACGCGCCCGAGTAACGCCGTCCGACACCAGGTCTACCGTTTTGCGGTCCTATGTGGATCGCGCTGCTCACCGTGCTCGTCCTCGGCGTCGCCGCCGCGGGCGGAGCCTGGTTCGTTCGCTACCTAGGCGCTGAGCTCGGGGCGCTCCGCGAAGCGGCCGGAAGCCAGCTCGCGGACCGGAACGCAGAGGTCGACCGCCGGCTCGAGGCAATGACCTCGACCCTGGACCGGCGCCTGGAAAGCACGTCGAAGACGGCCGGCGAGATCCACCGCCAGCTTGGTGAGCTGGGCCGCGCGAACGAGGAGATCCTCGCGCGCGCAAACGATCTCAAGCGCCTCGAGCAGGCACTCCGGCCGCCGAAGGCCCGCGGCGGCTTCGGCGAGCTCCTGCTCGCAAACCTGCTGCGCGACCGCCTCCCGCCGGATGCCTACGAGCTCCAATACGGGTTCCGCAGCGGCGAGCGGGTCGACGCCGTGATCAAGGTCGACCGCCTGGTCCCGGTCGACGCGAAGTTCCCGCTCGACAACTTCGAGCGACTCGCGGAGGCCGAGAGCGAGGAGCACCGCGTCCTCGCGGAGAAGGCCTTCGCACGCGACCTGAAGATTCACGTCGACGCGATCGCCGACAAGTACATCCGCCCGGACGAGGGCACCTACGACTTCGCGCTCATGTACCTACCGTCCGAGGGCGTGTACTACGAGCTCGTCTGCGGGAAGACCGGCGCGCTGCTCTCCTACGCGCACGAAAAGCGGATCTTCCCCGTCTCGCCGACGACGTTCACTTCACAGCTGCAGGTGATCGCGCTGGGGCTGAAGGGGATGCAGATCGAGCAGCGCGCACACGAGGTCATGGCCTACTGCGCACAGCTCGAGAACGACTTCGGCCGCTTCCGCGACGACTTCCAGGTCGTGGGCAAGCACCTCGGTCACGCACAGTCGAAGTACTCCGAGGCCGAGCGGAGACTGGACCGGTTCGAGGGCAAGCTCGACCGGGCGGCGGACTGGGACGAGGCACTCGTCGAGCCGGCGGAGGCCCCAGAGCTACCGCGGGCAGTCGACGCGGCCTGACCCGACCTGCTGAGCCCGCTCAGCTCTCGACGCTCTCGGAGACCACAATGAGCGGCCGCCGGAGCCGGGCTTTGCCGGCGGGAGGCTCACGACGTTCCTCCGAAGCGCGATCCCCTAAGGCGGCTCCTGAAACCATCGCCAACCGCGACCGCCCTGAAGGAGCGGGCTCACGGGGGAACCAGGGTTCCCCCGTGCTCAGGCTCGCGCCGGCTGTTCCTGCTTCAGGTAGCGGATGAGTCCGCCCGCGACGACGATTTCGCGTTCGCGCGGGAGCAGATCGTGGACGAGCGTGATCTCGTCGGCGTCCTCGATCTCGCACTGGAGCTCGTCGGCACCCTCGGCGATCTCCTGGAGGCCTGAGATACGCCACGTCTGTCCGAGACCAGCCTTGTCGTAGTCGTTCTCGTCCTTGAACAGCAAGGGCACGATACCCTGGGCGATGAGGTTGCGCCGGTGGATGCGGGCGAAGCTCTTCGCGATCACCGCGCGCACGCCGAGCTGGGCGGGAGCGAGCGCCGCATGCTCGCGGCTCGAGCCTTGTCCGTAGTTGTGACCGGCGACGATGAAGCCTCCACCCCACTCCTTCGCGCGGCGCGGGAACTCCGGGTCGCGGAGCTGGAATGTGAACTCGGCGATCGCCGGGACGTTCGAGCGATAGGCCATCACCGTCGCCCCGTCCGGGGACAGGTCTCCGGTCGAGATGTCGTCCGGACCCTTGATCAGCACTCGGAGCTTGAGCTCGTCCGGCAACTCCTTGGGCTCGGGCGGGGGCTTGATGTTCGGGCCTCTGGGGATCTCGATCGAGGCCGCCTCCTCCGCGGGTGCGGGCTCGAGGATGTGCGCTTGAACGACCGCGGGGCGCGCGGGTGGACGCTCTGGAAGCTCGGGCGGCGTGAGCTCTCGCGGGTCCGCGATCGCGCCCTTCAGCATCGAAGCTGCGGCGACGGCGGGCGAGCAGAGATAGACGCTGTCCTCGGCCGTGCCGCTGCGGCCCGGGAAGTTCCGGTTGAACGTCCGCAGTGAGTTCGACCCGGACGGCGGCGCCTGCCCCATGCCGACGCAGGGCCCGCAGGCCGGCTCGAGCATGCGCAGTCCGGCCATCATCAGGTCGACGTACGTGCCCGACTGGGTGATCTGGTCGAGGATCTGCCTGGAGCCCGGAGTTGCGGTCGCCGAGACGAGCTGCTCCGAGATCCGGCTCCCGCGCAGGGTGGCTCCGACCAGCGCAAGGTCCTCGTACGACGAGTTCACCGAGGAGCCGATGCAGACCTGGGCGAGCTCCGTGCCGACGAGCTCGTCGACCGGGACGACGTTCCCCGGGCTCGAAGGCTTGGCGACGAGCGGGACGAGCTGCGCGAGGTCGATGTGCTCTTCCTCGTCGAAGTCCCCGGTGCTCCCGGTCTCGAGCGCGACGAAGTCCGCTCCGCGCTCCTGTTCCTCGAGCCACCGCCGCGTCTCGTCGTCGGCCGGGAAGATTGCCCCGGTCGCGCCGAGCTCGGCGATCATGTTCGCGATCGTCCCGCGCTCGGTGTAGCTCAACGTCGCCACGCTCGGCCCCGTGAACTCGAAGACGGCGCCGCGCCCCCCGCGCACCCCGCGCCGCCGGAGGAGCTCGAGGATCACGTCCTTCGCCTGAATCCACGGTCTCGCGAGCTCGTTCTCGAGGAAGACGCCGACGATCTTCGGGCACGGCAGCTCGAACGCATGCCCCGCCATGCAGACGGCGACGTCGAGCCCGCCGGCGCCGATCGCGATCATCCCGCAAGAACCGGACTGCGTCGTATGGCTGTCGGCCCCGACCAATGTCTTGCCCGGAGTCGCGAATCGCTCACAGTGGATGTAGTGGCAGATCCCGTTTCCGGGCCTGGAGAACCACGCCCCGTACCGTGCCGCCATCGCCTGGAGGAACCGGTGGTCGTCGGGGTTCTTGAAGTCGATCTGGAGGATGTTGTGGTCGACGTAGACGACGGCCGTCTCGACCTGGACGCGATCGTGCTCGAACAGCTCGAACTGCATCATCGCCATCGTCCCGGTCGCGTCCTGAGCGAGGGTCTGGTCGACGGAGATCGCGATCTCCTGGCCCGGGACAAGCTCGCCGCGAGCGAGGTGCTCTTCGAGAATCGTGCGCGCAAGTGAAGCCATTTGCGGCTTCTAGTATCGCAGGAGCGCTCCGATGCCTTCGGCGGGATCGAGGTCGCGATGGGCCGTCACGGCATGAACCGTGCCGCCGTGTGCGAGCGTCTGGTGGACAGCGAGATCGAGGCCGTCCTTTCGGCGATCCATCTCGGTGCCATCGAGCGGGCACCGCCCGCCGCCGACGGAGACGCGGCCGCAGGCCGGGCACTGCGAAGCCTCGTGGTCGGCCCCTTCCGAATAGAGGAGCAGCTCGACACGAGCATCGGAAGCAGCTTCGAGCGTCTGCTCCCAGCCCGACGCGGCGCGCTCCCCGCGCCCGGCCTCCTCGCGCCAACGCGCGACGAGCTCGCCCTCCTCCTTGGCCCGCGCTTGCTCGAGGATCGGAGAGGTGAGCGCCAGCAGCTCGGTCGCCTGCACGTGCGACTCTGCGCTCGTCCAGCCGACGACTGCAGCTCGGGTCTCCTTGGCGATCAGATCGTCGAGCTCCGCGCGAGTCTCCTCGGAGGAGACGACGATCACCTTCGGCGAGCGCATGCCTCGAACGCGGCGGTCGAGCTCTTCGGCGACGTCGCGAAGATGATCGCCGACGAGCTTCTCGATGTGCCGCTGGAAGCGCGCCTGAGACCAGCCTCCCTGATCGTGACGCCCGGGGACGTCGTCGGTCTTGTGGACGATCTCGTCGAGCCGTCCGGAGCGCAGGCGGAAGAGCTCGCCCCGCTCGCGGCCGACGACGGCGACGATCGCGCCCTCTCCGCGCCCGACGAGCGGCACGAGCGGAGTGAGATAGAAGTCCCGACCGACACGGACACGGTCGGGCACGGGCTCGATCAGGGAGCGGGCCATCCAGAAGTTGTCGAGGCCGGCCGAGAAGATCGCGAGGCTCTGAGCCTGGTCGCGATCGAATTCGCTGTCGAAGTACTCGCCAATGCGCTCGAAGTCGGCCTTCAACCCGACCCGCTGGTCGTGGGTCAAGCCTCCGTCGTTGGCGCCTTCGCTGCGCTCGGCCTCGGCGAGGAGTGAGTTGATGCGCGCGTCGGTGTCCCCGGCGGTCGGCGCGGTCCTCGGATCCAGGTCGACGTAGAAGCTGATCGCGCAGCCCTTTTCGTTCACGCTCTCGGCCATCTGTTCAGCTCCATTTCCTCGAAAGTCGCGATTCTATTCCGGTGGCGCTACGCATCTTCACTATCGGCCATGGGCGGAGGGAGCTCGACGAGCTCGTCGCCTGTCTGCGCGAGGCGGCGATCGAGACGCTCGTCGACGTTCGGCGCTTCCCGGGCTCCCGCCGAAATCCCCAGTTCAACCAGGCGACGCTCGCGGCCGCGCTCGACGCCGAGGGCATCGCCTACCGCCACGCCGTCGAGCTCGGAGGCAAGCGGGCGGGCGAGCCCGGTGAGGAGCGCTTCGCCTGCCTCGGCGCCTTCGGCAGCTACGTGGCGCGCATGGGGACGCCTGAGTGGAAGGCCGCGCTCGCAGACGTGCTCCGGGAGCCGGTGCCGTGCCTCATGTGCGCCGAGACTCCGTGGGTGCGCTGTCACCGCCGGTTCATCGCAGAGCTTCTCGTCGCTCGCGGTCATCAGGTGGTACATCTGATCAGGCCGGGGCAGCGCGAGCCCCACCGCCTGCACGCTGAAACCGAGCTTCGGAACGGCGAGCTGTACCTCTGTGGCCAGCTCGTGGCGTAGGTTGAGCAGCCCCGTCACTGGGAAGGACAAAGCGGTCCGATTCGTTGAATAGTGTGAGGTCCCAGAAAGGGGCCTTACTACCCTTGTGAGTGGCATGACAGACAACGACACACGCGACTTGATCATCATCGGGGGCGGACCGGCGGGCTACACGGCCGCCCTGTATGCAGCGCGCGCGAATCTTCATCCGCTCGTCATCGAGGGCGTCGGGTGGGGCGGCCAGCTGATGATCACGAGCGACGTGGAGAATTACCCCGGCTACGTGGAAGGGATCCTCGGCCCGGAGATGATGCGCGACTTTCGCACCCAGGCCGAGCGGTTCGGGGCCGAGTTCCTGACCGAGGACGTGACCTCGGTCGACTTCTCGGAACGGCCGTTCCGAATCTCCGTGGGCGACGACGAGTATCGAGCGAGGGCGGTGATCGTCTCCACCGGGGCGAGCGCGAGGCAGCTCGGAATCGACTCCGAGCGCGAGCTCCAGGGCAAGGGAGTCTCGTACTGCGCGGTCTGCGATGCCTTCTTTTTCCGCGACAAGGAAGTGGTCGTCGTCGGCGGCGGCGACTCCGCGATGGAGGAGGCGATCTTCCTCACGAAGTTCGCGACGAAGGTGACCGTCGTCCACCGGCGGGACGATTTCCGCGCCTCGCCGATCATGCTCGACCGCGCGCGGGCAAACGAAAAGATCGAGTTCGTCACCAATGCCGTCGTCGAGGAGGTGCTCGGCGAGGAAGGGCGCGTGACCGGTGTCCGCATCCGCGACTTGAACACGGGCGAGACGACCGATCTTCCGGCGGGCGGCCTGTTCGTCGCGGTCGGGCACGATCCGAACACGAAGCTCTTCCTCGAGCAGCTCGAGCACGACGAGCCCGGATACCTGATCACCCAGCAGGGCTCGACGGCCACGAACATCCCGGGAGTCTTCGCCGCCGGCGACGTCGTCGACCACGTCTACCGGCAGGCTGTGACGGCAGCCGGGACCGGCGCGATGGCCGCGCTCGACGCCGAGCGCTTCCTTGCTGCTGAGGAAGGGCACGAGGCGGCGGCCCTGGCCGCACCGCGCATCGAAGCCGAGGAGGCCGAGGCACCGCTTGCGGTGACGTCCTCAGGACGTGCGGGCTCGGCCCGCGCGTCCGTCTGAATTGACCGCTCGAGACATCAGAATTAACCGAAACGGCAGTAGGCAAGAGGTCTAGCCGAGTCCGGCAGGATCCCCATGGCGGAGACGACCTGGATCGACCTGCTCGACCCTGATCGGGCCGAGCTCGAGCGCCATCTACCGCACAGGTTGCAGGCACATGCTGTCGAGCAGCTCCTGCGGCCGGCGGCACACGACGACGAGCCCCGGCCAACGCTGCAAGCGCAGGGCGACTACGTTTTCGGCGTCTTCCTCGTCGCCGTCGCCGTCCCGGAAGAGGATCGTGTCTTCTATCAGGAGATCGACATCGTGCTCAGCGACGACTTCCTGCTGACCGTTCGAAAGACGCCTCCGGGGGAGGAGCCGTACGACATCGGCCCCGTGCGAGAGATCTGCCCCAAGGGCGCAGAGCCGGAGCCGGGCATGATCGTCTACCACCTCGTCAACGACGTCGCTGATCGCTACCTGGATCTGATCGACGCCGTCAACGACGAGATCGACGAGCTCGAGGACCACGTCGAGACGTGGCCCGCCGCGCAGGTGCGGGAGCGGCTATCGGCACTCCGCCACGATCTCCTGCACATCAGGCGCACCCTCGCGCCCACACGCGACGCCATTCGCCGAGTCGTGGACGGCAGGCTCGACCTGGAGGGTGTCGAGCTCTTCCCGCGAGAGGTGGAGCTGCACTTCGCCGACGCCTACGACAAGCTGCTGCGCTCGACGGAGGGGCTCGAGCTCTCACGCGACCTGGTCGCGAGCGCACGCGACTACCACCAGGCGAAGATCGCGAACGACCAGAACGAGGTCATGAAGAGGCTGACCGCGATCGCCTCGATCCTCCTCGTTCCGACCTTCATCGTCGGGCTCTACGGCCAGAACTTCCGGCATATCCCCGAGCTGAACTGGGGCTTCGGCTACTGGTGGTCTTGGGGATGGATCGTCGCCGCGACGATCGGGCAGGTCGTCTACTTCCGACGCAAGGGCTGGATTTAGGGCCGGCCCGGCCGCAGCTTCAGCCATCCGAAGAACGCCAGCGCGGCCACGGCGACGACGGCGACCACGACCAGACCGGCCGCGTGGACAACGGCGACGGCCGCCTCGCCGAGGAGGTAGCCGGCCAGGCCAACGGATACGGCCCAGGAGATCCCGCCGAGCGCGTTCCAGGCCAGGAATCTCGACCAGTGCATGCGGTGTGCTCCGGCGAGCACGGCAGCTGTGACCCGGAGAAACGGCAACCAGCGGCCGAAGAAGACCGTCTTTGCTCCGTGGCGCTCGAAGAACGCTTCGCCGCGCTGCAGGAATCGGCGCCTGGCCGTCTCGAGTCGGCCGGGGCGCGTGAGCAGGCGCCGCGCCCCTTGGCGGCCCAGGAGGTAGCCGAAGTTGTCGCCGACGATCGCCGCCGCCGCAGCGGTCGCCACGACTGCGGGAAGCGCCAGCTTCCCCTGGGAGGCGAGCACGGCGCCTGTGATGAGGGCAGTCTCGCCCGGCAACGGCAGTCCAGCCGACTCACCGCCCACGAGCAGGGCAAGCACGAGGTACGCGATGCCGCTCGTCGGAAGCGCGATCAAGATGAGCGAGCTCACCGTCCTGCGAGCCTAGTGCCCGTGGCTACCATCGCCCGGGTGCCCTGGTTCATCTGCCCCAACTGCAAGCAGCGCTCCGTCGACCTCGACAGCGTCGAGGGCTTCTCCGAACAGGCAGTCGCCTGCCGCCACTGCGGCTTCGGCTTCCTCTTCGAGCTCATGGACGACTACTACCCGGCGCCGACAACGGGGTTCGTCGTCTGCGACGCCGAGGGGCGCATACTCGCGCTTGGACGCGGGGTGTTCGAGCTCAGCGGCTACCAGGAGCAGGACGTTCTCGGCCAGGAGGTGATGGACGCCTTCCAGCTCTCCGGGTTCGAGGACGGCAAGAACCCCTCGGAGCTGGCGCGCGAGTGGGGCGTGCGGCGCTTCGGCGAACAGCTCGAGCTTCGCACCCGGGCCGGGCTCACCAAGCGCGTGACCGCCGACTTCCTGCCGGCATACGACGAAGACGGTGGCCTGCTCGTGGCGCTCACACCTCGCTGAAGACCTAGTAACAAACTGTTACAAGGTCAGACGCGGGTCGAAGGACAAAGGTCGTTGATGACGCAGTTCTCGCAGCGCGGACGGCGGGCAAGGCATACCCGGCGTCCATGCCAGATGAGGAGGTGCGGAAAGCGGCCCCAATCGGCTCGAGGAACGAGCCTCATCAGATCGCGCTCGATCTTCGCCGGGTCCTCGTGCTTCGTCAGTCCGAGCCGCTGCGAAAGCCGGCGCACATGCGTGTCGACCACGATCCCCTGCGGCTCGCCGAGCTCGGCGGCGACGACGTTGGCGGTCTTGCGCCCGACCCCCGGAAGCCGGACGAGGTCTTCGACTCGCCTGGGCACTTGGCCGTCGAATTCCTCGATCAACATCTTCATCGTGCCGCGGATCGCCCTGGCCTTCTGGCGAAAGAAGCCGGTCGGGCGAATGTCGTTCTCGAGCTCCTCCGGCGGAGCCGCGAGGTAGTCCTCCGGCCGACGGTACTTGCGAAAGAGCACGGGCGTGACGCGGTTGACGTTCACGTCGGTCGTCTGCGCGGAGAGCATCACCGAGACCAGCAGCTCGAGCTCGTTCCGGAAGCGAAGCGCAATCGTGGCGTCCTGGTGCTCGCCGGCGAGGCGCTCGATGATGGGGACGATCCGGGCGCGCTTCGGCCCCACGCGCCGCCGCGCCTCAGCGACGTAACTACGCACTGAAGGCGGGCAGGCGCGGGCCGGCGCAGACGAGATCGAGCGCGGGGCAGGTCGGACACGCGTAGTCGCTCGGTCTCGGGTGAAACTCGCCCGCCTGGATGGCCGCGATCGCCGCCGAGAGTTCCGCCTCGAGCACCGGCAGCTGATCGGCCTTGTAACAGACTGTCACCAGGTCCTCAGGGCGCTCGAGGAACTGATAGACGACCTCGACCTCCTCCGCGCCGGCACGCAGGCAGGCGAGCGCGTACACGAGCCGCTGCAGCGTGTACTCGCGCTCGACGACCTCGGCCGGGGTCGCATCTTCGAGCACGTTCGTCTTGTAATCGACGACCAAGGCGCGTCCATCCTGGAGGTGGAAGACGTCGATGCGCCCGCGCAGGAGAACCCCGTCGTGCTCGAACGCGAACGGCCGCTCGACGGTCGCATCCTCGAGCTCCGCGATCCGTTGTGCCAAGCCCGATTCGCAGTATGCGGCGACATTGCGGCCGATCCGCTCGACCTCGTCGTCGGTCGCGCTCGGATAGACCGCCCGTACCGAGTCGCCGAGCTGCTCGGGCGAACGAGGCGCGGCGAGGTCGACCTGCTCGAGCAGCACGTGGACGGCGTCTCCAACCTCGGTCGCAGCCAGCCCGACCTCGCCGTCACCTCTCGCCGCGGGCGCCTCTCGCAGACCCACGATCCGCTCCGCGTAGAAGCGGTACGAGCAGAGCTGGTAGAGAGCGAGGGCGCTGTACGAGAGCCGGCGCACGCGGTTGGCGGGTGGCTCGGGTACGGGCAGCAGAGCGGGCAGCTTGGGCGCATCGGCGATCACCGGTGCGTCGCCGTTGCTGGCGAAGAGCGCCAGCTGCTCCTGGTCGTCCGACCGCTTGGGCTCGGCCGGCTCGGCCACGCAGCGGTCGACTCGGATCAGGAGCCGCGCTCCGTTCCGCTCGATCTCGACCGGCCCCTCCCCGGCTTCGTCCAGCTCCTTCGCCTCGAGGCGCCCGAGCACCCAGCCGATCGGCGTCGAATCATCTCCGCTGCGCTCGGGATCGATTGACCCCGAGACGACGAGCCGATCGATTGCGCGCGTCATCGCCACGTAGTAGAGGCGCCGGCGCTCCGCCTCCGAGGCCTCCTCCTCCACCTCCTTCACCTCCTGGTAGTCGGAGGTGGGCCGCCGCTTGCCGGTGGCGGGGTCGGCAACGCGGAAGCCGAGTCGCCCGTCGGGAAGGCAGAGGATCTCGTCCGAGTCGTAAGAGGCGCCGTGGCGGCCGGCGTCGGCGACGACCACGACCTTGAACTCGAGCCCCTTCGCTCCGTGGATCGTCAAGAGCCGGATGACGTCGGTTCCCTCCTCCTCCGCCACCGCCTCGAGCTCGGAGGCGCCGACCGTGTCCTGCTCGCGGACGAAGCGGACGAAGCCCTCGACGTCAGGGCCCCGCAGCTCCTCGTAGGAGCGGGCCAGGCGCGCGAGCTTGCGCAGGTTCGCGTAGCGCCGGCGACCGTCCCACTGGGCGAGGACCGCGAGGTCGTAGTCGTGCTCGGTCAGGATGCGCTCGCAGAGGCGCTCGAGCGAGAGCCGTGCTGCGAGCCCGGCGAGCCGGTCGTACCGCTGCCGGAAGGCCCGGAAGAGCCGAGCGTCGCGGTCGGAGAGCCCTGCGGGGAGCGAGCGCTCGAGTCCGACGAAGAGCGGGCGGCGCTCGGCCGACCGGCGCAGGTGCATGAGCGCGTCGTTCGAGACGCCGACGAACGGAGAGGCGAGCACGGTCACGAGCGCCTCGTCGTCGTAGCGGTTGTGCAGGAGCCGCAGGTAGGCGAGGAGATCGACGACCTGCTGTTGGTGGTAGTAGTCGCGACCGGTCGCGCGGAAGGTCGGCAGACCCCGCTCTCGCAGGGCCTGCTCGTAAATGCGCGCATCCGTGCCCGCGGCGAAGAGCAGGACGATCTCGCCCGGAGTCGCCTCGCCCGAGTCGACGAGCTCCTGCACGCGGCTCGCCACGTGCTTGGCTTCCGCCGCGCGCCAGTGCGTGCCCGAGTCGCGGTAGCTGGCCTTGTCGGTGACGAGGAGCTCTACTGCGGGGCCGAAGGCAGGATCGGCGAAGCGGCCGGCCGCGGAGAGCGGCTGGAACGAGTCGCCGAAGTCGGCCGAGAAGAGGTGGTTGATGACGTCGAGCACCTCCGGGCGCGAGCGGTAGTTCTCGGTCAGCGCGAGCACGCCGCCGGAGGCCTCGCGGCGCTCGCGGAAGACCTCGACGTCGGCGTGCCGGAAGCGGTAGATGGACTGGAACTCGTCGCCGACGAAGAAGACCTCGATGGGGCTTGCCGAGGAGCTCTCGGGCTCCTGGGGCGCCGCTGGCGGTGCGGGGCCGGAGGGAACAGTGCTCATTAGCACGGGCCCGGAGAGCACCGTGCCGTCAGCGGCGCCAGGTGGCGGCGGAGCCGGGCTTCGCCCGGCGGGAGCCGACACCGGCCAGGGGCGCGAGAGGAGATCGATCAGCTCGCACTGAAGCCTGTTCGTGTCCTGGAACTCGTCGACGAGCACCGAGCGGAAGCGCCAGCTCTCGCGCTCGCGGATCGAGGGGTGATCGCGAAGGAGGTCGCGGGCGCCGAGCTGGAGATCCTCGAAGTCGAGTGCCGACTCCCGTTCCTTGGCGGCGGCGTAGGCGTCGGCGAAGCGTCGCAGGAGCTCCTCGAGCAGCGACCGGTCACGGGCGGCGAGCTCGTCGAGCGCGGCCTGCTCGACTGCTCGTCGGGCCTCCTCGTAGCTCGCGAAGCGGTCGCGGGGGCCTCCACGGGCGGCCACATCGGAGAGATCGAGGAGGCGCTCGGTTGCAGGTACATGTTCCAAGAGCTCGAGGACCCGGGCTGCGCTCTCCCGGGGAGTGTCGGCCGCCTGCATGCCGGCCGTGTCCTCGATCACGCAGCGCGCCGCCTCGCGCAGCTCCTCGACCCGCGCATCGAGCCCGGGCCGCTCGGCCACCTCGAGCACGAGGTCGCGGCCCGCCGAGCGCAGCGTCTCGTAGACGCCGGTCAGCATTCGCCGCAGCCCGCGCGCGCGATACGTAGCGAGCAATCGGATCCGCTCCGAGTCATCCGAAACGCAGAACTCCTCGAGCGCGGTCTCGAACGCCTCGCCCGCGAGGACGCGCGCCTGGTTCTCGTCGAGGACGCGGAAGCGCGGATCGATGCCCGCCTCGAAGGGATGCGCCTTCAGCAGCCGGTGGCAGAAGCCGTGGATGGTCGAGATCCAGGCGCCGTCGAGCTCGCGCGCGAGGTCGTGCCGGCCGAGCTCCTTGAGGCGTCCGCGGATGCGCCCGCGCAGCTCGCCCGCAGCGCGCTCGGTGTAGGTGATCGCGAGCACCGAGTCGATCGGCAGCCCGCGCTCGCGGACCGCGCGGACGAAGCGCTCGACGAGCACGGTCGTCTTTCCGGTCCCGGCCCCCGCAGAGACGAAAACGAGCCCGGGCGCGTCGATTGCCGCCAGCTGCTCGGCGTTGGGCGCGCGGGTGTCCTCGACGACTGTCACGACCTCGCCACCCGGCACATCGACCAGAGCTCGCACCAGCTCGGACACGGGAAGCCGCCCTTGGGGTCGTGCTGCACGTCGCCCGTGCGGATCCGCTCCACGAACCGCGCCGCGTGCTCTTTCGCACGCTCGGTCTGGCCCCAGAACTCCTCCTCCTCCAGGTAGTCGCGCGCCGAGAAACCCGGGACGTCCTCCTTCGCCTCGGCCCGGAGCAGTCCCCGCGCATGCCGTTCTCCGGCGAGCGCGCGGTAGAGCCCGCCGAGAGGCTCGATCCCCACGAGGTCCCTGAGCACGAGCATGTAGAGGGGGATCTGCAGTCGCAGCTCGGATTCGATCTTCGCCGCCGAGTGCGCCGTCTTCCCCGACTTGTAGTCCTGGACGATCCCGCGCGCGCTGAACGGGTCGAGATCGATCCGGTCGATCTTGCCCGAAAGCGAGAAGCCGTCCACCTGCAGGCCGCGCTGGAGCTCGGGAGCGGAGCGGTCCGAGCCGAACGAGACCTCGAAGCGGCGCGGAACGAGCCCGAGCGGCGACCCGGTCTCCTCGCGGACGAAGTGCTCGAGGTCGCGCCAGAGACTCTCCTCCAGCTCTCGACGCTGCAGCTCGCCGAGCTCGATCCAGACCCCGCCCTCGATCGCCTCCGCCAGGCACTCGCGGAGGAAGACGAGGGCCTCTTCCAGGCGGTCTGAATCGACACGTTCAACCCCGAGGCGCTTTGGAACCCCCGAGAAGAATTTGAAGAGGGTCTGATGGGCGACCGAGCCTCGGAGGCGCGCGTCGACTTCGCCGTCTATCGTGCGCGGGTCGATGACGCGCTCCAGGAACCAGATCGACGAGCAGTCGGCGAAGCCTTCGAGCTCGGTGACCGAGAATGTCGACCGGCCCCGCAGCTCGTCGAGCAGGACCGGGTCGGTCAGCCGAGTCGACCGTGAGAAGGCAGCGCGCGCGCGCTCCAGCCTGCGCTCCCAGCCGTTCACGCGCGCGAGCGCGAGTGCCTCGTCCGGGTCCGACGCCCCAAGCGCGCTCAGGGCGCGGAGCCGCTCGCGCTCGGTGGGAGCTGCGTCGAGACGCCACGTGAGGGCAGCCAGCGGGCGCTTCCGCGTCCACCGGGCGACGTCCTCGCTCGCAAAGAGTGCACGCACCTCGTCCCAGAAGGGGCTCGGCTCTCGCGGCGACCCGTCGTCCGTCGACGCCTCGCGGACGAGGTAGAGACGCCTCGAGGGCCGGGTGCACGCGGTGTAGAAGAAGAACCGCTCTCGTGAGACCTGATCGGGCTTTGCCAGCCTCGAGCCCCGCGAGCGCTCGTCGATCGAGCGTCGCTCTTCCTCGGCGAGGAACGGCGAGCCCTGCGGCCGGCGCGGCAGACTGCCTTCCTCCAGGCCGAGCAGGAAGACGATCTCGGTTCGGCGCGTCCGGGCGCGGAGGAGGTCGGTCACGGCCACGCGGCCGGGCTCGTCCCCGCGCCCAAGGCGCAACGTCGTTCGCTCGAGCGCCGCTATGAGCTCCTCGCGGGTCAGAGCACCGCCCAGGTCGAGCCAGGACTGCAGCTCGTCGAGCAGCTCCGCAACAGCCTTCTGAGCGCGGAGATCAAGCGCGGCGTCGTCGCCGACGGGCGGGGACTCGAGCCCGTAGGCGGCCCGCAGCATCGAGCGCGCCAGGAAGCGCACGGCTTCCACCGGATCCGTTGTCTCGCGGAAGGCGTCGAGCATACGCAGCGGCTGGCCGCGCAGCTTCAGCGTCTCCTCGACCACGCGCTCGGGCTCGCTGACGGCGCGGCCGCGCAGCCGGCCTTCGAGGTAGTCGACGTGCGCGCGGGAGAGGCCCGAGAAGGGCGAGCGCAGGAAGCCGTAGAGGTCGTGTCTTCCGCCACGCAGCCACTCGAAGCGCAGCAGCGAGAGGAGCGCCTGACCGAAAGCGGTCTTGCCGATTCGCAGCTTGCCTTCGATCGCGTACGGCACACCGAGCGCGCCGAGCGCAGTCTCGAGTTGGGCCCGCTGCCGGTCGAGGCTCGGGCAGATCAACAAGATCTGCTCGGGGGCGGTCCCGTTCCGAATGAGCTCGAGAAGCTCTTCGCCGACGAGCTCGAGCGTTCCTCGCGCGCCCGCACCCTCGAGGAAGCGGATCGCTCCGTCCAGCTCCGGCTCCTGCGGCGGCTGTTCCGCGAAGAGGTGGCGTTCGAGGTGCGCCAGCGCCGAGGGAGCGACCTCGGCATAGCGCGGCGGCAGCTCCTCGATGCGCCCGCCTGCAAGCGCGGTCAGGTCTTCCGAGGTGCGTCGAAGCGACTCGAACACGGGTCGATTCGGCTCGTAGGGAAGTGAGACGGTGACCTCGGTGCGGCCGGCGAGCGCCTCGAGGAGCCCCCACTCGGCGCCGGTCAGGTCCTCGAACCCGTACGCGAACACCGGGCGCCCGGCCCAGGCCTCGAGCTCGACCGCAACCCGCTCGGCCGCGTAGCGGCGCACGAGGTCGCGGTCCCAGAGCTCGAGCCGGTCGAGCTCCACCCGGTAGGCCGCGTACAGGCGAGCAAGATCGCCCTCGAGCTCGCCCGGATCGACGAGCCCTGACTCGAGCTCGGAGAGCGCGCCGGTGAGCGCGTCCGCGAAGCCCCCGAAGCGGGCCGAGCGGCCGAAGCCGTTGAGCGAGGCCGCCGAGACTGCGCTGCGCACGATCAGCTGGCGCTGCGCGTCGGTGACCACAGGCCGGCGCGAGCCTCCGTCGCGCGCGAGCCGTTCGAAGAGGTCGTCGAAGGTCCCGATCTCCCCGGAGAGGAGCACCCCGTGACGAGCAAGGAGCTCCCGCTCGATCCGCTCGACGTCCGACCCGTAGGGCACGATGAGCACCGGATCGCTGTCGAGCATCCCCAGGTAGCGCTCGAGCAGCAGGGCGACTTTGCCGGCATTCGCCGGCCCCGAGAGCAGCGTCAGACCCTGGCCGGTGGCCATCGACCTATCGTAGACCTGCGGTCCGACGGCCCGAGAAGCCGTTCTGCTTACAGACTCAGCCGGAAACCGGAATGTGCGTGAAACGCAGGCGGGCTACTTGCGGGCAGCTGCAGCCTTCGGCTTGCGGCCTCTGCGCGCAGCGGCATGTCCGGGCATCTCGCCCGCGCAATTGTCGCAGAGGTCAGCCTGTTTCGAGCCACGCCTGGCGTCGGTGTAGTTCAGTCTGAGAGTCGCGCCTTTGCCTTCGCCAACCTCGCGGCCGCAGTTGTCGCAAACGAGAACTGTCTTTCGTGCCATCTGATTTGTCCTCCTCGAAAAGGATCCGTCCGGGTGAAGGGTACCGCAAAGGCGAGGGAAATTCAGGCGGCAACTCGCGCCCGTCGAATTCGCCACGAACGCAACAATGCGAGGAGTGCACGCTCCTCTTGATCGAGACCACTATCGCGTGCACTGACGATACGCAAATGCCGAGGACGAAAGTCGTCGATGGTTCTACCGTCGAGATACTGCTCGACGACGGCGGGGCTCACATAGGATGAGCGGGCAACCGCGGCAGTATTTCCGAGTCGCTCTCCGACCGCACGCATCACGCCTGCCACAACTCGTCGCGCGTCTGTCTCGCTCTCGGGCAGGCCCTGCTCGGCAAAGGCGATCGCGGCCAGGAGCGTCCCTCCCCAGGTCCGGAAGTCCTTCGCCGTGAATTCCTCGCCCAGGTGCTCGCTGATGTACTCGTTCAGGCGAGCGCCGGTCAGATTGCAGAACGAGTCGTCGTAGCGATAACGGAAGAGCCGACTGCCTCCTGGAAGCGCAAGGAGCTCCTTCATCGCCTCCGCAAGCTCAGCGTCGACGACGGCCGATCGTACCCAGGAGCGATGCTTGCTCCGATAACGAAAGGTGATCTTGCCACCGCGAACCGAGACATGGCTCTTGCGCAGCGTCGTGATGCCGAACGTCTTCGTCGTCCGCGCATACCGATCGGTCCCGACACGAAACCAGCCGAGGTTGATCAGCCGCACGGCGAGCGCGCAGGTCCATTCCGGCTCGAATGCCTCGCCTGACAGATGCTTGCTCATCACCTTCCGGAGTTCCGGAAGGCGCTCGGCAAACCGCACCAGGCGGTCGAATTTCTCCTGCTCCTGGCGCGCGCGGAATTCGGGGTGGTAGAGGTACTGCCGCCGCCCGGCACGATCGATCCCGGTCGCCTGGAGCTTCGCCCGCGGTCGCGGCGAGATCCAGACGTCTCGCCAGGCCGGAGGAATTACGAGCTCCTCGATCCGCTCGATCTTCTCCCGATCGATGATCGGCCTCCCGTGCGCGTTGACGTAACGAAAGCTCCCCTTGCGGCCCCTGCGCCGCCAGCCCCCTCGCCGTGCCATGCGAGCCGTGTACCCCCGTTTGCAAGCGGTCAATCGTAGGATCCAGCGGATGGCCGAAACAACGGTCGCCGTTCTGGAGGGAGACGAGACCGGGCAGGAACTGCTCGAGGAAGCCTTGCGCGTGCTCGCGCCCGAGGTCGTCGGCCTCGACCTCGACCTCCAGCGATTCGATCTCTCGCTCCAGTCGCGGCGGGCAACGAAGAACGCGGTCGTCCACGAGGCGGCGGCGGCGATCCGCGAGTGCGGGCTCGGGCTGAAGGCGGCGACGATCACCCCGGAGGGGGCCGACGACGTCGGCTCTCCCAATCGGATCCTCCGCGAGGAGATCGGAGGACGAGTGATCGTGCGGACGGGTCGGCGCATCCCGGGCGTGATCCCGCACGGCGGCGTCCACGCTCCGATCTCTGTCGTCCGGATGGCGGTCGGGGACGCCTATGGGGCGAAGGAATGGCGTGAAGGCGAGGGCATGGACGAGGCGGCGTTCCGCACGGAGCGCATCGAGCGCCGCATCTGCCACGGCGTCGCCGAGTTCGCGTTCCAGCTCGCGGAGCGCACGGGAGCCAAGGTCTTCGGCGGGCCGAAGTACACCGTCAGCCCGGTCTACGAGGGGATGCTGAAGGAGGAGATGGACGCCGCTGCCGAGCGGCATCCGGACGTGGGGTACGACCCTCAATTGATCGACGCCACCTTCGCGCTGCTGATCGCCACTGCCGGCGACCCGCTTGTGATCCCCTCGCTGAACCGCGACGGCGACATCCTCTCCGACCTCGTCCTCCCACTCTTCGGCTCGATCGCCGGAGCCGAGTCTCTCCTCGTCGCCTTCGACGCCGACGATCCCGATCAGGTCACGGCCGTCATGGCCGAGGCCGCGCACGGCACGGCGCCGGCGCTGCAGGGCAAGAATGTCGCCAACCCCCTGGCGATGATCCTCGCCGGTGCCGCCCTGCTCGCCTACGCGGGCGAGCAGGGGGAGCAAGCATCGCGCGCGATCCGCGAAGCGGCGCTCGAGGCAGTGGCCGAAGGTTTCCGCACAGCCGACCTCGGCGGCCACGCCGCAACGACAGAGTTCACGGACGAGGTCATTCGACGGGTGAAGTCGAAGCTCGAGGTCTGGTCGACCCTCTAGAGGCGCTCGAGGCTGGTGACGCGGCGGCCTTCCCGCTCGAGCTTGCGGATCGCTCTGGCGACGGCGTCGGCGAAGTCACGGCCCGTAAGCTGGAGCTCCTCGTCGCCGCCCGGCTCGGTCGCGAGGCGGACGCGAAAGGCGCCGTCCGCAGTCGGGCCGAGCCGTCTCAGGAGCGGCTGCACGACGACGAGGAACACGTTCAACACCGCCAGTGCTGCGAGAGTCCGGTAGTAGCCGCTGTCGTCGATTTCCTCCCAGATCGCGGCCACAACCATGACCGTTATCAGCACGACGAGACTCACGGCCGAGTAGAAGACCGCCCGCACGGATTGTCGGTCGCCCGCACGCAGCCGCGTGGTCTGTGCTGAGATCTGGGTCGAGGCGACGGCAGCGGCGGCGAGCGTCCCGACGATCTTCCAGCCGCTCTCGCTGTCGTCGGCCAGCCAGAGCATGTACTCGAAGGCGGCGAAGAGTGCCGCCGTCAGGGCTATGGTCGCGCCCGCGAGCGTCGTAGAGCGGCCCTGCTCGAGCAGTACTGCAGCGGGCAGGGCGAGGAGGCCGCTGAATGAGATCGCGAGCGTCGTCAAGAGGACTCGCGCTTCCGTGTCGCGGAAGTCGCCGAGCAGGAGTACGCCGATCGCGAGCGCCGCCGTCGCCGCGAGCGACGTGATCGTGACGTACACGAGCAGCTGCTTGCCGGACATCTGAGCTGAGCGGGAGTCTACGAAGCTGCGGCTTCTTGCCACACAAGCGCGACGAGCTCGCCCTCGCCCCACGCCTCGGCGAAGACGGCGACGAGCTCGGGATCAAACTGCGAGCCGGCACAGCGCTCCAGTTCTTCGAGCGCATCCTGCACCTGCCTGGGGGTTCGGTAGGGGCGGATCGAGGTCATGGCGTCGAAGGAGTCGGCGACGGAAAGGATCCGCGCCTCGAGCGGGATTCGCTCCCCCGCGCGGCCACGCGGGTAGCCGGTGCCGTCCCAGCGCTCGTGATGATGGAGCACCGACGGCAGGATGTCCCGTGGCGCACCGAGGGAACGCAGCATGCGCACCCCGGCGGCGGGATGGCGCCGGACCTGGTCGAACTCCTCAGCCGTCAGCGGCCCGCGCTTCAGCAGCACCGCCGGCGGAACCGCGAGCTTCCCGACATCGTGGAGGAGCGCGCCCAGACGGAGCACGGCGAGGCGCTCGGTGTCGACCCCGATCCGCTTCGCCATCGCCTGGGAGAAGACGGTTACGCGCGACGAATGACCCCGCGCATAAGGATCGCGGGCTTCGATCGTGGCCGAGAGGGCGGCAAGGCTCCCCACAGACTCCGACTGTTCAAGACCGCGAGCGCAAACCCTCCTATGCCCGAAAGCGGGCGAGCAGCCACGCGTGCACCTCGGGCACCCGGCGCTCGGCCAGCGTGAGATGCCCATCCTCAGGCGAGAGGTGAGATTCGACGCCGGGAATGTGATCGGAGAGCCAGATGCCGTGTCCGAGAGGGACGAACTTGTCCTGCTCGCCCTGCCAGTGCAGCACGGGCACGCGGATCGAATCCAGATCGAATCCCCACGGCTGCGTGAATGCGACGTCGTCGTCGAACCATCCGTCGAGGGTTCCCTTCACGCCGACCCGCATGTTCTCCAGCAAGAAGGCGGCGATTCGACCGGTCAGCACTTCGCGGTCGGCCGGGCCCAGCAGGGTCTCCAGCACGTTGACGAGCTCATCAGGAGCTGTGGCGAGAAACTCCTTCCGCTCCCGTTCGAGCACGGCCAGGTGCGCCTCTTCACTCTCGAGGACAGCCTGGGTGTCCTCGATGTTCTGCTCGCCCATCCCCTCGAAGAAGTCGAGCCCGTCGGCCTCGAACGGCGCGACAGGCGCGAGCGCAGCAGCTGCCACGACTCGATCCGGCAGCAGTGCGGCCGTAGCGAGCGCGTGCGGCCCGCCGCCGGAGATTCCCCAGAGGCAGAAGCGCTCGATGCCGAGCACATCACAGACCGCGGCGGCATCTTCTGCGCAGGCGGCGACGTTCCGGCTCTTGTTGCGCGTCGAACCGCCGTAACCGGGGCGATCGTAGGAGAAGAGGCGGATCCCCTCCTTTTCCGCGTCGCGGAGATGCGGCTCGTAGAACAAGCTCGAGCCGGGCGTGCCGTGGTAGACGAGCATTGGAACTCCGGCCGGGTCCCCGCCCTCGCGGACCGCGAGCGTCCGCCCGTCCGGCGTCCTGACCTCGCGCATCGGCGGAGTCTAGAGTTCGGCTCGCATGAAGGTCGGCGTGCCGAAGGAGACCGCGCAAGGCGAGCGGAGGGTCGCGCTCGTGCCTGAGATCGTGTCCAAGCTCGCCGCGTCGGGGATCGACGTCGTCGTCGAGCCCGGCGCAGGCGAGGCCGCCTCGTTCACGGACGACGCCTTCAGGGAGGCGGGCGCGGCACTCGGCGACCCCTGGCCGGCCGAGCTCGTCGCGAAGGTGCGCAAGCCGAGCGAAGACGAGGCCGCGCAGCTCTCGGAAGGCCAGGTGCTCGTCGGCTTCCTCCAGCCGCTGACCGACCGCGAGGGCATCGAGCGGCTCGTCTCGCAGGGAGTGACCGCCTTCGCCATGGAGTCGATCCCCAGGATCACGCGCGCGCAGCCGATGGATGCGCTCTCGTCCCAGGCGACGGTCTCCGGCTACAAGGCGGTCCTGCTCGCCGCCGACCGGCTGCCCAGGTTCCTGCCGATGCTGATGACCGCCGCCGGCACCGTCACCCCCTCGAAGGTGCTCGTCATCGGAGCGGGCGTCGCCGGGTTGCAGGCGATCGCGACCGCGCGCCGTCTGGGCGCGGTCGTCTCCGGCTTCGACGTCCGGCCCGTCGTCAAGGAGCAGGTGGAGAGCCTGGGCGCGGCCTTCCTCGAGCTCGGCGTCGTCGGCGAGGAGACCGCCGGCGGCTACGCGCGCGAGCTCTCCGAGGAGGAGCAGCGCCGCCAGCAGGAGGAGCTCGAAGCCAGGATCGGCGACTTCGACGTCGTCGTCACGACGGCGCTGATCCCCGGACGGCCGGCGCCGAAGCTCATCCCCCGCTCCGCGATCGAGTCCATGCGACCCGGCTCGGTGATCGTCGACCTCGCCGCTGAGGCCGGCGGCAATGCCGAGCTGACGAAGCCCGACGAGGACGTGGTCCATCAGGGCGTGACGATTCTCGGGCCGACGAACCTCCCGAGCACGATGCCCTACCACGCGAGCCAGCTCTATGCGCGAAACGTCTCGGCGCTCGTGCAACACCTCGCGCCCGAGGGTGAGTTGCAGCTCGATTTCGAGGACGAGATCACGGCCGGGGCCTGCGTGACACGCAAGGAGGAAGTCCCGGCGTGAGCTTTCAGCTCGTCACGGAGATCACGATCCTGGTGCTCGCCGCCTTCGTCGGCTTCGAGGTCATCTCCAAGGTGCCGACGCTGCTGCACACGCCGCTCATGTCGGGCACGAACGCAATCCACGGGATCGTCATCGTCGGCGCGATCATCGTCATGGGCGCGCACCATCCCGGGTGGTTCATGCGGCTCGTCGCCTTCGTCGCCGTGATCCTCGCGACCGCGAACGTCGTCGGCGGCTTCGTTGTCACCGACCGGATGCTGGAGATGTTCAAGAAGCGCCCCGACGCATGAGTACGACGACAGCCAATCTGCTCTATCTGATTACGATCGCGGCGTTCATCCTCGCGCTGCGCTTCCTCTCCTCCCCGCGCCACGCGCGCCTCGGCGTCCAGATCGGCGCGGCCGGGATGCTCTGGGCCGTCGTCGTCACTCTGGCCCTGGACGAGGTCGTCACCGGCTGGTGGTGGATGGCGGCCGGCGTGCTGATCGGGTCGGTGATCGGCGTCGTCGGCGCCAGGAAGGTGAAGATGACCGCGATGCCGCAGATGGTGGCGCTGTTCAACGGCGTCGGCGGCGGCGCGGCGGCGCTCATCTCGCTCGTCGAGTTCCACGGCGTCTGGGCACCCGCGGGCGACGTCGGTGTCGAGCGGGGCATCGCGACCGTCTTTTCCGCGCTCGTCGGCTCGATCTCCTTCGCCGGCTCGATGATCGCGTTCGGCAAGCTGCAGGAGCTCGTCAGCGGCCGCCCGATCACCTACCCGGGACAGCAAGTCGGCAATGCGCTGCTGTTCGTCGGGGCAATCGCGCTTGCGGTCGTCGCCATGGGCTCGATCGAGTTCTGGCTGCTCGCGGCGGCGATCGGCGCGGCGGCGCTCTTCGGCATCGTCTTCGTGCTCCCGATCGGCGGTGCGGACATGCCGGTCGTGATCTCGCTCCTGAACGCGTTCACGGGCCTCGCGGCGGCCGCGACCGGCTTCGTCCTGCACTCGAACGTCCTGATCGTGAGCGGAATGCTCGTCGGCGCCTCCGGAACGCTGCTGACGACGCTGATGGCGCGCGCGATGAACCGCTCGCTCGCGAACGTCCTCTTCGGCGCATTCGGAAAGATCGTGGCGGCACCGGGAGCGGCGGCCGCCGGCGCCGACGGCGCCTCGGTGCGCTCGACGACGGCCGACGACGTCGCCGTCATGCTCGCGTTCGCACGGCGCGTCGTCTTCGTCCCGGGCTACGGGCTCGCCGTGGCCCAGGCGCAGCACGACGTCCGCAACCTCGCGGAACTGCTCGAAGAGAAGGGCGTGGACGTCCGTTACGCCATCCACCCGGTCGCCGGCCGCATGCCCGGCCACATGAACGTCCTGCTGGCCGAGGCCAACGTCCCCTATGACGAGCTCTACGAGATGGAGACGATCAATCCGGAGTTCCCGCAGACGGATGTCGTCGTCGTCATCGGCGCGAACGACGTCGTCAACCCGGCCGCTCGTAACCAGCCGGGGAGCCCCATCTACGGGATGCCGATCCTCGACGTGGACAAGTCGCAGAACGTCGTCGTCATCAAGCGCTCGATGTCCCCGGGCTTCGCCGGGATCGACAACCCGCTCTTCTACGACCCGAAGACGGTGATGCTCTTCGACGACGCGAAGGCGGCGATGGAGAAGCTGATCGCCGCCGTGAAGTCCGTTTGACCAGCCTTCCGTTTTTCTCAGCGCTCCATGTCGAGGCGGCGGTCTCGACGGAGCGTGCGTTCGAGGCCGTGCGCGAGGCATTCGTCGCGTACGCGCGCGGCGAGTGGTCGATGCCGCCGAAGGTCTATGTCCCTGCGTATCCGGCCGGCGACTTCCGCGCAATGCCCGCTCTCGGTGCCGGGCACGCCGCGCTCAAGTGGGTGACCTCGTTTCCCGGCAACCCCGCGCAGGGCCTGCCGACGGTCACGGGCCTCGTCCTGCTCTCGGACGCCTCGAACGGAATGCTGCGCGCTATGCTCGACGCGGCGGCGGTGACCGCACTCCGCACCGGAGCAGCCGCGGTGCTAGCCGCCGAGACGCTCGGGCGACCTGACGCTCAGACCGCGGCCGTCGCCGGCGCCGGGATCAACGGAAAGGCCGCGGCGCGCACCTTCATGGCCAGGGGCCGCGAGGTCGCGCTCTACGACGTGGATCCCGAGCGCGCCGCGAGCGCCGCCGACGAGCTGGGCGCCCGAGTCGCGACTCGGGAGGAGGCCCTCGGTGCCGACCTGCTCGTGACGATGACGCCGGGCCACGAGGTCCTGCTGCCCGAGGGTTCGCTGCGGCCGGGCCAGCATGTGAGCCTGATGGGCGCCGACGGCCCGGGCAAGGCCGAGATCGCCGTCGAGGAGTTGGTCCGAACGAACATCTTCTGCGACGACTGGGAGCAGGCGAGCCACAACGGGGAGCTCGTCCACGCGGTCGAGGCCGGCGTGGTCGCCCGCGAACAAGTGACGGAGGTCGGCGCGGTGCTCGTCGGCGACGCACTCGGGCGCACGAGCGACCACGAGATCACCAGCTTCGACTCGACCGGCCTGGCGATCCAGGATCTCGCCATCGCACTCGTCGCGATGAAGAAGGCCGACGAGCTGGACCTGCCGACGATCGAGCTTTAGCCGTTAACGCAGCCGCGAATATCAGGCAGGCCCGCCGACGCGCGCGCCGGTGCCATGTCGCTGCTCGACCACCACCTCGCCCGCCGCTTGCACCCCGGAATGCGAGGTGACAGCGGCGAGAAAGTCGTTGCGGTCCATCGCGTAGAGCTGCGAATCGGCGAGCGCCGTGACCGTCGCAGTGCGTGGCACGTCTCGAATCAAGGCGATCTCGCCGAAGTAGTCACCGTCGCCGGCGGTCGCGCGCACACCCGGCGCCACAACTTCCAGGTCGCCGTGGCGAACAATGTAGAAGCGGTCTCCGACGTCGCCCGCGCGAATGACGACGTCCCCCGCTACAACCGACACCGGCGTCAGTGTCGCCGCCAAGTGTTCCTTGGCCGCTATCGAGAGGGGCGCGAACATCGGCACACCCTCGATCACCGCAAGCTCCTCGGCAGGAGCCGCGACGCTCCGGTCGATTTCGACGAGTCCGCGCCACGTCACGAGTGTCAGCACAGGCAGGATCGCGCCGACGACGACGAGCGCCGGCCGCGGCCCGATCACACTGACGACCGCGGGCGCCGAGATCGAGCCGAGCGCGAGCGCACCCATCGCAAGTCCCCAGACGACGCCGAGGACGCGGGTCAAGAGCTCGTCGGGCACGACGCGCTGGAGCAGCGTGAATCCGGCGACGTCCTCGACGCTGTTGGCCGCGCCGACGAGCGCAAGCAGAACGAGCGCAAGGGCGAGGTACGGCCTCGGCGCGACCAGCGCAATGGGGAGACCCCAGACGACGAGGGCAAGGCCGAACGGAGTCGCGAGCCGACGCCCCACCAGCGCCAGAGCCGCGAAGGCTCCGACGAGGCCCCCGACGCCGATGGCGGCGGTCATGTAGCCCACCGCGCCCGGTCCGGCGTGGAGCACGCGAAATGCCGTGACGACGATGAGCACGTTCAGGCAACCGCGAACGAACGTCTGCGCGACTATCAATCCCACGACCAGCCGAGCCCTCCGAGCGCGCAGGACGGTGTGGTACCCGGCCAGCAGCGCCCGGCGCAGGCTCTGGGCACCGCTCGCAGCCGCTGTACGCATGCGGCCCTCAACGTGGACGCGCGCGAAGAAAAGCGCCGCAGCGAGCAAGGCGGCGCCGGCGAGCGCGAAGACAACACCCGGATCCGTCGCCGCGATGAGGACCCCGGCAACGAGCGGACCGACGAGAGTGGCAAGCCCTTCGATCGTCGAAGTCGCGCCGTTGGACGCGATCAACTCCTCAGGTGTCCGCGCGAGCGACGGCAGGAGCGCCTGCAGCGCGGGACGCAACAGCGTAGAGGAGAGCCCGAAAATGCTCGCCAGCGGGAAGATGACGTACTCGTTCCGGTCGACGAAGTACACCGCCGCCGAGCCGGCAAGGGCGAGACACCCGCCCGCGCTGATCGCTACGAGGAAGCGTTCACGGCGGAACCGATCGCCCACGAAGGCGGCGAACGGAGCGACGAGCGCGGCCGGCAGAAGACGCACGAGACCGGCGAGGCCCACCGCGAGCGTCCCGCCCACGTCATACGCGAAGACGCCCAACGCGACGAAGTTGGCCCACTCGGCCGCGACCGAAGCGCCCCACGCGAGCTCGACGCGGCGGAGCTGCACGTTGCGCAGCACACCGCTGATGCTCGACAACGCCCAGACGATCCGTTGCACGCACCGATTGAACGCCTTTCGCGCGCGTCGTTCAAGCGCTCGAGCGAGCGGATCAGACGCTAGGTCATATGGGCGACTAGGCCCACGGCAGTTCGCGCCAGTTCTCCGGCCGCCCGGGCTGCCAGTGCGGGAACGACGCGTACGCCTCGGCGGGCGAGCTCGTCTCCGTCTCGACGCCCGCGCCGTGGCGGCGGGCCGGCTCCGAGCTCGGGTAGACGATGCTCTTCTCCCTCGTTCGCCCGCCGGTCATGAAGATGACACAGGGGCCTTCCCAGCCCCGACGAAGACGTGTTCGGTGCCCGGCGGGCAGTGCACGAAGTCCCACGCCTGAAGCCGCCGCTCTTCCCCCTCGACGATCAGCAGGCACTCGCCGGCGAGGACAAGGAAGTCCTCCTGGTTCGATTCAGCGTGGTACAAGCCGCTCGCCTGCCCAGGTGCGATCACGGCCAACTTGAATCCCAGATCGGCGAATTTCTGCTCGGGGAGATCGGAGCGCTCGCGCAGAACGGGCATGTTGGCCTCGAACGGGCACGCAGCTCCAAAGGCGTCGCTCGTGATCCAGGCCGTGTCCCGGACGTTGACGACGAACCAGCCCTCCGTCACAGGTGCGAGGCCGGAACCCACCTCGGCAAGGCGTGCTTCCTCAACCATTCCTTCTCCTCTCGCGAGACCCGACAGCAACTCAACGCTCTTCGATAGCGTCTCAACAATCGAAATCTTCGGCTAGGGAAGGAGAGAGGGTATGAAGGGCAAGATCGTGCACGTGGAAATTCCCGCCGACGACACCCAGCGCGCGATGAAATTCTGGGGCGAGCTCGCCGGCTGGCAGTTCAAGTCCTACGGAGATGGTGACGAGAGCGCGCCCGAGTACAACATGTTCGAGGGCGAGCCCGGCGGCGGGCTCTATCCGTCGCGTGAGGGCGAGAAGGGCATCATGGTCTACTTCGAGACCGATGACATCGACGCGGAAATCGACCGCGTCCGCGAGCTCGGGGGCAATACCGAGGACAAGATGCCCGTCCCGAACATGGGGTGGTTCGCGCAAGGAAAGGACACAGAGGGCAATCAGTTCGGCATCTGGCAGAGCGACGAGAGCGCACCGGTGCCCGAGGGCATGGGCGCACAGACGAGCGCGTCTTCCTAGAACAGACGGGCAGGATCGAAGAGCTGGAGCTCAGGCGGGGGTCGTCCAAGGATGGCCCCCGCCACGAGCTCGCCACATGCGAGGCCGAGCACGTTCCCGTGCCCTGAGTAGCCCGCGGCGACCCAGAGGCCTTCCCGGCCCGGGATCGGCCCTGCCAGCGGGAGCCGGTCCTCGGTGGCGCCGAAGATCCCCGACCACCTGTACGCGATCCTCGGCGGCTCCCCGAGCATCCGCGCCGCGAGGCCTTCGAGCTCTTGCTGAATGGCGTCGGTCACGGCCTCCTCGCCGGTGTACTCCTCTTCGAGGCTCGCGTCGCGGCGCCCACCCAGGACGAGATTTCCCTCAGGAGTCTGCTGCCAGTAATCGAAGCCGTGGCGAGCGTAATGCGGGCAGTCGAAGAGCCGCCGCTCGAGTGGCTCCGTGGCCAGCACCTGTCCCCGCACCGGCCGGATTGCGCGATCCAGCGGCTCGAACAGGTCGCGCGTGTATCCGTCTGTCGCGATCACGACCTGGTCGGCGTCGAGGGCGTCGAGGGACACGACTCTGCTCTCCTCGACGATCCTCGCGCCCGCCGCGACGGCCTGCGCGGCCAGCCGCCGCACCCAGCGCGCGGGCTGGAGCGCGCCATCGCCCGGATGCCGGATCGCCGCAACGAAGAGGTCGTCCAAGGGTGGCTCGAGCCGGTCGACCCAGTCCGCGGCGAAGCCGTCCTCGCGCAGCGCCTCGTACTCGGCCCGCACCTCGTCTAGCTCCTCGGCGTCGGCGAGCCGGAGGCTGCCGACGCGCCGAAACGCGTCTCCGGCGAGCTCCTCCATCCGGTCGAGGTAGCGCTCGCTGAGCCGCCAGAGCTCGGCGGCAGTCTCGTGCCCCAGTTCGCGCCCCGCCCAGGGATAGGGCATGGCGGCCCCACGGAGGGCGAAACCCCCGTTGCGCCCGCTCGCCCCCGAGGCCACTCGCCGCTCCTCGTGGACGCGCACAAGGAGGCCGCCCTCGGCGAGAGCGAGCGCGCACGCGCAGCCTGTGACGCCGGCGCCGACGACCGCCACGTCGGCGCGGCCCTCGGCGTGCGCCGCGGCGAGCACCTGGGCGGGCTCCGCGAGCCAGTACGACTCGGTCATGTCTCGATGCTATTCAGCCCGCCCGGTACATACCTCCCGATGCGATCGCGACCCCTGCCAGCTCGAGCTCCGTCAGCGCCGACGCCAGCGCGCCCGCGTCGAGCCCTGTGGCGCGCGCGAGCTCGTCGGCGCTCGCCGGCGCGTCGCGGAGGCGCGCGAGCACCACATCGGCTGCCGGGCCCAGCTCCACCGCCTCGGTCGGCGCCTGCTCGAGGCCGAACAGCTCGAGCACGTCGTCGGAGCTTGTCAGCGGCGTCGCCCCGAGCCGGAGAAGATCGTTCGCCCCGCGCGAGAGCGCCGAGGTGATCTCACCCGGCACCGCAAACACCTCGCGCCCTTCCTCGAGCGCGAGGTCGGCGGTGATCAACGCACCGCTTCGCTCTCTCGCCTCGACGACCACCGTTGCCGCCGAGAGCCCGGCGATGATTCGATTACGGGCCGGAAAGCGCCACGGCGCCGGCTCGACACCCGGTGCGTACTCGGAGACGGCGAGCCCAGTCGCCCGGATCCGAGACGCAAGCTCGGCGTGCGCCGCAGGGTAGTCGCGATCGATCCCGCAGCCGAGCACGGCAACCGTCGCCCCTCCCGATTCGAGCGCGCCTCGGTGGGCCTCGCCGTCGACGCCGCGGGCGAGGCCGCTGACGACGACAAGGCCGGCCGCGGCGAGCTCGCGACCGAGCATGCGGGCGACCTGCGCACCGTAGGGTGAGCACGAGCGCGCCCCGACGACCGCGACCGCGGGCCGGCGCAGGAGCTCGACCTCCGCGGCTCCGCGCACGAAGAGCCCCGCCGGCGGATCGTGGATCGCGCGCAGGAGCGGCGGAAAGTCGTCGTCAGAGCGGGCCAGCCAGCGAACGCCTCCTGCCTGCAGCCGGCCCAGGTAGCCGGCTTCGTCGAAGCGACGGGCAAAGAGGGCGAAGGCTCGCCCCTGGGGCGCACGGATGACGTGCGCGTCGCGTTCGGCTGCGAAGGCCGCGAGCGCGAGCTCGGTCATGCCGTCCCGAGCTCGGTCGGCGACCGGTAGGCGAGAGCCTCGGCCAGGTGCTCGGCGCCGACGCCCGGCTCGGCCGCGAGCGCAGCGATCGTCTCCGCGACGCGCCGCGCCCTGGCACGACCACGGCCCGAGAGCGGCAGGCGCTCGACGGCGCTGTCGAGGAGCTCGGTCGCGTCCTTCGACCACTTCGGGCGCCCAGCTTCGATGCGCTCGCGCGCGGCGGCGACTCGACCACGCACCGGCTCCGAGGGCTCCGCCGCCGCGGCGGCAAGCTCAGCGGCGCGCGGGCGCGGCATCGCTACGACGAGGTCGAAGCGGTCGAGCAAGGCGCGTGAGAGCTTGTCGCGGAAGGCGGCGAGCCGCTGCGGAGAGCACGAGCACTCCGCCGCCGGATCCCCCCGCGCGCCGCACGGGCAGAGATTCATCGCGGCCACGAGCTGAAAGCGGGCCGGGAAGATCGCACGCCCGCCGGCCCGCGCGATGCTGACCACCCCGTCTTCGAGCGGCTGGCGCAAGGCCTCGAGCGCGGACCGCTGGAACTCCGCGAACTCGTCGAGCACCAACACCCCGCGGTGAGCGAGGCTGACCTCACCCGGCTTCGGCCCCGAGCCGCCGCCGACGATCGCGGCCACCGAGCTGCTGTAGTGCGGCGCGCGCAACGGGCGAGAGGTGACGAGCGGCCGGTCAGCGGCGAGCAGGCCCGCCACCGAGTGGATGCGCGTTACCTCGAGCGCCTCAGCCGGCGTCAGGCTCGGCAGGATCCCCGGCAGCCGGCGCGCGAGCATCGTCTTCCCCGTGCCCGGCGGCCCGGCCAGGAGGAGGTTGTGACCACCCGCGGCGGCGATCTCCAGCGCGCGCCTGGCCCGCTCCTGGCCACGAACGTCCGCGAGGTCGAGCGACAGCGGCTCCGGCGGATGCCCGTTCCCCTCGACGTAGGGCTCGGGCTCGCCTTCTCCGCGCAGGTAGGCCGCCGCCTCCGCGAGATGACGCACCGGCACCGGATCGATTCCCGCGAGTGCAGCCTCGGGCGCCGAGCTGGCTGCACAAAGGATCCGCGAGAGGCCGGCCTGCCGCGCGGCCTCGGCCAGCGCCAGCACGCCCCCGACCGGACGCAGCCGGCCGTCGAGGGCAAGCTCGCCCACTGCGGCGTGGTCGGCAAGCCGCTCTCGGGGAAGCTGGCCCGATGCCGCCAAGATCGAAAGGGCGATGGGAAGATCGAAACCGGAGCCTTCCTTGCGCAGGCCCGCCGGAGCGAGGTTGACCGTAATGCGGCGCACCGGCCATTCGAGCTCAGCCGAGGCAATGCCGCTGCGAACCCGCTCCTTCGCCTCCTGGCACGCGCGGTCGGCGAGCCCCACGATCGAAAATCCGGGCACGCCGCGCTGGAGGTGCGCTTCCACCTCGACGCGGCGGGCCTCGAGCCCGACCAGCGCATGCGTGACCGTGCGCGCCAGCACGTGGCCAGGCTAGGCGGGACGCGCGCGCATGTCTGTGCCGGAACTGCGCCGAAAGCGTCTCGTCGCGCTCGGCGGAGTTTGCCCGCGGCTCCGGCAGGATAGAAACGTCGGTATGGAGGGAAAGCCGGGCAAGCTCCTGGGCCTGCTCTCCGTCGGCGGACTCCTCGTCGCGACCGCATCAGCAGCGACGGCGCCGGTACCGGTCAAGACCAGCACCCGTAACGAAAGCACGCCTGCAGCCGGCGGCGTGTACTTCTCCTGGGCGAAGAGCAGACGGGGGCATCCACGTGTCTACGACGTGTGGGCTCAGCGGGAAGGCTCGAGCCCCTTCAAGGTGAACGGTCCAGGGACCTCGGGCTGGTCCGGCGGAATCGACGGGACGCGGCTCGTGTACCAGCAGCTCCGCAAAAGGAACTCGGACCTCCGCTTCTTCGACCTCACGACCCGACGCCGCAGCAATCCACCCGCCGGTGTGAACACGAAGCGCTGGGAATGGCGACCGACGATCTCCGGTGACTGGCTCCTCTTCGGTCGAGGTGTCGTCTTCGGCCTCTCGCAGTCCGTGATCCTGCGCAACATCGTCACCGGCGAGCAACGGGTGCTCGACACCCTCCAGAGCAAGGCTGGCTTCCTACAGGCCGGCCAGGTGGCCGGTAATTACGCGGTCTGGCTGAAGTGCACCTCGCGAACGAGCTGCAAAGTCTTTCGCTACGACATCGTGAACGGAACAGCGACGCAGATGCCGGCGACCGGCCAGGTCCTCTATGCGCCGTCCGTGACGTCGACCGGGACGACCTACTACGGACGCAGCGGCCCGGCCTGCGGGGGTTCGGCGGAGCTCGTCAAGACCACGCTCGACGGCGGGACGGTTGTGCTCTATTCCTTCCCGAGCGGGCAGGATTTCTCCGTCAGCTATGCCGAGCTCGTGGTGACGCTGCCGCCGATCCCGATCACCACGTCGAGGGTCTATTTCGATCGCACGCTCTGCCGCTCGGGCCGCACCGACATCTACAGCGTCAGCGACGCCGAGCGCATCCCTCCGGCCTCCCGCTAGCTCCGCGCGACGATCACGTCCTCGAAGAACTCCCCGGCGCGGCGGCCGGTCTGCTGGCCGGCGGCTTCGGTTAGACGGGGCGGCCGGCTAGGGCTTCACGAAGGTCGTCGAGTTGTTCCGTGTACTCCTCACCCACTCGGCGATAGAGGTTGAGGAGGAGATCATTGGTCCCCTCGTCATCTCCGACAAAGTTCCAAAATTCTCCGCCGAGCCTGACTTCGTTGGCAAAGTCGAAGAATCTCGCCGGGTAGGGATGTGCATACGCCTCGGGGGTTCCATACGGGTTGTATGGGACTCCCCACCAAACGAAGACGCTGTCTTCGCGAATCCCCAGAGCGGTGAGGAGCCTTTGTTTCATCTCAATGCATTGCCCCTTGTTCGGCTTAGGACTCTTGATCTCGAAGTAATGCTCTTCGCCGTCATGGGTTTTGACGTAGAGGTCGATACGAGTCCTTTCCGGAACCTCTGCGCCGAACGCATCAAGTAGCTGTTGACGTTCGTAGCGATGATCAGGCGCGGTCGCCGCATGTTCGAGTTGATCAATGCGCTGAGTGATGAACTCGCGGCCTAGGACCGGAAGGCTCCCCGCCAAGTCATACGCCCGGTGAGCCTCTGCATGAACATCGCTCGCTATCGCGAGTGCGATCCGCTCATGGCGATTTCCGAGCGCCGTCGAAAAACCCCGTTCGCCGAGACCACGGATTCCAGGAACGAGTGCATCATGAAAAGGCGCAAGGATTCCGTTCGGCGAACTTCCCTCCTCCTCGATTCGCCGTAACTCTTGGTATTGCTTCGCGATCCATGCGTCCATGAACGCGCGGAGAAGCGTCTTGATCTCCGCCTGCGTAGGCTCGCCGATCACATGAACCGTGCCCTTCAGCGACTTCGACAGACGAGAACGTCCTCAAAAAACTCGCCTGCGCGACGCCCAGTCCGACGATTGACATGCCGCTTCAGGCGGTCTTCAAGTATGAGTCCGGCCTCGTCGAGAATCGAAGGATAGAGGTTGCGACTGTCGTTAACGATGATGACGACTGGCGCACCTGAAGCCATGAACCGGCGGGCGTTGCGGAAGACAGCGGCGATCCCCGACACGTAATCTTCAATCGCGCGACGACTCGTCCCCGTTTTCGCGGCACCGATCTCATGCTCGCGAAGATCTTGGAGTCCCAGGAGTTCGTAGGCGTATCGGTGCTGTTCGTGGTAGTCGATGAGTCCTGGATAGGGCGGCGAAGTGATGATTCCCTGGACATCGGCTTCGATGTCAACAAAGCGCGCATCGTCGTGAATCACCTTTACCGAAGCCGCCGTCCGAATATTGGAGAACGCGCGGATGCGTCGCACCGTATCTGTCGTATACCGGCGCAGGAACTTGGACGCCTCGCGGACCGGCGAGCACGTCCGCCGATGCTTATGGCACCAATACGATTTGCGGATCGGCGTTCGCGGAAAATCGAGGTCGAAATGCGTCGTTAGACGCGCCGAGCGCGCCGAGCGCGAGAGGATGACTCGCGCTACGTCCCACGCTGGATTCTCGAGCGTCGCACCTGTTACGCACTCGTACGCAAGCAGCTCGCGGAGAGTCTGCGGGGCGTACCACATCCGTAGCCATTTGCTCGCATCGGCGACTTCCACGACTTCTTCTGTTTGCCGCGCGAGCTCGAGCGCGCCTCGTAGGGTCAGATCAAGCGTCCCGAGCGAATACGAGCTCGTCTTAACACGCGCCAGCAGGCAGTTGAACGCAGAAATATCACAGCCGATCGCGGAAGCGCCGAACGCATTCGCCTCGACGAGAGTCGTGCCCGACCCGACGAACGGGTCGTATAGGCAGTCGCGCGGCGAGAAGTACCGCTCGAGGAACACGTCGACGAGCTGTGGAATGAACTTTCCGAGATAGGGATGAAGAGCATGGACGTGCTTCGTCCGCTGCACCTGGGGCAACTCGCTCTCCGACCAAGATAGGTCGAGAGCGATTTCCGAGTAAAGCGTCTTCTGGGTCTTCCCTGCCATGGGAGTCAGTCTAAGAACCAAGGCGGATGCCTAAATGCGCCATTGTCAGCACTTGGCGAGCCGCCGGACGCCCTCGCTCCGGCGCGTGAGGACCGAACCCGCTCGACCTCAGAAGGCGTTTCCAACACGCTCTATCTTTCCCGTCCGCTCCGCGGCGACGTCGAAACGCAGCTCGCAGGTGCTCAGCTCGGGATGCACGGCGAGCCACGCCTCCGCCGCACGAGCGATGCGCCTCATCTTCTCGGCGGTGACCATCTCGAGCGGGTCGCCGCGTCGCGGCGCACGACGAGGTCGAGCTCGTAGCCGCCGACCCATGCGTTCGCGGCCAGGATTCGATAGCCGCGCAGCCGGTAATGCCACAGGGCGCGGCGTTCCGCACGCGAACCGATCGCGCGCGTACTACTACTGGACCGCGGCGAGGCGGGCGGCGGCTTCTTCTTCGCTGAGATAGCAGAGCGCCTGGAAGGAGCGACGATGGATCTCACAGGGACCGCGCTCCCGCACGATCCGCGAATGTCGCGGCGTGATGTAACCGACGTGCGAAGAGAAGCCGTAGCCCGGAAAGAGCGAGTCCAGACGGCGCATGGTGCGATCACGGACGACCTTGGCGACGATCGAGGCGGCAGCGACCGCAGCGCTTCGCTCGTCGCCGTCGACGACGGCAACGTGCTCGGGAGCGCTCGGCCCAAGGCGGAAACCGTCCACGAGGCACGCCTCGGCGGGAGGCGTCAGAGCGTGAAGCGCACGGCGCAGACCCGCGAGATTCGAGCGGTGCAGGCCCTCGCGGTCGATCTCCCCCGGCGAGATCACCTGCACCGAGATCCGCGCCGCGCACCCGACGACGGCCCGGAAGAGCTCCTCCCGGTGCTCGGGGCTGACCTGCTTCGAGTCGTTCAGCTGCGCAAGCGGCCGGACACGGTGATCGCGAAGGGATTCGTAATCGAGGAGGACGCCCGCGACGACGAGCGGCCCGGCGAGCGAGCCTCGGCCGGCCTCGTCAGCCCCGGCGACGTAGCGAGCGCCGAGCCTTCGGTCGAACCTCAGCAGCCTCTGACCCGTCCTCGACGACTGCAGCCGACTCTTCTGCCTCGGGCTCATCCCCGGCAGCTTCTTCGGCAGCGGGCTCCTCGGCAGAGGGCTCTGCTCCTGGCTCGACGTCGTCGGCGGCACGGGGCGAGGATAGCGTGGGTCCCCGCTGCACCTCGCGGACGCGCGCCTTCTTCCCCACTTTCGCGCGCAAGTAGTAGAGCTTCGCGCGGTTGACGTCCCCGATCGCCTGCACCTCGATCTTCTCGATCTTGGGCGAGTGGAGCGGGAACGTCCGCTCGACGCCGACGCCGAACGACTGCTTCCGGACGGTGAACGTCTCGCGCACGCCGGCGCCCTGGCGCTTGAGGACGATGCCTTCGAAGACCTGGACGCGCCGGCGCTGGCCTTCGATGACCTGGAAGTGCACACGCACGGTGTCGCCGGCTTTGAACTGCGGCAGGTCGGATCGCAGCTGTCGCTGCTCGAGGAGTTCGATCGGGTTCGTCATGGCGATGAGGCCTCTCGCGGGCCTTGCGGGGATGCTAGCGCACCTGCGTTAACGAAAGCCGATGCGCCTGGGCGGCCAGTAGGTCGCGAAGACCGGGCCGATCAGGTTCTGACGCGGAACGGTGCCCCAAGACCGGGAGTCGCACGAGGAGGAGCGGTTGTCGCCGAGCATCACGTACTGGTCCTTCGGAACCATCTTTTCCGGAATCGTCTGTGCGTCCCGGCGCGAGGCCTCGATATAGGGCTCGTTGAGCTTGGCGCCGTTGATGTAGATGTACCCGTCCTGCTCGCGCCAGCGGTCGCCCGGCAGCGCGATCAGGCGTTTGACGAAGGTGTCCCCCCCGCCCCCGCCGGCCGCGTGAGTGCATGCGATCTGTGCACGAGGAGGCGTCTTGAAGACGACGATCTCGCCCCGGTGCGGATCGCGGAAGTGGTAGATGAACCGGTTCGCGAGCACGCGGTCGGAGAAGCGGGCCATGCAGCCGGACAGAGGTCGCGCGCAGTGGAGTGTCGGCTCCATCGATGAAGACGGGATCCGGTACGGGTTGACGACGTAGGCCTTGATCGCGAGCACGATCACAACCGCACCGAGAATCGTCACCGCCCAGTCGATGGCGATGCGCCATTCGCGCGGCAGGCCGTGCGTCAGCACGTCGACCGGGTTTCTCATACCAGGCGCCTTCGGCGGGGGAACCTCCCGGTTCCCCCGCACCCCCTCCACTGGTCCGCGGTGCGGCAAGCCGCATCGCGGTCAGGCGACGCTGTCGCCGGGTTCCTCAGCGGACTGTCCTTGCGCGACTCTGCTCGCGGCGCCACTCGGCGATCCGCGCATGATTTCCCGAGAGCAGCACCTCGGGCACCGTCCAGCCCCTGAACTCCGGGGGGCGCGTGTA
>WNGB01001016.1_pt1 | contig 76204 bp, 65 predicted proteins | sample 5400681 | NCBI WGS metagenome assembly WNGB01 (sample SAMN13153367, study PRJNA577476) | soil metagenome | isolation source: 115 cm soil or saprolite under grassland replicate 2 | place: USA:California | collected 2016-06-15 | reverse complement strand
TCCCGATCGGCTCACGGTGCCGCTCACCGATTCGTTGGCGGTCGGGGAGTTCCCCTTGGGAATCATGAGGTTGAAGCGGAAGCCGTCGTCCGTCGGCTCGAGCGTGATCGCCTGGATCTGCTTGTAGTCGTCGTTGATGGCGATGAGCTGGGCGTCGGTGACGGTCTGCCCGGTGGTGAGGTGCTCGTACGCGAGGATCGCCTGGAAGGCTGCGGTGTCGGCCTGGATCGTGGGGAACCGGGCCTTGGCAGCCTCCAGCTCGCTCTCCCGGGCGATCGGATACTGGTCGGGGTCGCAGTAATCGAGGCGGCCGCCGACGGCCTTCAGGACGGCCAGCTTGAGGGCGGCCGTCGACTTCGGGGGACCGGTGGGTGCGGCCTGCTTCGCGCACGCGGCCGCCGCAACCAGGAGGAGCACGAGGAGGACGGCCCAGAGTCGCCAGCGGTTCGAGGATTCCGCTTCGTTCACGATAGGTGGTTGGACGGGTCGGGGGCCGGGAGAGTTCCCGGTCCCCCGCCCCTACCCCGACGGATCAGACGCCCGAACCGTAGATGTTCTGGTCCAGCCCTCCCTGCGACAGACACGGGTCGTCGATCGTCGGTGAGCTGTAAGACGGCGCGTCGATGTCGTTCGGGACGTACGTGCACGGTTGGTAGACGTCGAAGTTGTCGTTGTCCTCGTCCTCCCCGAACTCCCTGGGGTCGTCGCCCGGAACGAGATCCCGCGAGTCCGTCCACGTGGCGAACACCCCACCGGGCACGGCCGAGACGTAGATGTAGTCGCCCCAGAAGGGACTCCTCCTGGAGCCGTGGGTCTCCCAGTTGAAGTTGCTGCCGTGGTCGGTGAGCTGGCTCTCCGTCCACGTCACCCCGCCGTCAAGAGACTGCGCGGCGAACGTGTGGACCACGTCGCCCGAGTTCGTGCCGGTCGACGTGTCGCCGGGCGGCAGGTCCGGCGAGTAGGAGGGGTCGCTTCGCGAGTCGTAGAACACCGCCGTGATCACGCCGTCCGCCGAGGCGATGTCCGGCGTCCACTGATGCCCGGTAGCCACCGAGTCGATCTGCGCCGGCGAGTCCCAGCTGGCCCCGTCCGAGGAGTTGCTGAAGAACACCTTGGCCTGGCCGTCTCCGTTCCTGGCCGCCCACACCAGATGGACGCCGTTGTCGTCGGCGGCGATGGCCGAGTTGCTCCCGAACCGGGAGTAGGTCAGTCCGCTCGGGCAGGAGAAGAAGATGCTGTCGCCGCAATCCACCCGTCCGCTCCCGCTGAACTGGCTGCTGTCGAACTGGCTGATCTCGGTCACCAGGACGGGATTGCTCCAGTGGTCACCGGCGTCCGTCGACCTGGTCACCCAGATGCCGTCCGGCGTGTTGTGCTGGATGTGGTAGCTGATCCAGGTCAGGTAGATCGTGCCGTCGGGACCGACCGCGAGGTCGGCGAACGACTTCGACCCGTTCTTCCCCTGCGACGCCTTGATCGGCTTGGAGAACGTTGCGCCGTGGTCCGTGGACTTCGAGAACTGGATGAAATTGTTGGGCGAGCTTGCCGTGTACCGGGCCCAGGCGACGTACACATTGCCGTCGTTCGCGCCGCCGGTCTGGTCGACGGCGAGGTTGACCTTGTCCTGGAAGTTGCCCACGCCGAACTGGCCCGAGGGCGTGCCCCTGGCCACCAGGGCCGTCCGGACGTAACTTGCTCCGTCCTGGTCGTACGTGCTCACGTAGATCGAGCCGTTGATCGGCTTCGTCCGGTTGAAGCAGATGAACCCGTAGAACAGGCGCCCCTCGTTGTCGAAGGACTGGGTGGGGTCGCCGGCAGCGAAGCACTTGCCGTGGGCCGGCGAGGCCAGGCCGGCCGGGGAGGTGTCCGTCGCGTAGCCGGGAACCAGGCTGTCCTGCCAGGTGAGGCCGCCGTCAGTGGAGCGGTAGTAACCGGCCCACACGTCGCCGTTCTCGATCGCTGCGCAGTAGTCGTTCGACCCTGCCGTGATGATCAACGGATTGTTCGGATCGACGGCGACGGTGGGCTCGTTCTGGGACCGCCGCCCCGTGCTGCACCCGGCCATGGTGTCGTCGGACTGGCCGTCGTAGCGCAAGTAGCTGCTCGACGTATCGTCGGCCGTGACCCTCGAGTTGGTCGCGCTTCGGGCGGGAGCGGCGAGGGCCACCAGCATGAGGGCGGCGAGGACGATGGCGAGGCGAAGGCGCATGGCGTTCCCTCCGGTCGGAGATGTGGGACTCGAAACCCCGCATGATGCCCCCGGGCCCGCGAGAGGTCAAACGCCGAGGTTCGCAGGTCGCCGCCCTTTGACTCTCGGGCGGCCGAGGGGCACAGTACGGAAGGTACCGACCCGACGATAGGAGCGCCCGCGGTGTCCATCCCGACCGAGCCCATCGGAAGCATCCCCCGTCCCCGCGAGCTGATCGAGGCCACCCAGGCGCACGCGGCCGGCGAGCTCTCCGAAGCGGAGCTGGCACGGCTCCAGGACGAGGCGGTGCGGGACACCATCCGGCGGTTCGAGGAGACCGGCTCGCCGGTTATCACCGACGGTGAGCAGGCCAAGCCGTCGTTCGCCACCTACCCCGTCGAGGGGCTCCAGAGCCTCGCACCGGACGGCGTGGTCATCCCGTTCGCCGACGGACACACTCGCCGGCTCCCCCGGCTGACCGCCGGGCCCTTCCGGTACGCGACGCACGCCCGGACCTATCTCGAGCGGGCGAAACGGCACGCCACGCGCCCCCTCAAGCAGGCCGTGATCTCGGCCTCCGCTCTGTCCCTCCTGTATCCGCTCGACGGCATCGAGGGATATTCGCACGACGCGTTCATCGCCGATCTGGTGAAAGAGGCCGAGTCGGACATCCGGGGTGCGCTCGAGGCCGGGGCTTACAACGTCCAGATCGACTTCACCGAGGGGCGGCTCTCGGTGAAGCTCGATCCTTCCAAGCAGCTCCTGCGGGCGTTCGTCGACCTCATCAACAGCGTCCTGGACCGCTTCTCGCGGGAGGAACGCAAACGGATCGGCGTCCACACGTGCCCGGGAGGCGACCAGGACTCCACCCATAGCGCCGACGTCGACTACGCCGAGCTGCTGCCGGCGCTGTTCGAGCTCAAGGCGGCCAACTTCTACGTGCAGCTCGCCAGCGAGCCCGATCCCCCGCGGGTGCTGGCGATGATGAAGGGCCTCCTCCGGCCGGGCCAGCGCGTGTTCGTCGGCGTGACCGACCCCATCGAACCCCGAGTCGAGTCGCGCGAGGACGTGGCCGACCGGGTCCTCGAAGCTGCCGAGTATCTCGGCGTCGACAGGCTCGGGACGTGCGACGACTGCGGGTTCTCGCCGTTCGGCGACGACCTGTCGACCACCCGCGACGCGGCCTTCGAGAAGATTCGGGCCCGCGTGGAGGGGACCAGATTGGCCGCGGAGAAGCTTGGGCTGTAAGGAGTCCGCGCCCGCTAGCGATGCGCCTGGATGAAGCCGAGGATTCGGCGCCACGCGTCGTCGCACTCTTCTTTGTATTGGACGAAGGAGCGGTCGAAGAACGAGTGCGGCGCGCCGTCGTACGCGATGATGTCGTTCTCGACTCCGGCCGAGTCCAGCGCCCCGCGGAACGCTTGATGGTCCTCCGACGTGATCGACGGGTCGTCCCCTCCGAACAACCCGAGCACCGGACACTCGTAGCTCTTGGCCAGCAGGACGGGGGCGTCGTCGTCGCCCGGCTCGCGCTCGGCCACCCGTCCGTAGAACCCGATGACGCCGGCCAGGCCGTGGCCCCGGCCCGCCTGGTTGAAGGAGTTCCGGCCGCCGAAGCAGAAGCCGACCGTGAACACCGCGTCGGCCGCGCCACCTTCGGGCGAGCGGACATGCGCCACCGCCGCTGCCACGTCGGCCGCGATGGTGTCCGGGCGGGTCCGTTCGACATGCGGCATGAACTCGAAGTCGTCGTCGCGCGTGCCCACGCGGGCCGTCCGGCCGAAGTAATCGAACGCCGTGGCGTGCACTCCGGCGTCGGCGAAGCGCAGAGCGAGGTCCTGGTAGAAGGGGTGCAAACCCCGGACGTCGGGGAGGATGACGATCCCCGGCCCGCCGGGTTGCTCGGCGGTGGCCGTGGAGGCCGCGAACAGGGTGCCGTCCGCGGAGGTCAGGACGAGGTCTCGCCCGGCCGCCCCTGCCCCGCCGGAGATCGGCGGAAAGGGAGGCCGCGCGCTCGTCGGGTAGCACATGACAACGGATTCTAGGCAGCCTGGCGGTCAGAACAGACAAATGGAAGGCGTCGTCGACTGCGCCGCCGCGAACGCCGGGCTGATCCGGCTTCCCGAGGTAGCCCGCACCTCGTAGTAGTAGGTGGTGGCGGTGTTGAGGTGCCGGTCGACGAAGGCGCCCGTGGCTCTCCCGGGCAGCAGCGCGATCTTCTCGAAGGGGCCGTTCTGGGAGGTGGCCCGGGAGACCACGTACCCGTCGGCGGTGGCCGATCGGCTGGCCGTCCACGACAGCGACAGCCTCCCCTTCAAGAACCCGTCGCACTCGCCCTGGGCCCGGAGGCCGGTCGGGGCGAACAGGGCCGGAGGGCGGGCGGCCCTCGCTTTGGCGGGCAGCCCTCCGCGGATCAACAGATAAGCGCCACCGCCCACGATGGCGACGGCGAACGCCACCGCCAGGGCGACCGTGCGGACCCGGTGTCCGCGACGAGAGTGAGCGCGGGCGGTTCGGCTGGGCGCCGGTTCGGCGGCGAGCTCGCGCGTATCCGTCCGGGGCGCCGGGCCGCGCGAGCCCGTCCGCCGACCCTCGGCCGGCGGCCCTCCCCGATATCGGCGGAGGTCCGACGCGAGGTCGGTGGCGTTTTGGTACCGGCTCCATCTCTCCTTCGCCAGGCAGCGCAGCACCACGGCCTCGAGCGCCGGCGGGACCCCCGGGCGGAGCCTTCGCAGCGGCGCCGGCTGCTCCTCCAGATGCTGGTAGGCGATGGCCACCGCGGTGTCGCCGCGGAAGGGGGGGAGGCTCGTCAGCATCTCGTAGAGCACGACGCCCAGCGAGTAGATGTCGGAACGTCCGTCCAGGGACAGGCCGCTGGCCTGCTCGGGTGAGACGTATTCGGCGGTCCCCTGGACGGCCCCGCCCTCGGTCACGGGAGTCCAGGCCAGGGCCCGGGCGATGCCGAAGTCCAGCACCTTGACGTGCCCGCTGGTGGTGATCATGACGTTCCCGGGCTTCACGTCGCGGTGGACGATGCCGGCGTCGTGAGCGAAGGCCAGCGCGTTCGCCACGGCTTCTCCCACTCCGGCGGCGCGCTCGATGGGGAGCGGCGCCTCTCGCCAGATGACCTGTGACAGCGCCTCCCCGGAGACCAGCTCCATGACCATGAACGGGATTGGCCCGTCGGATCCCACGTCGTGGATCGAGATGATGTTGGGGTGGCTGAGGGCGGCGACCGCCCGAGCCTCCCGCCGGAACCGAGCCACGGCCCGCCGGTCCTCGGCCAGGCTCTCGCGGAGGACCTTCACGGCCACCAGCCGGCCCAGCACCCGATCGAGGGCGGAGTAGACCTCGGCCATCCCGCCCTGTCCGAGTTGCGAGCGGATCTCGTAGCGCCCGGCGAGGACGGAGTCCATCCGATACCGCCCGCTGACGACGTGCTGGCGCATCATGGCTCGCCGAGCATACGGCAGCGCCTCCTCCAGAAAGAAGGGCGTTGTGCGGACTCGTCACGAAAGCCTTGATACGCTCGACGGGCGTTCCCCATGCGAATCCCTCGGCTTGCTCAGTTATTCATTGCCTTGGCCCTCGTGGCGTGCCAGGGCGGCCCCAGTGCCCGCACTGGTGGCTCGCCGACGCCCCAGTCGCTGGCCGTGTCATCGAGCGACCCCGATCTGGCGCCCAGTCCCCTCCCTTCGTCGCCTCTCGACCTCCCCCCGGCCCCCGACGAGCCCATCCCCACCGACCCGAAGGAGCTGGCCGCCCAGCTCACGACGACCGGCGCCGAGCTGGACGCCGCCATCGACGGATGGGTGGAGTGGGGCGATCCCGCCAACGGAGGGCCTCCGCGGGACGTCGTCCTGTTGGCCCTGTACCAACAGCGGATGTATCGCTACCTGGTGCGGCACTCCAGCCTCGCCGATCGGACGATCGCCGAGCTCGCCAAGCCCGCCGCCCGCGAGGCGCGGGATATCGTCACGGCAGGCCATGAGCTCTACTCGCTCGTTCATCCCGTGAAGTCGGCGACCACCTTCAAGGTGCAGCCGCCCGAGCCGGCAGGCGTGCTGCTCGACTACTTCAAGCTGGCGGAGCGGCGTTTCCACGTCTCCTGGGAAGTCCTGGCCGCCGTCAACTACATCGAATCCAAGTTCGGCCGCGTGAAGTCGGCGAGCTACGCGGGAGCCCAGGGACCGATGCAGTTCCTCCCCTCGACCTGGCAGCGGTACGGGATGGGCGGCGACATCCACGACCCGCACGACGCCATCATGGGAGCGGCCAACTACCTCCACGTGTCGGGTGCGCCTGGGGACTACCGCACCTCGCTCTACCACTACAACCCGTCGTGGGCCTACGTGGACGCGATCCTCCTGTACGCGCGTCGTATGGTCACGGACGCTCGCGCCTATTACGCCTTCTACAACTGGCAGGTGTTCGTGGCGACCACATCCGGGGACAAGCGCCTCACGGGTCCGGGCCTGTAACCTCTGGGATGCGTTGGCGGGCCGCTGACGAGCGGCGCTCGCCGAGGAGAGAGCATGGACATCGAGACGTTCCAGATGGAACGCATGCAGTGCCTGTACGAGAACGAGGTCGAGTACAACCTGTCCGAGAGCGGCGTGCAGCCGATGAGCGTGGCCGAGCTGATGGCCGGCCAGGACCTCGACGCGCTCCTCTCGCTGGGCCTGGGCTATCCGCATTCGAACGGCTCACACGTCCTGCGCGAGCGGGTCGCCGAGTTCTATCCGGGGGCCACCCCGGAGAACGTGACCGTGATGAACGGCGGGTCCGAGGTGAACCACGTCGTCCTGTGGACGCTGTTGGAGCCGGGCCAGCGCCTCGCGTTCATGGTGCCGAACTACCTGCAGGGGTGGGGGCTGGGGCGACATTACGGCGGGGGCAGCGACGCCTTCCACCTTGCGGTGCGCGGGGACGACGACGGGCGGCGTTGGGCACTCGACATAGACGAGTTGCAGCGGGCCGTCACCGATCCAACCAGCGTGGTCCTCGTCACGAACCCCAACAACCCGACGGGGGCCGTCCTCACCGAGCAGGAGATGGCCGCCATCGTCGATACCGCCCGGGGAGCGGATGCCTGGTTGGTGGCCGATGAGATCTACCGCGGAGCCGAGGTGGACGGGCGGACCACCCCGACGTTCTGGGGCAGCTACGACAAACTGGTGATCACCTCGGGCCTGTCGAAGGCGTTTGCCCTGCCGGGGCTGCGGCTGGGATGGGCGGTGGCCCCGCCCGAACTGATCGAACGGCTGTGGATCCACCACGACTACACGACCCTGACCCCGGCGATGCTGTCCGACCGCCTGGCGGCCGTGGCCATGGACCCACCCAGACGTGAACGGATCCTGGCGCGCACTCGCGGGATCATCCGGCGGAACCTGCCAGCCCTCGAGGAGTGGGTCCACGGCCACGCGGGCGTGCTCGACTACGTCCCGCCGGCGGCGGGAGCCATCGCGTACCTGGGATACGACCTGCCCATCGGGTCCTCGGACCTGGTCGATCGGATCCGCCTCGAGCAGTCGGTCCTGGTGGTGCCCGGCGAGCACTTCGGGATGGAGAAGTACCTCCGGATCGGGTTCGGCTCCGAACCCGACTACCTCCGGAAGGGCCTGGAGCGGATCAGCGAGACGCTGCGCGAGATCGGGTAGCGTCCGCCCGGATCCCCGGGACGTGACGGGCCAGGAAGTCCAGGATCGCGCTGAGCTGGCGCACGTTCTCGCCGATGTCGAACGACGAGTGGCCCGTGGAGAACAGATACATCTCGTGGGGGTGGCCCCGGGCCTTCAGCCGGTCCACGTAAAGCATGACCTGGCGGATGGGACAGCGGGTGTCGTTCTCCCCGGCGATGAACAGGACCGGCGCTCGCACGTTGTCCACGAAGTTGATCGGGTTGCGGTCGCGCATCAGCTCCGGGCGTTCGCTGGGCGGCGCGCCGAGCAGGGCCCGATCGTAGGCCTGGAGCATCGGCGAGAGGTCCTCGTACCCGGCCTCGTAGTCGCCGACGGGAACGCCCGCCACCCCGCACAGCCATAGGTCCGGGTGCTTCCCGAGCTCCAGCAGCGTGACGTACCCACCCCACGACCACCCGGCGATGACGGCCCGCTTCGGGTCGGCGATGCCCCGAGCCTCGAGGTCCGCCAGACCGGCGTTCACGTCTTCCAGCTCGGGGCCGCCGATGTCGCCGATCAGCGTGTCCCGCCATTCCCGCCCGTAGCCGATCGAGCCACGGTAGTTGACCATGCCCACGGCGAACCCCGCGTCGACGTAGGCCTGGACTTCGGGCTGCCAGCGGTCGATATCCAGCCACGTGGGTCCGCCGTGCACGAACATGATCACGGGGAACGGCCCGCGTCCTTCGGGAACGACGTGGAAGCCGTGCACTCGCTGCCCGTGCGGGTTCGTGAAGTGCCACGACGCGTACGGCCGGCCCGCCGGGGCGCGCTCGCCGTCCGCCCGCAGGACCTCGTCGCCCCGATCGTCGAAGACCATGGGTTGCCGGTGTCCTTGGTGGTGCAGGTACCAGACCCTCCCGTTGGGGCGGACCCGGGCTTTCCATACGATGCCTGGCTCAATGTCGATCGGGAGGAGTCGGCTGGAACGAAGGTCGTAGCGAAGCAGCCGGTCACGTCCCTCGAACAGGTTTACCAGCAGCAGGGCCGAACCGTCCGGCCACCAGTCGTGGACCTCCACGATCCCATCGAGTTCGAGGTGCAGGTCCGTTCGTTCGCCGGTGGCCACGTCCCAGATGGCCGGCCGGTCCTCGCCCTCCCGCTCGTGGACGATGGCGAGTCGCTGATCGCCGGTGACCGGGGACCAGCACCATGCCGAGAGCGACATCCCTTCGTCGACCTGCTCCCCGGCCATCGCTCCCGTCTTCGGATCGATCACCCGGAGCGCGGGGTGGATCAGGTCGCCGTGTTCCCCGTGTTCCAGGCACAGCAGCGACCCGTCCGCGGACAGCCCGCCCCGGACGAACCCGCCCCGCTCCGAACCGCCGATCTGGATCGACTCGGTGCTCCGCCACATCTCCTTGGCCGGCCCGCCCTTCAGCGACGCGTACACGGCGAACCCGTCCCGGTCGCTGAGCGCGGCCGCCACGACCCCCGGGGCCTGGGCCAGTCCGTTGCTCCACCCGTGCGGGATGCCCTCGAGGAACGGACGGGTCTCCCCGCCGTCGAAGGGCTGGACCATCCAGCGCCCGGACTCGTCCCCGGTTTCGTCCTGGAACCACAGCACACCCTCGCCGTCGAGGGCCGGCGCGCCGTCGGTGAGACCGACGGGGTGGTCGGTGACCTGCCGACGCATCCCGGTTACACGGTCCCACGCGTGGACCTGCCTGATCCCGCTCTCGGTCGAGGCGAACACCAAGCGGTCGGGAGCGTGGGGCGACCACTCGGGCAAGGAGACGACGGGGGCGCGAAACCGGCGTTCCCAGCGGGGGAGGTCGGACCAGCGGATCTCGGCTGCCACCGTGCGCGAAGCCTACCAGGGACATTTCGGACGCTCGCCCGGCGGCGAGTCGCGTCCGTTACACCGAGTGGAGGAGCTGGGTCGCGTCGTGGATGGCCGGAGCGGGGGCCTCGGCGGTGGCTCGGCGCTTCGAGCACGCCGTGTTCAGCAGCTCGAACGAGTCCACGGCGGCTCCCCCTCGCGGGTGCCACTCGAAATGGTCGTGGGTGGATCCCCCCTGGGCGTCGCCGGTGTTGCCGACGTAGCCGATGACCGTTCCCGCCTGGACCTTTCCCATCTTGCCGATCCGGGTGAGGTGGGCGTTGAAGACGAAGCCCTGCTTCCCGTGGAGGTAGACCTGGATCCCCCCCGCCCAGCTGACCGAGTTGGTGGCGGTGCCGCCGAACGGCGCCCGGATGGGGGTGCCCCGGGGAGCGAAGATGTCGATCCCCTGATGGCGGTGGAACCCTCCGAAGTAGCGGGGCTGGCCGAAGTCGTCCATGTAGTGCCGGGGCCGATCCACCGGGCAGAAGAGGAAGACGGAGTCCGGGTCCAGGTCTAGCTGCGCCTTGGGCCGGGCCAGCAGGTCCAGGGAGGGGACCGCCACCCCCGCCGGCGCCTGATCCTCGGTGGGGAGGCCGAAGCCCGAGAAACCCTGATCGTCGGAGGGAGGCCCATTGCCAGCAAGAGCGGCATTGGCTCGGAGTGGCCAGACCGCGACTGCGGCCACTATGGCCAAGGTGATGGCCTGCCCAATCGCCCGCCCAGTTCGAGGCGCGCGCGGACAACGTTGGAGAAACGGCTTTGTCATGGGTTCGTTGAAACGTATCGACGGGCAACGACATGACCTTGAATGGGGCTCGCCAGCGCCCCGCCGGCGTCCTCAGCGGCTCAGGCGCTCCAGGACCGCCTCGGCCACGCGGTCGGGGACCTCCAGGGCCGGCCAGTGCCCGACGTCGGGCCAGACCAGGATCTCGGTTCCCGGCCGGAGCTCCCCCAGCCGCCGGGCCATCTCGACCATCGCGAGGGGGTCCTGCTCGCCCCACAGGGCCGTCATGGGGCCGGGGAAGTCCACGAGGCCGGTGGTCAGGCGTTCCTGGTTCAGCCGGCGCTCCAGGACGTGGCGGATGAGACGGGGCAGCAGCCGGTCGCCCTCACGGTGCCCGACGAGCCACAGCATCGCCTCAAGGTCTTCCCGTGAGGGCTGGTGCTCGTTGGAGAACGTGGCAGCCAGCCCGGGGACGAGGGCCTCCAGAGGGAGCGGCATGGGAAGCGGCTCGTCGGGCATCGAGAGCAGGAACCGCTGTCCCGGGGAGCGCTCGGCCTCCTCGTCGAAGATCGAGCCGTTGGTCAGGATCACGCCTTCGACGTGCAGCTCGAGGCGTCCCTCCTCCGCCCGACGGAGCAGCTCGGCTGCCACGGCGTTTCCCATGTCGTGGGCCACCAGCAGGCAACCTTCCACACCGAGCGTCCGGGCGAGCTGCTCGGTCAGGTCCGCCTGCTCGAAGAGGGAGTAGCTCGCGTCGAGGGGCTTGTCGGACAGCCCGTAGCCCAGGAAGTCGAACGCCACCACGCGGGCGTGGGGGGCAAGGGCCGGGATGACCCAGCGCCAGTCGAACGACGAACCGGGGAAACCGTGCAGGAGAACCACGGCGCGGGGCCCGTCGCCGTCCAGGGTGGCGAAGATGGCCCGTCCCTCGACGTCGACCAGCCGACCCCGGGAACGCCACTGCTCGATCGACCGCAGCGCCTGGTCCATGGCCGGCTCCACCGCGAGCGGATTGTGCGCCCATCGTGCTGGCGGCGCCAGGTGGGGTGAGGTCCGGTCGATGGCCCCGCCTCGGGGCTCGGGGTCAGGCCGGTTCCGGGGGCTCGGCGAGTTCGGAGGAAACAGCAGCCTCGGGCGGGTCGGGAGGAAGGTCCATCGCGATGGTCCTGGAGATCGCGGCGGCCCCCCGCGCCACCCTCATGAGGTCGACGTCGTCGGGCGGACACCACTGATACATGCACGCCCCGCACAGTGCCCGGAGAGAATGCACCAGGACGAGGACTCGCTTCGATCCGCACTCGGGGCACCGCATCGTCCGCGCATCCTACCCGGGGGGTCGCCGACAGAACCTAGGCCATTCGGCTTATCTTGGCCGGAAACCGACGGGCGGAGCACGGACGATGCGGGTCGCGGTCGTGGGTCACGTTGAGTGGATCGAGTTCGCCCGCGTCGAGCGCGTCCCCGTCGCCGGCGAGATCATCCACGCGCTGGAGGCCTGGGAAGAGCCCGGAGGGGGCGGGTCGGTGGCTGCGGTGCAACTCGCCAAGCTGGCCGGCGAGTGCACCTTCTTCGCCGCACTGGGGGACGATCCGCTCGGTCACCGAGCCCACCGAGACCTCGGCGCGCTCGGCGTGCGCGTGGAGGCCGTCTTCCGGCCCATCCCGCAGCGTCGCGGTTTCACTTTCATCGACGCTTCCGGCGAACGGACCATCACGGTGATGGGCGAGCGGATGGGGCCGAATGGCGCCGACCCCCTCCCCTGGGACGTTCTCGATGGAACCGGTGCCGTGTACTTCACCGCCGGCGACGAGGCGGCGCTCCGCCACGCCCGCCGGTCGAGAGTGCTCGTGGTCACCGCGCGCATCCTCCCGCAGGTTGCTCGGGGCGCCGTCCCGCTCGACGCGCTGGTGGGAAGCGGCCGCGACCAGGCGGAACACTACGCTCCGGGCGACCTCGACCCACCCCCGCGCCTAGCCGTGTGGACGGAGGGGAGATCGGGCGGGCGATATCGCACCGCGGACGGAATCGAAGGGACCTACCCGGCCGCTCCGATCCCCGGCCCCGTCGTCGACGCGTACGGCTGCGGGGACAGCTTCGCCGCCGGGCTGGCGTTCGCCCTCGGCTCCGGCCTGGGCGTGGAGGACGCGTTGGCCTTCGCCTCGAAGTGCGGAGCCGCCTGCCTCACCGGCCGTGGACCGTACGAGGGCCAGCTTTCCCTTCGGCACGGCAAAGAGGTTCGAGACCTGGTCTGAAAGGGTCCCGCCCGCCCCGCCGTGTATCTTCGGCACCGGTCATGCAACGAACCGAACGAGCGCATACGCGGTTGCCGGTGGGACTCGATGATGTCCTGGAGGCCGCCCGCCGGCTGGACGGCGTCGCCATCCGGACCCCCGTCTTCACCTCGCGCACGCTCGACGAGCGGACCGGCGGCCGGATCTTCTTGAAGGCGGAGAACCTCCAGCGCGGAGGGGCCTTCAAGTTCCGCGGGGCCTACAACAAGATCTCCTCGCTCCCTCCCGGCACCGGCGTGGCCTCTTATTCGTCCGGCAATCACGCCCAGGCCGTCGCGCTGGCCGCTGGCCTGGTGGGATCCACCGCCGTCATCGTCATGCCGGAGGACGCCCCGGAACAGAAGGTCGAGGCCACCCGCGGGTACGGGGCGGAGGTCGTGTTCTACGACCGCTACCGGGAGGACCGTGACGAGATCGGCCGGAAGCTGGCCACCGAGCGAGGGCTCACCCTGGTCCCCCCCTACGAGGACCGGCTGGTCATGGCGGGCCAGGGGACGTCCGCCCTGGAGCTCCTGGAGGAGGCCGGCCCCCTGGAGGTGCTGGTGGTCCCGGTGGGGGGCGGCGGGCTCATCGCCGGCTCGGCCACGGCGGCGAAGGGCACGCAGGGAGGGATCGAGGTGATCGGCGTCGAGCCGGAGGCCGGCGACGATACCCGGCGTTCGCTGGCTGCGGGACACCGGGTCAAGATCGCGGTCCCCAGGACGATCGCCGACGGGCTCCAGGTCGACACCCCCGGCGAGCTCACGTTCGAGGTGACCCGGCGCATGGTGGACCAGATCGTCGCGGTGAGCGATGAGCAGATCGTGCGGGCCATGGTGCTTCTGTTCGAGCGGACGAAGCTGGTGGTCGAACCTAGCGGCGCGGTCGGCATGGCCGCGTTGCTGGCCGGCCTTGTGGATGTCTCCGGTCGCCGCGTCGGCGTGATCCTCTCCGGTGGCAACGTGTCGGTCCGCCGGTTCGCCGAGCTCGTCTCCGCACCCCCCGGGTGAGCCTGCGCCGCATCCGGCTGATCAGGGAGGCGTTCCCCGAGCCACCCGCTCGGGACACCGCCGTCTCCCACGCCATCCTGCGGCAGGTGTCCGAGGGCCTCCAGCCGGAGACCCTGCGTCTGCACCGGCCCGGAGACATCGTGGCGTTCGGACCGAAGGACCGGCTGGCGCCCGGGTTCGGCCTCGCGGTCGAAGCCGCTCGGGACGCCGGGTTCGGGTCGGTGCAGCGACTGGCCGGGGGCCGGGCAGCCGTATTCACGAGGGAGTCCATCGCTTTCTCCTGGGCCATCCCTGACCCAGTTCCACGGAAGGGCATCCGGGCCCGGTTCGCGGAGCTGGCCGCTATCGTGGCCGGGGCGTTCCAGGACCTGGGGATCGATGCTCGGGTGGGCGAGGTTCGCGGCGAGTACTGCCCCGGCGAGCACAGCGTGAACGCCCGGGGCCGGACCAAGCTGATGGGGGTGGGACAGCGGCTGGTGCAGCGGGCCGCCCACGTGGGAGGGGTGGTGCTCGTGGACGGCGCGGCTCGGGTTCGAGACGTGCTCGTCCCCGTGTACCGGGCCCTCGAGCTCGATTGGGACCCGGCCACGGTGGGCAGCCTCGCGAACGAGATCCCCGGGCTGACGTGGGAGCAAGCGGAAGGAGCGATCCTGACCCGGTTCACCCAGGCCTACGAGCTGGAGCAGGACACGCTGACGGACCCGGTCCTCGACCTGGCGACCACTCTGGAGCCGCACCACTTGGTCGCGACTTGACTGATCCGTCCGTGCTCTTTTGACGTTCGCCCTGAAACAGGGTCGGGTGTAGTATCCGGCGTTCGTTCGCCGGGGAGCGAACGCACTTGTGGAAGAGAATCGTCGGCCTCGATGAGGAGGTGAGGGGATGAAGTCACGCAGAGTGCACGGCTTCGGCTTCTTGGTCGTGATGACCGTGCTGCTTTCCGCCGGGACTGCCCTGGCGGCCCCTGCTTCACCCAAGGCCACATCCAGTGGTCGCGTCCCACAGGTATCAGTCAGTTGGCGCTTCGGTCCTTCGAGTCCGTTCGGCGGGACTCGCTTCGACGGCGCGTTGTACGCGCCGACCAATCGGATCTACTTCCTGGGCTTCCGGACCTTTGCGGACGCCACGGACGGCTCCATCTGGTATTTCGACGTCGCGACGAGAACCTACGTCGACACCGGCACGGACATGCCGGTGCCGGTGTCCAACTATCAGATCGCGCCGCTCACGGATTCGACGGGCTTGGGCTTCTATATCTTCGGCGGTCGTGACTCGCTGGCCCAGATCGTGAAGACCGTCCAGGTCTTCTATCCGGCTACCGGCATGACCAGGAACGTCTTGTCCGATCCCTGGCCTGGCACGACCCCGCCCGGGTGCGTCAGCCTCCCGGCCAACGGCGTGGCCGTGATCGCCAACCGTGCCTTCGTGATGGGCGGGCTGTCCACTTCGGCAAACGGGTGCCAGGACAGCCAGTCGGCCCAGACGTGGATCTTCAACCCCATGGCGCCTGCGGGCTCACGGTGGACCGCGGGACCCGACATGAACGTGGCCCGTGCCTACGTCACTCCGGCCATTCTGAACGGAAGGATCTACGCGATCGGCGGGGACACCAACGTCGGCGGCTCGCTGTTCGCGCAACCGACCGTAGAGGCCTGGAAGCCACCCGCCGGTGGCTGGAACGACGCCGGAGTTGCCGACCTCCCGGTGGGCTGTGGGGAGTCCCAAGCTTTCCCGTTCGCCAGCGGCCCATTGGCCAACGGGATCGTCCTGGCGGGGTGTGGCCAGTGGCCCAACGCCACCCCGGACACCTACTTCTACAGCGCCGCATCGAACACGTGGTCGGCTGTCGGAGCGCTCAACGAGCCCCGTCGCGACCACGCCGGGATCGGGGTTGGCAAGGCCATGTTCATCCTGGGCGGCTACGACTGCCCGGGGAACGCGTGCGGAGTCGACCCGACGGTGACCAGCGAGCTCGGAAAGGGAGCCGCCTCGGCGGCGCGGCCTGGCTTCGCTCGTCCCCTCCCCAGGGGCGGGTCGAGTTCAGGAAACGCCTCGACGACCTGAGGGAGATCGAGGACGAAAGCAGTCAGCCCGTACGGCGTCGGCGGGGCCGGGGACCCGCCGACGTCTTTTTCTTGGCGCTCTCGACGCTGGCCTGAAGGGCGGCCATGAGGTCGGCCACCCCGGCGGTGGGAGCGGCCGGCTCCTCCTCTCGTACCACGCCGGCCCCGGCAGCCTTCGATTCGATGAGCCCCAGGACCTGTTCGCGGAAGGCGTCCCGGTAGCGCGAAGGGTCCCAGTCGGCGGCCAGGAGATCGATCAGCTTCATCGCCACGTCAAGCTCGCGCTGGGCCGGTTCGAGGGGAGGGGCGGCGTACCCGATCTCCGAGACACCTCGCACCTCGTCGGCGAAGAACAGCGTCTCGAGCACCAGGGCGTCCTGGCGCGGCCGGATCGCTGCCAGGTGGGCCTTGCTCGAGAGCACGAAGGTGGCGATCCCTACTCGCCGGGACCGCTGCATGGCCCGAAGGAGCAGCCCGTAGGGCTTCTCCGCACCCACACCTCGCTGGGGCGAGACCAGATAGCTCCGGTCGAAATACACCGGATCGATGTCGTCCAGGCTCACGAAATCCTGGATCTCGATGACACGGCTCCGTTCCGGGCGGAGGGCCGCCAGCTCCTCGGGGGTGACCATGACGTATCGCCCTTCGCCCACCTCGTAGCCCTTCGCCACTTCCTCGTACGGAACCTCGCGCTCCTCGGAGGGCGGCGCTCCCGGCCGAGCCGCCTGGCGGGGAGCCGGCTCCTCCTTGCCCTCCGTCCGCAGGGGGGTCCGTGCCTCGAGCTCAGGCCGTCGCTCCGTTCTCTCGGTGGCTGGGTCGAACGGCTGGGCGGAGCCCGACTGCATTCCCGTCACCCGCCGGTAGCGGATGCGGCGGCCGGAGCCCCGGTCGAACTCGTGGAACCGCACGTCCTTGGGGGCGGTGGCGCCCCACAGACGGACGGGGATGCTGACCAGCCCGAATCCGATGGAGCCGCTCCACACCGCTCGCGCCACGTTGATCACCTCATTGGAGCCGGGCCGGCCACCCCGGCAGGACCCACAGCATACGGTCCGGAGCCGCGGCCGAGGGACCGCCCCCCCGGGAACGAACGAGGGGCCGGCCCACCGGGCCGGCCCCTCCCCTGGTCGTTCGCTTCAGCCCGCGCCTACGGCGTGGCCTCCCAGTTCCAGGTCTGGTTCGTTCCGTTGGTCCACTCGTTGGTCAGCCAGACCTCACCGGTGGCCCCGCCCTTCTTGGTGGGATCCGGCGTGGCCCCGCCGTAGTCGCCCCAGCGGCAGGTCGGGGCGCACGTGAAGTCGTTGTCGAAGGTGGTCGACTGCTTGACCACCACGAACGAGGACTGCGCGCCGGCCCCGATCTTGGAGACCATCTGGGAAGCCGGGAAGGCTGTCGACGACGAGGTGCTGAACCCGAGGACCATGGAGTCCCCGTGGGCGCATCCCGCCAGGTCACAGGCCCGATCGTTCGAGATGCCCGCATTGAACACGTACAGGTTCGAGTCGGAAACGCTCCCCGACTGGAACAGCGTGGGGTTGTTGACCGGCAGCGGGTTGATCTCGTACCAGTTGATCTTGGCACCCGCCCCGCCAAGGACGGAGTGAGCCACCCACACCGCGAGCTGGTTCCCGTTGGCCGGGTCTTTCCCGGAGACGGCATGGGTCAGTCGTCCATCCAGCGTGTCCAGCGTGTCCGCGCTGTTCTTCTGGGGGGCGTCGGGCGGCGACTCGAACGCGCCCACCGTGATCGACTGGCCCATCACCTTGAGCTGCGGCACGAGCGGATTGGTCGGCTTTGGCCGCAGCGCGTGCACCGTGATGAGCGTCCCGGTCCCGCAGATGTCCGGGCACTCGATGTCGGAGCTCGTGATGATGAAGGTCGTCGGGGACTTGTCCGTCTGGATCGGCGGCACCGGCGTGAACGCGATGGTCCCGTCCTCGTTCTTCAGGTTCTTGAAGATCCCGGCCCCGAACGCACTGGGCGATGGGCAGGTCGTGACGGGGTTCGGATTCTTGTACTTGTTGATCCACAGCAGGTCTGTCCGGTCAGCGTGCAGGAACTGGGGCGACGTGTAGTGATTGACCCCGATCAGCAGGAAGTCCTTCGTCTGCCCGAGTTTCGGGTAGTCCGGCAGGTCGTTGGTGGTGTAGCCGAAGCTCGACGTGTAGTTGCAGAAGCTGCCCGGGATCGTGGTGGGGTTGGTGTCCTTGCTGAATCCCCACGCCATCGTGCTCGCGCACACGTCCCAGATGTTGTAGAAGAACCGCTGGCTTGCCGGATCCCACAGCGCCATGGGGTCGGACAGGCAGAACTGGCTGTGGCCCGTGAGCGTGCTGAAGTTGGCCGAGGTGATCAGGCCACCGGCACGGGTGTACAGGGCAACCTTCAGGTTGATCGTTTCGATATAGCTGTTCGGACCGATGGCCCCATTGGTGTCCGGGGGGCTGACGGTTGGGTCGCTGATCCCTTGCCAGCTCGCCCCGATGATCGGGGCCGTCCCACCCGTGGTAGCGGCCGGAGCAGCCTGCCCCTTTTGGGCCGCGACCACAGCGGCGGCGTGGGCCTTGGCCTTGGCCAGGACGTCAGCGCCCCGAAGGGGGAAGTGGCCGTGCGCCCGCAGATAGCGCAGCGCGGCCAGCTTGGCCGAGTCGAGCTTGGGCGTCGGGGTCGCCCCTGCCGGGGTGATCACGGCCACCGTGAGAGCTGCTGCGACGGCGGCCGCCAGGAAGAACGAGGCATGCCTCTTCAACAAGTGATCCCCTCCTTCTCTGTCGGGGGGTGGGCGGAGGGCCACCCGCGGTAAACAGCCGCCAATCCTGGCACAGCCTCCGACAAGACGGCAAGCGCTGGCGGGGGTTTTTCGCCGCGGCAGCAAGAACGGCTGTGGGAGCAGGACGAGCCGTGGGTCGTGAGGGGCTACCGGCAGCCGGACTCGTCGGGCAACAGGGGACGGAACACGAGAGTCCACCGTTGCTCGTCGGCTCGCCACGGGGTGAGCTCGTTCGCGGCGCCGGCGGCGGACAGGACGGCCGGCAGGGCCGAGCCAGAGACCGTGCCGCAACGGATGCCTGTGAGGTCGACGACCGGGAGGAACCCCCCGAAGTTTCCGCCCGGCCAGTCCCTTGCGGGCTGAGGCAGGTCCTGCTGTGGCTGGTAGGGCATGACGTAGACGCGGAGCTCGTCCGTGCGGAACGGCCCTTCCGGCCCCAGTGACCCGGCCGGGAGCCAGCTCTGGAGGTCGGACAGCTTCCCCTGGAACGCGGCCAGCACACTGCGATCGGACGGATAGCTGTCTCCGGGCCCCTCCATCCCGAGGGCGTACACGGAGACGACGTGGCGACTTCCATTCGCGACCACGGTGAACGTCGTGGTGGGGGCGTCGGCGATCCGGGGGTTGTCGTAGTGGCGGTTCGAGCCGAGGAGCCCGGCCTTCTTGGCGGCGGCCAGGATCGCCTGGATGCCGGCCTCCGAGACGGTCCTCACTTGGAGGTTGGGCAGGGCCGGGCCCGGATAGATCTCGATCTGCGGGCCGGGGACGATGATCCGGCCGTCCCCGTAGAGGGCGAACACCGGCAGTTGGCGGAACTGGGCCTGGGGTGGGAGGAGGCCGCCCCCGAGGTCGATCCGAAGGATCAGGTCGTGGTCGCTGGTGGGGTGGTCGATGCCTCCGCGGACGGCCCCGGCCCTGGCGCAGCCGGCCCCAAGAAGGGCTGCCGCCACGAGGAACGCGCCGAGGGGCTTCACGCGTGGTCTCATCGGTTGCCTTGGACGGCAGGTGAAACGGCCAGGTTCCCCCCGTCAGCCCGCGGCGTCGACCTTCCGGGTCCGGAGGGCCCGGGCCACCCCGTCCTTGCCCTCCAGCAGCAGGCGGCGAAGGGGGGCCGGGACACCGTCCTGGCCGAGATAGCCGTCCGTTCGCTCGACGGTCCGCTCCGACACGATCAGACGCGGGTACATCCTCTCCCCGAAGGCCAGGGCATCCGGGAGGTCTCGCGTATCCCACACCTGGTTGAGGGTCTCGAAATACCGTCCCGCGAACGGTTCCAGGAGGTCCTCCTGCCCGAACTGCTGGAACCCGCCCATGACCTCAGCGGTCATGGCCAGGGGCAGTGAGGTGTCCTCGACCACGATCCGCCACGCTGCTTCCTTGGCAGCAGGATCCGGCCGGCTGGCACGAGCCGCGGCGGCGTGACGTGATCCCCGGTCGGACGGATCCAGCTCTTGCTCGGCGGCGATGACGTCCTCGCCGGCGGCACCCGCGGAGGCCAGGGACTTGACGATGTGCCAGCGCAATTCCGTGTCGACGACGAGGCCCTCGAACGGGGTCCTGCCGTCGAGCAGACCCCGGACCACCTCGAGGTGCTCCGGGGCGCGGGCCGCGGCGATGAAGGCTCGGGCCCAGGCCAACTGGTGATCGCTGCCAGCCTCGGCACCCGTGGCCCCTTCCAGGGCGGCCTCGGCCAGGTCCTGTCCACCGGCCTCCCGCCTGGCCGGGTCCCCGTACACCCACACGGCCGACGTGGCCAGAGCCAGGAGGTTCTGCAGCGCGCCCACCTTGGACTCCTTGCCGATGTTTCCGATGACGAGCTTCAGGTAGTCGCGGGACGGCATCTCGCCGTCCCTGGTCATGTCCCAGCACGCCGTCCAGCACAGGGCCCGGGGCAGCGATTCGTCCAGGTCGCCCAGCCGCTGAACCACGGTGGACAGCGACCGCGGGTCCAGCCGGATCTTGGCGAAGGTCAGGTCGTCGTCGTTCACCAGGAGGAGGTCGGGGATGTCCTCCCCGATCAGCTCGGGCACCTCGGTGCGGGCGCCCACCACGTCGAGCTCCACCCGCTTGCGTCGGACCAAGCCGACGTCGGTCGCGTCGTAGAGTCCCACCGCCACCCGGTGAGACCGCAAGGTCGTGCCATCCTTGGGCGCTCCCTGCTGGATGGCCACCTTGGCGAAGACGTCCCGGCCGTCGCGGTCCTCCGCGTCGAACCTCGCCCGAAGTGTGTTCACCCCGGCCGTCTCGAGCCACTCCTTCGACCACACGTGCAGGTCGCGCCCCGACGCCTCCTCCAGCGCCTTGAGGAAGTCCTTCAACTCGGCGTTCCCGAACTCGTGGCGTTTGCAGTAGGCCTTCAGGCCCTCGAGGAACTGCTCCTGTCCCACCCACGCCGCGAGCTGGCGCAGGACGGAGGCGCCCTTGGCGTAGGTGATGCCGTCGAAGTTCAGGTGGATCGACTCGACATCGGGGATGTCGGCCACGATGGGATGCGTGGTGGGGAGCTGATCCTGCCGGTAGGCCCACGTCTTGTCGGTGTCGGCGAACGTGGTCCACGCCTCGGTCCACCGTGTGGCTTGGGCCTCGGCGAACACGGCCATGAAGCTGGCGAAGCTCTCGTTCAGCCACAGGTCGCTCCACCACCGCATGGTCACGAGGTCCCCGAACCACATGTGGGCCATCTCGTGCAGGATCGTGTCGGCTCGCCGCTCCCGGGCCGCGTCGGTGACGCGTGAGCGGAAGATGTAGAGGTCGTTGAAGGTGATGCAGGCAGCGTTCTCCATGGCTCCCGAGTTGGATTCGGGAATGAACACCTGGTCGTACTTGCCTCCGAAGGGGTAGGGGTAGCCGAACGCCGGCTCGAAGAAGTCCAGGCCGGCCCGGGTGATATCGAGGATCTCGTCGGCGTCGAGGTGTTCGGCCAGCGACTGCCGGCAGAACACCCCCAGGTCGATGTCGCGGTGGCGGTCCCGCACGGCGTGGAACCGGCCGGCCACCACGGCCGTGATGTAGGTGGGGAGGGGCGCCGTGGGCCGGAAGTGCCATTCCCGGGTCGACCCGTCGGCCGTGGGACCCGGCTCCTGAACCGGTTGTTCGTTGGAGATGACGACCCAGTCCGAGGGACAGAGGACGGAGAATTCGAAGACGCCCTTGAGGTCCGGCTGGTCGAAGCACGCGTACACCCGGTGGGCATCAAACGGCTCGAAGTCGGTGTGCAGGTAGACGAAGCCGTCGACCGGGTCGACGAATCGATGCATGCCCAGCTCGGTGCGGTGATACGCGCAGCGAGCGCGCACCAAGAGCTCGTTCTCCTCCGCCAGGCCCGTCAGGCGGATCCGGTTGCCGTCGAACGCCTCGGCAGGCAGCCCCTTCCCGTTGAGCTCGGCGGCGGAGACCTCGTTCGCAGTCAGGTCGACGAAGGTCTCTGCCCCAGATTCCCGGCAGCGGAAACGGATGACGGTGGTCGAGCCGAAGTCCTCTTCCCCCGTGAGGTCCAGGGTGACGTGGTAGCGGAGGTCGCGGACGAGGCTCGCTCGCTTCCGAGCCTCGTCCCTCGTGAGGTTGCTCTCTCCCGCCAAACCCGTGTACCTACCGGATCCGCACCCGCGCCGTGTAGATTTCGAGGTCGTTCAAGGTGCCATCGGGATTGTCGCCGGTGCTGTTCGAGTTGTCGGCCCACACGTAGAAGTAGCTCCCGGACTGGAAGGCCAGCCCCTCGTAGTCCCCGTAGTCGATCCCGTTCTGCGCCTGGTCGTCGTTGGACACGCCGCGGGAGATCCGGCGGTTGGGGAGGAACGAGGCTCCCCCGTCCTTGCTCACGCTGGCGTAGATCGTGATGTCGTCGTTGGGAACGCCATTCGTGTCTCCCGGCCCATGGTCGCCCTTGTCGTGGCGGCAGTCGTACCACGCCGCCGCGAGGAACCCGGTGGTGGGATCGAGGGAGATCCGGGGGTTGAACTGGCTCGTGGTCCCGGTGTCGTCGTTGACCTTCATCGCTGTGTTCCAGGTCGCTCCGTCGTTGTCGGAGTACTGGACCATGATGTCCATGTTGTCACTCTCGTTCGGGGTCTCCTTCGTCCACAGCAGGTAGACGCGGCCGTCGTGCGTCCCCCCCGTCCGGTCGTACTCCAGCTTGACCTCGATGTCGACGGACCGCCCGGACTGGGCCGGGATGTAGTCGAACCCCCCGACCTTCGACACGAGAACTTGGGTGGCGGGGCCCATGGGCTGCGGCCCGATACCGTCGGGGTCGAGCGCCTCGTACACGGTGGCCGGCCCCTCGCCGCCCGTCGGGTCCTGGTACGCGATCAGGGCCTGGCCGTCCGGGCCGATGCCCACGTCGCCGTAGCCGCCGGTCTGGTGGCCACCGCTGGGAGCCTCCGGGGGCCCGAAGGCCCCGACCTGCCCGAGTCCGTTCACCTCCGCGCCGGACGCCTGGATCACGCCCCCGCTCCCCGTATAGGTCACCCAGACCGCTCCCCTCCCTGCGGTGATGGAGGGCTGGTCGCCGGCGATCAGCGGGGCCTGTGGGCCGGTATTGCCCCGGCCCGGCTGGGCGCGCGGGGCCAGCGGGGGGCTCGAGAACGGCAGGGGGCTGAACGAAGCCCCGCCGTCGGTGGAAATGGCCATCTTCACCTGGATGCTGGAGCTCAGGTACGTGAGGAAGATGTTGCCGAACTCGTCCGATGCCAGGCTGGGGTCGCAGCAGGCGAACCCGAGGTTGTCGCCGTCCGCGATCCGGTCCGTGCTCCAGGTCCGTCCTCCATCGGTGGACCAGCCGTGGAACAGCGCGCTGGCGACCTCCTCGTTGGAGGCAACGGTCATCTGGAGCGGGTTGACCGGGTTGATGGCGATCGTGGTCTCCGACTGGTTCCCCCTCTCCCGGCTGATGTTGACGTTTTGGGGGACGGCCCGTGGCCGCCCCGCGGCACCCGCCGGAACACCTCCCGCGCCCGCCAGTATCGCCGGGACCATCAGGGCAAACGAGACACGGAACACCGACCGGCGGACGCGCACGAGAGCTCCTCTGCTCAGGGTGACCGGCCATCGTACACGGCGCCACGGTGTTCGCGACAGGCGATCCGGGATGTTCGTGGCTATGACGGAAGCGGGGACAGATACGTCTCGCACACCACCTAGACTGAGGGTGAATAGGCGGTCGCGATGGATCAGGCGGGCAGCGTGGAACTGGATGATCGAATGGACAGAGCGGCCCCACCGCCTCTTCCCTACGAGCACAAGCGCTGGATCTCCACGACGATCGTGCTCCTTCTCCTGGCCATCGCGCTGGTGCTCGGCTTCCTGATCGAATCGCTACGAGCCGACCAGTACACGCTGTCGTTCGTCATCGAAGGGCTCCCCGTCTCCCACACCGAAGTGGTGGCCAACCATCAGCGCTTGGTGCGGGACTGCGCGCTTCTGGTGGTTCTGAGCGCGGCCGTGGCCGTGCTGTGGTTCGTCTGGCAGTACCGTGCCCACGCCAACATGAGAGCCCTGGTCCCGGGGACGCGTTTTCGGCCGCTGTGGGGCCTCGCTTCGTGGGTCATCCCCGGCGCGAACCTGGTGCTGGCGCCGTTGGCCGTGCGCGAGCTGTGGAGGGCCAGCAACCCCGACGTGGAGGACTGGCGGCGGGCGAGGACCACGCCGTTGCTGTGGCTGTGGTGGCTGCTGATCCTGGCCGGGTTGTCGCTGGCGGCCTTCGCCATGCTCCCGGTCACGAGGGGAAGCGTCACGTCGCCCGACCTCTTCGTCCGAGACCATCGCGCGGTCCCCGCGGCCGGCCTGGGCATCGTGGCCGCCGTCGCGGCTGCCCTTCTGTTCGGTCTGCTGCAGGGAAGGATGGTCCTGAAGGAAGACCGCGTACGTCTGGGAGCCTGGAAAGCCTGGTCCGAGCGCTAAGAGGACGGCGGCAGGCCCCGGCCGGGCCCGTTCCTGGCCTCCCGCCGCCCCATCAGGCAGCCCGGGGCGACCAAGGCGATCAACAGCATCAACGAGGCCACGCCCACCAGGAACCCTCCCGACACCGGGCTGGGGCCCGTGTGCGCGGTGGCCGAGGCCGACCCAGGATCCAGGGCGTCCTCGCCGGACCCTTCTCCGAAGTCGTACAGCGCGTGGAGGGCTTGGGCCTTCGCCAGCCAGTACTGGAGGGTGTCCGGGTTCAGGATGGCGTGGCCGACGCGTGAGGCGACCAGCGCCGAGGCCTTCTGCTCGGCGATGAGCAGCCAGGTGTCGACGTAGGGTTTCGGAGGGACGGGGATGCCGTGAGGCTGGACCTCGAAGTGCAGGTGGGGGCTCGTGGCCAGGGCGTCGCCGGTGTTCCCCACATACCCCAAGACCTGCCCCACGTGGACCTGCTGGTGAACGGCCAGCCCGGGGGCGAAGCCCGAGAGATGCGCGTAGAAGTACTCGGTACCGGAGGCGTCGGTGATCTCCACCCCGAGCCCGCTGATCGATGTGTTCACCCGCTGGGACACGTAGCCGTCGGCCGCCGCCACCACCGGAGTTCCCATTTCCGCGAACATGTCGAGCCCTTGGTGCAGGTGGGGGAACGGGCAACACCGGTAGGCGTGCCAGTCGTCCTGCCACCAGCCCAGCCCGGCCACGGGGAAGGGCCCGACCACCTGGAGGATGTCGGACGGCTGGGGCGTCCCCCCGGTCGAAAGCTGGCTCAGCATCGCCATCAGCCGGGCGGTGCTGTTTGCACCGGTCGGAGCGGCCGGGACCGGAAGGGGTCCCGGCGGCACGTAGGGCGGCGTGGGCGGCGGACTCGATCCGCCGGTCCCGCTCGATGACGGCGAAGGCGTGGGCGAGGGCGAATGGGTGGAGCTCGGGGTGGGCGAAGGAGACGGATCAGGGGATGGAGAGGAGCTGGGGCTCGGTGACGGTGTCGGCGAAGGGCTCTCGGAGGGCGACGGTGTGGGCGACGGCTCGGCGGTGATCCTGATGTCCCCGTCGGTCAGCGTCTGCCAGACCTGGTCGTAGTTTCCGTTTCCCGGGTCGACGTCGCCCGCTTCTCCGTCGAACACTCCGATCAGTTGGATCCGAAGCGCCCCCTGGCCCGGGCCGCCCTCCTGGAGGTGGAGCCGGAAGCTGACGCCTGGGAGCGATTGGCCGTCGGGGAGCTCGAGGTCGGCGGTCCCCGCAACCACGGCGGCGTGGCCGGACAGACCGGTGATCTCCGTGACGCTGGCCCGAAGGGTGACGAACGGGATGCCCATCGCGATGGCTTGGTCCGACATCTGGCACAAGAACGTGCCGGGAGGTTGGAGATTCGAATCGACCCGAACCCGGAACGTGCATGCCGGCGCCACTTGGCCCTGGAGGGTGAGCTCCGCGACGCCGTCGCCGACCACCCTTCCTGCCGCCGGGGCGAGCTGGGCGAGGCCCTGGCCGGGCAGCACGTACAAGAGCCCTGCGACAGCCGAGAGGCTGAGGGCTCCCACGGAGGCCAGTGAGACGAGACGCGTCCGGAGATGGCGGGGAAGTACCACTCCACCCCCTTCGATGGCGATGAAGTATGGATGCGGGTCACTATCACTGTAACCAGGAATGCGCGATTTTGCTCCGGCCTTTCGGCGGAGAGGGAACTGCGGTCACCTCGTCACGCAGGGGCGGCGCGGGAACGGAGTACGATCCCTCGCGTGCGCGGCGATCGGGTGGAGATCGTGGTGGACTCGGGCGGCAGCGTCCGCACGTACGAGATCGAGGCGACCAAGGCTGGGAGGAGGGTCGAGGTGACCACTTCTCGTGGCGGCATGATCGAGGTCTCCGAGGTCACCCGCAGCGGTACGGCCGTGCGGACGGGCCGGTTCCTGGCCGCCCGGGTCATCGCGTTGGTCGAACACCCCGTCGAGGTCGTCCCGGGAGCCGGCCGGCGGCGAAGGGCTGCCAGGGCTCAGAGCTCACTCCTGTAGGGCTGCTTCTGCGGTCAGGCCCGGGAGCGGTCTCCATCGAGGGCTCGCCGCAACCGTCCGACCGGGCCCGTCAACCGGTAGCGCTCGGCCAGTTCGTCGGCAAGGCGGTCGTCGCGATCCCCCTTCCACCTTCGGATTTCGAGGTTCGTCCGGATGGGGACGACCTCTCGCATGGCGGCCAGGTACTCGGCTCCGTCTCGGATCCTCCCGCATAGCCCCGGCGAGCGTTGGAGCGACCGGCCGGTTCGACGCGGAGCATTGGCGTCGGCGACCAACGCGTCGATCGACGGGTACTCGTTCACCAGCGCTCGAGCCGTCTTCTCCCCGACCCCTTGCACGCCCGGCAATCCATCCGAGGGGTCGCCACGCAGGATGGCGAAGTCCACGTAGCGCGACGCGGGGACGCCGAAGCGCTCCAGCACACCGGGCTCGTCCAGGACCCGAAGGTCGGAGACGCCTCGCACCGTGAACAGGACGCGAACCGCCGGATCGCGGACGAGCTGGATCAGGTCTCGGTCGCCGGTCACGATGTCGGCCCGGTCCGCCCGCGCCGCTCGCGCACACAGCGTCCCGATGGCGTCCTCGGCCTCCCACCCTGGCGCCTCCGCCTGTGGCTGCCCCAGCGCGGCCAGCACTTCCCGCAGCATCTCGAACTGGGGCGGCAGTCCCTCGGGGTCTGGCCGGCGCGCGGCCTTGTATCCCGAATAGATCGCCACTCTGGGGGCGGGGCGCCAGTCGTCGTCGTAGACGTGCACGCATTCGTCCGGCTGCCGGGACGCGATGAGGTTCGCCACCATGTCGAGGTAGCCGTGCACCGCGTTCACCGGCCGGCCGTCGGGGGCGGTGACGGTGGCCGGGATCGAGAAGAAGGCCCGGTACATGAGGCTCGAGGCGTCGAGCAGCAGCCGGTGGGTCACGCCGCCGAACACTAGCAGCGCCCCTTCATCCATCGGCAAAACGGGGAGACTGGAGGGGTGAGCGAGCGCGTGGGCGAGGAGCGGCGACCCAACAGGCTGGCCGGTCAGACCAGCCCGTACCTCCTCCAGCACGCCCACAACCCCGTGGACTGGTATCCGTGGGGTCCCGAGGCGTTGGAGAAGGCTCGCCGCGAGGATCTGCCGATCCTCCTCTCCATCGGGTACACGGCCTGCCACTGGTGCCACGTCATGGAGAAGGAGTCGTTCGAAGACGAGGGGACCGCTCAGCTCATGAACCAGCACTTCGTCCCGGTGAAGGTGGACCGCGAGGAGCGGCCCGATCTCGATTCGATCTACATGGACGCCGTCCAGGCCATGACCGGCCACGGCGGTTGGCCGATGACGGTGTTCCTCACGCCGGAGGGCGTGCCGTTCTACGCGGGGACCTACTTCCCCAACGAGGATCGGCATGGCCTCCCCGCCTTCACCCGGGTCCTGGAGGGGGTGGCTGCGGCGTGGCGCACCCGGCGGGACGAGGTCTCGGGGCAAGGCCAACGCGTCATCGACGCCATCGACCGTGGAAGCCGCCCCGCCGAGTCCCGCCATCCGCTCACCGACGACGTGCTCCGTCAGGCCCACGGGGAGCTCGGGCGCGAGTTCGATCCGCAGTGGGGCGGCTTCGGAAGCGCGCCCAAGTTTCCCCAACCCATGACGCTCGAGTTCCTGTTGCGTTGCCACCTGCGCGGGTACCCGGACTCGCTCGAGATGGCGCAGACCACGCTCGACCGGATGGCTTCGGGCGGGATCCACGATCAGATCGGTGGAGGCTTCCATCGCTACTCGGTCGATCAGCGGTGGCACGTCCCCCACTTCGAGAAGATGCTGTACGACAACGCGCAGCTCGGGCGGCTCTACGCGCGGGCCTGGCAGGTCACGGGGCAGGGCCGCTATCGCCGAGTGGCCGAACGGGTCCTCGACTACATCCTCCGAGAGATGCACCACCCCGGCGGCGGGTTCTTCTCCTCCCAAGACGCCGACTCCGAAGGACACGAGGGCACGTTCTACGTCTGGACGTGGGACGAGCTGGTCGAGGCGATCGGGGAAGAGGATGCGCATTCGTTCGGTGCACGGCCCGAGGGGAACTGGGAGGACGGCCGGAACATCCTGTGGACCCCCTCGCCCGAGACAGAGGATCAACTGGCCGGGGCGGGCGATCGACTGTTCGAAGTCCGGGAGCGACGGGTCCGTCCCAGCACCGACGACAAGGTACTGGCCTCCTGGAACGGGCTGGCCGTCCTGGCGTTCGCCGAGGCCGGGCGGATCTTCGGCGAGCCGCGGTATGTGGCGGCAGCAAGCCACGCCCTGCAGTTCCTGCAGGCAAACCTCCTGGAAGAGGGCCGGCTTCGCCGGTCGTGGCGAGAAGGGAGGACGTCCGGCGTGGGATACCTGGACGATTACGCGTTGGTGGGGCTCGGCGCGCTGGCGCTGTACGAGACCGCGTTCGACGGGTCGGTCTTCGGCTTCGCGCGGTCCCTCGCGGACGACCTGCTGAAGCTCTTCCGCGATCCCGACGGCGGTGGGTTCTTCCAGACCGGGTCCGACGGGGAGGAGCTGGTGGTCCGACCCAAGGAGTTGTTCGACAACGCCGTCCCGTCGGGGAACTCGGCGGCCGCCGAGCTGTTCCTTCGCCTCGGGCTGCTGACGGGCGAGGCAGAGTACGAACGGGCCGGTGTTTCCGCCCTGCGGCTGGTCCAGGACCTGACGACTCGGGCTCCCACGATGCTGGGGCAGGCCCTGTCCGCCATCGATCTCTCTGTGTCGAACAGCAGGGAAGTGGCCATCGTCGGGGACCCGGACGCCGCCGACACGAAAGCCCTGGTGGCCGAAGTCCATGGGCGCTTCCTGCCGAACGCGGTCCTGGCAGTGGGCAATCCGGGGACCCCCGCGGAGGTGCCGCTGTTACGGGACCGCCCCCAGCAGGGAGGCAGGGCCACGGCCTATGTCTGCGAGCAGTTCGTCTGCCAGCAGCCGGTGACCGACCCCGAAGCGCTGGTCGCTCAGCTCACCGGCTGAAGCGCGTCAGTCCTGGTCGAGCGGGACGAGCCCGGCGGGAGCGAGCCGGACCAGCGCTTTCGTCAGGCGATCCACCCGGCGCCCGTCGTCCTCGGCTCGCTCCTTGCGAGCGATGGCACCCCGAACGAGGTGCCCGCCCACGAACCGGAAAGGCTCGGGTGGGAACCGGCCGGCGGGGGATCGCACCAGGCCGGACCGAGCCCACTCGTCGTTGCGCCCGAGAGCCAGGGAGGCCAGGATTCTCCCCCCCAGGTACGAGGGCCCCACGCCGTTCCCTGAGTAGCCCACCCCCACGAACACGTCGGGGCGGCCGCCGAGCCGCCAGAAGAACGGCAGGCCGGTCCTGGTCCGGTCGATGGGCCCGGTCCAGCTCGACGTGACGCGGACGTCGTCCAGCATCGGGTAGGTCCGCCGGAAAGCTCGTTCCACCAGGTCCCGGCGGCGCGATTCCCCTTCGAACCGCGCCCCCACCCCCCGGCTGAAGGCGAGAGCTCCGCCGCCCTTTCCGAAGGCGACGCCCCCGTCGTCGGTGGTTCGGTAGTAGTGAACGAGCAGGCGTGAATCGGAGATCGAGAGCCCGTCGGTCCAACCGATCGCGGCCAGACGGTCGGGAGCCCGCTCCGTCGCCACGATGTCGCTGCCGACGACCACCATCCTCCGGCGGACCTCGGCGAACCGGGCCGCCCACGCGTTCATCGCTACGACCACGCGGCTTGCCATCACGGACCCGGCCGGCGTTCGAACTCGAGGGGAGCCCGTCCGGCGGTCGAGCTGGGTCATCGGCGAACGCTCGAAGACGCGGACCCCTCGCTCCAGCGCCACTCGCCGCAGGCCCCGGGCCAGCAGCGCGGGCTGGACGATGGCCCCGGTCGCCTCGAAGGCTCCGCCCAGGTGGACGGGCGACCCCGACCGCCGCGCTGCCACTTCCCGGCTGAGCTCGACGAGGGGGTGCACCCCATGGCGGTCGAGCTCGTCCATGACCGGCCGCCACGACCCGACCTGGGCCTGGTTGGTGGCGGCCCACAGGTAGCCGTCGTGGTGGTAGTGCGCGTCGATCCCGTTGTCAGCGCAGAACTTCCCGATAGGTGGTAGTGCGCGTCGATCCCGTTGTCAGCGCAGAACTTCCCGATATCGGCGACCGCCCCGGCCGAGGCGTGGGCGAGCCTGAGCGCTTCCTCGGTCCCGCACAGCTTCTCCAGGGTCTGGAACTTCGGCCACCACGAGAGGACGAACCCGCCGTTGCGGCCACTGGCCCCGCCACCGCACACGTCGGCCTCCACCAGCACGACGTCCAGCGTGGGGTCGATCTCTTTCAGGCGAAGCGCCGTCCACAGCCCCGTGTAGCCGCCACCCACTACGCAGACGTCGGCCCGTACCTCTCCGCCCAGCTCGGGGGCTTCCTTCTCGCTCTTGTTCTCGTTGTCGGCCAGCGCTTCCTGCAGCCACAGGCTTCGAACCGGAGGGTGGCCGGACACACCACTCAGCCCCGGATGCGACCGGAGGCAACCGGCCGCTCCTCCGTCGCCACGCGTTCGATGCGGTCGGCGGCGCGGACGGTTCCCCGCAAGGACTGGACCCGGACAGCCGTCATGCGCAAACGCGAGCGGAGGTCGGCGTCGGCCAGGAGCCGATCCATGGCGTCGATCAGGTCGCCGGGCTCGAAGGAGTAGGAGGGTAGCCGGGCGCCGAAGCCGAGCTCGTCGATGCGCTGGGCGTTGTCGTATTGGTCCCAGAAGAGCGGGAGCACGACCATCGGCTTCCCGAAGTGGAAGCACTCGGTGACGGTGTTGTTGCCGCCGTGGGCGATCACGAGGTCCACCTGTGGCAGGATCGCCGGCTGCGGCAGGTACTCCTCTCCCCACATGTTGTCGGCCAGCTCGATCAGCTCGTGCTGCGGTCCCTTGCTCACGATGTAGCGGTGGGGCGTCTTCGCCAGGATCTCGATCAGCCTCATCATCAAGCCGACGTCCGCGGATCCTAGGCTTCCCAGGCTGAGGTAGACCAGGGCTCCGTGTGGTGCCCGCAGCGTCTGGGGGAGTTCGAACCGCGCCTCGGTGTCCCGCACGCAGGAATCGAGTCGTTCCCACATCGGAGAGAGGGGCCGGGATCGCTCGTAGTCGGCCTCGGACGGATACAGGGAGAGGTTCAGGAACGGTGACTCGTGGATGAACTGGAGGGAAGGGAGGTGCCCGGCCCCGCTCTCCGTGACGAACCGATCGAAGTCCGCCCACAGGTCGGCGTGCGTGCGTTCGTACTCGCTGCGGAACTCGTGCCACCCGGTTCGGTCGGTGGCCGGATAGCCCGAGAACGTGGGGGGGAGATCGGGGTCCCTCATCTCCAGCGGGTTGCACGACATGATCCGGACCCACGGGACCCCAGCGGTCACTACGGCAGGGAACGCCACCACGTTGTCCTGGACGATCACGTCGGGTCCGACCTCGTCGAAGATCTCGCGGAGGCGTGGCTCGACGTACCTGGATCCGTCGATCAGTTCCCTCCAGATCGGGCGGATAAGGCCTTCGAGCTGCTCGATCGTCGGCCGGCGGAACTGGGGAGCGGTTTCCCGGATGAAGTCCTTCCAGAACTGGCCGGGCTCCTCGGCCCGCTCGGGCTTCGGCTTGAGTCGCATCAGCCGCTCCTCGAACCCCTTGGCATCGAGCGTGCCAGCGAACGATTCCTCTACCACGAACACCACCCGATGGCCGCGGCGCTTCAGAACCTCGCCGATGCCCACGCAGTTGTTGGTGGGCCCGAACGCCCCCTCCGGGAAGAACACCACGGTGCGCGACCCGCTGTCCGGCTGCACGGTGGGCGTAGATTACCGGCCACGTGGACCTGAGGGGAGCGGTGTGCCTGGTGACCGGTGCCTCCAGCGGCATCGGGAGGGCAACGGCGCTGCGGCTCGCCCGGGGCGGCGCGCGAGTGCTCGCGCTCGGTCGCGACCGGGCCGCGCTCGACGAAGTGGCCGCAAAGACCAGCGGAACGGTGATCATCGCGGACCTCGCCGACCCCGCCGAGGTCGAGCGCGCCGCCGCCGAATCCATCTCGGTCGCCGGCCGCGTCGACGTCCTGGTCAACAACGCCGGCGAGGGGTGGGCCGGGCCGTTCGCCGAGATCAACCCGCTGCGGGCCGAGCTGCTGGTCCGGACGAACCTGCTGGCCCCCATCCGCCTGGCCCGGGCGCTGTTGCCCCCGATGCTGGAACGGAAGAGCGGCCACATCGTGAACGTGGCCTCCATCGCCGGGCACGTCGGTGTCCGCGACGAGGCCGTCTACGCGGCGACCAAAGCCGGGCTGATCGGATTCAGCGAGAGCTTGCGCTACGAGCTGGCCGGGACTGGGGTCGGCGTGAGCATCGTGTCGCCCGGCGTCGTTCGCACCGCGTTCTTCGAGCGGCAGGGCCGTCCGTATACGCGCGGGTTCCCCCGGCCCATCGACCCCGATCGCGTCGGGCGGGCGGTGGTTCGAGCGATCCAGCGCAACAAGGCCCAGGTGTTCGAACCGAGGTGGATGGCCTTTCCCGCGTGGCTCCGAGGAGCCATCCCCGCGCTATATCGATGGGGTGCGAACCGTTTTGGGTAAGAGCATCACTCCAACAGCGTTCGCGACTGCCGCATGATCCCTTCAATGCATCCCGACGGCCCGCAGGAGCCGGAGGCCTATGAGCGAGAGTGCCTCAGGTTGCTTCTTGAATACTTCAAGTGGCCTGGAAATTCGGAGATGACCAGAAGCAACACCGGCCGGATCTTCGTGGGGGCTGACCTCGAAGACTCATATCCGTACACCCAGCTTGTGGTTCATTTCATAGACGATGTAACCGGAGCACAAGAGAACGTGAAGTTTTCGATCTGGTCAGATGTTTGGGTCGCGGACGTGCCCGGGATTGGCCCACGCAGGTTCCGCCCTCGGGGGATGATCGAACATATCACAACGAACCTCGAGGAGCCCAATCGACCCTGGAAGGGTGAATAAGTGCGCCTGCGGGCAACTTCTCCCCCAGCTCGGGCTCCCTTGGTTCGCAAATAGCGCGACCTAGCGGGCGGGTGGGTGGGCGGGCGGCGGACCGGCCTCTTCTCCCGATGAATTGGGAGGACCGAAACGTCGGTGGATGCGGCCCGGCAGATCGGTGCGCTAGCTGTTGACCAGGGCCCGGATGGATTCCTTGAGCGACTTCGTCGTCGCCATCACGGCGGTCGGCTCGTACCCGCAGTGGGCCATGCAGTTTCGGCACTGCACGTTGCCGCTGTGGCGGCCGTACTTCGACCAGTCCGTGGTCTCGACCAGCTCTTTGTACGTCTTGGCGTAGCCATCCGCCTGGAGGTAGCAGGGCCGCTGCCAGCCGAACATGGAGTACGAGGGGATGCCCCACGGCGTGCATTCGTAGTCGACCCTGCCCTCCAGGAAGTCCAGGAACAGAGGGGTGTGGTTGAGCCGCCACTTCTTCCGCTTCCCGCCGGCGAACACCTGCTGGAAGAGCTGGCGGGTCTCCTCAACCCCCATGAAATGGTCCTGATCGGGCGCCTTCCAGTACGCGTAGGCGGGCGAGATCATCATCGCGTCGACATCGAGGTCGTCGTTCAGGAAGTCCAGGCAGTCCCGGATCCCCTTCGGCGTGTCGTGGCTGAAGAACGTGGAGTTCGTGGTGACGCGGAACCCCCGGCGCTTCGCCTCCCGGATCGCCTCGATGGCCACGTCGAACACGCCCTCCTCGCACACGGACTCGTCGTGACGCTCACGGAGCCCGTCGATGTGCACCGCCCACGCGAAGTACGTCGATGGCTCGAAGAGTTCCATCTTCTTCTGCATGAGCAGCGCGTTCGTGCACAGGTAGACGAACTTCTTCCGGTCGGTGAGGGCCTTGGCGATGAGGTGGATCTCGGGGTGGATCAGCGGCTCTCCGCCGGCGATCGACACCACCGGCGCACCGCTCTCCTCGATGGCGGCCACGGCCTGCTCCACGCCCATCCGCTGCTTGAGGATGTGCGCGGGGTACTGGATCTTCCCGCAGCCCGCGCAGGCGAGGTTGCACGCGAACAGGGGCTCGAGCTCCACCACCAACGGGAACCTCTGCACCCCCCTGACACGCTGCTTGGCCAGGTACCAGGCGACCCTCGCGCGCTGTCTCAATGGGACGGGCATGGCTCCCTCACCCTCTCACGTCGGAGCGTAGCTCCACCGGCAGCGTGAACCGCATCGACTCGGTGATCACCTGCCGCTCTTCGACCTCCACCGGACCCAGATCGCCCAACGCCTCGATCACGCGCTCCACCAGGACCTCGGGGGCGGATGCACCGGCGGTCAGTCCCACCGTGTTCGCTCCGTGCAGCCACTCCGGGTCGATGCCGGTCTCGTCGTCGACCAGCCGTGCGCGACAACCCTCCCGCTCGGCCACCTCCACAAGCCGTTGCGAGTTGGAAGAGTTCTCCGAGCCGATCACCAGCAGCAGGTCGCACTCCCGCGCCAGCGCCTTCACCGCGTCCTGGCGATTCTGGGTCGCGTAGCAGATGTCCTCGGATCCCGGCCCGGACAGCGAGGGGAACCGTCCGCGGAGACCCTCCACCACGGTGTTCACCTCGTCCACGGCGAGCGTGGTCTGTGTGAGGTAGGCGACCTTGCCAGGGTCGGCGATGTCGAACTGCTCGAGGTCGTCGTGCTCCTCGACCAGCCGGATCGCCTCGGGCGCCTCGCCGGTGGTTCCCTCGACCTCCTCGTGCCCGTCGTGGCCGATCAGGAAGATCGTGTAGCCGGCCTTGGCGAACCGCTTGGCCTCCGCGTGGACCTTCGTCACGAGCGGACAGGTCGCGTCGATCACCCGCAGCGTGCGGTCGGCGGCTTCGGCGCGGACCTGGGGCGAGACCCCGTGCGCCGAGAAGACGACGAGCGCCCCTTCGGGGACCTCTCGCAGCTCGTCCACGAACACGGCGCCTCGCTGCTCGAGGTCGCGGACCACGTGGACGTTGTGCACGATCTGCTTTCGCACGAACACCGGCGGTCCGTAACGGTCCAAAGCGCGTTCCACGATCTCGATGGCCCTCTCCACGCCGGCGCAGAAGGATCGAGGGCCGGCCAGGAGGACGCGCCGGGGGCCGGCCGCCGCGGCCCAGGTCTGCAGGGCGGGCGCGGCCCGGCTCAGCGAGCGGTAGGCCTTCACGCCTCCCGTCGCCGTGGCCAGCGGATGGGTGCGCAGATCGCGGCCGGCGACGTCCACAACGGTACGGAGCACGGCCAGCGGCCGTCCGTCCGAGGCCGTGGCGAGCCACGCCGACTCCATGTCGACCGCGACCGCCCCCGTGTGGGCGAGGGCGAGCCGTTCGTTGCCCGACACGACATGGTCCACGGAGACGATGGGGCCGGTCCGAGCCGCGATGCCGCGGCCCGCCAGGGCCGAAATGAGCATGCTGCTCGACGGCAGCTTCCTGGCGCCATCCGGCCCCCGAACCTCCGTCGCCACCACCACGTCCCCGGGACGAAGGCTGGGGTCGAGGGCGCCGCAGAACCCCGCGATGGCCACGGCGCGGGACGATCCGAGCTGGAGTGAGGCCGCGGCACGGGCCGCCTTGGCCCGGCCCATCCCGCCCCGGACCACCCTCGCCTCGGGGAGTCCCGACCGCACGGCGCGAGCCTCGATGGCGAGCGGCGTCAGGACCAGCAACCCGTCGCGGTTCACGTCGCACCCCCCAGGTAGCGTCCGAGCGCGGTGATCGGGAAGACCAGGCGGTACAGGTGATAGTTGATGTAGAAGTCGCCGGGGAAGCCGGTTCCGGTGTACCAGGGCTCGTCCCACGTCCCCTCGGGCCGCTGGTTCTCCCCGAGCCACGCCACACCACGCCGCACAGCCTCCGACTCACGATCGCCGGCCGCCAGGAGCGCCAGCAACGCCCACGCCGTCTGCGAAGCGGTGCTCGCTCCCCTCCCGATCCACGCTGCGTCGTCATAGGAGCGAAGGTCTTCGCCCCACCCTCCGTCGTGGTTCTGGTGGCGTTCCAGCCACAGCACCCCGGCTCGGATCTTCGGGTCGTCACGCGGGATGCCCGCGGCGACGGCTGCCGGGACGACCGCCCCCGTCCCGTAGACGTGATTTGCCCCCCACCGGCCGAACCACGAGCCGTCCCTTTCCTGATGGCGAGCCAGCCAGGACAGGCCACGCCGGGCGGCGCGCCAGCCTCCCAGCCCCTCGGCGGCGAGCATCTCGACCACGTGGGCCGTCACGTCGGCCGAGGGCGGATCGATCACCTCGCCGAAGTCGCAGAAGGGCAGCTCCCGGCATAGCGTCCGGGTGTTGTCGGCGTCGAAGGCTCCCCAGCCGCCGTCCGCCGACTGCATCCCGAGCAGCCACGCTAGGCCCCGCGCGATGGCGGCCTCGACCCGGTCGGGCTCGGGATGGTCCCGGGCGACCCGGCGAAGGGCCAGCACCACCTCCGCGGTGTCGTCGATGTCCGGGTAGTTGTCGTTGCCGAACTCGAACGCCCAGCCTCCTGGCGGGAGATGGGGCCGGCGGACCGCCCAGTCCCCCCGCACCCGGATCTCTTCGCGGAGCAGCCAATCGACGGCTCTCAGCATGGCGGGGTCGTCGGCCCCCACGCCCGCGTCGGCCAGCGCGATCACCGCCAGGGCGGTGTCCCACACCGGAGACTGGCACGCCTCGAGCCGCCGGGTCTCCCCTTCGACGATCGTGAAGCGGTCGATGCCGTCGAACCCCGCGCGCATCACCGGGTGATCGAGGGGGTACCCCATGAGCCTCAGGGCGATCAGTGAGTACACCCAGGGCGGCTGGATGCCTCCCCACGAGCCGTCCGCTTCCTGACGTCGAACGATCCATTCGGTGGCCCTGGCCAGCGCTAGGCGGCGAAGACGCCGCGAAGGGTGGCCCTCGTACCAGCGGAGCGCGCGGTCCAGCCGCTGGAACCGGCCGGCCCAAGTGGTCCACGGGTCGAGCCCACCGTCCGGCGCTCCAGTCCGAAGCTCCTCGACGTCGAAGCCGAGCGGCCTGACCGGCCGGTGCGCTCCGACCACCGTGAGGGCGACGATCGTCTGGCGAGCCCAACACGCGAAGTCGTAGATGTTCAGCGGGAACCACTCGGGCAGGAAGATCACCTCGGGAGGCAGGGCGGGGATCTCGTCCCACGACCAGGCTCCGAAGAGCGCCAGCCACATGTGCGTGAACACGCGGGCCCGCTCGAGGCCGCCTTGATCGCGGATGTAATCGAGCGCCCGTCGCATGTGGGCCGCGTCCTTCGGGTCATCCGCCAGGCGTAGCGCGACGTAGGACTCGATCGTGGTGGAGAGGTCGGCCGGTCCTCCGAAGAAGTTCGCCCACGTGCCGTCGTCGCGCTGCTTCGACCGAATCCAATTGGCGGCGAGGCTGGTCTCCGCCTCGCCCCGGATGCCGAGGAACTGCCGGAGGAGGAGATCCTCCGCGTCCATCGTCACGTTGGTCTCGAGCTCGCCCTTCCACCATCCCTGCTCGTGCTGGAGCTTGAGGAGGTGGTCCCGGGCCCGCCGGAGGGCATCCTCCGCCGCCACCCGGATCCGAGGCGCTGCCGTCACCGTCACCTCATCCCTCCTAGAAGTCCCTGGCCGTGACGAATGCGGCGATCTCCGCGAGCTGCTCCCTCGCCACCGGCTCCAGCGGCACCCGGTGGAGCGAGGCCAGCGCCATGTCGAGCCGTCGCTCGGCTTCGAGCTGCGTGTGCTCCTTCCCGCCGCATCGCTCGACGAGGTCGGCGGCGAGCGCCAGCGTCTCTTCCGACAGCGAGCCGTTCGACAACAGGTCGAGCAGTCGGTCGCAGTCCTCCCCCGAGGAGGCCAGCGCGATGACCACTGGAAGCGTCTTCTTGTGCGCGCGAAGGTCGCTCGCCACCGGCTTCCCGGTCACCTCCGGATGTCCCCAGATGCCGAGGACGTCGTCGATGGCCTGGAAGGCGAGCCCCAAGTGGAGGCCGAAGTCGGCCAGCGCGCCCACGGCCGCTTCGTCCGCTCCGGCCAGGATGGCCCCGATCGATGCCGCGCAGGAAAGGAGCGCCCCGGTCTTGTGCGCGGTCATCTGGAAGCACTCCTCGACCGACACGTCCAGACGCGATTCGAACGACAGGTCTTCCGCCTGGCCGGCGATCATCGCCGCCGTCGCCTTGCCCAGGGCGCGGGCGGCGCGTGATCGCGCCGGCGATGGCGGCTCCGACAGCAGGTCGTGAGCCAACAGCATCAACGCATCGCCGGTGACGATCGCTTGCCCCACCCCGAACAGAGCCCACGCCGTGGGGCGGTGCCGCCGTTCGAGATCGTGGTCCATGACGTCGTCGTGCAGGAGCGAGAAGTTGTGGACGAGCTCGACGGCGACGGCGCCGGGCAGGGCCACGTCGGCGGGCGATCCGACGGCCTCGGCGGAGAGCAACGCCAGGGCGGGACGAACCGCCTTTCCTCCGTCGCCGCTCGAGGGCCGCCCCTCCGCGTCGACGAACCCGAGGTGGTAGCCCGCCACTCGCCGGATTTCGGCTGAAAGGTCCGCCACGCAGTCCCTGAGGGCGGGCCCCAGCATGTCGCGGGCTCGGAGGAGGGCGGAGGGAACACTTCGCATCGTGCCGGTGGGGCTGCTCATGCCGGCACCGCCTCCGGAAGCGCGCGCGTTCGCCCCATGGTGGCCAGTGCTTCCCCGGCCGCGGACAGCCCCGACCGCACCGCTCCTTCCATGGTGGCCGGCCACCCCGTGTCCGTCCACGCGCCGGCCAGAAACAGGCCGGGGACCCCGGTGACCGGACCCGGGCGCAGAGAACGCGTGCCGGGGGCCTGGCGGAACGTCGCTGCGTGCTCCCTGGTCACGAAGAACCGCTCCACGGTTGCCTGCCTGGCTCGCGGGAACAGGGCCTGCAGCGCCGGCAGGAAACGTTCCCGCAGATCCTCGGACCGCTCCTCGATCTCCCGGTCCGCGCCCGACAGCGAGATGGCCAGGTACTGTCCGCGCTCCAGGCCCGAAGGCCGGGTCCGGTCGAACACCCACTGCACCGGAGACCCCACGCCGGCCACGAAGGGCAGATCCGTCACGGGCCGGTCGAAGACGACGTGGACGTTCACGATGGGCGACACGCCCAGCCGCGCGGCCGTCGAGGCCGCGTTGGGCAGCGCTCCCGCCGGCAGGACTTCCGCCACGCGGTCGTGCGGCAGGGCCACCACCACAGCGTCGGCGTGCGAGCTCCCGTCTTCGGCCACGACCTGGAATCCATCCCCGTCGGTTCGGGCGACGCGGCGGATGGGGGTGCGGAGGTGAACGGGGGCGCCCGCTTGCTCGAGCGCGCGGAGGGCCGGCTCGGCGTGCAGCTCCGAGAGCGGCACCCTCGCGTAGCCGACGTCGGCGGCATCGCGTTCCGACAGCAGGCCGGTTCGGAACACCTTCACGGCCAGCGCCAGCGAGGCTTGGGCAGCTTCGAGGTTCAGCGTTGGGAGCGCGATCAGGTTCCACAGGGACTCGACCGCTGCGGGAGACTGGCCGTGCTCTGCGAGCCAGGCGCCGAACGTGCGCCGGTCCAACTTCGGATCGTCCGGGTCCAGGCGGGACAGCGCCAGCGCCGCACCAACGGCTCGGACCCGATCGAGCGGTCCGAGGAACGGGTAGCGGGCAAGAGATCGGGCCAGGTGCAGGGGCGCCGGGAGCCCGGAGCGACGCAGCCATCCCGTCCGGCCGCCCGGCGACATCACCGGGATCGCCATCCGGTCCTGCAGGACGGTGAGGTCCTCCGCACCGATGCGGGAGAGGAATCCTCGGTACGCCGTGCAGCACCGGAGGAAGACGTGCTGGCCGTTGTCGACCCACAGCCCCTCGCGGCGGAACGAGAACGTGGCTCCGCCCAGGCGCGGCCTGGCCTCGAAGAGCGTGACCCCGGCGCCGCCGTCGGCGCAGGCCAGCGCGGCGGCCAGCCCGGCCAGCCCTCCGCCCACCACGGCGATGTGCGGCCGGCTCGTGCCGTCACGGCCAGAGAGCGCGGACCCGCTCACGAGCCCACCCCCGCCAGGCTGCGGGCGGCAACCCAGGCCTTCTCCCAGGGCGGCAGCGAAACGCGCCCCTCCAGGACTCCTTCGGGATGGCGTTCCAAGCGGGCCAGGATCCGCCGGTAGATGCCCGTCATGGCGGACACGCACGACGCGCTCCTGGAATCGAGGAGCGGGAGCAGGCGAAGCCCCCGCCGGAACCAGTCCCTGGCTCGGGCCGCTTCGAACCTGACCAGCCCCGCCACGGCCGCCGCCGGGGCGTTCCCGAGATCGGGCCCGCAGCCGAACCGGACCAAGTCTTCATGAGGGATGTACATCCGCCCCCTCCCGAGGTCCTCGCGCACGTCCCGCAGGACGTTGGTGAGCTGCATGGCCACCCCGAGGTCATCGGCCAGCCGCGTGGCCGTGTCCGGGCGGCTCGATCCGAACACGCCCACCGACAATCGCCCGATCGATCCCGCCACGCGCCGGCAATACACCTCGAGCGCGTCGAAGGTCGCATACGCGTGGCCTCGCACGTCCATCTCGACTCCATCGATGAGGTCCGCGAATGCGGAGAGCGGGATGGGGAATCGGGCGGCGGTGTCTCCGACCGCCGAGAGCACGGGGTCGGAGGAGCTGGTCACCCTCCGGAGATCGGCCCTGGCCTGCTCCAGAAGATGCACCTGCTCGGCCTGGGTCAACAATCCGTCGCCGACGTCGTCGACGCGCCGGGCGAAGGCGTAGATGGCGCAGAGCGCGCGGCGCTTCGGGACCGGGAGCAAGCGGATGCCGTAGTAGAAGTTCGCCGCCCTGGCCCGCGTGATCTCCTCGCAGCGCCGGTAGGGGTCGGTGGCCATCATCGCGAACCCCCGGTGGCAGACGCCGGCCGACGAGAGCTTCGAAGCTCCAGGAGGGTTCGGACCAGCGTCCACGCCCGCCAGGCGCGCGACGGGCGAGGCCGAACGGAAAGGACGTCGTAGCCGGCACGGGCGATCGCATCCAGCGCGCTTCTCCCGCCGGCCACGAACGCCGCCACGGCGAACCCGGCCCGACCTCCCAGCTCTCGAGCCAGCGGCGCCCCCTCCTCCAACAACGACCGAGCCCGTCCCACCTCGAAGGCCATCAACCGGCGGAACGCCCGGCTCGGCCGGGGCGCGCGGAGATCCTCACGCGAGCATCCGAACCGCGTGAGGTCATCCTGAGGCAGGTAGACCCGTCCGCGCGTCAGGTCCTCGGCCACGTCCTGCCAGTGCTCCACGAGCTGCAGTCCCGTGCACACCGAGTCGGAGAGCGCCATGTGCTCCGGTGTGGCCGCCCTCAGGACGTACAGCACGAGGTGCCCCACGGGATTTGCCGAGAGCTCGCAGTAGGCAGCCAGGTCGTCGAAGGTGGCGTACAGCCTCACCTCCTGGTCCTGCCGGTTCGCGGCGATCAGACGGTGGAACGGTTCGCGAGGGATCTCGAACCGGCGGACGGTCGGCACCAGGCGTCGCATCAGCGGGTGGGTCGGCGTCCCGGCATCGACGCGGTCCACCTCTCCCTCCAGCCAGTCGAGCAGGGCGACGCGGTCGCCGGAGGCTTCGTCCCCGATATCGTCCACGAGCCGCGCGAAGCCGTAGATGGCGAGGAGATGCCCTCGGGTGTCGCGGGGCAGCAGCCGCGACGCTACGGGGAAGTTCTCCCTGGCTGCTTTGGCCATGACCGCCCCGGGAGACGGTGGGGCCGAGCGGGCGGCTGGGGCCGGCCGCATCAGTCCCCCATGACCTGGATGAGCACCCTGCGGTCGCGCGCCCGGTCGAGCTCCAGGAAGAACACTCGTTGCCACCGTCCCAGCTGGAGCTCGCCCTCCACGATCGGGATAGCCTGCGAGGCCGATCCGAGCAGCGCCTGCCGGCAGTGGGCGTGCCCGTTCGGGATGTCGTGCGGGTCCTCGTCGAGGTTTTCGGTGCGGGCGGCCAAGTCATCGTGCCGGTAGATGCCCTTCATCGGGACGAGACTCTCCATGAGCCCGCCGAAGTCCTCGATGAACCCGCGCTCGCGCTCGTTGATGAGGACGGCGCACGTGGTGTGGGGCGAGTACACCAGCGCCATGCCGTTGCGCACATCGGCACGAGCCACCAATTCCCGGACGTCGTCGGTCATGTCCACGAACTGCCCGCAGTCCGTCGTTCGGAAGCTGTGGTTCTCGAACAGAAACTTCATCGCCGTCCTCCCCTGGGCTCCTCGAGAACCCGGCGAGCCGCCCCTGGTGCCCGTGAACAAGGAATTGGGGTGACTACCCAGTCACGTCTCTTGCTTGAATCTTCTGGGGGCCGGGAAGGGCATGTCAAGTCAGCCCGCCGTGCTCGGGGCTCGCCTGACCTCGGATTGGCGGTTGTGGAGATTCGTTGGATCAGGCGGGCGCCGAGTTCTCCAACCCGAGAGCTGCCAGCGGCGAGGGTTCGAGCGTGCGGCGGAAGACCAGCACGGCGGCCTGCTGGAGCAGGAGCGCCCCGGCCATGAGCGCGTTCTCGGCTCGCTGCAGCTCGCCGACCTGGTGGGCCAGCGTGGTGAAGGTTCGGCGGGCCACGGCCGCATATCCCGGCCGGCGCTGCAAGGCTCGCGTGAAGAGCTCCATGAACAGAGGAAGCTTCGGGTCCATGGCCCGAGCCAGCACTTCGGCCGCTCGATCGGCCGGGAGTGCTCCGGTGGCCACCGCCCCCCCGAAGGACTCAACGATCTCGGCCACCGCCGCGTCGGCCGCGGCGAAGAACAGCTCCTCCTTGGAGCGGTAGTGCCGGTAGAACGATCCCTTGGCGATCCGGGCGGCCCGGCAGATCTCGTCCACGTTCACGTCCGCGTAGCCGCGGCGCGAGAAGGCATCGACGGCCGCGTCCAGGAGACGCGCGGCGGGCGTTCGCCGGCCGCCCCGGCCGGCGTGGATGCCGACGGCCCGATCCCACATCTCCGGACGGAAGGCCTGGTCCTGCTCGAGCCCGAGGAGGTCGGGGAGGACCCCGCGGATCACCGGAAGGGGAAGGCCGCGGCGTTCCCGGAGAACGCGGATCAACCGGAGCGCCTGCACGTGCCGTTCGTCGTAGAGGAAACGGTTGGGCGCGATCCTCCGGGCCGAAGGGAGCAGGCCGAGCCGCAGGTAATGGTGGATGGTGGCGGCCGGCACGCCGCTCCGAGCCACCAGCTCGCCGATGGAGAATCGCTCGGGGACCCGGAGGGGGACCACGCGGTCGATTGTTCCACACGGCCGGACCGCATCGGCTATGGTGCGGGAAAGGATGCCGCCCACCTCCCTCATCTCCGATTCCAGCGCCTGCCTGCTGCCCGAAGCGGCTCGGCGATTCGGCATCTCGGTGCTGCCGATCGTGATCCACCTGCCCTCCGGCGACATCCGGGACGGGATGCAGGAGGCGGGAGCGGTCGTCTACCGCTCGCTGGCCAGAGGCGAGTCCGTCAAGTCGAGCGCACCGTCGACGCTCGAATACCTCGCCGCCATGGAGGGAACCGACGGGGACCCCGTGGTGGTCACTCCCGCTGCTGAATTCACCGCTATGTACCGAAATGCCGCCGTGGCGGCGGAGATCTCGGCGCGTCCGGTCGCCGTGGTGGACTCGCGAACCGCCGCAGCGGCCCACGGCCTGGTGGTACTGGCCGCGGCCGAAGTCGCCGCCGCGGGGGGCGGGGCCGAGGCCGTCGTTCGCGCCGCCGAGGACGCGGGCCGACGGGCCGAGCTGGTTGCGGCCCTGGCCGACGTGGAGCATCTGAAGAAGAGCGGCCGGGTTCCGTCGGTGGCCCTGGACCTCGCCCGCCAGCTCGGGATCCGCCCGGTGTTCCGCCTCAACGGCGGCGCAGTGGAACGACTCGGAGTTCCCCGGAGCGCACCGGCCGCCCTCAGACGGATTCGTCGGGAGGCCATGGCCCGAGGACTGGACCGGGCGGGCGTGAGGGTCGTGTTCCACGCTGCGAACCCCGACGGTGCCGAGGAGCTCCGAGAGCTGGTCGGTGGGTCCGATTACGTGACGGAGTTCAGTCCCTCGATGGGGATCCACACCGGTCCCGGCGTGGTGGGCGTGGCCTGGCTCCGGCCGGCTTCCCCCGACCGCTAGCCGGCGCTTGCCGGCAGGACCGGGTCGCCGACCCGGATGATCCCCCCGGAGACGATCTCAGCCCGCAGCCCTCCTCGATGGATCAGCGCTTTCACCACGGGCTGGCCCGTAAGCTCGGCGAGGTGATCGCAAGGCTCGCACAGCCGCATCCCCCGGAGCCGAACCTCTCCCACCATGAACTCCCGGCCGACGAGGTGGTTGAGAGACACGCCGGCCGTGACCACGTTCCTCCGAGGATCTCCGGGGCCGAGGCGCAATCCGTAGTCTCGGTCCGCCGCCTCCACCGCTTCGGACTCGATCAAAGTGACCTCGCGTCCGGTCCCCGGCCGGTCCGAATACGTGCCGACTCGCTCGAAGTACCGATCGCCCTCGAGGCCTTTTCCCTGCACGGCGCGGACCTCACCCAGAGAGCTCATGCCCGCCCCGCCCTTCGGAGAGATGAAGATGCCGACGACCTGCCCCGACCAGTCCGGGGCCACGCGGTTGGCACGGGTGGTTGGAGCGGACGCGGTCTCGGCCATAGGCGAGAGCGTAGGCCATCGACGGGGGTGCGACCATGGAAGCCCATGGAGAATCTGGACGCCCCAGACCTGGACCCGAACCCGTTCCGTCAGTTCGCCCGGTGGTTCGCCGATGCGCGATCAAGCGGGAACCTCCAGCCCGAGGCGATGGCGCTCGGCACGGCGACGCCGGACGGGCGGCCATCCCTTCGCCTGGTGCTGCTGAAGGGGTTCGACGGGCGTGGGTTCGTCTTCTACACCAACTACGGGAGCCAGAAGGGCCGGGAACTCGAGGCCAACCCGCTGGCGGCCGCGGCGCTGTATTGGCCCGAGCTGCACCGCCAGGTTCGGATCACGGGGAGCGTGCAGCGCCTTTCGCGCGAGGAATCCGAGCGCTATTTCCGCACTCGCCCTCGAGATGCCCAGATCAGCGCGCTGGCTTCACATCAGAGCCGCCCGATCGCGGGCAGGGAGGAGCTGGAGCGGCAATTCGAAAGGGCGGAGGCCCGCCACGCGGGGACCGACGTGCCGCTCCCCGAGGACTGGGGAGGCCTGCGGCTGTCGCCAGACACCTTCGAGTTCTGGCAGGGACAACCGAGCCGGCTGCACGACCGGTTTCGGTACGTTCGGCAAAGCGGCGGAGCGTGGCAGATCGAACGGCTCCAGCCATGACGGATCGAATCGCACTTTAGCGCCTAGCTCGCCCGATCTCGGTCGGCGGCCGGGCGAGCCGCCAGCCGTCCCTGCTCATGCCGGGCGATCGCGGCCGCCCCGCCGAGCAGCAACACCAGCACGCCGAGGCCGGATCCGGTCACCGCCGACGCCGCCATCGCCTTGGCCGGTCCCAGCCGGCCCGGTTCGCCGAGCCAAGCGAACGCGAGGCTGCCGATGGCCGTTGCCAGCTCGTAGAGCCCGTCGACCACGCTGTTGGCGCGGCCCCGGACCTCGTCCTGGAGCTGCTCCGCGATCGTCGCGGACATGGGGATCCCCGCGCCGGAGTCCGCCAGCCCGGCCGCGAAGGCGATCGGCATGAGGAGGAGGAAGGAGGGCTCGAACCACGCCAGCGCGAAGGTCCCGACGCCGGCGACCGAGGCGACCACCCATGGGGTTCGGGAGTGGCGATCATCGCGGGCCGCGATGACGAGACTGGTCACCACCGTCCCCAGGCCGGCGACCGAGAGGACGAGCCCGAATTGACCCCCGGGTCGCCCGAGGACGTCACGGACGTAGACCACCAGGAGGGCGATGACCCCGGCAAACCCCAGGCTGAGGGCTGCGTTCAGGAACGCGTACGTTCGAACGGCGGGGGCACGAACGATGGCACGGAAGCCGGCTCGAAGGTCACCGAGGGTGGTCCCGCGTTCCCGCACCGGCCTTCCGCGCGACCGGATGGTCACCAGGAAGGCTGCCGCCATCACGAACGACGCCGCGTCCAGGAAGAACGCCTGTCGAGCGCCGACGAGCAACACGGCCAGTCCTCCGATCGCCGGACCCACCATGTGCAGCACCTGGTGGGTCGTCTCCGTCACCGCAAGCGCGGGGACGAGCCGGCCCTCGGGTGCCACTTGGGCGAGTAAGGCAGACCGGGCCGGTTGGAAGAGCGGCCCGAACAGCGCCACGGCAAAGGAGAGCGCATAGGCCTGCCACGCGGCGTGTGTGAACGGCAGGATGCCCACGAGAACAGCTCGACAGAGGCAGCTGGTGATCATCACGGACCTGCGGTCCAGCCGGTCGACGAGGACGCCCGCGAACGGTCCGATGGTGAACCAGGGCACAGAGTGAAGGGCGAGGGCCACGCCGACCCCGGTGGCCGTGCCGGTGAGATTGTTGACGTAGACGGCAAGGGCGATCGCCGTGATGAAGTTGCCGACGTCCGAGATCCAGTCGGAGAACCAGAGGGATCGGAGGTCCCTGTTCCGCAGAACACCGAAGATGGCCGCGGTTCGATCGAAGCTGCGCCGAGGCATCGGCGGCCATTATGAGGGGGTTCGGGCTAGCGGCCTGAACCGAGAGGGATGTCGATGACCTGCCCGATCAGCAAATGATCGGGATCGGTGATCCGGGACTGGTTGGCCAGAGCGATCTCCGGCCACTTTCGCGCGTCGCCGAGGAAGGTCCGAGCCAGGTCCCAGAGCGTGTCGCCGGGCCGGATCCGGTAGCGCAGCGTCTCGGCCTGTCGGGCCTCGGCCAGCTTCCTCCGCGCCTCGGCCAGGGCTCGGCGGGTGGCTTCGAGATCGGAGGCGGCCGACCGCAGACGATCCTGCTCCGCGGCGAGATCCCTCCTCGCTCGGTCGAGGTCACCGCGCAACCGGCCGAGCTGCGAGCTTTCGGCCTGCACCCGGCGCCTCAGCTGGCGAACGGTCTCCCGATCGGGGTGTGGCCGGAGCTCCCGGTCGAGCCAGTAGCCTCCAGCTCCGCCGGCCAAGATGCCGAGGGCGACGAGCGCCGCCACCGAGGCCCGCACCCCCCGACCCGGCACGGCCACGGGAACGGGGGTGGCGGCCGGCGCCGGTTCTTCGCCCAGGAGCGGCCAGACCTGCCCGATGTCCCACCCGAACCACGCCATCCGATCGGCCACGGGGTCGAGGACCAGGGCAACACTGAAGGGTTCTCCGAACAGGACCTTGTGGAGGCGGCGATCGTAGTCGGACATGGCCACGCCCGACCCGGGGTGCGAGTGGTACCACCCGACGATCGTCGAACCGGGGTGCTCGTCGAGCTTCGCGTAAGCCTCCTCCCACACCGGTGGGGGAAAAGCGATCTCGCCCGCGTACTCGTCGGTCTGGCGGGCGGGGAGCGCCGCGTCGACGCGCGTCACGTCGTCGATGGGACGGCCCAGGAGGATGCCTCCAACTTTCCTCGCCCAGGCCGAGTTGACGTGGTCGGTGACGACCTCGAGGACGCCGGGCTGAACCAGGGGGACGCCGGTCATGTTCGGGGCCCCCGTTCGTCGTCGGGGGTGGGGAAGTCTACGTCCGCCTGGTGTGGGCAAGGAGGGGGACCTTCGGCCTGGCCTATTCGAACTAGCCAGCCCCTGGCCGAGCGCTGGCCGAAACGTCACGGCGTGTGGCGAACGGGCCGCCGGAACGCTCTTGCACAGGTCGTTGGGTGACGGCTAGTCTCCGGCCCCAACCCGGGTCCGGAGGAGGGGCTGATGCGTCTGCGTTCCAGGTCCACCACCATCGGAAGCATGCTCGTCCTTGGATTGACCATGGCCCTCGTGGCGTTCACCGGCTCCGCCGGCTCGGCGGGAACGAGTCAGAGCACCACGCTTCCTCCGAAGGTCAAGACGTCCACGGCCCGTCCGTCGAGCGTGCACCTACCCGGCGGTGGAGCGAGTGCCCTGGCCGGAGCCACCCGCCTCGGGTTCTGCGGCGGAGACGACTGGGAGCCGGAGATCGCCGCCGACCCCGCCGGCTCCTACGTCTACGTGGTCCTGGCCCACTATCCCGGCGATCCGACCTGCGATCCCTCCTCCGGCAATCCGAACCGGGTCTACATCCAGGTTTCCAGCGATGGAGGGAAGACGTTCGGACCGCAGCACGTCGTGGCCGACACCATCGGGGGAGCCGACTATCCCAGCCAGGTGGACTGCGTGGTGAGCGTCGACCCGGTGACCGGCGCCGTCTACGTGAGCTTCCTCATCTACGGCCTGCAGGGCGTGCAGACCGACGTGGCCGTGGCCAAGTCGACCGATCATGGAGCCACGTTCACCGCGGTGAAGGTGAATGGTCCCGAGTGCAAGAACTGCGACCACCCGTGGACGATCGCGCACGGCAACGACGTCTATACGGCCTACGCGCACGGGAAGAACCACTATCTCTCGCACTCCTCAAATGGTGGCCTCACCTGGACGGAGAGCAACGTTCTCCGGGAGGACACGGTGGCGTTCCCGGAGGGAGCCGTTCTGGACGCCGCCGGCAACGCCTGGTTCGCGTGGGGCGACTGCAAGACCTCGAGCTGCAATGGCAACACGGCCGGCAACTACCGGGTGTCGAGGACCCTGGCCGGCACCTCCACCACGGCCTTCGCGCTGGTGGCAAGCGCTCCCGCCGGGCCGAAGTGCCCCTACGCTCCGAACTGCGGGTTCGCCTACTTCGGCATCCAAAACGACGTTGCCATCGACGCGGCCGGCAACTTCTACATGGTGTGGCAGGACGGACAGGACCACACCAAGGCGGGGAGCCCGCCCATCGTGCAGCTCTCCCGATGCCTGGCGGGTTCGGACTGCACGAACCCGTCGAGCTGGTCCTACGTGGGCCGGGCGGACGACAAGAACGCGAGCGGCTGCGCCGACTCCGCCTGCTACGCACTGTTTCCTCGGATCGAGGGCGGCGCGGCGAACCAGATCGGTGTGATGTGGATGGACGACCGCAAGGGCCGCCCGGTCGACCACACCAACGGGTGGAACGTCTGGTACCGGACATCGGCCACCGGAGGGGCCACGTGGAGCGGATCGAGCACTCGGGTCTCGCAGTACGACCCGAGCCGGCCCGAGTCGCAGCCCAACGGGTTCAAGTTCCCCTACGGGGACTACGAGGGCATCGACCTCAGGACGGCCGGGCCGAAGACCAAGGCCGTGATGATCTGGGGGGAGGGGACGAACTACACGGGCACGATCGCCAATCCGGGCCACGTGATCTACCGGACGCTCGCCACGTAACCCGAACCGACTCGGGAGGTTGCGGGTCAGCCTGGCGGTCGCACGACTTTGGCTCGCCGCTGGAACAGGCGCGGCCGCCACGTCCGGATGGACCGGTCCGATGACCACGGCGCGTAGGGGGCCATGGTCAACCCCGCCAGCGCCACGAGCACCGTGTCGTAGTTCACGCGCCAACCGGCGAAGTTCAGCCAGCATTCGTCCCGGTCCGGCTTGAGGGGGGCGCCGGCCCGGGCCAGCCGGTCATACGCCTCGTCGAACTCGTCGCGGCCGATCGTGATCGGATCGCCCTTCTTCGGATCGGGGTCGTAGGGGATGCCGAAGAAATCGGCGATCCTCCGAAGAGCGAGATAGCCGGCGCGGATGCAGAACTCGGCCTGGACGTTTCGCGGGACGTCGACGGTCGAGGAGACCAGCGAGGCCGCGTCGAGCACGGCACCGGATGCGGTGACCCACGAGTGATCGGGCTGCGGGGAGCGGAAGAACACCAGCGCGGGGAACGAGGAGAGACTCTCCTCGACCTGTACGAACCACGTCTCCCAATCGCGCCACACCTCCTCCAGGCGATCGACTCGGCCGAGGATCCAGTAGCGCTCGATCATCTCCACGCCCGACGGCGGGGAGCCCGCCCGGATCTCCAGCGCGGTGACGGCGTTCTCCCGCCTCGAGAACGAGGCGTAGATCGAGGGGAGGTAGGTGATCAGCATGGCCAGGAGGACCAGGCCCACCCCGGCCTCCGTGAAGCTGAGCACGGTCGCCGGGAGGTCGACGGGCCGCTCGAACCCCAGGGTGAGAACCGAGGACCCGGAGAGCCTGAACGCCGTGCGAACCGAACGACCCCCCAAGCCCCAGAACATCCCCGTGTAGCCGACGATGACCAGGGTCACCCACACTCCCAGCAAGACGAGGAGGCTGACCGGCGCGTACAGGGCCATGACGCGATCGCGACGCTCGTAGGTCGCCCCAGGCCCGGCCCAAAGCCGGAACAGGTCCCGCATGCGAAGGAAGACCAGCCGGCCGAGCTTGGCCGGGACGGCTCGTGGCAGGATCACGGTGCGGACGGCGGACCCGAACGTCGCGTACACGGCCGCGGCCCCGGCGATGAACACGACGATCCTGGCGACGATCATGGGTCCCCCTTTGGCGCCGCGCGGCGCGCGCCTTGCCCCCTGCGCCGGAAACGGGGATGATAACGGTGCCTTCCCCGTGCCGTCGCGCGAAGGGACGGTGCCAGATGTTGGAACCGACTGGAGCCCCCACCCCGACCACCGGCACGGCCGCGACCGCGACCGAGGCGTCAACGACGCCCGCCCACACGATCCCCCCGGCCGCCGCTCCATCTCCGACGACTTCGTCACCGTCGAAGGCGCCCGCGGAGAAGCCGGCCCCCAAGCCCGCAGCGGTGACCCTCACCATCTCCGAGGCTGCCCGCGCCTGCGACGTGAACCGGCGAACCATTCGCCACCACCGTCAGGCCGGTGACTTCCCCGGGGCCTTCAAGGACCAGGACGAGATGTGGCGCATCCCCGTGGAGGACCTCGAGTGGATCGGCCTCCACCCCGACCTTGGCCGGGCTTCCGAGGATCCCATGGCGACCGGCAAGGTGGACCTCCTCCGGACCGAAGTAGCGGTGCTCCGAGAGCGCCTCCGCGCCGCCGAGCTGATCGCCATGGAGCGGGAGAAGCGGATCGACGACCTCCGGCTGATCCTTCGGATGCTGCCCTCCCCTGCCCTCGCGGCCTCTTCGCTGAGCAGGGCGCGGCTCGGGGCCAGGCGGGGTCCGAGCCCGGCGGGCCTCATTGCAGGGAAAGTGTCGCCCGAAGCCGCCCCCGCTCAAACGGAAGGGGCGGAGTCTGATCCGGTCATCTGGCTTCCCGATGCGCCCGAAGCTCGCCCGGTGCCCATGGCGAGTCCCCTCCGAGGCCCGGAGAACGATCGCGGATCGATCTGGACGCCCGGAGGTTGGTCGCTGCCTCGAGACGAAGCCGAAGAGCCTCTACCCGCCGATGAACCGGCCGACCCCGAGCCACGGTTCTACGGTCCGCCGATGAGTGTCAGCGGCCGGCGAAAGAGCTGGCTCCCCTGGCGGAGGTCCCGGGGATAGCTAACTCAGATCCTTCCCCGATGGCCCCGCCCGGTTCCGCCCAGTTCGAGCGGATGCGAGCCGAGAACGAACGCCTCCGAGCGCAGCTGTCGGCGGCGGAGACCTTGGCCGCCGAGCGGGAGCAGCGCAACGAGGACCTCGTGGCGGCGCTCCAGGGCCTGCCGCAGGCTTGGATGCAGTATCTCGAGCGAACCGCCCCAACGGAATCCGCCGATGACGCCCCCCAAAGCGTAGGACGTGACCCAGCCACCGTGATCGAGGTCCTGGCAGCACGCCCCCAGGAAGCATCGAGCCTGACGCGGCCGGCGCCCCACCCGTTGTCATCGCCCGCACCGGCGACTCCCGACATGGCCGCGGCCGAGGCGGCGTGGCGGGAGGTTCGGGTGTTGCGGGACCGGCTGGAACGAGATCGCTTGGACAAAGAGTTGGAGCGGCTCCGAACGCGAAAGCGCGGACGCTTCCGCAGGCAGGGGCTCCGGCGGGCCAGCTGACCGTCGAGCTGGCGGATCTCCGAGAAGGACGCACCGCTACACTCCGGCCGATGCGATGGGCGACGTTCGCTGACCGGCAAGGGCGGGAGCGAGTCGGGCTCGCCGTGGGTGAGGCCTTGCACGCGCTCGAGCCCGGGGTGCGATTGGTGGACCTGCTGGGCGACGAGGGTCAGCGGCTGGAAGAGGCCGGCCAGCGGTCTCGTGCCAATCCCGTTGAGGTCTTCGAAATCTCATCCCTCCGACTGGGCGCACCCATCCCCTCCCCCCCATCAGTCCGTGACTTCTACGCGTTCGAGCAGCACGTCCGGACGGCCCGGCAGCGACGAGGACTGGAGATGGACCCCGATTGGTACGAGCTTCCCGTGTTCTACTTCACGAACCCTGCCGCCATCGTCGGGCCCTTCGACGACGTGGCCGTTCCCCCGGGGACCGAGCAGCTCGATTACGAGCTGGAGGTGGCGGCGGTGGTGGGGATGGGCAGCGCCGACCTCGATCCGGACCAGGCCGAACGCCACATCGCCGGGTTCTGCGTCATGAACGACTGGAGTGCCCGGGACCTCCAGCGCCGCGAGATGCGCCTGTCCCTGGGACCAGCGAAGGGGAAAGACTTCGCAACCACCCTCGGCCCCTTCTTGGTGACCCCGGACGAGCTCGAGCCGTACCGAAAGGGGAAGGCGTACGACCTGGCGATGACCGCGACGGTGAACGGAAGGGAGTACAGCCGGGCGTCGCTCGCAGACATCCACTGGAGCTTCGGAGAGATGCTCGCCTACGCCTCGCGCGGGACGCGGGTCGTGCCGGGTGACGTGATCGGCTCGGGTACCTGCGGGACGGGATGCATCCTGGAGCTGGCCCTGGTCCATGGCGAAGAGGCGTACCCGTGGCTCAGGCCGGGCGACGAGGTGGCGCTCGAGGTGGAGCACCTCGGCCGGGTGGTGAACCGCGTGGTCGGCGGGAAGACACGATGAGCACCGAAGGCGATGAGCTCGATGCGTTCGTGACCCGTCTGGAGTACGTGGCCATGCGGCTGCAGCGGCACGCCGCGGCTCAGCCCGCCTCCGGCCTCACCGACCCCGATGAGCCCGGCGGCGAGCGATGGGATTGGGGACAGGCGTGGGCGCACCTCGCGGAGTTCGTCCCGTACTGGACCTCGCAGATGCGGCTGATCCTCGAGGCTACCGGTCCAGGCCCGGTCCCCTTCGGGAGGACGAAGACGGATCCGGGGAGGGTGGAGGCAATCGAGCGAGATCGGAATCGTCCGACCTCCGAGATGTGGTCTCGGCTGCAGGGGCAGCTCGGCGAGCTTCGGAGGTTCCTGGAGGAGATTCCAGCCGACGCGTGGGGGAAGCAGGGTGAGCATTCGACGCTGGGGGCGATGGACCTTCCGCGGATCGTCGACGCGTTCCTGGTGGGACACCTCGAGGACCACGCCACCCAGCTCGACGGGCTGGCAGCGATAAACCGCTAGCTGCCGGGAAGCACCTCCCGCAGCGCGTGGGCCAGGCGTTCGTATTCTGCGGGAGCGTTGTAGGCCTGCGCCGACAGCCGCAGGAACCCTCGCTCCCGCCAGGGGAAGACGGCCGCCTCGATCCCGAATCCCTCGGCCAGCCTCCTCGACACGTCCTTGCCCTCATCCATGGTCCGCACCGCAGGTCGCGGCAGGGCCACGAGCGTCATGGCTTCGAACAGGCGCTCGTCCTCCGACCACTCCGGCTTGCTGCCGATCGCTTCGCGCACGATGCCTCGACCCATCCGCGCCAAGGCGCGATTGTGGGTGCGGACCCGCTCCCACCCCAGCGTGCCCATGAACTCGATGGCAGTGGGCACTGTGAGGTAGGGCGTGTAGTCGTCGGTGCCGAGGTAGCTGAACGAGGAGACGAACCCTTCGGCTGCGTTCCACGAGGTCACCAGGGGGACGATCCGCTCCCGGTGCTCGGGGGCCACGTACATCCCGGCCGCTCCTCTCGGCGCGCAGCACCACTTGTGGAAGTTCCCCGTCCAGAAGTCCGGTGCGAGCGACCCCAGGTTCACGTCCACCATCCCCGGTGCGTGAGCGGCGTCCACGAACGAGAGGACGCCGACTTCACGCAGACGCCGCACCATGTCGCCGACGGGGAACACCATGGCCGTCGGGGACGCGATGTGGTCGACCACGGCGATGCGGGTCCGCTTGGTGACGCCGGCCAGGAAAACCTCGGCCAGCTCGTTCGGCCCTTCGCTGGGGAGCGGGACCGGCTGCACGACCACTTCGGCGCCCGTCAGCCCGCATGCTGCTTCGGCTGCCAGACGCGCTGCCCCGTAGCAGTGGTCGCTGAGCAGGACCTGGTCGCCCCGGCGAAGTCCGACCGAGCGCAACACGGTGTTGACCGCGGTCGTTGCGTTGGCCACGAACACGAACCCGTCGGGGTCTGCCGCCAGGAATCCGGCGGTGGCGCGTCGGGCTTCCTCCAGGGCGTCCGGCAGCACCCACCAGAAGAAGCCGGTGGGATCCGATTCCATCTGCCGTCGCCAGACGTCCTGTTCCTCGATGACCGGAACTGGCGCGGCCCCGAACGAACCGTGGTTGAGGTGCGCGATGGCGGGGTCCACGGCCCACATCGCCCGGACCTCCGGCCAGTCGGATCCCCACAGCGGATTCTCCGTTGGTGGCGGAATCACCGGGCCGAACGCTAACAGGACCCGCGATCAAAAGGTCGGTCGGGCCGGAGGAACGGGGCCCTTACTTGCGGCGGCTGCCGCCCTTGGGTTGGCTGATCTTGCGCTTCGCGTGACCCCCGCCGCCTACTTGGCGGTCGTCGTTGCCCCAGCCGCGGTCCTTCCCCTGGCCCCGGTCCCCGCCCTGGGTGCGGTCCCCACCCTGACCGGACCCTGACCCCGGGCCCTGACCGGACCCCGGGCCCTGACCGGATCCCGAGCCCTGACCGGATCCCGAGCCCTGACCGGATCCCGAGCCCTGACCGGATCCCGAGCCCTGGCCGTTGGCCCCGCTCCTCACCGGCCGGGGTTTGCCGGTGACCTGGCCGACGCTACCTCGCTTGGCAGGTGAGGATTTCGGAACGACCGACACCCTCAACCGTTCGCCGGAACCGCGAGCGATGACCGGTCCGTGCGACCGAGTCGCTTCGCTGATGCCAGCGGGGCTGTGGACTCCGATGGTCGTGGGCAGACCGGAGGCCGCCCGTCCAGCCGAATGAGGGAGGGCGCCGACCACGACGAGGCTGGTCGTCCCCGCCAGTGCGGCGGCGATGAGCGATACGGCGATCTTCTCGGTCAGGGAACGAGCGCCGTGATTCGCCGGCGTGCGCACGTTCGCCAGACTCGACGCGGAGGTGACCGGATGGGCACGAATCAAGGCCGCGATGGCGAGGATGGCCTGCTCTTCGCCGGCGAGCTCATTCGGAGTGGGGTCCGCCCGAAGCGGTTCCAGCAGCCGGGCCACGCTCGACCAGTCCGAGCGGGGAGGGCCGAAACCCCGCTGCTCTCTCAGGAGCCCGTCGATGTCGATGGCGAGGGCGTGACCCGACCCCATCACGCCCCTCCCAGCTCGCCGGGCTCGACGGAAGCCAGTGGCGTTGCCCGACGCAATCCTTCCAGCCCCTGCTGTTCCAGGGACCGGACCGTCGCGGGCCGCCTCCCCAGGATGTCCGCGACCTCGAAGGGAGTGAGGTCTCCGACGACCCTGAGCAACACGATCTCTGCTTGGTCCTCCGGGAGGGAAGAGATCCGGGCCAGGGACGCCGCAAGACCGGGCTCCATCGAGGGCTCCTGGTCCGCTTCCAGGGCCGAGAGGTCGACGGGAGTGTCGTCCTGAGCGAACCTCTCTCCTGATTGGCGGCGGGACTCGAGCAGCCTTCGGCGAGCAACCGAGAAGAGCCACCGGCGAAAGCTTCGGAGGTCGCCATCGAATCGGCCGACGTTCAAGGTCATCTCGCGCCACACCTCGGCGGCGATCCCGTTGGCGTTCCTGACCCCGAACGCCTTGAGATACCGCAGGATCCGAGGGTTCAACTCCCGATACAGCGTCGCGATCGCCCACTCCGTCCCCATCTGGGCGGCCGCCAGCACGGTCGCGAAGCGCTCCCCCTGGATGACGTCGTTGGCCGAATCGAAGCTCTGGGTGGATTCCAGGGAGGCTGCCTGGTCCCCGGACTCAAGCGGGGGCGACGCCTTCTCTCCATGCTTCGCCACCCGGCCGGTTGCGTCGGGGAGTCGGAACGAGAAGGTCGCTCCCGCGCCGAAGCGGCTCTCGATGTGGAGTTTGCTCCCGTGCAGCCGGAGGATCTCAGACACGAGAGAGAGCCCAAGGCCCGTGCCTCGGGTCGCTCGTGTTTGCGGATCGCCGCCTCGGAAGAACTGTTCGCCGAGATGGGGCAACTCATCCTCTGGGATCCCGGGGCCGTCGTCGCTGACCGCGAGGACCGCTTCGTCGCCCTCGGTGAAGGCCGAGATCCGGATGTGGCTGCCCCTCGGTGTGTACTTGACCGCATTCGACAGAAGGTTCTCGAAGATCCGCTCCAAGAGAACAGGGTCGGCCCTGACCGACAGGCCGAGTTCCAGCTCGACGAAGAGGGCATGGCCCGAGGTCAGCGCCTCCAGACGCGTCACGATGCTTTCGATCAGCGCGCCGAGATCGATCTGTTCCGCCTGGACATCGAGTCGGCCGGCTTCGAGGCGGGAGAAGTCCAGGAGCCGCGTGATGATTCCCTCGAGTGTCTGGGCGTTCGCGTTGAGCCGGGCCAGAAGCTCGAGACGCACTTCCTCATCGAGTGCGGTCCACTGTCGTTCCAGGGTCAGCCCCATCCCACTGATCACCGTGAGCGGGGTCCGGAGCTCATGCGACACCGTCGACAGGAAGTCCCGCTTCAGCCGATCCAGCTCCGCCATGCGCTCCACGGTCCGCCCTTGGTCCTCGAACCGGTGCGCGTTCTCGAGGGCGAGCCCTGCCTGCGCTGCGAGCATCCGAAAGACCTCCAGATCCTGCATGGAGGGGTCCCAAGGATCATTGGCGCCCACGATCATGACCGCCTCAGTCCGGTCTTGAGCCAGGATCGGCACCGCCACCATCGTCTGGAAGCCCAGTTCGTCCAGCACTCGACCTGCTTCCGGGTCTCGATCCTCTCGCCGAACGATCAGCGCCTTGCCTTCTCCGAGCACGGCGCGATGAACGCTCGGTGGCAGGCACTGCGCCTCCGCGGGGCACTCGTCGGAGCGGCCTCCGGGAAGGAGGATCTCCCAGTTCGTGTCCGGTTCGTGTCTGACGTAGATGCGCGCGCTCTGATAGCCGAGGTGGACGATCGAGTCGACGACAGCGGTGAGGACGCCCCGCGGATCTGCCGCGGTCATGTTTCGCGCAGCGGCGGAGACCGTCGCGGCGAGGGTCCACCGGCGCTCCGACTCGAAGTGGGCCTGGCGGTAGGCGGCCATCTGCTCCCGAAGTTCGCGGGACAGGAAGTTCGCCAGGTAGGCGAGGATCGCCAGCGTGACGATCGGCAGCAGGTCCGACTTGGTGATGCGGTGGACCAAGCCGAAGCTGACGATCGTGGATGACAGAAGGAACACTTGAGCTCGCGGCGGGAAGGAGATGGCAAAGAAGGCCGTGGTCACCGCATAGATGAACAGCAAGCCGGTTCGCCCGCTCGGGGCCCATCCGACGGTGAACAGCAGGATATCCACGGCCAGCCACGCATAGCCCAGCCGCAATCCCCACGCCGATCGCGGCCAGGGGAGCATGGTGACGATGGCTGCCGCCATGGCAACCGTGGCGAACCCGGCAGCATAGGGGTGCATCCAGGCCGCCGTGTAACCGGCGAGCACAAAGATCGAGGTTGCGGCGAGTGGCCCGAGCAGGGTGACCTGTAGGCCGATCCACACGCTGCGGAATTGGAACGGAAGGGTCAGGTTGTAAGGGGCCCGGACGGACAGGACGTCGGCCGAGACTTCCGGCTGTGCAGGAGCCCATCCTTGCTTGGTCACATAACTGTCAACGGGATAACTGGAAGCTTGATTGATGCGCCGAAGGTCGGTTCCGGCCGCTACTTTCGAACGGCGGTCTTCGCCCAGGTACCGTTGGCTGCCCGATGTCAGGTAGGCTCATCCCGAGCGTTCGGCTTAGGGCTTTGGACCTGTGGTTGCCTCCCTTGGTGGTCCAACCGGACTTCTGGGCTTACCTGCTCCGCCCGGCCCCGAACTCGTGAGCGCGATGGATCGATTCGATAGACTCGGCGGGGAGAGGTCGCCTAGTCCGGTCTATGGCGCCGGTTTGCTAAACCGGTTGGGCCGTTGAGGCCCTCGGGGGTTCGAATCCCCCCCTCTCCGCGCCGCGCCCGTAGCTCAATCTGGACAGAGCGTCTGGCTACGGACCAGAAGGTTGGGGGTTCGAGTCCCTCCGGGCGCACAGATGTGATGTCTCGAGACATCGTTGCACGTTACGGGGCAGCCTGGGCCTGTTGGTCGCGGCTCGGATCGAGCCGAAGAGCCCGCAGGAGCTCCCCGTCCTCGGTGGGCACCCGGACGTCCAGATCGGCAACCAGGGCGAGGACGCGGACCCCGGCGTGGCGGCGTCCCAGACCGATGTGGTGCAGCCGGCTGTTGAATCGCAGGTAGTGGCCTCGCTTGACTGCCGCGCTCGCCCAGGCATCTACGTAGGAGAACCCGGTCGGTGGGGCCCCACGACGGCGGATCGTATGCGCAGGCGATGGCGCAGGGCCCGACGGTCGGCCTCCGCTTCAGCGGCGAGTCTTGGGCCGGGCAAGAGCCCGCCCGACGAAATCGCTCGAGGACCCTGACTTGAGACTGACCGTTGCAGGGGAAGAGACGCTCAGTCGCGGCCCATCCAGCTGGCCACGTCGGCCTCGTTGCCCTCGGCGTCGGCCAGGGTCCACCACGCGGGCGCGTGCTCGTCGCTGACCAGGTGGCCGCCGGCGGCGATCGCCGCCGCGACGCGCGCCTCGGCCTGGTCGTGCGGCACCCAGACGTCGATGTGGATCCGGTTGCGCTGCGGGCGCGGCGCGTCCATCTGCTGGAACCAGAACGCCGGCCCGTGGGAGTGTGGGTCGAGCAGGTCCTCGTCACCGACCTGCCGGTACCCGAGGACGGCGCGCCAGAACGGCATCACCTCGGGATGGACGAGCGCGTCGATCGTGACTTGGACGTCCTGCACGGCGGTCGGGTCGGCGGGGACGCCCAGCTCGCGGGCCGCCGCCGAGATCTCCCGGGCCAGCTCGACGTCGCGCTCGCTCAGCCAGAAGAAGTGGTCGGGCGTGGTCGTGGTCAGCCGCACGGTCACGCCTTCGGACCGCAGGTCGACGTCGGGGTGGTGGTTCGCCGCGTCGGCCAGTTTGCCGATCACGTCAATGAGCCCGACGCCCGTCGCGAAGGATCCAGTGCGGAAGTGCGCACACGCGACGTTCGTCACTACCCGCCAGTCCTCGATGCCGGCGGCCTCGTGGAACTGCTGCGGCGTGATCCCCTCGGTCATGCTCTCAGCGTAACGCTGTGGGTGTGAACACGGCTACCCCGACGATGCCGCTTGACTAGTTCATCGAGCCGTTCGATCTCCTCTTGCACCGAGGGGTTCGAGTAAGGTCTCATCAGGGGGCACCAGCTGGACGAGGAAGGCGATTGCTCTGTGAAGCGAGGAAGCGGGACGAAGACGACCCAGGAGGAGCGAACCGACGTTCGCCTGGACGAGGGCGACCACGACCGCTTCTCGCACTACGTCGAGAAGGGAAAGCTGACCGAGGCCCTCATCAACGGGACGCCGGTCATCGCATTGTGCGGCAAGGTCTGGGTGCCCTCGCGCGATCCGCAGCGCTTCCCCGTTTGCCCCCAGTGCAAGCGTCTCTTCGAGATGGGCCCGGAGGGCCGCCGACGCGAATGGGAAGAGCGGGCGGGGCAATCCGCCTCCGGCCAGCAAGATTAACGGAAAGGGCGCCCGCTCTTAGGACGGCGAAGGGATCGCCCCCGAGTTGCATCAGGAGAGAAAGCGCGTCGTTCATCCCTTGGTGCTCGACGACCTTTCCGTCCTTGAGTCGATAGACGCTCCACGCCTCGGTGTCGAACGGCCGGTCGTTGGCGGGCACCCGGAAGGCCGGGAAACCGCCCCGGTTGGTGCCGGTGACCCGGACCCGGACGAAGACCTTGTCTCCTTCTGTGATCAGACCCAGGATCTCGACCTTGCGGTCGGGGAACGACTGCATGACGCCCTGGTGGGCCATCTTCGCTCCCTTCGGTCCGGCCGGAAGCCCAGCGGGTCGCTGAGCGTGAATTGTCGAAGTCCTCGGCGAAATACCGGTCGAGCTGGTCCAGCTTGCCACGGTCCCAGGCCTCTTCGATGGCCCGAACCGTCGCCCGGTTGTCCCGCGCCATAGCAGTCGCCTCCCTCCAGAGTGTGACTGAGGGTAGGACCTAGACATCCCACGGCTGGAAGCTGTCAAGCCACAGCATCAAGCCCCGTGGGCCACGCCACCTCTTCCCGGTGGAGCTGGCGATGCTGGAGGCACCCATGAAAGATCCCAACCAGCCTGTTGGCGAGTGCCCTGAGCGCCTGGTGATGGGTCTTGCCGGCAGTCCGGCGGGCGTCGTAGTACCGACGGGCTCCAGGGGAAGCGTTGAGCGAGGCGAACGCCCACAAGTAGCACGCGTCGGCCAACCGCCGGTTGTGGGCCACCCGGGCCAGGACCACCATCCGCTTGCCCGAGGCCCTGGTGATGGGGGACGTCCCCGCGTAGTTCTTGCGGGCCTTAGGATCGGCGTAGCGGGCCGGGTCATCCCCGAACTCCGCCAGGACCCGGGCGCCGAGGACCAGGCCGAGTCCGGGAAGACTGCGCAGGATCTCGGCGTCCGGGTGTCTCTCAAAACGCTCCGCCAGCTCGGTCTCCAGTCGGGCGATCTGGTGGAGGAGCCCGTCGATCACCACGACCAGCGATCCCACCACCGAGCCGTAGGCCTCCGACAGGATCGGCGGCGCTTCCAGCTGGGGAGCGAGTAGGGCCTCCAGGATCTCCGCGGCCCGCCGGTCCAGGTTCCGGGTCCTGCCCGAGGCGGCCAGGGAGCGGCGGACCTTGGCCAGGGTGAGCCGGCGACCCCGCTCCGGGGTTGGGGCCATCCCCAGGATGCTGCACGCCTCCACCGTGCCCAGCTCGGGGAGGGCTCGAAGCGCCGCCGGGTAGAACTCGCGGAGGGCGCTGCGCAGCGCGCTCACCTGGCGCTGCCTTGTCCAGATCAGGGACTGGTGGGCCCGGGCCAGGACCTTCACCGCCTCGGCCAACTCGGAGTCCCCTGCCACCTCCCGGTGGTTGTGTCTGTCGGTCCGGACCAGGTTGGCCAAGACCTTGGCGTCCCCCGGGTCGGACTTGGCCCCCGAGGTACCGTGACGGTCCCGGTAGCGGGAGACCGCGAAGGGGTTCACCGCGTAGACCCGGTACCCTGCGGCCACCAACGCTCCCACCAGCAGGCCTCGGTCGGTCTCGATCCCCACCAGGACCTCGGCCGCGTCCTCGGCGTGATCAGCCACCATGGCGTGCAGGCGGGCCACGCCCTCCACCCCGTCGGGCACCCGCCCCTTGGCCTGCACCACACCCACTTCGTCCAGCACGCAGACGTCATGGTGGGCCTCGGCCCAGTCGATTCCCACGAAGATCACTCGCCCCCTCCTCTCGGTCGACCGATGAGCCCGGAGGGGACGCGCGGCGCGCTAATGGATCAGTGCTCGAGGCACGCCATCCCACCAGCCGTCAGCTTCCCCTCACCGACCGGCGGGCGCACGCTCTAGCCCTAGAGCTCGAAGCTCAGCGACTCACAGTGCTTACCCGCCGGCGGCTCGGGCACAGCATGCCCTACGCATGCCGTCGGGTCCCATTAGCGACGAACCGGGGGCTGCAACCTCGACACCCTGGGCCTAGATCCCCGGATTTTTGTCACTCTGTCGATCGCCCTCGTGATCTCTCCGGCTATTGATGCATGGACTAGGAACAATAGGGTATAGTCCCATCCCCCAAACGGCCGAGGGGCCGAGAAAAGGAGAAGGAAATGAAGAGGAGCTTCATCGGTTTGACGTTGGCAGCATTCTTTTTCGTGACGTTGTTCGGGGCAACGTCAGCTCGTGCTGACGAGATCGTGACCTGGACCGGCAACGGGCTCGACTCGGTCGTCAAGTGCGAGCTGGGTGGGACCATGTATCTGCATTGGGTGCTGACCCCAGGCGAGGCCCCCGTCGAGGGCACCACCGCCGAATTGTTCATCAATGGCAAGGATGTGGGCACGATGACGCCGGTGGGAGAGCAGGGAGCGCTCCAGCTGACTATCTACCCGCCACACACGTTCACGTTTGCCAAGCTGAAGAACGCTTCTGTCTACGCCGACATCACGGCCGGCTCGGTCGGTGAGAATGCCGTGCTGACCATCAGCGACGGCTGCCTCTGCAAGTAAGGCCGTAGCAACGCCGACTGGAGGTTCACGGTGCGGCATTCCGGTGCCGCGCCGTGAACCGCCAAAACGACACGCTGGGCCTGCCTCGGATCAGGCCCGACTGGAACGGTTCGGCTCCCTTATCCGGTCAGGGAACCGTGATCTTCGCCGTGTACAGATCCAGCTGGTGTAGCGTGCCGTCCGGGTTGTCCCCTGTGCTGTTCGAGTTGTCCGACCACGCCGGATAGAAACTGCCGGACTGGAACGCCGCGTGCGTGTAGTCCCCGAAGTCGAACGAGCTCTCGGTGTCCGCTGAGTTCGACGTCCCCGCGCTCACCTGGAAGTTCGGGACGAATGTCACCCCACCGTCCGTCGAGAACGTCGCCCAGATCTGAACGTCGTCGTTCGGGATCCCATTGGTGTCGCCGAACCCGCCGTTGCCCTGATCGTTGCGGGCGTCATACCACGACACCCCGACGGATCCGGTGGCCTGGTCGACCGCGATCGCCGGGTTGACCTGGCTGTTCGTTCCCGTGTCGTCGTTCAGCCCCACGGCAGGGCTCCACGTCGTGCCGTTGTCGTCGGAGTACTGGAACATGATGTCCATATTGTCGCTCTCGTTCTTGACCTCCTGCGTCCAGATCGCGTAGACCCGACCGTCGTGGGGGCCGCCGCTGCGATCCCAGCCGAGGTTGGCCTCGGCGTCGACGGATCGATCCGGCTGCACGGGAAGGTAGTCGAAGCCTCCGACCCTGCTGCGAGCGAAGAACCGAGGGTTGTCGAAGCCGGCCTCACCCAAACCATCGGGCTCCACCGCCGTGTAGACCCTCGACCCTCCCTGCCCGTTCGTCTGATCCTGGTAGATCACCATGACGTGACCGTCGGGGCCCACAGCGGTGTCGCCGTAGTTGCCCTTACCGAAGGACGTGGGGACGCTCTCAGGCGTGCCGAAATCCCCGTGCTGCCCGAGACCGGTGACCGGCGCTCCGGTCGCCTGCACGGTTGTCGACGGATAGACCGTATAACTCACCCACACGCTGCCGGCTCCCGCCGAGATGGAAGGCTGATCGGCCCCGGCGGTGCCTCTGCGAGTGAACCCATTCCCCTTGGAGCCCGAGTTCTTCGGCGAGTGCCCCCTGGGTTTGACCGGAACGATCTCTGCCACCTTCTCGAAGGTCAGCCCGCCGTCCGTGGACAGGGCGATGGGCACGTTGCCGCCCGTGGTGAACAGGTACGTCATCCACAGGTTGCCGAAGGAATCCCATGCGAGTTGCTGGTCGCAGCAGATCTCGCCCAATTGATCGCCTGCGCCGATGACCTGCCTGGTCCAGGTCGCGCCGCCATCGAACGACACTCCCTCGAATAGCCCTACGACCCCAACAGGAAGGGTCGACATGGCGACGATGTTCGAAGGGTTCGTCGGGTTGATGGCGATGGCGTCCTCGGCGTCGTTCCCCTCCAGGGCGCTGACGTTGAGGTTCGTCGGGATCTGCGTCGCCGCTCCGCCAGGCGCGCCGAGCGCGAAGACCAGAGCCAGGGACAACGATGAGCTGGTGAATATCCGCAGCGTACGGGTGCGCATGACTCCGCCCTCCTCGGATGGCGTGGCCGGCAAGGTGGGCCATCCTAGGCGGAGACCGCGAGTTGAGCAACGGGCCTCGCGCAATAACTGAGTCTGGAGGGTGGTCTGATCAGGAAAACAAGCACCCCCCGTCGCCGGGGGGTGCTCGATGGTGCGGGGCGCTCCGGTCGGTAGTTCTAGTGGCCGTGACCCTTGGCAGCCTTGGCGGCTTGCCGCTCGGCCTTGGCCGCGTCGTGGGCAGCTCGACGGTCAGCCTTCTCCGCCTCGTGGGCTGCGTGGGCCTCGCGGTTGTCCGCCAGATGCTGCAGGGCGTTCAGCAGGCCGGGAGCCTGGGGGTTCTTGATGCAGTTGGCCAGAACCCTCTCGATCGCATTGTCGAGCCCGGTCGCCTTGCCCTCGTCCTCGCTGCCGCCATCGCCTTCCTCGGTCATACCGGCGGCTTCCATGCAGGCCTTCACACGGTCGGCCGAGGGGCTGGGACGCGGCTTGGGCTTCTTGTGGGAGTCCTGGCAGTCGTCCGACTCTTGGTCGTCCGGGGTGCCGTCGTCGCCCGACGCTTGCTCGTCCGAGGTGCCGTCGTCGCCCGACGCTTGCTCGTCCGAGGTGCCGTCGTCGCGCGACGCTTGGTCGTCCGGGGTGCCGTCGTCGCCCGACGCTTGCTCGTCCGGGGTGCCGTCGTCCGACTCTTGCTCGTCGGACCCTTCCTGGACGTCTGAAGAGCTCTCGCTCGGGGAGGGACTCTCGCTCGGCGACGGACTCGGGGAGGGACTCTCGGTCGGTGACGGGCTAGGGGAAGGACACGGTGTACTGGTCTCGTTCCCAGCCGAGAGCCGGATGAAGCCGAGGCCCCCCGTCTTCGCCAACGCGGCGGAGGCCACGAGCATGCCCATGAGCACGCTCAAGAGAAGTGCACGCACGAACGGATGGTGGGTTTTCATGCCCACAACATCGACCCACGGGCGAGAACGTTTCACCCCCCCTGACCGCTCGAGCGTAGCGGGACGAAGGATCGGGCTTTCGCCCTAGCACTCTGCTGGGGCCGCGGGTCGCCCAGGTGAGGGACGGCCGGCGAGGTTCGCTCAGACCGCGGGGCCGGAGGCCAGCTCGACGGTGGCCGTGTGGGTCCCGTCCGTGTCCACCCACGTCACCGAGACCTGCTGGCCCGGCTTGTATTGGTAGATGATCGGCCCGAGGTTGTCGGCCGAATCGACCTCGTGGCCGGCGACCGCGGTGATCACCGAGGGAGACCGGATGCCCGCCTTCGCTGCCGGCAGCCCCGGGATCACGCCCACAACCAGCGCGCCCGAATCGACGTTCAATCCCAACTGTGAGGCTTCGCCGGCCTCCAAGTTCCTCACTTGGACCCCAAGGAATCCGGGCTGGCCGATGATGATGTCCGACGTCGCGTGGCCCGACCGGATCTGGTTGGCGATGCCAACCGCGGTGTTGATCGGGATGGCGAAGCCCACGTTGGATACCCGGTCGAAGGGCGCACCCCTCGCCGCGGCCGTGATGATGCCGACAACCTGCCCTGACCCGTTCACCAGCGGCCCGCCAGAGTCGCCCGGACTGATGGGGGCGTTGGACTGGATCAGGTTGCTCAGTTGCTCCACGCTGCCGCTATCGTCCCGAACGGTGATCGTGCGGTTCAGCGCCGTGATCGACCCGCTGGTGGCGGTCGGAGTGCCGCCCTTCCCAAGAGCGTTCCCGATGGCCACGACCCTCTGTCCCAGCGACAGCGAAGATGAGTCCCCCAGGCTGACGGTGGGAAGACCGGACGCCCCCTGGATCTGGAGGAGGGCAACGTCATCCGTAGGGTCAGCGCCGACCACCGTGGCCTTGTAGCTGCCTGGGCGCCCCTGGATGGTGACCGTGATGCTCGTGGCCCCGGCGATGACGTGGTTGTTCGTGAGGGCCTGGCCGGAGGCCGTCAGGATCATCCCCGTCCCGGCTCCCCGCCCGGCCGATCCCGTGTTGCTGAAGCCGCCGATGACGGTGTTGACGTCGACGACCGCCGGATCCACGAGATTGGCGATGGCCTGCTGGCTCAACTCCCTGGTGGACTGTCCATTTGACGAGCCCGCGGGAGGAACCGTCTTGAGCGGAGCTTCGGTCCCGGTCGAAGGGGTGCTGGTGCCGCCCTTGGTGAGGACCCATCCGATGCCGATCCCGCCGCTCAGGAGGACCAGCGCGGCGATCAGCGCGGCGATCCAGGCGCGGCCTCGCCGAGGTGGTGGTGCCGCCGCGGTCGCCGGAAGCCCTGCCGCCCAGGCGGTGGGCTGGGAGGGGGCCGGTTCGGCCCACCAGGGGTCCTGGCCGCCGGGAGGCGGCGGGAGCTCCGGCCAGGTCACGGGCTGGGTGGGGCTCGTCTCTTCAGTCACCGGATCGGGCGACGTCGTGCCCTCAGCCAGCGGAGCGTTCTCTGGATCGGCGGGTTCCTTGTCCCCTGGGGTCATCGGATGCTCGTCCATGACGGAGATCCTGCACCTCGCTTCACGGCAGGGGCGCCGCACGCGACGCCACGATTGATGTGGCCCATCTTCCCCACCGAAGCTGAGAGAACCATCAACCCAACCTTACGATTTTCTGAGAGGTCTTCCTCTAGCCCTTCAGAAGGTTCTTCCTGATCTTTCCCATCTCGTTGCGGGGAAGTGCGTCGAGGAAGCGAACCTCTCTCGGCCGCTTGTGGGGCGCCAGGAGGCCGGCCACGTGCTCCTCCAGGTCCTTGGAGCCGGTTTCTTCTCCTGGAGTGAGCACGACCCACGCCACGATCCGCTCGCCGAGCCGCTCATCCGGTTCTCCCGTCACCGCTGCCTCCGCCACGCCTGGATGGTCCAGGAGAGCGGCCTCCACCTCTCCCGCCCCCACCTTGAACCCGCCTGTCTTGATGAGGTCGGTAGCCCGCCGCCCCACGATGCGCACATAGCCGTCGGTGGCCACGGTGGCAAGGTCGCCGGTGTGGAACCAGCCATCCCGCATCACTTCGGCCGTGGCGTCCGGGCGATTGAGGTAGCCGAGGAAGAGGTTCGGGCCACGGAGGCTGACTTCCCCGATGGTCTCGTCGTCACGAGTGTGGAGTGCATTGCCTTCGTCGTCGACCAGTCGCAACTCGACTCCCGGCAACGGCGGACCTACGTATCCGGGGCGTCGCTCGGCGTCCGCGTGCACCGCGCAGTTCATGATGGTCTCGGTGAGGCCGTACCGCTCCACGATCTGCTGTCCAGTGGCTCGTTCGATCCGGTGGAACTCGCGCACGGGAAGCGGCGCGGAGCCGGAAACCAGAAGGCGGGCGCCTGCCATTGCCTTGGCTGTCTCGGGCTCACGCTCTGCGGCCTCGGCGAGGGCGTGATACATCGTCGGGACCCCGAACAGCATCGTCGCCCCCTCGGCCAGCTCTCGCCCCACCGCCTGTGGCGAGAACCGTCCCGCGTACCGAAGCGACCCGCCGGTCCGAAGGGGCCCCAGCACGCCAAGGATCAGGCCGTGAACGTGGAAGAGCGGGAGGCCGTGCGTGAGCACGTCATCCGGGGTCCACTCCCACACCCTCGCCAGGGCGTCGAGGTTCGAGGTGACGGCTCGCCTCGGCAGAACCACCCCCTTGGGCGGCCCGGTCGTCCCAGAGGTGTAGAAGACGAAGGCCGGGGCTTCCCCCCCAGGCTCGTGTGGGAGAGACGCCTCCCTAGCTTCCAGGTCCACGGCGATCCGAGGCAGCGACCCTGGAGCATCCGGGAGGTCCTCCTCATTGGACGCGACCAGGAGGCCAGGGCCGCTATCGCGAAGAACATGCTCGAGCTCCCGGGGCCCCGTCTTGGGGTTGATGGGTACGACCGCAGCCCCTGACAGCAACACGCCTACCACGGCGACGCAGGTCTCGAGTGTGGGCGACGCCCACACCGCCACCCGTTCGGCACTTCCGACTCGCGCGGCGAGCGCCGACGCCGACGCCTTCAGTTCGCGGTACGAAAGCGACCGCCCACCCGCCCGAAGGGCTTCGTCCTCTGTGGGATCCGCGAGCGAAGGAAGCAACATGCGTCTGGTTCCTTAGGATGCCTCATATAGGAGCCTCTGACACCTGACGCGTCAACGGAACCCCTCGGCGTTTCGGAATGAATGGGGAAGTCGGTAGGTTTGCGCCGTCTGGGCGGTGGAAGCGGAGGAACGCCGAAAGGTCTTGCGCAGGTCCTAGGAGGGAGTCGCCATGGAGGTCAAGGAGCTCGGCCACATAGTGTTGTACGTGCGAGATCTGGAGGTCTCGCGCCGCTTCTATCGAGACGTGCTCGGATGGAAGGAGATCGCCGGCATCGAGCGCCAGATGGCGATGTTCTCGTCTGGCCGAACCCATCACGAACTGCTGTTGATCGAGGTGGGCCCAGACGCCACGCCTATTCCGTCCGGACGGAGGGTTGGCTTGTACCACTTCGGGTTGAAGGTGGGGACCACCGACGACGAGCTGCGGGAGGCGTATCGGGCCCTGGACGAAGCGGGGGCGAACATCGTCGGGTCGGCCGACCACGGGGTGACGCACAGCCTGTACATCAGCGATCCGGACGGCAACGAGATCGAGCTGTATATCGACGTGCAGCCGGAGGTCTGGCGGGAGGACCCTCACGCCGTGCTGGCTCCGATCCGTGCGCTGAAGCTGTAGAAGCAGCGCCCACGATCGACTCGCTAGGATGCGGTCGCCGGCGTCCCAGGGGGAGCACGATCGCAGCCGACCTCATCGAGCACTCTGCCAGCGAGTTGGCACGGCTCGTGCGCGACGGTGAGGTGGCCGCGCGAGATGTCGTGGAAGCCCATCTCGAGCGGATCGCCCAGGTCAACGCCGAACTGAATGCGATCGTCACGCTGCGGGACGGAGCGACCGAAGAGGCTGTCCGGATCGATCGGGCGGTTGGGGACGGAGCCGATCTCCCGCTGGCCGGTGTCCCCTTCACCGTCAAGGACGTGATCGCAGCGGGCGGTGTGGGCATGACGGGGGGCACGCCGTTCCTGAAGGACTTCGTCCCTCACGCGGACGCGACGGCCGTGGCCCGCCTGCGCGAAGCGGGCGCGATCCTGCTCGGCAAGACGAACTGCCCGGAGTTCGCCATGTTCGGCTACACGAGGAATTCGCTGTTCGGGGAGACCCGAAATCCCCTCGGGCCGGTGACCGTGGGTGGCTCGAGCGGAGGCGAGGCCGCCGCCATCGCGACGCGGTGCTCGGCGCTCGGGCTCGGCACGGACTTCGGCGGTTCGGTCAGGTGGCCTGCGCACTGCACGGGGATCCTTGCCCTGCGGCCCACCGCGGGGCGAGTGCCGGGGACGGGCCAGCTCCCGGCCCGGTCCCTCGACGAACCGCTCATCCCGAGCGGGGACACCTTTCAAGGGCGCGTGCAGGTGATCGGGCCGCTGGCCCGCTCGGTCGACGACCTCGAACTGGCCCTCAGGGTCATGGCCGGGCTCGACGGGATCGACCCCTTGGCCATCCGGGCGCTGCTCGGGAGATCGCTTGACGTGAAGATCGCGGATGCAGCCGTCTGGGATGGTCCCGAGTCGCCCGGCGTGCGAGATGACGTGATCGCGGTCGTTCACAACGCGGCTCGAGCCCTCGAGGAGCGGGGCGTGAGCGTGGACGACGAGCGACCCCGGATGCTCGAACGTGCCGTGACGCTTTACACCGAGTTGCGCGACCTCGATCGCCTCCGGGACCTGCGCCAACTGGTACGGGGGCACGAGCCCGAGGTGGGAGAGGACGTGCGAGCGGCGATCGCCGCCGCCCAGGAGGCGGAGCGTCGAGCGCCGGACGTCGATGCCGTCCCGCTCTGGGAGGAGCGGGACCACCTGGGCGGGGAGTTCGTCTCCTATTTGGAACGTCATTCGGTCCTGCTCATGCCGGTGGCCACGGTCCCGCCTTACGCCCTGAACGGGCCGGCACCCTCGGTGAACGGCCAGGAGCAGACCACGTGGGACGTGCTCTCGCCGTGCCGGCTGATCAGCCTGTTCGGGGTGCCCGCGGTGAGCGTGCCCTTCGGGGCGTCCGCGGAGGGACTGCCCATCGGGGTGCAGGTGGTGGGCCGGCCGTTCCGAGAGGACCAGGTCCTGGCCGTGGCCCGGATGCTGATGACCGCTCGCGGTCGTTGATCTCTGGAGCTCCTGTACCAGCTACGGGAGCCGCCAGAAGTCCCCAGTCAGGCCCAGGCCGTCAAGGATCGTCTGGTTCTGATCGCGCGTGTGAGGACGCCACTCGCGCGCCAGTCGATCCGTCCACCAGGCGTGGGCCAACTCGCTCAGCTTCGTTACGGAGATCGTGATACCTGGCCTTCTTCCTGCGAGCCAGGACTCGATGTGCTCTTCCGACCGGAAGAGGTTCATCGTGCTTCACGTGAACACGATGTCATCCCACCATTGCCTGGCGGGCACGAGGCAATGGAACAGCAGGCTTCCGTCGTCTGGACGCTCGTCCCGTACCTGGACGGCGATCGGAGATCCGCAGTCGGGACAGGATGCCTCGATGCGTCCGTCGAGGCGCAGCGCGGCGCAAATCCCGAACGCGTCCCACGCGCAGTTCGCATTCCACCAGCGGCCGTCGGCCCGGACTCGGTAGGCGGTTGGGACGGCGGAGAAGGGGTTGGCCATGCGGATCTCGCTCGTCGCTGAGTCGAGAACCAGCGCGTGCTGTTGGTGTAGGCGGCGCCAGACGCCTTGGACATCGGGGACCGTCGATCCCTTCGCCTGAGCCACTTCCTCGGCGGTCGGGGCCCGCCCAAGCTCGACGAAGAGGGTGTACGTCAGGTTACGGAGCTCGAGTTCACTGTCGTCCACGAGCCGATGATCCCACCCTTGGCGATGACGTTGGGCCTGAGGGAATCCGTTCCGTCTGCTCGGTCGTAACTGTTCCCGGGGGGGAGAAAGGTGTCAGGGAACAGGACGCCCCAATCTGAACAAAGGGAGGTCATCGTGCGCAAGCTTCTTCCAGTCTTGATCGTCGCTGCGGCGCTCATCCCGATGGGTGTGGTCACGGCCGGCGCCGCCCATCGCGACGGATCGGTCCGCAGAGTGAACATCCCGGAGGAGGACCGCTTCGCTCCCTTCGCCGTGACGATCCACGTCGGAGGGGCCGTGAAGTGGTTCAACGGCGATGAGGACGATCACTTCGTGGTGAGCGACGACGCGTTCAACACCGCGGGGCACAAGGGCACGGATCACCTACTCCAGCCTGGCGCGACGTTCGCCCTTCGCTTCAATCATCCGGGCGTCTTCGTCTATTACTGTCGCCTTCACGCTTACCTGGACAGCTTCAACCAGCCCGTGGCACCCGGGCCCGACGGCGGTATCCAGGACCAGAACGGGAACTACGGGACCCCGATGTCAGGCGTCATCACGGTCTTGCCAGAGAGCTAGCGCAGCTTCATCCGTCGCGCGCAGTTGAGGAAGACGCGGGGGGGCCATCCACTGTGGAGCGGCCCCCCAGCTCCTTCCAACCTCGGCCTTCGCCCCTTCGGCGGATCTGAGCAACACTACCCGCGCGAGTCATCGCGACGAGGCCGGAGGTAGCCGTGAGGGTCCAGCGCGTGGAGATGTTCGTCTGCCCGATGGCGATGCCGAACGACACGTCGAAGCTCCAGGAGCTGATCGACACGGGGAAGGTCGAGCCGGGGTCGATCGTGGCGCTCGTCGGCAAGACCGAGGGGACCGGGTTCCACGACGACATGGGGCGCGTGCTCGCCGACGGGGCGCTTCGCGGATGGGTGGCGGCGCTGCTCGGGATCGACGCGTCAGAGGTGGCCGAGCGGGTGACCTTCGTGTTGTCCGGCGGCTGTCCCGGGGTGATCACCCCGCACATCGTGGCGGTCACGCGGGCATGGGAGGAGGTCGTCGATGCTTCGTCGGACGACGACAAGCGGTTGGCCGTGGGGATCGCCGGCTCCGAGCCCATCCTGCCCGAGGAAGTCGGACGGATGGGGATGATGCGAAAGGTCGCCGCCGCGGTCCTTCGGGCCATGGAGGACGCCGGCGTCGACGACCCGAAGGACGTGCACCTGGTCATGGTCAAGGTCCCCGGGCTGACCGTAGCAAGCATAAAGGACGCCGAATCTCGCGGGCACAGCGTGGTGACCCGCGACCTCACGTTCGGCCCCGAAGGCGCGGGGTCCTACGCGAACGACGCGGCCGCGCTCGGCGTGGCCATGGCGCTGGGCGAGGTGCCTGCGGCGAAGCTCTCCGACGAGGTGGTCCGCCGAGACTGGGACCTGTACTCAGAGGTGGCGATGACCTCCTCGGGCGGGGAGAAGCGACACGGCGAGGTCGTGGTGTTCGCGAACTCCGCGGCCTCTCGGAGCGAGCTGCGGATCGGGCACGCCGTGACGAAGGACTTCATCGACGCGGAGGGCGTGCGGAGAGCGCTTCGGTCGGCCGGCCTGGATTTCGAGGCGCTGCCGAGCGAACGGGATCTGGCCAGGCTGGTGCATGTCTTCGCCAAGTCCGTGATCCCCGGGAGCGACGTGATCCGCGGCCAGCACATCACGCTGCTCGACGACCACGACGCCTACCAGATCGGCAAGGCGCTCGGCGGGATGCTGGTCGCATCGGTGACGGGCAGGACGACGAACTACGTGAGCGGCGGGGAGCGGAACAGCCACCAAGGCCCCCCGGGTGGCAACATCGTCGCCGCGGTGGTCCGCGACGCAGATCGCTGAGCGTTCAGAGCAACGCCACGCGGCCGTCTCCGAACACCTGCACGACGGGCACGCGAGGGGCCAGGGCCTTCGCCATCCGCGCCGCCCGTGTCCCGGCGAGGCGATCGAGGAGCTTGGGGTGCTCGAAGCGCTCCGGCAGCACGGCGAGATCCACCCGGTTGTGGCTGAGTGTCTCCTGATAGTAGGACTCCGGCAACGGGAGGCTGGGGATCCAGACCAGGACCTCCACTCCCTTGGCTTCTGCTTCCGCCAGCTGGCCGTCGAGGTGGTGTCGTCCCTTGCGGCGCAACTCCTCCGGCCCGTAGGGGCCCAGGTGGTGGGGGGTGTCCGCCCACGTTTCCTGCGACCGATCCACCAGGAGCAACCTCGCCTTGCCGCGGGCGGCCAGCGCAAGCGCCACCGCCCATGCCCGGCGGTAGGCGGGTTCGCGGCCGCCATCTGCCAGGGCCAGGATGACGAATCGCTCGTTCATCGTTCCTCCCTTCGTCCGGGGCGAGGCGTTCGCCTCGGCCATGGGGGGAACTCTGCGATCCGAATCTGGGGGGCTCTTGAGTGCGGCCTGGGAGGGCGCCGTGAATCTCACAAGCCGGAGGGGCGGCTCCCGACTCGAGGCCGAGGCGACCGCCCCTCCGTCAGCGGGTCACATCGAAGAGGTTGCCTCGCTCGCCGAACGAAGGAGTGCGAGGACCTCCTCCGGCATGACGGGCATTCGGTCTACGGGGATGCCCAGCGCGTCCTCGAGCGCGTTGGCGATGGCGGCCGATACCGGGATCGTCCCCGCTTCGCCCACCCCCTTGATCCCCAGCGGATTGTTGGGTGAAGGGGTCTCGGTGTGCACCTGCTCGATGCTCGGCATCTCCGCCGCGCTCACCAACAAGAAGTCCATGAAGCTCGCGTTCATGATCTGGCCCTCGGGCCCGTAGGCGATCCGCTCGTACAGCGCCCCGCCGATGCCCTGGGCCACCCCGCCGTGGATCTGCCCCTCCACGACCATCGGGTTGATGACGCGGCCGCTGTCGTGGTGCACGAGGTACCGCAGCACGCGTACCTCGCCCGTGTCCGGATCGACCTCGACCACGGCGGCGTGGAACCCGAAGCCGAACACGCCGGAGGAGGGCGAGTAGTACTCGACGGCCGCCAGCCCGGGCCTCGACCCCTCCGGCAGCGGCCGGTCCCCGCCGGCGTAGGCGATCTGGGACAACCGGGCGCCCTCTTCCGCGTCCTTGCCGAACGCGTACCGCGTCGGGTTCGAGGCCATCGCCAGCCGCCCGAGGGGGATCGAACGATCCGGCGCGCCGACTACGTGCACCGCGCCACCCTCGAACACGACGTCCTCGGGCGAGACCTCCAGGACCCGCGCCGCCACCTCGGCGGCCTGTCGCCGTACCTCCTGAGCCGCGCGCAGCACGGCGGTCCCCGCGACGACCGCCGTTCGCGACGCGAACGTACCGACGCCGAACCCCAGTCGGCGCGTGTCGCCGGTGGTCACTTGGACCTGCTCGATCGGAGCTCCCAGCTCGTCGGCGGCGATCTGGGCGAACACGGTCTCGTGGGCCTGCCCTTGGGTCCCGTGGGCGGTGGCCACCGACACGGTGCCGTCCGGGTTGATCGAGACCGACGCGCCCTCGTAGGGCCCGATGCCCGTACCTTCCACGTAGCCGGCGAAGCCGAGGCCGACCCTACGACCAGACGATCGAGCCTCGGCAATCTCTGTCCGCGTCCGCTCCGGGTCGAGCTCGGCCAGGAGCGAGTCGAGCCCCTTTTGGTAGTCGCCGGAGTCGTAGACCGTGGGGCCGCCGTCCTGGAAGGTCACACCGACGTGATAGGGGAACTCGTCGGCCCTGATGAAGTTCCGCCGGCGGACGTCCAGTGAGTCGAGGCCGAGCTCCCGCGAGACTTTCTCGATGACCCGCTCCATCACGAAGGCGGCGTGCGGCCGCCCCGCCCCGCGATAGGGAGACGTTGGCACGGTGTTCGTGAAGATCGACCGCAGCTCGTAGCGGTAGTTCTCCAGCCGGTACGGACCGGGAAGCTGAGCCGCGGTGATGATCGGGAGGATCAACCCGTAGGAGCAGTAGGCCCCGGTGTCGTGGAGGAACCGGTCCTCCAGCCCGAGGATCCGTCCGTCCTCCTCGACGCCCACCCTGACGTCGTGGATCTGGCCACGCTCCTGGTTCGACCCGATGAAGTTCTCCCGCCGATCCTCCACCCATTTCACCGGCACCCCGAGGCGGCACGCGGCCCATGGGACCAGGACCTCCTCCGGGTAGAACTGGATGACCTTCTGCCCGAACCCTCCGCCCACGTCCGGGGCGACCACGTGGACGCGGTCGGGGTCCATTCCCAGCAGCATGGCCAGGCCGAACCGGACCCCCGTGGGGGCCTGGGTCGAGTCGTGGACCAGGAGGCGGTCCTCGGTCGGGTCGTACGCCGCGACCACGGCTCGGGTCTCCAGCGGAATCGCCGCGCTCCGCTCCATGACGAACCGCCACTCGAACACGCGGGACGCTGAGGCGAGGGCGGCGTCGACGTCGCCGGTCTCCTCGGTCACCCTTCCCGCCACGTTGTCCGTCATGTCGAGGTGCGCAACCGGTGACCCGCCGGCGGCGGCCTCCAGGTCGACCGCGGCGGCGAGAGGTTCGTACTCGACCTGGATGCGCTCGGCTGCGTCCTCGGCCGTGTAGCGGTCGCGGGCAACGATCATGGCGACGACCTCGCCGGCGTAGCAGACCTCGTCCCTGGCCAGGGCGAACTGCGTTCGAGGGTTGATGAGCTTGTCACTGGGGACGAGGACCGGCAGGCGCTCGGCGAAGTCGCCATCGAGATCGGCGTGGGTGAACACGCCGAGCACGCCGGGGACTGACGCGGCTCCGGACGTGTCGATCCCGGCGATCCGGGCGTGAGCGAAGTCCGACCTGACGAACGCGGCCTGCGCCGCCTTCGGTTCGAAGTCGGCGGTGTACCGGCCGCGGCCGGTCAGGAAGCGCCCATCTTCCCTGCGTGCGACGGGCTCCCCGAACAGGCGAGTGGTCACCCCAGGGCCTCCCGCATCCGTGACGCGGCCGCGTGCACGGCCTCCACGATGTTCTGGTAGCCGGTGCATCGGCAGAGATTGCCGGACAGCCACCTCCGGATCTCCTCTTCGCCGGGATCCGGGTTCGCCGCGAGCAGCTCACACACCGACATCAGGAACCCCGGCGTGCAGAACCCGCACTGGAGGGCGTGATTCTCGTGGAAGGCCTGTTGGATCGGATGCAGTTCGCCATCCAAGGCCAACCCCTCCACG